>Ga0335077_10003051_pt1 | contig 20085 bp, 18 predicted proteins | sample Lox_Sample_31_FD_207151 | JGI IMG/M metagenome (GOLD analysis project Ga0335077, IMG submission 207151) | Soil microbial communities from Loxahatchee National Wildlife Refuge, Florida, United States - Lox_Sample_3.1 | ecosystem: Environmental > Terrestrial > Soil > Wetlands | place: USA...
CCATCGAACGAAGTCGTCGAGCAGAAGCGCCGCAGCACGCGCATCGTGCAGGCCGTGCCGATTACTGTCGCCGGCGTGGACGCGCTCGGACAGCCGTTCAAGGAACGCACCACGACCGTGATGGTCAACTGCCACGGCTGCAAGTACCAGTCGAAACACTACGTTCCCAAGAATTCGGTCATCAAGCTGGAGATACCACACACCGATCCTTCGCTGCCTCCCCGCACGGTTCACGGGCACGTCATCTGGGTGCAGCGGCCGCGGGCGGTGCGCGAGCTTTTCCAGATCGGGCTCGAGTTCGAGGTCGCCGGAAACGTCTGGGGAATCGCGTTTCCCCCCGAGGATTGGTTCCCGTGCCCGCAGGACGAAGCTTCGCCGATTTCCGCGGCACCCGAAGCAAGCGCCGCGCATGAAACGGCGCCCTCCGCCGCGCATGCTCCAGCCGCGCACGAAAGGCCGGACGTACGCGCAGCAGCTCCTCACGCCGACGCGACCGCACCGCACGAAGCGCCGGTTGCGCCGACTTCCGCCGACAGCAAGATTCACGTGATGCCGGGACCCGCGCCGGCGCCTCCGCAGGACGCGCAACTCGCGGCAGCCCGCCAGATGGCGAAGATGGTCGCGGACGCCAAGGAGACTCTCGACAAGAGCGTGCGCCGCGGCGCGCAGACGGCGATCAACGAAGAAATGACCGTCGTGCGCCAGCAGCTCGACGCGCAGCTCCACGAAGCGGTCGAACACGCGATCAAGGTTTCCATGGAGCGCGTGTCCGAATCGGCCGTGAAAAAGGTCGTCCAGCAGGCGGCGGACCGGACGGCTGCAATCGTGGAAGAAGCGCGCAAGGCGAGCGAGACGACCGCGGAGAATCTGGACGCCAAGGTTCGCGAGGCGGTGCAGAAGGCGGTGAGTCACGCGGCGGACCAGGCCGCGCAACAGGCTGCGCAGCAGGCCGCGGCCCACAATTTGAAGCATGCCGTTGACGAAGCGGTCGAGCGCGTGATCGCGCAGCGTGAAGCGGCCTCGCCTTCGCTTGGGATTCTTTCTGATCCGGAAGTGGCTCAGCAGCACCTCGATCAATGGAAAAAAGAACTCGAAGACACGGCGCAGAGCGTCCGCAAAAAGACGATCGACCAAGCCCAAGCCGACGCGGATGCCGCCAAGCAGCAATGGAACCAGCAGTTCGAGGCGGCGGTGTCGGGCGCGACGCAGAATCTGGGCGAAAAGCTGAGCGAAGCTGCTCAGGCAGCGCTCGCGCAGACCGAAAATCAACTCGCTGAGCGACAATCGAATGTGCGCTCTTCGATCGACCAGGCAGTTGCCGACGCGCACGCGACCATTCAGTCGCTGGGCGCGGGGCTCGAGGAAGAACGCGCGCGCACCGAAGTCGCAAAATCGCGGCTGGAGGAAGCGGCGCGGTCCACGGTCGAACTCACTCAGCGCGAGCTCGACGAAATGCTTACCGCTCACCGGGAGGAATGGGGGCGCCGTGCGGATCAGGCCATCGCCGAGCACGCACAACAGGTCGAGCCGGCGCTGCGGCGTTCCGCGGAGAAGGTGATCGAGCGCCTTTCAGGCGAGCTCGACGAGAAACTGACGCCCAAGGTCGAAGAGGCGAAAAAGCTCGCCTCCGAACTCGCCCACGCGAGCGAACAGGCCGCGCAAGCGCATCACCACGTTCGCGAACAGATCCAGCAGGCGTCCCAGCAAGCCGTGCAGGAGTCGCTCGACCGGCTGCGTCAGGAAACGGCAAAGATTCCAGCCGCGCTCGAGGAATCGGCGCGCGCGACGCTTTCCAAGGTGGAAGAGGAATTCGAACAGCGGACCACCGACGCGAAGCATGAGACATATGAGGCCCTGTCGAAAGCCTCCGACTGGTATCAGAAGAAGGCGCAGACCACGATGCAATCGACGCTCGAAAAGGCCGTCGAGCAATCGACCTCTGCTTTGCGAGGCCGCGCCGCTGAGATTTCGAGCCTGGTCGCGTCGGAGCTCGATCACTACCGGCGCTCCTACGTTGAGCACAGCCAGGCGGAGATCGAGGAAGCCGCGAAAGAAGTGGTTGATCGCGAGCGCGGAAAACTCACCGAAGCCGCGGATGTCGTCAACGCGAGCTTTGCCGACCGCGTTCAGCAGGTGGCGGGCGAATCGATGCGCCGGTTCGAGGAGGCCTCGCGCCAGGCGCTCGAAAAAGCGCGCTCCGACATGGAGTACAACCGTGAAGGCTCTCTCGCGGATTTTCAGAAGCATCTCGACGATCGCATGATGCAGGGCCTCGAGCAGGCGCAGATTCATCTGCAATCGCAGCTCGGCCCTCTGATCGAAGCGTGGGAAGCGAACCGCCAGAAACAACAGATGGAGTGGATGGAACAACTGAAGAAATCCACCGACGAGTCCATCGATCAGTACAAAGCGCGCCTCGAAAACGCCTCGAATTCATGGCTGCTCGCGTCCGCGACCACGCTGGGGCAGCATTCGCAGACCGTTCTCGACACGCTCGCCAAGGCCGCCGAAAAGCGCATGCGCGAAAGCATTGCCGGGGTCCTCGCCGGCATGGGCGACACGCTTAAGGACCGCCTGCTCGGCATCTCCACGAACATCAACTCCGAAGACGACGAAGACGCGCCTCCTAAGAAGAAGTAGCGCCCGCCCGGCAATACTGCCTAAACCCTGCTTTTCTTGCTCCAGTGATCATCGAGCCTGACTTCTGCTTTCGGCGGAGCTGCCAGTATAATGCGTCGCATGGCCAATCAGGCTTACATGAGCGTCTGGTGCGGAGATTTTCCCGAGGAACTGATCCTCGAGCGCTTCGGGGCATTTCTTCAGACCGTTCCCTTCTCAGCGACCCGGCCCGGATTCACATACTTGACCATCCGGGCAGTGGATGCCACGGAGTCGCCCATTCTGGAGCAGGATTTGCGCCCGACACCGCTCGACGCCGCCGGGATCGTCGAAATCGCCGCCGAACAGCTGCACAGCGATTGCTCGTACGAAGTGGCTTGTTACTGGGATCTCGCGGTCTTCGACGCGGCCACCGGAAAATCGAAGATCGAGCCGAAGGCGCTGGAACTTTTCTGCCGCGGCGAGGATTACGACAACGCCTTGTGGCGCGAGAGCGGCCATCTGGAAGTGGGTCTCGGCTTCGAGCATCTTTTCACCGGGCACGCAGGCCTGCTTGGCGCCCGGCCGGGCGCCAAGACGCCCGCGCAAAGTCCCGAGGAAGCGCGCTTCCTCGAAGCGATGGCCTGGCCCGAGAATCTACAGACGTATCAGGAAAAGACGCGCGAAAACATCCGCAAGCTGCTGGATTGGGTCAGCCGGATCGAGAAATCCCTGCCGGTCGAGCGCGTGCGTTTGTGGTCGGAGGGCGAAGAGGATTTCGAGGCGCGTCTCGACGAAATCGCCGCGGCACGTTAGCGCGGAACAGTTCTTCCGCAAGCCGAAGCGAAGCGTTAGAATGGCGTTCACTCCTGTTGCACTGGGTGGTCTCAAAGGTGCCACGAAGTATGCATTTTGTCTTTGAACGCTCGGCCGCGGGCGTAGCCAAACTCGATTTCTCTGCGTCCAATAGCCGATGAGCGCCATCGCACAGCCTGTCCCGACCACTGCCGCGCGGCCCGCGCGCAAGCCCTCCGGCTGGAGCCAGTTGAAGCTGCTCCTCCCTTACGTCGGCAACTACAAACGGATGGTTGCGGCGGGGCTGGTGGCGCTCGCCTTGACGGGATTGGCCGGCGCGCTCCCTCAGCTGATTATCGGCACGATCATGGACCTGTTGCAGGCAGCGCCGCGGCCTCTCTCGACGCTTTCCGGGACTGCCCGCGAGATTCTCCATCCTCTTTTTGCGTTCTACTCGCCGCTGAGCCGCCACGCCCTGGGTCTCTACTGCATCATCCTGGTCGGCGTCATGCTGGTGAAGGGATTCTTCTCGTTCTGGACGAGATGGATCCTGATCGGCGTTTCCCGCGAGATTGAATACGATCTGCGCAACGACCTGCTCGCCCGCCTGCTCCAACTCGACCCGGAGTTCTACGCGCGGAATCGCACCGGCGACTTGATGTCGCGCGTGACGAACGACCTGAACGCCGTGCGCATGGTGCTCGGTCCGGGGATCATGTACACCGCGAACACGATCGCCACGAGCGTTCTGGCGGTCTACTTCATGGCCAAGCTGTCGCCGACCCTTACGTTGTGGGTGCTGCTGCCGGTGCCGCTCGTCGTAGTTTCCGTGTGGTACTTCGGACAAGTGATCCACCGCCTGTCTGAGCAGATTCAGGCCGCGCTGGGGGTGCTGTCCACGCGCGCGCAGGAAAATCTCACCGGCATGCGCGTTGTCCGGGCATACGTGCAAGAGAAGCCGGAGATCGAATCCTTCGACCGGGCCAATCGCGATTACGTGGACAGCAACATCAAGCTCATCGGAACCTGGAGCCTCTTCTTCCCTGCCCTTGCCACGCTGATCGGTCTCACGATCATGATTTTGCTCGGCCTCGGCGGCGTCGCCGTGGTCGATCACAGCGTTTCTCTCGGCACGTTTCTGGCCTTCTATTCGTTCTTGATTCAGCTCGTCTTTCCGATGATCGCCATCGGGTTCGTCACCAATATTTTCCAGCGCGGCGCGGCATCGATGGGGCGATTGAACTACGTCCTGAACGCGCAGCCGAACATTCGTGATATGGCCGCTTCCGCAACCGAGGAGCCGGCACGTTCGAAGAGGGGCAACGGCCAGCCTCGCGAGCGAGCCCACGAAGGGCCGCTCGCCGCCAGTTCTGGCATTCGCGGCGAGATCGAGTTCCGGCACCTCACGTTCGCTTATCCAACCGGTCCGAACGGGGTGCCCGGCCCGCCGGTCCTGCGCGACATCAACCTGCACGTTCCCGCAGGCTCGACGCTCGCCATCGTTGGCCCGACGGGCAGCGGCAAATCCACGCTGGCGGCGCTGATCGCGCGCCTGTGGGAGGCGCCCCCGGGCACGCTGTTCATCGACGACCGCCCGATTCGCGAATACCCGCTGGAAACACTGCGCCGCGGCATCGGATACGTCCCGCAGGACACATTCCTTTTCAGCGAAACGATTCGCGAAAACATCGCGTTCGGCGTGGAGGATTCGACAGAGGAACACGTCCTCGAAGCCGCCGAGGTCGCCAGCATCTCTGGAGAGATTCTCAGCTTCCCCGCGCGTTTCGACACGATGGTCGGCGAGCGGGGCATCACGCTCTCCGGCGGGCAGAAGCAGCGCACGTCGCTCGCGCGCGCGATCCTGCGCCAGCCTCGTATTCTCGTACTCGATGATTCCCTGTCGAGCGTGGATACCGACACCGAGGAGCGGATTCTCCGCCGCCTGCGCGAAATCATGCGCCAGCGGACCACCATTCTCATCGCGCACCGTATCTCGACCGTCAAGGGCGCCGATCAGATCGTCGTCATGCGCGAAGGGCAAGTCGTCGAGCGCGGCACCCACGACGAACTGCTCGCGCTGAATGGCTACTACGCCGATCTACACCAGAAGCAATTGCTCGAAGAAGAGCTGGAACGCGAATGAGCGATTTCCGCGAAGAAGAGAAGCTCGGAAAGCTCTACGACACGCAGATCACCCGGCGTCTGGTGAAGTATCTGTGGCCCTATCGCTGGCAGGTGGTGGTCGCGGTATCGATGACGCTGGGCGTCGCGCTCATGGGCAGCCTGGGACCATTCCTGTTCCACCTCGCCGTCGATCACTATATCGTCCCCGGGGCGGCGCATTCCATTGAAAGAAACGTCGCCATCCTCGGCATTGCGTGGCTCGTGCTGGCCTACTTGGGCTCCCTGCTTGCGAACTTCGGCTTGCAATACGCGCAGGTGAGAATCATGCAGTCGGTCGGCCAGAAAACGATGTACGACCTGCGCAAGGAAATTTTCGAGCGCCTCCAGCGGCTGCCGATGAGCTTCTTCGACCGCAGCCCGATCGGCCGGCTCGTGACCCGCTCGACCACCGACGTGGACGCCCTGAACGACCTCTTCGCCTCCGGAGTCGTGGCGATGCTCAACGACTTCGTACAACTGTTCGGCCTGGCCATATTTCTGCTGGCGTGGCATCCGCTTCTCGCCATCGCCACACTTTCGCCGCTTCCCTTCATGATCCTGCTGACGTATTTCTTCCGGAATCGCGTGCGCGAAGCGAATCGCGGCATCCGGACGGCGATCGCGCGGATCAACGGCTTCTTGCAGGAGCACATCAGCGGCATGGCCGTCGTTCAGCTTTTCAATCGCGAGCCGAAGTCGCGGAGACAGTTCGCGGAGCTGAATCGCATCCACATGGAAGCGTACAAGGACGCGATCGACGCGTTTTCGTTCTTCTTTCCGGGTGTTGAGTTCCTCAGCATGGCCGGCATCGCGCTGCTCTTCTGGCTCGCCGGCGTGCGCGTGGTCGGCGGCACGATTGCGGCCGGCGTTCTTATTTCATTCATGATGTACGCTCAGAGCTTCTTCCGTCCCATCCAGGATTTGAGCGAAAAATTCAACATTCTCCAGACGGCCATGGCGGCTTCCGAGCGCATCTTCAAGCTGCTCGATGAGCCGGTGACCATCTCGTCTCCCGCGCAGATCCGCACACTCGCCCTCCCGCGCGGCGAAATCGAATTCCGTAACGTTTGGTTTGCCTACACCGGCGGCGCCAATCCGAAAGAGGAAGACTGGGTATTGCGCGACGTCTCCTTCCGAGTCGAGCCCGGCCAGACGCTCGCGATCGTGGGCCACACCGGCGCGGGCAAGACCACGATCATCCAGCTCCTGCTGCGCTTCTACGATATCCAGCGCGGTCAGATTCTCCTCGACGGCGTGGACATCCGCGAGATGGACTTGCAGGACTTGCGCCGCCACTTCGGAATCGTGTTGCAGGATCCGTTCCTCTTTACCGGCACGCTTGAATCAAACGTCAAGCTGGGAACGGAAGGGATCGATCGCGCCTCGACCGAGCGCGCGCTGCGCGAAGTCGGCCTTGGATCGTTCCTCGATTCCATGCCCAAGGGAGTCGAAACGCCCGTCACCGAGCGTGGCGGGACGCTTTCGGTCGGCCAGCGCCAGCTCGTCAGCTTCGCGCGCGCCCTGGCGCACGACCCGAGATTCCTGATCCTCGACGAAGCCACATCGAGCGTCGATACGAAGACCGAGCTCATGATTCGGGAAGCGCTCGACCGGCTGCTGACCGGGCGCACCGCCGTCGTGATCGCCCACCGCCTCAGCACGATTCAGCACGCGCATCGCATTCTCGTGTTCCACAAGGGCCGCCTGCGCGAGCAGGGCTCGCACCAGGATTTGCTCGCGCTGCGCGGAATTTACTACCGCCTCTACCAGCTCCAGTACAAAGAGCAGGAGATCGGCGTTTCCATTCCCGGCGCGGCGCTGCCCGGATTTTCCCAGCCCATGCCCGCCGATGACTGAAGCGGCGGCGCTCGCATGACGCCACCTCAAATCTTGATCTCCGCCGGCGAAGCCTCGAGCGACATGTACGCCGCGCGCCTTGCAACGGCGATCCGCAATCGTACCGGTGCGAAGCTCTTCGGAATGGGCGGGCCGCGCATGGCCGAGGCGGGCGTTGAGCTGATCGCGGACTATCACGAAGTCGCCGTCGTCGGCATCGCCGAAGTGCTGCACAAGATTCCGTCCGTCGTACGGGTTCAGCGCCGGCTCGCACGCGAAGCGGCCCAGCGTCGCGCGTCGCTCGCGATCCTCGTCGATTCGCCGGGAACTCATCTGGGCGTCGCGCGGCGTCTGAAAAACCGTGGAATCCCCGTCGGCTACTTCATCGGCCCGCAGATCTGGGCGTGGCGCGCGGGCCGCGTGCGCGTCGTCAAACGCCTCGTCAATCGCATGGTCGTTATCTTCCCGTTCGAGGAGAAGATTTACCGCGATGCGGGCGTGCCCGTGAACTTCGTGGGCCACCCGCTGGCGGACGTCGTGCGGCCCACGATGACTCGCGCGGAATTCGCGGCGCGGCACGGGCTCGCCGCCGACCGGCCCATCATTGCCCTGCTCCCCGGCAGCCGCCGGGGAGAGATGGCCCGCCACTACCCGCTTGTGCTGGAGGCATGCGAGCGTCTAACGCGGGAAATGGGAGAGGAGGCCGGTCTGCAATTCGTTCATGCCGCTGCGCCCGGGATCGGGGCCGATTCGTCTTTGGTGGGTGGCCGCTTTTCCGGACTCAAGATCACGCGCGTCGAGGGGGCGGCCTACGACGTGCTCGCCGCGGCGGATTGCGCCATCGTCGCCAGCGGCACGGCAACGGTTGAAGCCGCTCTGCTCGGCACTCCCATGGTCGTGATCTACCGCGTAGCGTCCCTCACGGCCTTCATCCTGCGGCGGATGGTGCGCGCTCCTTTCATAGCCATGGTCAATCTGGTCGCCGGGCGGCGCGTCGTCCCGGAATTGATCCAGGAAGCCTTCACGCCCGCCGCCCTCGCGATGGAGGTCCGCCGTTTGCTGGAATCCCCCGCGGCGCGCGACGAGATGAAGGAAGGCCTGGCCGAGGTGCGGGTCAAGCTAGGTTCCGGCGGTGCGATCGAGCGGGCCGCGGCCATCTTTGCGGGCATGCTCTGAGCCGTGGCGCACGGGCAACTGCACGCGGTAATCTGGTATCTTAGCTAAGCTGAATGCAATCGCCCACTTCGAGAGAGGGTTTCCTCTTGCTCAAGATCTATCGGTTGACGGCCGCCCTGATAGTTTCTGTGCTTGCCGCGTCCGCGGCGCCGGCGCAGGCCCCGCACACGTTCCCCTTCCGGGCGACGAATTACGACATCGAAGTGATCCTCCATCCCGAAGATCAGACCATTCAGGCGCAGGCCAAGGTGGATTTCGTGGCCGACCAGGTCGCAAAGACTCTGCTTGTGGAGCTGCATCCCGACCTGCGAGTCAGCTCCGTCACCATGGAGGGACAACCTGTACTCTTCTCGCGCGACAGCGGTTCGCCGCTCCTGCTGAGCGTTGGGCTGCCGGCCACTGCCACGCCGGGAAAGCAGGTCACGCTCACGTTTGAATACAGCGGCCCGGTTTCAAGCGAAGAAGATAGCCCAACGAAGGGCACTCGCTTTGCATCGGTTGATAAGACCGGCGCGTATCTTCTGCTTCCGGCGCGCTGGTTTCCGCTGACGAACTACCCGTCGAACCGCTACACGGGAACCTTCAACCTCATCGTCCCCAACACATTCGCCGTCGCCGGCACGGGCAGAGCGGACGCCCCGAGCATGCGCCCCGGGATCGGCGCGGGCGCTGCGGGCCAGGCTTCCTATGTATTTCACTGCGACCAGCCCGGCCCCGTAGGATCGTTCGTGGCGGGCAACCTGCAACTTACGCCCGCGCCCACGGAAGGCTATCAGTTTTCCATCTATACTCCGCCCGCGCACGCCTCGACCGCCAGCTCCTACGCGGGCTCGCTCGGGCTGATCATGAACTACTTCTCTGATCAGTTCGGTCAGTTCGCGAGCCAGCCTCGCATCACAGTGGCGCAGATGCCCGATGGTTCGCTCGCGGGTTACTCGGCTCCCGGTCTTCTTCTGATCAGCGCGCGGCAATGGACCTCCAAGGCAAACGACCGCATCCTGTCGCAGCTTGCCGCCGGCCAGTGGTGGGGCAATCAGGTGCTGCCCGCGACGGCGGCGGACGTGTGGGTTACAGACGGCCTCTCTCGCTATGCCGAAGCCATGTACGCGGAGCAATCGGGAGGCGTCGCAAGCCTCAACAAAGCGCTCGAAGATTTCGCCGTCGGCGCGCTGATGTTTGAGGACACGGCGCCCGTCACACAAGCGGATCGCATTCCGGCATATTCGGACGTTTACCGCTCCGTCGTTGCCGATAAAGGCGCGATGGTGTTTCACATGCTCCGCGCCCAGTTGGGCGACGACGCCTTCACATCGCTCCTGCGCGACTTCTACAAGCAGCACGCCGGAAAGACCGCGACGATCGACGATTTTGAGAGGCTCGCCGCGACGAAGGTGCCGCCGCAAAAAATCGGCGAGCCGTCCCTCAATCTGGTTTCCTTTTTTTCGCAATGGCTGAATTCAACCGGCATTCCGGAATTCACGTTGCAGTACATCGTCTACCGCACGCCGAAGGGTTTTCAGGTGATCGGCAAGGTGCACCAGGATCTCGACACGTTTCGCATGCCGGTCGAAGTGAAAGTGGAAACCGAAGGCAATCCCGAGCTGAAGAAGATTCTCGTGACCGGAACGAACTCGGATTTCGAGCTCGAGACGTTCGGACGGCCCAAGCCCAACGGCCTGACCATCGACCCGAATAACAACCTGCTGAAATCAAGCCCGCGCCTGCGCGTCCGCGCGATGATCGCGCGCGGCGAAGCCCTGGCGACCACCGGAAGGTATTACGAGGCGATTCAGGAGTATCAGCGCGCGCTGGACGTGCAGCCCGGCAATTCGCTCGCGCATTTCCGCCAGGGCGAAGCGATGTTCTATCAGAAGAATTACCAGTCGGCCGCGAATGCGTTCCGCGCCGCGCTCGGCGGCGATCTCGACCCGAAGTGGGTGGAGGTTTGGGGTCACATCTACATGGGCAAGATCTACGACATTCTGGGCCAGCGCGAGCGCGCCGTGAATGAATACAGTCTCGCGCAGCACCTGAAGGATGACACCGCAGGCGCCCAGGAAGAGGCTGCACGGTACATGCAGAAAGCCTATTCGGGAGATAACTCGGCGCCCGCTGCAACCCCCGCGGGCAGCAGCGGCACTCCTGCGCAGGCTCCCGCCGCGGCTGGCGACGCTCCCCCGGATAAGCAGCCTGTCCTCAAAAGGCGCCCGGAGAACAATTAGTCAGTTGGATTTCGTGCGTTTCCGCTGAAGTTCCTGAAAAACTTCCTCGAAAGCCGAGAGTGCATCCTTGTCGTATAGGACGAAATAGACTTTCTCGAGAGAGGTCCTGCCCTCAAAGTGTTTCGCCGTTTCGCGCAACATGATTTCGGCGCACTCACGTAGAGGAAATCCGGCGATGCCGGTGCCGACGGCGGGAAATGCAATCGTCTTCAATCCCTTCTGTGCGGCAATCCGGAGCGCATGAGCCGTCGAGCTGCGCAGCGCCTGCGCCGTGGTGCCTCCGCCGAGCTGCATACTGGCCGCGTGGATCACATGGCGCGCTTTCAAATTTCCGCCCGACGTGATCGCGGCCCCGCCCACGGGAATCGCTCCGATTTCGTCGCACTCGGCCTGAATTCGCGGGCCGCCTTTGCGTCGAATCGCTCCGGCCACTCCGCCGCCGAGCTGTAGGTCGTTGTTGGCGGCGTTCACAATCGCGTCGGCGTCCATCTCCGTCAGGTCGCCCTGGCGCACTTCGATTCGCTCAGCGAGATTCATCGGGAAGGGATCTCCTGATCATGGAACAGACGTCGCGCGGTGCGGCCGTGCCGAACCACGAAGCCGGCTAAAGCCTGGCGATTCCTTCTTCGTCAAACCCTACGACCACGCGGCCGCCGGCCACGATCACGGGCCGCCGGATCAGGTTTGGCTCCTTGGCCATCATCTGGATTGCTTCTCTTCGCGAAGGCGGGTTGTCCCCCATCCTCTTCTTCCGGAAGATTTCGTTGCGGCTGTTCAGGAAGTCGGTGTAGTCGCGGTCGCCGATGAGCTTTTCGAGCTCCGCGGGGCTCAATCTTTGTTTGGCGAGATCGCGAAAATACAGCTGGAATCCGCGCCGCTGCATGTACTTTCGCGCCTTCCGGCAAGTCGTGCAGGTCGGCTTTTGTAGGAACTGGACTTTCTTCCCAGCTCTTCCCGGCTTTTTCGCCGCCTTGCTTCGCGTGATGGCCATCTCTTACCTCCTCAGTATCGCGGCACGCTCGGATCGATTTCCTTCGCCCAGCGATCGATCCCGCCGGACATCGACCGCGCGCCTTGAATTCCCTGTATTCTCAGCCAGGCCGCGGCATCGAGGCTGCGAATGCCGTGGTGGCAGAACAAGATGAGTTGCGTCGATTCCGACAAGCGCGGCACACTCGCCGGGATTTCACGAAGCGGAATCAGCACCGATCCCTCGATTCGCGAGATGTCATACTCCCACGACTCGCGCACGTCCACAAACAGGAATTTGTGGCCCGAAGCGAGGAGCCGGCTCACCTCGCGCGGTTCGATCTCGATATCGGCGAGCGGGTCTTCCGTCACGGGTTCGCTCGATTTCTGATTTTCCCGCCGGATCAGCGGGATTTCAGTGCCCGCGGAACTTCGGCGGGCGCTTCTCGAAAAACGCGGCCACGCCCTCGGCGAAATCCTCGGAAAGGAAGCAGTGGCGTTGAAGCCGATTTTCTTCCTCGATCGTCTCCTCGAGCACGCGGCTCGAATCGCCGATCATGGTGCGCTTGATGTCGCGCAATGCGAGTGGCGGTCCCGCTGCCATGCCCGCAGCGAATTTCTGGACTTCTTCTCCAAAGCGCTCGTGTGGGTATACGCGATAAACCATCCCGATCCTGCACGCTTCCTGCGCCGTAATGACCTCCGAGGTGTAAAACATTTCCGAAGCGCGAGAGAGTCCGACAAGCCTCGGCAAGTAGAACGTCGCGCCCAGGTCGGGATACAGCCCGAGCTGCGCGAATGCCTGCTTGAACATCGCCTGATCGGAAGCGATCCGCAGGTCGCAGGCGAGAGCGAGGCTCATGCCTCCGCCGGCCGCCGGGCCGTTCACCGCCGCGATCACGACCTTCGGCATCGACGCGATGGCGAGGCAGATTTCCTTGCCCACTTCCAGTAACTCTCCGAATTCATCCACCGCGCGCCGCGCCCGCGCGTCGCGCATGAATCCGATGTCGCCCCCCGAGCAGAAGCCGCGCCCCGCGCCGGTCAATACGACGGCACGCACCGATTTGTCGTCGCCCGCCCTTAGCAGCGCGTGCACCAGCGCCCGGCTCAGCTCGATATTGAGCGCGTTCAACTTCTCCGGCCGGTTCAGGCGAATCGTCGTCACCGGCCCCGAGCGCTCTTCGAGCAGCAAACTCCCGACTGCTTGTTGGGTTGCTCCCATGGCTTTCGGCCTCCGGGCCGCGGTTTTCGGAGCGGTCCTAATCCTTCAGATTCTTGAGGAGCACAGCGAGTTTCTTGAAATATCGCTTTTTCACGGCCAGGCTCGTTCCCGCATTCTGGCCGCTCGTGGACGGGAGCACGAAAACGTGAGCCCCGTAGAGACGTTCCCTCTGGAGGCCGAACTTGCACGGCCGGCCGGTAAACTTTTCATAGACCGTTTTGCCGTTGAACGCAATCACGCGAGGGCGCAATTCCTCGAGCTTCTGCGCCAGCAGGACGCGTCCCTCCGCGAATTCCTGCCGCTCGATTTCCTCGATCCCGCGCGTCGGCCGCTTCACCAGGTCGGTCATTCCGATGCCGAACTCGACCATTCGCCGGTCGTCCTCGTAGCCGATGGGTTCGGGAATCACGCCGGATTGGTACATCATCGGCCAGAACTGGTTGTTGCGCCCGGCGTAGTAGTGCCCCACGCGCGCCGACCGGTCGCCGGGATTCGCGCCGACCAGGATCATCTTCATTCCCTTGCGCACATAATCTGGCAGCGTCCGCATTAGGTCTCTCAGATTCCCCGAACAGCCCGTTCGATCGCTATGATAATACATTCCCGCCAGCAAGGCCGCGAAAGCTGTGCTACCCTTTCTTGCGGCATATCAGCGAATGAATTCCCCGAAACTCAATCCGGTGCAGCCCCATGTGCTGCCTTCCCAGGTGGTGAAGGACGACGAACCCGCCCTGGTTGCGGCGGCACGGACCGGAGACGTCTCCGCCTTCGAGACGCTCGTGAGCCGCTACGAACGCAAGATTTACCGCCTCACGCAGAACATCACCCAGAACCACGAGGACGCCGAAGACGCCATGCAGGAGGCGTTCCTGAAGGCTTACGAGCACCTACAGGAGTTCCAGGGCAATTCCCGGTTCTATACCTGGCTGGTGCGCATCGCGGTCAATCAGGCGCTCATGAAGCTCAGAAAGCGCCGCCCCAATATCGTGTCCCTGGACGAAGAGATCGATACCGGCGAGGACATGGTTCCGCGGGACGTCGAAGATTGGGGCCCGTCTCCCGCGGACCGCTACGCGCAGACCGAGCTTGCGGGGATTCTCTCGAAGGCGATTGCCGAACTCGATCCGCCATTCCGAATCGTTTTCCAGTTGCGCGACATCGAAGAATTATCGACGGAAGAGACGGCGGAAGCGTTGGGGCTTTCCGTGCCGGCGGTGAAATCGCGCCTGTTGCGGGCGCGGCTCAAGCTGCGGCAGAAACTGAATCAATTTTTTGGGCGAGGGGGGAATTCGTGAAGTGCAAAGAAATCATCAGTGAACTTGCGGATTACCTGGACGAGGCGCTCGACCCCATCCTGCGCGCCTCGATCGAAGAGCACCTCGTAAAGTGCCAGGATTGCCGCATCGTGGTGGATACGACGAAACAAACGATTGAAATCTTCTGCAATTCCGAGCCCGCCCCTCTCCCTCAGAACACCCGCCTGCGATTGCACGAAGCCCTCGCAAAACGTCTTCGCCGGGTTCGCGCCTAGCTCCGCCGCAGAATTCACTGCTGCCACATGGGCACCTCGCGCCCCGTTCCCCGCTCGCGCGCGATTTCGTAGATTCGCCCGGCAACCACGATATCTTCGATCGCAATCCCATTTGATTTGAAGAGAGTGATCTGATCCGGCCCGGTGCGCCCGGCGACCTTTCCCGTCACGATCTCCGAAAGCTCATGCACGGCTTTCCACCGCGACGCATCCTGTCCATAGACCTGAATCAGGTCGCCCGCCTCGATTTTCGACTGCTCCACGGAATCCGCTGCAATCACGTTCGCGCGGCCGACCGCTTCCGCATCCAGTTCGCGCCGGTCGGCGAAATTCGAGCCGATGGCGTTGATGTGCGCGCCGCGCTCGATCCATCGCCCCTCGACAACCGGATGCAACGTGTTCGTGGAGGTGATCAGAATGTCGGCCCCGCGCACCGCCTCTTCGGCGGACGCGACCGGGCTCACCGGAACTCCAATTCGCTGCGTCATCTCCCTCGAAAACTGTTCGCGCCGCTCCGCGCTGCGGCTGAATGCCCGCACGCGTTCGAGCTTCCTCGCCAGCGCCACCGCTTCGAGCTGCGTGCGCGCCTGCAAGCCCGTGCCGATGATTCCGGCGTTGCGCGCGTTCGCGCGAGCCATCACGCGCGTGGCAACGCCGCTCGCCGCGCCCGTCCGCACCTGCCCGAGGTAGTTCGCTTCGATGAGCGCGACCATTTCGCCGGATTGCCCGCTGAAAAGGGGCACCAGAAAACGCGCGCCGCTCGGCGACACCGTGTAGATTTTCAGGCCCAGGTAACCGCCCGTTGCATCCGAGGCAGCCATGTAGTGCAGAAAACCTTTTCCTGCGAGCCGCAGCCTCTGGCGCGAATGCGAAACGGCCGAGCCGTCGGCGAGCCGCTGGAAAGACGTTTCGACAGCATCCATCGCCATAGGCATGGTCAGAATTGATTTCACATCAGCCTCGGTCAATAGCAAGGGCATAGCGGTGCCGCCTCCTCGAACGAATTGCAATGGATTCCTGGGGGAAAATATCAGAAGTTGAGACGATAGCGAAGCACGCGCGATTCGGGAGCATCGAGGACGAGCAGCTCCCTGCGCGGGCTGACGGCCAGAGCGGGCACGGCCCGATTTGCCTGCCCCAATTCGGGGGCGAGGTCAACGTCCAGTTTCGGCTGCCCATCCGTGGACCACACGTGCAGCATGCGCCCGTCGGCATCCATCGCGAAGATGTATCCGCGCGCGACGGCGATTTCATCGCTCAGCTTGCGGTCCGTCCCGTCCGAGCGCGCGTCCACCGCCGCGACAAAATGCCCGTCGTTGGTGAACCGCAGAATCCGGTCCCCGTCCACATCCGAAACGTACAGATAGCCGTCGGGACCGACGGCGATCGCCCCGCTGCGAATTTTCGCCTTGGGCACGCTCGCGGCCGGCAGCCAGCTTCGCACCAGCCGGAATCGCGGATTAAACGTGGTCACGCGGCCCAGGCTCGCATCGAGCAGATGGATGAGTCCGTCTTCGCCGACCGCGACGCTCAGCATGTTTTCACTGTTGGGGCGCGTTCGGAGGCGAAGCTCGCGAAAGCGGTCGCCATTGGGGAAGAAAACGAAGGCGCTGCCGCGGCCCGGATCGGTGACATAGATCGCTCCTCCGCTATCGACCGCGATCGCCTGCGGATGCTTCAGCACCGGCTCTTGAAAGGAAAGCAACGGTCGCCCTTCCCAATTGAACTTGTGAATGAAACGGCTGCCTGCGTCCGCGAGAAAGATATTCCCCAGCACGTCGGTCGCAATGCAGGTCGGCTCGTCCAGTTGCCCGGGGCCGTCGCCCTTCATGCCCCACGCACTGATGTAGGAAACGGACAGCGGTGCGGGCGCCTGCTGCTGGGCATGCGTCTCTGGTTGCGAACATCCGGCCGTGAAACAAGTGAGCAGAGCAACAAACGCGAGAAACAACACGGTGTTGCGCATGCCGGATGAGTCGCTCCTTTCGATGGTTCGGTCCCGGGCGGCGGCTGAAACGGCGTAAATGGTTTTACTTATGCGTGTCATGCTTTTTCCCGAACCCCGGGCCCGCTTGTCGTACTCTTCGGACCACGGTCCGATGCATGCGATAAATCCGCTGCTCGGACGCGCCCTTGCTCCAATCCTCAAACGCAAAGGTCACATCGTTCACAGGGGGCGGCACCTGCGTGATCTTCACCGGCAGCTTCCCGCATAGCTCGCTATCGACGAATGCGGTTTCATATCGCGAGCCCTGCTTGCCCCACGTGTACACGCGAATCAGCGTGAAGTCACACGGCTGGCCCTCCGGCCCCTTCACGCCGAGGAGAAGATATTGCGGCTTCGGGTTTCCCGATGCGTCGGTCACTCGATTCAACTCGAACCACGCCGCGATGCGCACTCCCGCCGAACTGGCGTAGTCCGGCAGCGGCGCCGGAACGTCTAGATCGATGAACCGCCCGAGAACCCAGCCCGAGACGGTCGTCTGATCCGGCATGTGTGCGCGGACGAGCCACCAGTCTTCCTTCTTCGCATCAGCTGGCCCGGTCTCTTTGTCGGTCGTCGCGGACGGCGCCGCGGGCACATCCATCGGCTGCCGCTGGAACAAATCGACCGGAACCATCTTGTTCACCTGGCGGACGCGCGGAGTGTCCCGTCCCGGCTCCACGTGCAGATTGCTCAGCACTCGCGTGCGTCCCTGCGCTTCGACAGGCAGCGTCGACACTTTCGACTCCAGCTCCTGTGCCTTCTGCCATAGGTCCGCGGAAAGCAGGTCAGTCTGCGTGAGCCAGCCGGTCCGCCCGTCCGTCGTGCGGACCTGCACCTGCTCCTGGAATCGCGCGAGCACGTCCACGCGATCGCCGTAATTCACGTTGCCAAGCGGCTCGCGGATCTGCGCGCTCGTGTTCCACAGAATCACTTGATGATTGCCCACGTAGGCGGTTTCCAACACGCGCTTCGGATGGTGAAATCGCAGGTACGCGGCAAGGCAGATCGCTGCAACGAGCGCGAAGCCGATGAGCAGCTTTCGAATCACGCGCGGTCTCCGAAGCTGATTCCCACGGCGCGCGCCGCCCGCAGTGTTTCGCTCGCGGGATTGACGAGCCGCACCGGGCTGATGGCGCCTGCCAGCGGCACCGAGCCCACTTTCCCGCCCCGCAGAGAGACCATCTGTCCATACGCGTCTTTCGACACCAACTCCGCTGCCGCCGCGCCGAATCGCGTGGCAAGAATGCGGTCGAAGGGACTCGGCGAGCCTCCTCGCTGCATGTGCCCAAGCACCATCGCGCGCACCTCTTTGCCGGAGCATTCGCGAATCGCGCGAGCCAATGCGTCGGCAACGTGCTCTCCAGGCTGCTTCGCCATCGATTTCCCCGAAGCGTCGCGCTCGGGCAGTTTCACGCCCTCGGCCACGACGATGATGGAAGACCTGCGGCCCGCGGCCTCGCGCCGGCGAATCGCCGCGCAGACGTTGTCGATCGTAAACGGTATCTCCGGAAGAAGAATCACGTCCGCGCCCCCGGCGACTCCGCCGTCGAGCGCGATCCAGCCGGCATCCCGGCCCATCACCTCGACCACAATCACGCGGTGATGGCTTTCGGCGGTGGTGTGCAGCCGGTCGATCGCGTCCATTGCCACGTGCAGCGCACTGTCGAAGCCGAGCGTCACGTCGGTGAGTTGCAGGTCGTTATCTATCGTCTTCGGCACGCCCACGAGCTTCATGCCCATCTGCGACAGCCGGTGCGCGATGGTCAGCGTGCCGTTCCCCCCGATCACGATCAGCGCCTCGATTCCGAGCTGCCGCAGGCCATCGAAGCACTGTGGCGAACAGTCTTTCGTGGACGTTGTCCCGGCGTCCTTGACCGGGTAGGCGAAAGGATCGAGCGAATTCGTGCTGCCGAGAATCGTCCCGCCGCGCGGCAGGATTCCTCGCACGGACTCGATCGTCAGCTCGCGGCACATCTCGGGATGAAGCAGGCCGTCGAATCCGTCGGCGACTCCCATGATGCGCCAGCCATGCTCCAGCTTCCCGACGCGTACGATGGCGCGGATCGCCGCGTTCAGGCCGGGACAGTCACCGCCGCCCGTGACCACACCAATTGTGCGCGTCTGGCTCATCATTCGCAGGAAAGCCCCGGGGTAAGCAAGAATTCTACACTAAGCCGCGCGAGCGCCTTGGGACAGGTGCCGGGAAAAAACTCACGATGTGTCGGAAAAGATGCGGGCCGGTACCGTTCTGATACAATCCGCCTCACCCGGCGGCGTCGCGCCGGTCTCGCTGGCCAGGAGATACCGAATGCAGAGTCTCGAGAAGCTGAAGCCGCTCGCGCTGTTGCTCCTGCGGGTGGCGGTGGGCGTGATATTCATCTACCACGGCTATCCGAAATTGTTCGAGCGGACGCGGGAGGCGATGCAGGGCTTCGTCCACATGGGCTTTCCGGGTTACTTCGTTTACATCGCGGGAGTCATCGAGTTCTTCGGCGGGTGCCTGCTGATTGCGGGCCTCTTCACGCGCATCGCGGGACTATTGCTGGCGGGCGAGATGGCCGTGGCCCTGTGGAAAGTCCATGGCATCATCCGCGATCCTCTCGCCGTGCACAATTACGAATTTCCTCTCATGCTCGCGGTCGGCGCGTTTGCTCTCGCGTCGCTCGGGGCGGGTGTCGTCTCGTTCGACCAGGCACTATTCCGCGAAGGCCGCTCCTCGCCCCGCAAGTCGAAAGGCAAGGATTAGCCGCCTTGCAGTTGGGTGGAAGGGCGGGGCTTCAGCCCCGCCGTCTAGCTCTGCAAAGGAAGGGGGCTTTAGCCCCTGAAGACGTGCTGTTGGATCACGGTTGAGAACTTCTGGGATCGATCGAAAGCTATGCCGTCTGCGTGGAATGCGGTGCTGCTTCCGGAGGCGCGCTCGGCGCAGGCGCCGCAGGCATCGGCCAGGGGGCCCGCGGCATCACAAGCCAGGCCACGAAGTAGCCGATAAACGCTGGCACCACCGGCACGGGCATCAAAACCAGCAGCACCCAGATCAGCCGCACCAGCGTGGAATCGACCTCGAAATACTCCGCGATGCCGCCGCAGACGCCCGCAATCTTGCAATCGACCGCCGACCGCATCAGGCGCTTGGACGCCGACGGCGGGGCGGCAGGCGGCATATGCTGCCGCGCGCCGCAGTAGTAGCAGAAATTCGAATTGTCGGCGATATCTCTCTGGCAAGTTCCGCAGGTCATGACCTGATCCTCCCCGCGTGAGACTGATTCGTCTCAGGCTCATATCAAGTTACGATCCAGGAGGCTGAAAAGTTTCCTTTTCCACGTGCTAGTACGCCGCGAGTTCCCGGACCGCGCGGACGATGTCGTCGGTCTGCGGCAGAATCGCATTCTCGAGCGCCGGATGGTAGGCGCAGAACGTGTCCGTGGCCGCCACGCGGCGCACCGGCGCATCGAGCTCATCGAACAATTCGTCGGCGATCCGCGCGGCAATCTCGGCGCCGTAGCCCCACGAGAGGCAGTCCTCATGGGCGACGATCACCCGATTCGTTTTCTCGACGGAGGCGCGAACTGCTTCCCAGTCATAG
>Ga0335077_10003052_pt1 | contig 20084 bp, 22 predicted proteins | sample Lox_Sample_31_FD_207151 | JGI IMG/M metagenome (GOLD analysis project Ga0335077, IMG submission 207151) | Soil microbial communities from Loxahatchee National Wildlife Refuge, Florida, United States - Lox_Sample_3.1 | ecosystem: Environmental > Terrestrial > Soil > Wetlands | place: USA...
GGGAGTTACTGACATCAAAAACCAGCGCTGGTCGATTCCAGCTTTGTAGTCATACTCGAATTCAAAATAATCGCGCTTTCCATCGCATACCGCCTGAACTCCGGCTAGTGCGGCTGCCATATCGCTATTGCCCGCCTCGGCTGCATCCCGGCATAGGTCGAAATAGTTCGCACCGGCGCGAAGGCCGAGCGGGTTAATCCCGATCATCGCGGCGAATTCCGGCCTCGGTTTCGTCGCCGCCACAACCATTCCGTCAGAGTCGAGCACGGCCACATGATTTCTAAGGGACTCCAAAATCGAGGCGTTGAGCTGGTGACTTTTCTCTAGGGCATGCTCTGCCTGCTTCCGCTCCGTAAGATCTACACAAGAGCCGATGTAACCGGCAAAAGAGCCGTCCGCGTCAACTCTCGGTACACCAATGTCGAAAAGCCACCGAAATTGTCCGTCACGCGCGCGGAGCCGATACTCCATCCTGAACGGTTCTCGACGATCAAAAGCCCCAGTGTAGGTTTCCAGGCACTTCTTGATATCGTCGGGGTGGACGCCCTCGGCCCAGCCGTCCCCGAGTTCGGCCTCAAGTCGCCGGCCGGTGAAATCCAGCCAAGACTGATTGAAATAGGTGCACCGTTTATCAGTACCTGACATCCAGATGAGCACGGGGGCTGTGTTGGCGACCAGGCGAAAGCGTTTCTCAGTCTCGCGCAGAGCACGCTCTGCCTTCTCACGCTCCGTGATGTCCCGGATGATGACGGTAAACAACTTGCCCCCTTCTTGTTCGACCTGAGAAATTGAGGCTTCAATCGGAAATTCCTCACCGTTTGACCGCAACGCATACAACACGCCCGCCGTGCCCATCGCGCGTTTAGTGACTCCGGTCTCGGCGAAGTGGGATACGTGCGCACGGTGCTCGCCGCGAAAGCGCTGCGGGATTAAGTGTTCGAGAGGCAGTCCCAATACTTCTTTCACGGGATACCCAAAGATTTTCTCCGCGGCAGAGTTGAAGACTACGATGCGGTGCTGGTCGTCCACGGCGATGATCGCGTCCATTGCCGATTCGATGATGCCGGCCAGACGCTTTCCGCTCGCCGCCCTCGCTTCCTCTGCATACTTGCGCTGTACGGCACTGCCAAAGATGTCGGCGATAGTCTGCAAAGCTTGGACAACATCAGGATCCCACTTCCGTTCGTTCCGTTCAGTAGAAAAGCTAAGAATAGCGAATGTTCTCTTATCGCGCTGGAGAGGTAGCATTAGGAATGATCGAACCCCCCTGGCACGCAAGCGCTCCTTCAGTTCGTGGGCTTCGCCAGGAAGTTGGTCCAGATGGGAGACCACCATCGGCGCCCCCTGCAGTACTCGTGAGGTAGTCCATGGCAGTTGACGCAAGTCGATGACTTGGGGTGGTGGTTCGACACCAGGAATGGCTCGATAACACAAGAGGCGCAGATATGCGGTTCCGGGCGAGAATTCAGACAGGCTGATCCGGTCCAGGTCGAAAAATTCGAGCAGCTGCTGAAATGACCTTTCCAGTTCTGCATTGACTCGTTCTGCGGGCAGATCAATAAGGCCTGCTGCAAACTGTGCAACGAGGCTCCCCAGTTCACGCCGGTATGCCAGTTGCTTGAGGTGGCGCCTTTGGGCAAGGGCCAGCTTGACGAGAAAAATGATCAGCCCCGCTTCAATAACAATGAGGGCAAGTAGTCCGATAATTCGCCATTTGTAGAGTTCCCAGAAGGTGTACTCGCGGTTAATCACTATGCTGTCGGCCGGGACCTTGTCCATGCCGATGCCCCATCGCTTGAGTTGCTTCCAATCGAACTCGTTCTTCGGGAAACCCCCTCTCACCTCCGGAATCGTCCCCGGCTTCTCCCCATGCACCACGCGCAGAGCCAGGTCGCCAAATGCCGCCCCCATGGCTTCGACGTTGATCAGACTTCCGCCGACAATACCGCGTCCCAAGAACGTATCCACCCAGCCGTACATGGGCCGATTTGTAACCGCGGAAAAGGCTGGCAGGATCCGCGCAGGGACAAAACCCTGACCCGCAGAGTCTCCGAAGTAAGTGGTAAAGATTGTGATCGTATCCTTCGGTAACGCCGCTAGCGTAGAAAGAGTCTCGTCCTCCGTCTTGGGCGCAAGGACTTGAATATCGACTAACTGGTGCTTCTCCCGCACAAATTTTAGACCAGTGGAGAGAAACAGTTGAGCCAACGCGCGATCGGACGCCGTTGCGCCCGCGACCAGTAGGACGTGGCGAGTTCCTGGGTTCTGAGTCAGAGCGAGTTCCAGGGTGGAAGCCAAGTCTAGGTCCCAGACCAGACCGGTAGTATCCGGCACGGGTGGCTGAGGCGACTGCCACGAAAAGTACATCAGTTTGGCGCCGGGTAGAAGGGTCTTTCGCCTCTGTTGCAAAAATTGCAGCGGATAGGCCCCGAAGGTCACCACGATATCGATTCGCCGATGAGCATACTTGCGCTGCAGAAATTTCTCCATCACTTGCGCATAGGGATAAGCCTGCCCCAGCCAGCCCTCATCAAAGGACTCGTCGTAGATCCAAACCGGAGCATTCAGCCCTCGCTCCATGGTGGTTCGAAAACCCTTCTCAAACTGCGTTAACGCTGGACTGTCCTTATCTCCAAACCACAGCACCAATATTCTGGCCGGTCGCGGAGGGTCCGCACAAAAAGACGGTGTCGCAGCCAGAAGCAGAGCGCCCAGCAGGAGCGCACAGGCGAGTTTCGGACGAAAGGACTTATTCCAGTGAACGCTCTGGGATAACCGACGCCAAAGCCGATCTTGGGAGCGATACTCCATGACACCTTCCGCAGGCTAGTTTGTTCCCGGACCTTGTCAGCCGAGAAATTGCTTTGAAAGTTCCTAATCAGTCATGTCTAAACGTGTCCGTGCCGCTAAAGTGCTACCTTCCGAATGGCCTCGAGCACTTCCTTGGCGGAATCCATTTTTCGAAAGTAAGCCGCACAACCCAAGGCGTCGGCCGCGCTGCGCGCTTCAGGATCGTCATGAGCAGTGATAAAGATTATGGGCGTACGCCCACCTGCGGCCGAGAGCCGCTGAGCGAGTTCTATCCCGGACATGTCACCGAGCTGGATATCGAGCACAAGGCAGCCGTACTGGGGATGCTTCGTTTCCGCGAGAAACGCTTGCGCCGAGTCATACGTAACCGGCTGAAGTCCGGCCGCACGCAATAGCCTGCCGAATGATCGGCAAATGTTTTCGTCGTCATCAACAACTGCAATATAAGTCGGGGTAACGTTGCTCATCGGAATCCGATGAGTACTTTAGTAATGAAAGGTAACGCCGTCTACTGCCCTTTGGGGAAGGTCCGGACGGACTCCGGGAAGATGCCCGCCTCCTGCGTCAGTCGGGTAAGGCCCGCCACAGACTGCACCTTCAATTTCGTGGTAATCGCAGTGCGATGCAGCTTCACTGTCCGCTCGTGGATGCCCAGATCCCCTGCGATCTGCTTGTTGAGTCGTCCCCGCACAACATGAGAAAGCACTTCAAGCTCGCGCTCGGTGAGCGTGTCGAAGCGCGCGCGTAACTCACGCTGTCGTTCGCGCGCCCTACGCTCCCGTGAATCGCGGCCAAGGGCGCGCGTCACGGCGTCCAACAACCTGTCTTTTGGAGCGCGCTTTTCCAGGAAATCTTCGGCACCATTGCGCATAGCACGCACGGTCGAGGGAATATCTCCATACCCGGTCAAAAAAAGAATCGGCAGCGGATTGGGAGTTTGAGCTAGGGCAGATTGCAGATCCAGTCCGTTCATTTGAGGCATCCGCAAATCAGCCAGCACACACCCGGGTGCATCTGGATCACGTTGCGTGAGAAACTCGTGCGCTGACGAATAGGTCTTGACAGAGAATCCGTTTGCCCGGAGCAGCCGCGAGATCGCGTTAAGAAAAGGCGTATCATCGTCGACAACATGAACGATGGGTGCGGTCTCGCTCATTTCGTGGCGTCCTTCTCTGCGGTCGGCAGTGTGAACCGAAACGACGCTCCACCCCCATTTCGGTTTTCTGCCCAGAGGCGACCGTTGTGTGCCTCAATGATCGTGCGAGAGATTGCCAGACCCATGCCCATACCGTTAGGCTTGGTTGTGAAAAAGGGATCGAAAATGTGCGCGAGTTTGTCGGCGGGGACACCCCGGCCCGAATCGCTCACAGCGATTTCGATAGTCTTTGGTCCGTCGAGCGCCGCGGTTACGCGGACACGTCGATCTCCTTCGTTTGTCTCGTCGAGAGCATCCATCCCATTGATCAGCAGGTTCAGCAACACCTGCTGAAGATGCACGACGTCGCCAAACACGGGCGGCAGATGGTCTGCCACGGCCGATTCCAGTCTTATGTGCCGCGCCGCAGCGTCGGAACGTACGAGGGTAGTGGCACCGCCAACAAGTTCACCTACATCCACGGGCCGCTTGTCCAGGTTCTGCCGCTTGAGCAGCCCCCGCATTCGGTCGATAACATTCCCTGCACGCTGGTCGTCCTGACGGATATCGGCGAGTATCGCTCGGATTTCGTCCAAGTCGGGCGATTTATCCTGCATGAAAAGCTCAGCAGCCTCCGCGTTGCGCAAGATCGCACCGAGCGGCTGACTAATCTCATGGGCTAGTGCCGACGCCAGCTGGCCCATCATTGAGACGCGGCCTGCATGCGCAATCTCCCGCCGCAGGCTTTGGGTTTCGTTCTCGGCTACCTTTGGGCCCGTAATGTCATGCGATACCGAGCGGCCGAGAATTGGTCTTCCGGCAACATCAAACGCAAAGCGGCCGCGAGTTCCGATCCAGCGCACCTCGCCGCTCGGGAGCACCACTCGAAATTCTCCTTCAAAACTGCCGTCGCCCTTAGTGGCACCCTCCAGCGCTAAACGGAGCGCATCGCGATCTTCCGGGTGGACTCGCTCTAAAATCTGGTCGAATTCCAGCCGCTCGGTCCGTGTAAAGCCGAACAGCGCACGCCATTTGTCTGTTGCCCAGATGTCGTTCCGCGAGATGTCCCGAATCAGAATACCGAAACCGGCAGCCTCGACGGCCAGCCTCATTCGTTCTTCAATTTCGTGCAATTCGGTTTGACTCTCCCGCAACTTGCGGGCGAGTTCGGACGCACGGATGGTGTCTCTGCTCAACTCGTAGCCCATCACTGCGACCACGCCCATGAAGGATACGGTTGCCACATAGGGTAGCCGGACGATTCCATAAAACGCCAACAGGGACTGGCCGGTTGAGACAAGTGTGAAGAACACAACACTTCCGCCCGCGGTAAGTGCACGATGGTGGTCGCCCCGCCGCCAAACCGTCACAGTTGCGTCTACGAGAAAGACGAGGAGGAGCAGCAAACTTAGCTGGCCCAGCAGGATCCAGGGACTGGGCACGCCCTCGGGGATTGCGACAGATTCACCGAGAAGCCTCGTGCGCCCGAGACGGGTGACCTCGAGGTAATTGAGATTTTGTCCCACCAGAAAATTGACAACGAGAAGCAGCGTGCGCAGACCGTAGATGGTCCATGCAAGCCATGGGCGCCCTGCCTTCAAGTAGAGTCGCACAAACCCGACGAGAGACACGACCAACAGCCACACCGCCACGTGCCCCCACTTCAGCACAGTCGCGAACTCTGCCGGGGTTCTCGCTTGCATCATCCACAATTCGCAAAACGTCCAAGCCGCCGTCCCCATCGCCAACAGAAAAAAGAGCAGATTCGCCCAAGCCTTGCGACCATGGAACCAGACCATGAGGCTAATTCCCGCCAGCGTGACGCACGCCGACGCAGTCATAGACCAGATGATCGTAATCAGGCTCATTTGCTTCGAGGGGGAGAATACTCTTTGATTCAGGACCACTGCAACGCTTTTCAAGACAGTTCCAGCGCCATGTGTCACGCGATCTGTTATGGGTCGTCGTCAAGGACTTCTGGCTGTGGTGGAGAAGCCCACTATCCTAGATAAAGCGAAACCTAGCCTGCTTTATTCATGAGAGCTAAAGGATTGTCTGTTTGTCTCTCCCGCACCGGCTCTTCAGGGCGAACGGAATCGCGGCAGCACAGGCGGAGCCCGTTTGGAAGGCGAAAGACCCGCATGGGACGTGGCCGGGCATTTTTCGGACAACGCTCCGCCGGACTGCTGGCGGTGAGTACGTTAGGTGAACCGGAGCAGGTCAGCCGGTATTGAAGGCCAGCGCGACTTCGCGGAAGAGAGATTGAAAAGGCCGTCCGGTAGCCAGGTGGATACGAATGCAACGGGTGGTCTGGCGCACGCGGGCCCCGAGTTTGAACAGGCGTGCGCGCAGAGTTTCGATCTGCGCCGAGCGCCAGGGCCTGCGGCAGCTGAAGGCGAAACAGGTTGACCAGGTAGTAGGCGAAGCCGTGCAGGAGCAGGCGGAAGGCGTTGGCCAGGAAGCGGTGACAGCTCAGCCGGTCGGCGCAGAAGACCGTTTTTAAACTCCTCAATACGGTTCTCGCACTCGCCTCGGTCGTTGTAAAAAAGCAAACACCTCGGAAGCGTGACCGGCGCAGTTGGTGATCAGAAAGCGCAGGTTGGTGCCGGCCGCGGTATGCGCGGCCTTGTAACAGATGCGGCGCTGGTGCGACCAGCGGCGGTCGCGATGGCGGAAACTGGAGAAGCTGCGCTGCGGGAGTTGCATACGACGATAGCGTCGCGGCAACCGTTTCTGCCGTGGCTCGGCGCGCCGTTGAAACACCTGATTCGCCGGGATGCCGAGGGCGTACTGGATGCCAAAGAACTCGCAGAACTCGTAGAGCAACGGTAAAGCGAATCCGGCGTCAGGTCATCCGTGTCACCACCCGCCTCAGCCTTTGCGGTTGGGCTCGCCACGGCGTCCCGCGCCCCAATGGGCTCGATCATTCCTGGAGTGTAGAGATAAAGACTTGATGAGAGAGTGCCGCCTTTACCGCCAATCCGAGATCGACGTTCATGCGCGACTTGATCACATAGCCCCGGCCACCCGCGCCGATCGCAGCACGAACAAACTCGGGGTCTTCATGCACGGTGAGGAATACGATCTCACCTGCGTAGCCTTGCTCTCGAAGTTGCTGAGCGATCTCGATGCCGCTGCACTCTCCCATGGAGATGTCGAGGACGATCAGGTCCGGCCTGAGCTCTTTCACTTTCGAACAAACAGAATTTCCATCGGCCACTCTGCCGATGACTTCATAGTCAGGCTCGAGAATAGCGCTCACGTGATTCAGAATCGCCGTGTGGTCATCCGCTAGCAGAATACGGAAATGTGACAAGGATTTGTCTCGATTCTGCGCCGAATCCTCGGTTGTTGAGAATGACGGAACATGGACACCGGACGCGCAGCTCTCAATGACGTTGCTTCTCATAGCCTCGGGTAGCACAATAGTCGAGGATACTTTGTGTGGCTACTGTCAGAAGTAGCGGTGTATAACTGTCAGATTTGACGGCGGTCAGGAGAGCGTGCTCGTCTGATTCAGGATTGACCCGATGAGCTGAACCTGGTCGTTTCGGCAGAGAGAGCCGCTGTCCCGATAATTGACATGGCTTCTTTGCGGAAGGAACCCATTCACCGAATGGCGCTGGATCGTGGCATGCTGTTACCAATACTTCCTCGAACGAACCGGTCACGTGTTAGGGTTTGTCGGCACGATATTGAGCTGAAAGACTGCGTAACCGGAATCCGAGCGGGTTCGAAGTGGTCCTCCGAGGGGGCTCGAAAGTCTTGGACAAGCGGGGCTGTCACAATTGACAGTATTCAGTCCGTCGAACGTGAATAAAATTTTGAAGCGAGCGATCTGAGCCTCACCCGGGACCATCAGATTGCTCCTTCGTGAGAGAACGCATTCACCGGCTCACTGAACATGAGCCCCCGGCGTTTACAGAGCTCGGCAGGAGTCCCACTGTGGCCGTTTCTGAGAAACCGACAAGTATGAGGCGGACCGAATGAGCCCCATAGGGCGTGCGAGAGTGCTGATCGCCGATGATCATACCTTCGTCGCGCAAGCTTGCGCGAAACTGTTGGAACCGGAGTTCGACGTAGTCGGTACGGTTGGTGACGGGCAGGCCCTCTTAGCGGCGGTTCCAGAGCTTAAGCCGGATGTCATCGTTCTTGATGTCGGCATGCCGTTGCTGAATGGGTTGGAAGCCGGCAAGCGCATTAAGAAGATGGTACGCACCGTCAGGATCGTGTACCTGACGATGAACACCGACATAGGTATTGCGGCCGAGGCATTCAGAAATGGGGCTTCCGGTTACTTGCTGAAGACTTCGGCCACGGCTGAACTCGTAACCGCTATTCGCGAAGTGCTCAAGGGCAAGAAGTACGTATCCCCACTGGTCGCAAATGACCCCGATGCGTTCTTTCTCGAAACCCGCGTCTCGCACATGGGCCAAGAGCACCTCACGACCCGGCAACGTGAGGTCCTGCAATTGTTAGCGGAGGGGAGATCGATGAAGGAAGTTGCCTACACCCTGAAGTTGACTCCCCGGACGGTAGCATTTCACAAGTACAAGATCATGGAACGCCTCCGGTTACGGACGAACGCCGACCTGGTCCAGTATGCAATGCAGGAGCATATAATCACCCCGCGCCCATAGGTTCTGGTCGGCAAGCCTCGCCAGGCTTAACCCAATTGAACTGCGAACGATACCCACCTTTTTGGTTGAATTCAACCAATCTACATTGTTGCTTGCAATCCAATTCGGCTACCACACTATGCCCACTGTTAATAATGACAGTTGTGAGCCGGGCGCCCTTCCATTACAGTCCGCTTGAAAGTCGCCGCGTACAAAAAGTGGCTGCGGATACCGAGTCAATAAGAGCGGGTAATCACTCATTGCTTTGGAACAAGAGTTCGAGGCTGCTCGAGCGGTTGTTGTTAGGCGCCGGAGTTGTCTTGGTGGCAATATCCGGAGCGGCGTTGCTGCACCGGACGATCTCATCCCGTTTTGCTTTGTGGCAGTTCAACAAGGCGCACGCTGCGACCCAACGCGAGATCACCCCGACTTTCAGTCAGCCGACAGCCGACCAAGAAGTCGACTTCAGCTTGTGGGCAAAGAAGCGCATCCAAGCGTACCGAGACAGTCTGGTCAGCAAGACGGATCAGCCTTTAGCCGTACTTGAAATAGACAAACTGAAGATTCGAGTTCCGCTTTTTGAGGGAACAGATGACCTGACGCTGAACCGAGGGGTTGGACGGATTATCGGAACCGCCAATCTTGGGGAAACGGGCAACATTGGGATCGCGGGTCACAGGGACGGTTTTTTCCGGGGCCTTAAGGACATTTCCGAGGGTGATGAAATCGACCTTACGACGACGGCGGCGAAGGCTATTTATATCGTGGACCAGATTGAAATCGTCAGCCCGACGGATGTGGGCGTGCTGCAACCGCGAGGTGCGCCTTCAATAACCCTTGTTACCTGCTATCCCTTCTACTTTGTGGGCGATGCACCAAAGCGCTTCATCGTCCACGCGTCCTTGGCATCGGGCCAAGGCCCGGTCAGCAGATCGGGACACTCCTTGTGAGGGGCAAGTCGGGGCAGAACCCAGTTCTCCAAATAAACGGCAGATCCTACGTGGACATTGAAGCACTAGCACGACTCGTCAATGGCTCCCTCAGGATCAATGGGAATCAAATCTACGTTGACGCTTGCGAGTTCAGCCTGCAAATCCGAAAAGGCTTTATGAAGGCAGGCATCGAAACCTCAAGGTAATGAAAAAATACATGCAATATCGCAACTCCGAACTACCTCATTGCAGCCTAGTCGGGCACTGAAATCTGTCGAGTAACCGGGGCCAGCCTGTCACTTTTGCCAGTAGGCCGAGTGCGCCATTCAATCCAGACTTACCCAGGTGACACTTAGAGTCGGTTCGGCTGTGCGAGTGGTGCACGATATCACTGGAGCATGAGCCACACCGGTGATGAGTGCGCGAGAGGAATGCTGGCTATCGTCCCTACACTTCAAGAGTCCGTGGTTCAGAAAATTAACTTAAGGAGAAAACGCAATGAACTCAAGAACAGTCCGAACAAAGCGGTCGCTGGTGCTTGCGGTAGGGGCGCTTTGCTTGGCCTTTGCCCTCAGCATGAGCGCACAGGTAAAAACGCAAGCTAGCACCCAGACGGCCGGAAAAGCCGCCTCGACAACGACGGTTGAGAGGGGAGAAGTGGTCTACGTCTCCGGCAACGAACTGATTGTCAAAATGGAAGATGGTACCATCCGGCATTTTGCCAATGTGCCGGAGAGCGTCAAGGTTACGGTCGGTGACAAGCAACTCGGGATTCACGACCTACAACCGGGTATGAAGCTCCAGCGTACGATCACCACCACCACCACTCCCAAAGTCGTCACGGTCGTAAAGAGTGTCACGGGAACCGTATGGCACGTGAACCCTCCGCTCACCGTAATTCTTACCATGGAAAACGGAGAAAACCAGCAATTCAAGATTCCCAAGGACCAGAAGTTCAATATTGATGGACAAATGGTGGATGCCTGGGGCTTGAAAAAGGGAATGAAAATTTCGGCGACCAAGGTCATTGAATCTCCCTTGTCGGTGGTTACGCAGCAGCGCAAGCTAACCGGTGCAATGCCACCGCCTCCGCCCCCTCCGCCAGATGTTCCGATTCTAGTGGCCCAGGAAGTTCCCGCACCGGCCGAGGCATCTCCGGCAACTGTGGCAGCCCTACCCAAAACTGGAAGCCCGGTGCCTTTGATCGGATTTTTAGGCATGCTTTCGCTTGCCTCCTCGCTTGGTTTGAAAGCGCTCCGCACCAAGCTTGGCACGTAAGGCGGATTGACTGATTCGGCAGGGGTCTCGCCACAATGGGGAGACCTCTCCGAACACGGCTCAGACCCTGCCTTGCGACGGAGTTTCCTCTTGGGAATGACTGGCCAAGTACGATTGTTGCCTGACATTCCTCTGGAGGAATCACTTTCCGCTCGACCCCGCAAGGAGAACATTTCGCGAGCAGATTGCTCAGCGTTAGCAGGAAACAGTTAGAAGTTATATGCAGACGGGACAAAGCGAAAGAATGCGCGCTCCAGTCACTGTCAAAAGGTGCAGGTCTTGGGTTGGCATACCGAATACAAACGAACGCAGGGCTCAATCCTCGGAGCCACTGTTTGGGTCAGACAACTCCAAGTCGGACTTGTGCTCAACTGGCCCCGGAATACGCGGTAGTGCCTGAACGAAGGGCTCCTTTGGTACCGGTGAATCATCACTCTTCAACCCAGCGCGGTTGGCTGTTCCGGACTATTTCCAAGGACGGACGTTGACTGCCTTGATGTATTGGTTGCCGTAGCTCTCAATTTCGTAGCGGCCGCTTTTCTTGTTGAACCTGATCTTGGCCGCAGCCATGATTTGCCCCGTTCCCTCGCCCTTCTCGTTCAACTTGACTTGCAGGAATCCGAAGGGGTAATCGGTCGATCGGCCGCTCTTGTACAACTCAATGAACGGCATGACGCGGGCGGTCACGATGGTGATGATCGTATCCTTCCCCTGCTCCCGCTTGCGTGCCACCGCAATATCGTTGCCGAGGCGACCCACCGGATTGAGCTGTCCTTTGTTCTCCTTCTCCAGCGCGCTGCGCAGAGCGTCCGGACCTTTTTCTTTGAGCAGCGCGGCGAATTTGTTTACCTCTTCGTCGGTGGTGTACCCCGTGATTCTGAAGTCGAACTGGATGGTCCTCCCGCCCACCGATCCCCCCGTGCCCATGGCTACCCCCGAATAGGCATCGGCCTGCTTCTTCTCGTCCTGGCCATAAGAGGCCGGCATAAAATCTGCAGAGGCGTAAGTGGCCACCGCATCCCACTGGCTGGTGTTGTCGACTATGCCGGAGAGCGTCACGACCCCGCCTGGCGCCGCCGCGTCTATTTGCTCGTCGCGCAGTCCGGAATCGGCATTGATCAGTCGTCGGACCTCGTTGGTGATCTGATTATCGTTCGGCTTGCCGCAACCAGCACTGAACCCTGGAATCATGACTAGCATAGCTAACGCGATTACGAACGCTTTCATCTGCATCCGATTACTCCCTGAATGGAACGCGGCGATGCTAACGCCCAAGAAACGCAGCGTAACCTGTCATAATTGACAGTCATTTGAGGTCCACCCTGGCTAGTCGGCGCTCGGAAACTTTTTCGCTTTTGTCTCAGTCTCATTGGCGCCCGCACACGAGATAGCAACGGACTACTACGGGCATCCGTGCTTCGTCAGGTGAAGACTAGGGAAAACCCGACGAGACCGGCCCTTTTGTTATCCTCAAGAAAGCTCTTTGTCTTGTTTCGGGGCCCAGTTCTCTGACGGGGACTCTCGGGCAAACCCGAGATTTTGACAACTGGCAAAACTACGAATGACAAACTGGTAAGAGTGCCAGGCCACGGACTGCGGGCTTCTCAACGTCTTTCCGGCGTTTGTGCACCGGCGAGGCCGACATGTGGAGCGTGGGGCCTCATTCTGGTGGACGCAAAAACAACCTTCATTTCGTCCCAACTATAGGCGAGTTCTTTACCGCAATCCAAGCACACGACGTATATTCCGGTCATTTCTGCCGCCTCTGAACGGTGTTGGCCCGCCTTGATGCGCATCGGGAAGGTATATCGGCCGTGAGTACAAAAGCTCAACAGCATATCCAATAGTTTGGACATCTCCGCACTCCTTCCGACTGCGGGATCATATCGGCTGAGGCTAGCTAAACACCACTGTCAAAAGACGCCAAACACTACTGCCAAAAGAGCCAGCAGTCTTCCGCTATCTCGGGCGCGGCGACTGGCAGACATTTGTCTGATCCACGCCCGGTGTGGTGGACCCAAGCAGCGATAGCACGACAGGCGCGTAGTGCATGAAAATCACCTAAAAAGCCTCGCCTATCCCCATGATGAATGTGTGACCGTCTTTGCCCCGAGCGATGTCGGCACGAAGATTGACATGATACTGCTTGCTTAATTCGAATCTCAACCCGCCGCCACCGCTGGGCAGAAAGCTGTTATTCTTAAACAACAACTGATCTCCTCCGGGGATCGCTTCGCCGGCGCCGCCGAAAACAACGATACCGAACCTCTTCGGCAAAACCAGGCGATACTCCAATTGTGTGGCAACCATGTATCGATCGAAGTACTTGCCCGCTGTATATCCTCGCAATTCATTGCTGGTTCCATATATGCAGTTCCCGTAGAAGGGGGGCTTCCCGCCGGTCCCGCAGAAAAAAGCGTTATAGGCAAGGACCTGGTTCTTGCTCACACCCCAATATTTGGCGAACGCAGTTCTGTACGACTGGAAGGAATACTTGCTACCCAGCGTTTGCGAGAAGAAGTCGGCTGTATAGCTGAAAAAGGTTCCATTGGTCGGATAGAAATGGTTGAGGGTGGTATCCCGGGTCAGTCGTGCGCCGATGGCCGTGAGGGTCGTGTGCAGGCCAATATCGGGGGGAGGTGGGACGGGGCTGCCAGTTGCATTTAGGGTAAGAAGCGAACGCCCCGTCAAGAATCGGGGCCCTAGGAAAAACTTCCACCCAATGCGGCGCAAGAACTCCCCAAGAAACCCCTCGCCGGTTTGTTTGAGCGGTAACCTAAACCCCGTAAAGAGTCCGGAACCGTATAAATCGTAGTTTATATTACCGTGGATGAAACCCGAGGTGATCTGATATGTATTCTGCTTAAAGTAGAGTTTCCCGCCCAAGCCGAATCCTCGACTGCCGTTGTTCGTAAGAAGACCAGCCGCCCCAATTACAGATGGAGGCGAAATTGTGTCCGCTTTGCTAAATGGGAAAATATAACCAGCCGCGAGCACGGCTCCGGAACCGATGGTGGGGCTGGAAATCGGAATAGGAGCGACAACAAGAGCTCCCCGGCTGTCGTGTTTCTTCTTTTGTTTTGTTTGCGTCTCGGGCAGGGCAGGCGCCGTTGACTGCGCAGACTGGTCAACCGCTTTAGGCGAAATAGGTGTGTCTTCTTGACCGGACTTGGCGTCCGGAGGCTCTACCTGTGGTTGTTCCTTGGCGACTGCGAGCGCGCACATAAAATTGGAGAAGGCCGGGGTTGAATTGACCGCTTTCTGCTCTGCGCCCGGATTCGGCAAACTCGTGATTGGTGCCCCCGTCACATGGTCAAAACTGATGCGGACTCCGGTGGAACTCGAAGGCCCCTTCTCCGCCTTGCCGGATTCTTTCTGGGAGGGGCAGTCCGATGCGGGTCCGTTCCCTGTGACTGGGTAGGTTTCCTGGCCGCCAGCGATGAGTGGCCACCCCACGATACATGCAAGCACTAGGGAGAAGACACGTGCCGAGTTGACTGATCTTGTCAGGACTACCGTCCGATCCGCAATGTGCTGGGTATTGCAGACATCACGGCCACTGACCTATCCGTAGCCCATTCGATGGCCGAGCTAATAACTGTCAGTTTTGCTGTGTTTCTGTTTAAGGTGCGGAACTGCAAAACTGCGTTCTGATTTCGGAGCTTTCTCGGAATCCGATATGAAAGCATGGACTAAAACGTGAAGTCGTCGGCCGGCTGTTATTGTTCAAATCGAGCCTGTTCAGGGGCGCTATCGGAACGGCGGTGTGGATAGAGACCTTAGGCCGCAACCCAAACCCGTGGCTCGATTCCCAATAACCACGAAACTCAATATTGCGATCGCGCCCCCGGCCTGACGGCTACTGCGGCGCGGCCACGACGACGTAGGTTGTGCTCGTGCCTACGAACTGCGGCTGGTACCAGGTGCTCCCGCAATGCTGATAGGTCAGCCCGTTAACCATCACAACGGAGCACGAGGGTGGAAGCGTGTTTACCATCGACCCGATTACGGCAGCCGTGACCATCGCCGTCGCGGTAATTGCGGCCGCCGCGGCCACCGGGTGGTAGCAACAACCCCCGCCATAGTAACCACCGTGCACATAAACGTCGTGGTCAACGTTAACATTCACGTTGCGGTTGGAATTGACGTTGACGTTGCGGTTGGAATTGACATTGCTATTCCGGTTTACATTGCCCTGGTTGACGCTGGTTCGCGTGCGACCGCCTCCGCCGCCTCGACGTTGCGCCAACATCGGCAAGCCCGAGAGCAGAAGAACGAGTGTGATCGAAAGCAGATGTCGGATAGATCGGTTCACTTCACCCCTCCCTTTGTTGATTTCTTTTCGTTGCTGGGCGACCCGGTGACTTCCGCAATCGCTATTCTTTGTGCGTCCTTCGGAGGTTCGAACGTGAAGGCTGCGTCATCGAACGACGGGGCCAGGTTCCACGTCAAAACCTGGCTATGACGCGGCCGGGCATCGTCGCTAAGAGTTGTCAGGATGAGCTTTCGCGGCAGCGGATAATCTCCGAGCTGGATCCAGACTTGCCAGTCCAGACCGTCCTGGCGGAAGGCATACTGCTCGCAAGTGGTGCCTTCCACGGAGCTTGGACCGATATCGATCGCATTGGTGATTTCCGGGTGCTCAGTTGATCCGGGTGCGCCCCATCTGAACAGATCGACAAGCGGCATCTCGATGTCGTATTTTTCGCTGAGATTATCGATGAGTTCGGGAATCGTGAGCGGTGCTGGCACAGTTGCATAATAGTTAACCAGCTGGCCAAACATGGTGAAGCTCTTGCCGTCGTAAAGAAGAAGCCGATGTATGTCGTCGCCCTTGACCTCGACGCGCAACCGATTCGGCCTCACTGCGAGCACATCGACAACGCGCTCAAATTGGATCGTCTGGCCATTGTCCAGCACGTCATCAGTTGTCTGCACAGCCTTAACCTGAAACGTATTTAAGGTACGAAGGTACGCACCCATTTTTTCGAGCGCGGCCATCGCACCGGAATCAATGTCCGCTTTCTTCGGAGCAGAGCCACTTTGGGCCAATAGGGACAGAGAGAAGCTCAGTACCACTACAAACAAACACAAACGTTTATACATGTGCTCTTTACCTCCAGTCGACTTTGTGGCGTGTGCGGCTCATCTTCGCTTTCATTTGACGAGCCAGAGAAATGTCACTGGGCGAAACATGGAACGTTCCCGTTCTTCCCGAGAGCTTCTCACCGCACGTCGGTTGCAGTCTCTGGCTTAAGCGGAATGCAGTCTACTGTCAGAATTAACAGTTAGGTTGACGTTTGTCTCTTTGTCCCCACTCTCGTCCCTTGAGCAAGAACGGTCTTATGGCCCATCTTGGAAAGTGCCGCTGGCTTGCTCGGGTTAGCAGTGGACCGGTCGGCTTTCGCCTGTCAATGTTGACAGTGTCAGTCGGGTTACCTCGCGGCTAGCAATCAAGACCTCGATTTGGACCGATTTCGGTTCCGCGCCTACTTCGGGAGTCGTAGGAATCGAAGCGGGATCAAATATGAAGAAGGACTTATGGCGTGGGCTTGTAGATCGTGTGAATCGGAAAAGCAGACAGAGTTAGGCGCGGAGATTAACATCCACCTTTCCGCCAAAAGGGGGCCGGCAAGTCTGCTGTCTTGGTACTGTCCCAAACTCGTGGTCTGCTCATTTAGGGCAGCTCGTAGGGTTGTTTCTGGGAACGAACGGCCGAGTGTTCTGCACAGATTCTTTCATATGCGTGACCTTCTTGTTCGCGCTGCAAGCCTGTCACAACATATCCGCACAGAATATCTACGTTGTATGTCCTCGCTATCTCGTCCCAGAGGCGCTCAAGCTGGACCGCTGCATCCGTCTTGCCTTGCGACCACAGGATAGGTGCAAAAGCGCTGCCAGATGCAGGGTTGGGATGCTCGCCTTTCGCCGCTCTGGCCGTTGCCATAATAAGATCCCCCCGGACTCTAAAAAATCGAGCCCGGTCCGGCAGATCAATCACCATGAATGTACAGAGCGTCTCGGTAGCATCCAAAGAGATATAGCGCCCCTGCTCAATTGCGGCAACTACATCCACGGCATGAGCCTGCAATCCTTGAAGCAGACTCTTCCGGTGTGGCTCGGTAGCGACAACGATAACCGCACTCCCAGCCTTCAGAGCGATTTCGACAATGCTAGTAAGCCCTTCGAGAAAGGATGCGTCATCAGAATAGAATTGGACCTCATGCTGACGGTTAATCTGCATACCTTGAGAATGGAACTGGTCGGGAGCCTGGTCGTCCGAAACGTTAGCGAGGAGGCAACCCGCCAATCCTGCACTGACAAACTGCTTCCCCTGGAGAACCGCCTCCACAGCCGTTAACAGTTCGCTTCCAGTCCGTGTTTTCAACATGTAGCCTGCACCAAGACTAAGAGCCTCCTGCACCACATCGGCAGAAGATTCCTGGCTTATAAACAATATTTTGGATTCGGGGGCCAGCGTGCGAATGCGGCGAGCGGCTTCCATTCCATCCTGCCTTGGAAGCCCGATGTCGAGCAGGATCAAGTCCGGTTGCAGTTCTTCGGCCTTCTGAACCGCTTCGCATCCATCCGCCACTTCGCAGATGACCTGCACCTCCGGCCTATTTTGGAGCATCGAGCAGATGACTTTCCGAAAGGGTTCGAAATCATCCACCAGGAGAACTCGAACCGGTAACTTGGGTCGGCTACCCTCGTTCCCGTCATCACCATGAGGTCGGTTAAGGGCAGACTTTTCGGGGGTATCCGGGTCCTTGGCCACAACAGCTCCTTGCGTGACAAACGGTGTCTGCATCTCGCAAAAAAAGCCGTCATCGCCGCGGGCTCGGCGGAAAGATGCTTGACTTGATTATATTCCTTTTTCTCGATCGGCGAGGTTTCTTTCTGCCGGCAAAGGCGCAAGTCTTGTCCGCAACAAAAGTTTCTGATGGCGGGCCACCCGCTCCGCATCGACCTTGTCGCTGCTGTACTTGCTCGTGTCCAGTAGCAACGCGATTGGGATCGGCGCTTGTTCCGTTGAGAAATAGTCGACTTCGCGTGGCTTGTCTTTCTCGTTGAGCCCAAAATCTTGCTTCTTCAAAGTAATGACGAAATGGTTCGGCCCATCGGTGACAACCACGGGCGCAATCACAGGCTTTGGAAGGCCATGAAGGCATGCTCAGCGTCCTCCAAAAGGGCCCATCTGTCCCGGGCCCCGAAGCTGGGTGATGGCATACCGCCCCCCATCGCATGCTCGTCGTCGATGACGACCCGCGCTGCCCCATGACCTCTAATTTTGTTTCGACGAAGAGTCGGTCCTTGGTGGACCAGCCAACTTGTCCACTTGACTTTGTCGTGCATATGCCGCATTGCGACTGATTGCTCCCGAGCAACGACGGATGACAGCTAGCTTGATAGATTGGCGACGGCTGTTTATTTCAAAAGGCGCCGCGTCGGCACCACAGGGGTTCTGTCGGCAGTGTTTGGAATCGTATTACGCAGATAGTCCGAACAAATGACAAATGAACGGCGCCAGTCTCGGAGATACCTGACCAACTTGCCGATGTCACTCAGTTTCCGCGATCGCAACCTCGAAGGGTACTGCAACGATATCGCAGAAAACGGATTGGGGGCCTTCCTTCCCGAGCGAATCCCACTGGGTAGCGTGGGCTGGGTGAAATTCGTGGTGCCCACCCACCCGACCGAGCTGCATGTGCAGGTTGCGGTTCGCCACCAGTTTGGCTTTCAACATGGTCTGGCGTTTTTGTCCCTAGGCGAAGCAGAGCGGCTGGCGATCCGCCAGTTCTGCACTCAGCTACCATCGGTTAGCAGCGATTAGGTGAATTCGAATGGAGATCATCCCTGACAGACACGTCTTAAACGCCTAAAGTCGGGTCTGAAGCTTTATAGGGTCGGGCAAATCACAACTCGCAAATCGCCTGCTGACAAACTGGTTGCCGCTGCAGACCGCCTTCACAGCCGGCACCAGATCACGGACGGCGCTCCACTTGGACACGTAACCCAGGGCGCCAATGCTCAGAGCCAGAGGAACCATATCTCGTGAACTGTGTGCTGTCAGGAACAGTACCCGGCAAAGGGGTGCGATAGTGCGAAGTTGCGTTGCGACTTGGATTCCGTCGAGCTTCGGCAGGCCGATGTCGAGCAGAATGAGACTTGGCTGTAGCGCTTTTGCTTTCTCAAGCGCTTCCAACCCATCTGCCGCTTCGCCAATTACGTCGAATTCCGGATATTCCGCGAGAACATTACGGACGTAGGACAGAAAAGGTGCGAAATCATCCACTAAGAGAATACGGACAGTTGACATTTGCTAATAGCTCTGTATCGCTCGACAATCGAACCTGGAACCGCTGCCGAAGCGGGCTGGGCTTATCACTCACAGAGAATGCCACATGGAACCGGGCACGTCGTTGCTCGAGCGCAAGGTCTTGGTTCATTTCGAGGTAATAAAATGGGACAGCGGGAGAATGGGAGAAAACAGATCGGTGAACTGCGTCAGACTTCTAGTGTGGCGAGTCGTTCGGGAGAGCACAGCAGGAGCTTGCAACGGCTCTTCACTAGCAAGCCACGACGCTGCCATTCACTCAATAGACGGCTCGCGGTGAACACGGTGACGTTTGAGGCGTTGGCCAACTCCTCATTCGTCACGTCCAGCTCTATGCCACGACGTGTGCTGTGGCCGATGGTGCGTGCAAGCGTGACCACGGTTTGGGCCAGTTTCTGGCGGGCGTTGTTGCACGTCAGGGCAACGTGCGACGCGACATGCAGGGCCATGTAATCCAGGGCGATGGATAAACTATTGTCCAACAATCGCGGGTATTTGGTGGCCAGGCGTCGGATGGCGCTATGATTCCAGACCAATGCGTTGCTGTTCTCCACCATCTCTGTGCTCACAAGGTAGGAAGAAGGCTCGGACAGTAGCGCCACGCCGCCAAAGATTTCTCCAGGTACCAACCAATGAAGAAGAAGCTTCCGACCGTCTTCTGTAACAAAGAAGAACCTGGCCCGGCCGTGCGTTAGCAGGAACAGCTTGCCGGCAATCTGTGTCTGGTTTGTGACGACAGAATTGGCGAGGAAATGCACTGGTGCTGCTGCCGTTACGATCTCCTCGACCTCTAGTGGCGTCAAGCCTGTGAGAAACCGTGAATGCAGGTGCATAGATTCTGCCACCCGCGGTGAAAGTTTTCTCGGTATTATGTTCTGCGTAGCTAACATGTATTCCGCCTATCAGTTAGGTTTCCCCAGCCAGGAGTATTGCCACCCGATGGATACGTTCAGGTAGTTGCCGCCATAGCG
>Ga0335077_10003053_pt1 | contig 20082 bp, 17 predicted proteins | sample Lox_Sample_31_FD_207151 | JGI IMG/M metagenome (GOLD analysis project Ga0335077, IMG submission 207151) | Soil microbial communities from Loxahatchee National Wildlife Refuge, Florida, United States - Lox_Sample_3.1 | ecosystem: Environmental > Terrestrial > Soil > Wetlands | place: USA...
GTTCGTGCCGCACCCACACCAACCCGGCCATGACGGACGCACCGGCTATGCAAAGCAGCAACCAGGCGGCGACGCCGGTTGCCGCGGCCTCGCTGATCGCGTAGAGCAAGCCGGAAAGCGCAACACCGAGCAGCAGGGCGCCCGCGATGTCCAGCCGGGCGCGGGGGCGCGAGAGCCCGCGCGGCATCACGAGAACCGCGAGCACCAGCGCGGCGCAGGTGACGGCAGCGCCCACGCCGTAGGCGGCGCGCAGCCCCGCGTACTGGGTCACCACGCCGGCCAAGGGGTAGCCGACACCGATGCCGGCGACCGACGTCACCGAGAGCAGACCGATCACCGCGTGCGCACGTTGTCCGTCGAAGGCGTCCCGCGCCACGGCGATGACCAGCGAGGTGAGCCCAAGCCCCGCACCCTGCAGGCCGCGCCCTGCCAGCAACCATCCGATCCCCAGCGGAAGCGCGGTCAGGATGCTGCCGAACAGCACGACGCCGAGAGTGCTGAGGACGACAGCACGCCGCCGCGGGCCGTCGCCAAGCCTGCCAAGCACGGGCGTCGTCACGGCCCCCGTGAGCAGGGTGAGCGTCAACGTCCACTGCGCGGTCGCGAGCGAGACGTGCGTCTGGTGGGCAACCGTCGGGACCAGCGGTGCGCCGAGACTGCCAACCGCGGCCACGACGAGCCCGACGAACACCAGCGTCGGCACGAGCAGCTGGGATTGCCTGCCGCGCACGCCTAGGACCCGTAGCGCCAGGACTCCAGGTAGTCCTGCTGCGCGGGCGTCAGCGCATCGATCTCCACGTCGAGGGATGCGAGCGCGAGCCTGGCGACCTCGGCGTCGATCTCAGCTGGCACGTCGTGCACACCAGGCGCAAGTCCGTCGTGATGCCCGGCGAGCCAGGCGGTGGCCAGGGCCTGTGTCGCGAAGGAAAGGTCCATCACGGCCGGCGGATGACCCTCGGCCGCGACCAGGTTGACCAGCCGGCCCTCGGCGAGCAGCAGCAGGCGGCGCTGACCGGGAAGGACGTACTCATCTGTGTCGGGGCGCACCGCTCGGTTCACCGTCACCGCCTGCCCCTGGAGGGCCCCGATGTCCACCTCCACATCGAAATGCCCTGCATTCGCGAGGATCGCGCCGCTGCGCATGACGGCAAAATGTTCACCGGCGATCACATCCCGGTTACCTGTCGCGGTGATGAACACGTCCCCGATAGGCGCGGCACGCGCCATCGGAAGCACGCGGAAACCCTGCATGACGGCGTCAAGGGCGGCCGCGGGATTGATTTCGGTGACGATTACCTGGGCGCCGAGCCCGCGGGCACGCTCGGCCAGGCCCTTGCCGCAGTAGCCGTATCCCGCAACCACCACCGTCCGCCCGGCAAGCAGCGTGTTGGTGGCACGCAGGATGCCGTCAAGAACGGATTGCCCGGTCCCGTACCTGTTGTCAGACATCCGCTTGACCGGCGTGTCGTTAGCCGCGATCATCGGGAAACCCAGTTCGCGTGCCGCAGCCATGCCGCGCAGCCTGAACACACCGGTCGTGGTGGATTCGCAACCGCCGCGCACCCGGCTGACCAGGTCCGCGCGCTCGCCGTGCAGCGTGTTGACCAAGTCGCAGCCGTCGTCGAGGACGAGGTCGGGACCTGCCTCGATGGCCTGGTGAATGTTGCGGTAGTAGGTGGCGCGATCAACGTCTGCGCGGGCGAACACGGCGGCACCGTAGCGGCGGTCTCCGCCGTGACGTGCAGGCACGCCGAGATCGTCAGGCCGGCCAGCGGCCGCTCGGTGGCAAACTGCGTGCGGATACGACGCAACACCGGCATCGCGTGGTCGGCCCACTCGATGCGGCGGGCCCCCTGCTCGGCGAGCCCGGGATCGGCGATGGCGCGGTCGCGGCCTTTTTGGCCGACGGTGACTCCGCCATCGCCGATGCCCGCCATGTCGCGCACGTGCCTCAGTAGCGGTAGTGGTCTGACTTGTACGGCCCGTCCACGGGCACCCCGATATAGTCCGCCTGATCCTTGGTGAGCTGGGTGAGCCTGACGCCAAGCGCGTCGAGGTGCAGCCTGGCGACCTTCTCGTCCAGGTGCTTGGGCAGCGTGTGCACGCCCAGCGGGTAGTCGTCCGTCTTCCCGAACAGTTCGATCTGCGCGATCACCTGGTTGGCGAAGCTGTTGGACATCACGAAACTCGGGTGGCCGGTGGCGTTGCCCAGGTTGAGCAGCCGTCCCTCGGAGAGGACCAGCACGGAGTGGCCGTCGGGGAAGACCCACTCGTCGACCTGTGGCTTGATGTTGATCCTCCGGATCCTCGGCGTCCTGGCCACGCCGGCCATGTCGATTTCGTTGTCGAAGTGACCGATGTTGCCGACGATGGCCTGATGCTTCATCGCGGCCATATGGTCGGCTGTGATGATGTCGCGGTTGCCCGTCGCGGTGACGAAGATGTCGGCCACCCCCACCACGTCTTCGAGCGTCGCCACCTGGTAGCCGTCCATGGCCGCCTGCAGCGCGCAGATCGGGTCGATCTCGGTCACTACGACGCGGGCGCCCTGGCCCCGCAGCGACTGCGCGCAGCCCTTGCCGACATCGCCGTAGCCGCACACCACGACGACCTTGCCGCCGATCAGCACGTCCGTGGCCCGGTTGATGCCGTCGACGAGGGAATGCCTGCAACCGTACTTGTTGTCGAACTTGGACTTCGTCACCGAGTCGTTCACGTTGATCGCAGGGAACAGCAGCGTGCCGGCGCGGTACATCTCGTACAGCCGGTGCACGCCCGTCGTGGTCTCCTCGGTTACCCCCCTAACGGCTGCCGCGAGGCGCGTCCATTTTCCAGGCTGCGACGCGTTTCCAGGCTGCGACGCGTTTCCAGGCTGCGACGCCAGCGAACGGGTGAGAAGATCGCAGACTACCTTCCACTCGTCCGGGTCGTCGTCGCTCGGGGCGGGGACGCCCCCTGCCTTCTCGTATTCCACGCCCTTGTGCACAAGCAGCGTAGCGTCGCCGCCATCATCGAGGATCATGTTGGGGCCGCGCGACCCGCCGTCACCGGCATCAGGCCAGGTGAGCGCCTGCTCGGTGCACCACCAGTACTCCTGGAGGGTCTCGCCCTTCCAGGCGAAGACCGGGATGCCCGCGGGCGCGTCGGCCGTGCCGCCGCGACCGGCCGCGACCGCGGCTGCCGCGTGGTCCTGGGTGGAGAAGATGTTGCAGCTTGCCCAGCGCACCTGGGCGCCGAGCGCGGTGAGGGTCTCGATAAGCACGGCTGTCTGCACGGTCATGTGCAGTGAACCCGTGATGCGCGCGCCCGCCAGCGGCTGTGCGGCAGCGAACTCATTGCGCAACGCCATCAGGCCGGGCATCTCGTGCTCGGCGAGACGGATCTCCCTGCGCCCGAAATCAGCGAGCGAAATGTCGGCAACCTTGAATGGTTCTGCTGGCATGCGGTCCTCCGCGATGTTCGTCAAGTGCTGGGCTTCGTTGCGTACTGGCTTCGTTGCGTACTGGCTTCGTTGCGTACTGGCTTCGTTGCGTACCGGGCTTCATCGGGTACTGGGCTGCAATGGGTACTGCGCTGCAATGGGTACTGAGCTTCGGTGGCCGCCCGTGCCGGAGCCGACCTTCGGCGGTGCCGACACTGACGTGGCGGCGGCATTCGAAACGTGATCAGGTGAAGCGCCCCGGGCCGTGCCGCTGCTCATGTCGACCCTAGGCTGGCGGACCCGGATATGCATGTCCGCACGCCGTTTCTTAACACAAGAATGTTAGAATTACGTCCATGCGCATCACTGAGGCCGCGAAGAGCCTCGGGACGTCACCCCGGATGCTCCGCTACCGCGAGTCGCTCGGCTTGCTCCCGCCCGTTCAGCCCGGGCACCGGGGACACCGCAAGTTCACTGGCCGCGATGTGGACGCGGTAGCGGCGGCTCTCGCGCTCGAGCGGCGATTCGATATCAGCCCTGCCGCGCTGGCTTTCGGGCTACGAGTCCTGGCGGAGCCCGCCGTCCGGGCCGCCGTGGCGGATCTGGGCGAGCGCACGGGCAGGCTCGGCCGGGCACGAGCGCTCGACTTCGAGCAGGAACGCGCGCTGCGCATGCTCGGCGCACGGCCGCTACAGGGAGCGCGGCGGCGTCAAGGCGCCGCCCGTCCGCACCGTACCGGTCCCGGCTGAGCCAGGCGACCGCGGACAGCGCGCCACTCGCTCGCGGTGGAATCTGAAGCTGACCTGCTGGCCACAAGCGCCGTTCGCGGTGCGCGGTTACGCTGTCCCACAAGAGCAAACATTAGCCGGGATGCCGCCAGAAAGACGGGTGGCCGATGCCCGCACTAACCACATCGCTGCACGGGCTGGGCGGCTTAAAGCCACTGCCCGCGCTCATGTCTGTACTCGTCGGCTTGGCCGCGTTCGCCGTGGTCTTATGGCAGACCGCGAACCACATAAGTACCATGGCGCATGAGGGCGCGCACGCGCTGGTGGGGTCGACCATGGGCCGGAAGGTCCGCAGCGTGCGGCTGGAGCGTAACGGCGATGGTAGTACCCTTCTGGACCCGGCAACGGGCCCGGGCTTTGTTGTCGCCGGCATTGTCGGTTACCTCGGCCCGAGCGGCTTCGGGCTTCTCGGGGCGAAGCTGATTTCCCTCGGTTACGCCGGGGCGGCGCTGTGGCTGGCTGTGATCCTGTTAGCCGTCCTGCTGCCGCTAATACGCAACTGGTTCGGCGTCATCCCGGTAGTCGTCACCGGCGGATCGATCTTCCTTGTCCTGGCCCACGCTACGGCCGGCTTCGTGACCGTCGTCGCCTGCGGCCTCACCTGGTTCCTGCTTCTGTCTGGTGTCGGCGATGTGCTGGTACACAACACCAGGGCGCAGGATGCTCAGACCCTCCGTAACCTTACCTACATCCCAAAGGCGCTATGGGTCGGCCTGTGGCTCATGGGCACGATCCTCGCGCTCATAATCGGGGGCGCGCTTTTGCTCTGACCGTCCAGAGGCCGCGACACGAAGCGCGCATGCTGTGCCTGCCCCGCGACTGCCCCGGGCGCGACACTCCGCGGCAGCCGTTAGATCTGTGCTGGCCCGTGGGGCGACCCAACCGGGATCCCTTAGATGTCCGTGTCGGCTAGATGTCCGTGTCGGCGGGGTGGACGCTGCGCATCGACGGGTCAGTCTCGTCCACCTTTGCCGGTTTGTAGAGATCAGGCTCGAGGTAGATCAGCTCAGCGATCGGCACGGCCCGGCGGACACGGCGTTCCGCCGCGTCGATGCCGCGCGCGATCTCGGCCGCCGTCTCGTTTGCGCGGACCCCGACCTTGGCGGCGACCAAGATTGATTCCGGGCCCAGGTGCAGGGTGCGCAGATGGATGACGCACTGGATCTCCCGTCCGTCCTCGAGCGCGGCGACAATCTTGCGCTGCGTCCCAGCGCTCGCCGACTCCCCGATCAGCAGGCTCTTCATCTCCACCGCGAGCACGACGGCGACGCACACGAGCAGCAGACCGATCGCGAGCGACCCGACGCCATCCCAAACGCCGCTCCCCGTAATCACCGCAGCCGTGACCCCGAGCACCGCGCACGCCAGGCCGATCAGTGCCGCCATATCCTCGAGCAACAAGACGGGAAGTTCGGGCGCCTTCGTCCGGCGGATGAAGGACACCCAACCGCGCCGGCCGCGCACCCTGTTCGACTCGCCCACGGCGGTGCGCAGGGAGAAACCCTCGAGGACGACCGCGACGCCAAGGACGATGAACGCGATCAACGGATCGCGGACCGGGTGCGGATCGGTGATCTTGTGCCAGCCCTCGTATAGCGAAAACGCGCCACCCGCGGTAAACAGGACGACCGCGACCAGGAAGGCGTAAAAATACCGCTCGGCCCCGAATCCGAACGGATGCTCCATCGTTTCCGCCCGCTTTGACTGTCGGCGGCCGACCAGGAGCAGTGCCTGGTTTCCCGTGTCGGCAAGCGAGTGCACGGACTCCGCGAGCAGCGAGGACGACCCGGTAAGCAGGAACGCCGCGAACTTCGTCGCCGCGATGCCCAGGTTCGCGGCGAGAGCGGCAAATATCGCCCTCGGCTTGCTCTCGGCTATGATGGTTCCTTCCTGCGTCCGCTGCTGCGCCGCAGATGTCCTGCTCCCGCGGCGACCCTGAGGTCCGGAGTTCAACCGAACCCAGGTTCAGCAACCGACACTAGGCGATCCGCGCCTTGAGCTCCTGGATGGGGTTGATCGGGCTAGGGTCCATGCCGCTGCCGAGTGCCAGGTAGACGGTGGCATAGTCGATCAGCTGAACCAGGCTGGCCAGGCGGACCAGCGGATGATCGCCTTCAGCGGACAGCTCGGTCACGCCGATGCCACGCTCCGCCGCAAGCTCAACAGAAGCCCTGCGCCGCTTGGTTACCTGCGGGTGCTCATGGGTGTCTGTGAGCAGTACGAGCCGCATCGGCAACGGGGCCTCAGGAGCCGCCAGCGGGCCGTCGAACGCGACCACCTGGTTGTGGTTGGCTTCAGGCAGCACACCTGGCAGGCCAAGCAGCTTCGCGTTCTCGCTGAGCTGGGCAGCGAACCGTTGCGCGACCACCCCGGTGAGCGGCGACGTTCCCCAGATCACCGGCAGGCAGCCGACAAGTTCCGCGGCGAGGACCTTCGCCGGGTTGACGAACGACTCGCTGTCGGGCCGACACCGGTGCGAGATGTCCTCGAGCAGCTTGGCCGCTTCCTCGTACACGTCCTGGCCCAGTTCGGCGAGCCCGAGTCGCTGCGCGATCGCGATTAGCGGCACAGACAGGCCCCACAGCGTGGACCGTGGCCATCCTGCCGAGACCACGGGGATGAACGGCGCCCGCGCCTGCGCGGCCAGATCGGCAAGGGGGGATCGTGCCCCGCCGACCGCGGCGAGCCTGCAGCCACGGCGTACCGCCGCATGCGCCAGGTTCAGCGTCTCCTCGGTCGAGCCCGAGCACGAGACCGCGATGACCAGATCGGCAGCACCGGCCCAGCCGGGCAGCTGATAGTCGCGGATGGTCGCGACCTGCACCGGGCTGCCCGGGCCGCACACCGCCGCCAGGATGTCCCCCGCGATTCCGGAGCCGCCCATTCCGGTGACCAAAATCGCCCGTGGGCGGTCAGGCCCGACGATAACGCCGAGATCCGCCTCGGCCGCGGCGCGCTGCCCGCTGCGGACCTGGGCCGCGGCGGACGCGACCTGGCGCAGCATGCCGCCGGGATCTGCCTCCTCGAGCAGGTTCCCGTCGTCGAGCAGTCGCTCGTCAAGGAGGGTCATCACGCGGTCTCCTTGGCGTCGCCGACGGCTGCGCCGCCAGCATGGGATGACCCAGTGGCAGGCTGGCGGGCCTCATCGACGAGCAGCACGGGAATGTCGTCACGAACCGGGTAAGCGAGCCCGCAGCTTGAACCGGTGCAGACAAGCTCGTTCGTGGCGCCGTCTGGGCGCAATGGCGATTTGCATTTCGGGCACGCGAGGATCTCAAGTAGCCAGTCGTCGATCTTCACGCTGTCTCCTAACTTGTCGCCGCGGACGGGCTCATCGAGGATTCAGTCGGCGCTGACCTGATGATCTCGAGGACCTCATCGCGTAGTGCGTTCATGGTGCCGCCGTCGGCGGCCTCGACGTTGAGCCTGAGCACGGGTTCGGTGTTCGAAGGCCGCAGGTTGAACCACACATCGGGTGCGGTGACCGTCAGGCCGTCCATATCGTCCAGGTCCGTATCCGGACGGCGCGCGTACACGTCGCGCACCCGGCGCGTCGCCGCGCGCTGGTCGGCCACCTCGGTGTTGATCTCCCCGGAGGCCACGTACCTGGAGTACCGCGCGAGTAGCTGCGACAGCGGCTTGGGCTGCTCACCGAGCGCGGCAAGCACGTGCAGCGCGGCCAGCATGCCGGAATCGGCATACCAGAAGTCGCGGAAATAGAAATGGCCGGAATGTTCGCCACCGAAGATCGCGTTCGCGGCGGCCATCTCGGCCTTGATGAAGGAATGCCCCACCCTGGTACGAACCGGCCTGCCGCCTTGCTCGGCGATGATCTCGGGTACGGCGCGCGAGGTGATCAGGTTATGTATCACGGCCGCGCCGGGCTCGCGAGCCAGTTCGCGCACCGCTATGAGCGCGATCAGCACGGACGGTGAGACGATCTCGCCGCGCTCGTCCACGACGAAACAGCGGTCCGCGTCGCCATCGAACGCGAGGCCCAGGTCGGCGTGGTGCATGCCGACGGCTCGCTGCAGATCCCTCAGGTTAGCCGGTTCGATCGGGTTCGCCTCATGGTGCGGGAATGTGCCGTCCAGATCGAAGTAGAGCGGAACGACGTCGAGCGGGAGGCCCTCGAACACCTTGGGCACGGTGTAACCGGCCATCCCGTTGCCCGCGTCCACCGCGACCTTGAGCGGCCGGAGGGCAGATAGGTCCACGAGGGACTTTAGGTGGTCGGCGTAACCCGCGAGCAGATCCCTGGATCTGATGTTGCCCTGCGGCCCCTTGGCCTGCGGCAGCCCGTGCGCCACGATGTCGCGCAGTTCTGTCAGGCCGGTGTCGCGGCCCACCGGGCGGGCGCCGCCCCTGCACAGCTTTATCCCGTTGTATTTCGGCGGGTTGTGGCTCGCCGTGATCATCGCACCCGGGATGCCCAAGCTGCCGCTCGCGTAATAAAGCATGTCCGTGGAGCCGAGGCCACCAGCCACGACGTCAGCGCCTTGCGCGGCGGCGCCGCGGCCGAACGCCTTCGCCAGCGGATCGGATGACGCGCGCATATCGTGCACGGTCACGATCGAGGGGGCATCCATGAGGCGGGCGAATGCGGCCCCGATCGCTTCGGCGACGGTCTCATCCAGTTCATCGGGCACGATGCCGCGTATGTCGTATGCCTTGAATATCTTGGCGAGCTCGCTCACTCAGGCTCCAGCTTCTGGTTTCGCCACTTCCCGCATGGTCCGCCTCGTTCCCTGGCCATCTGCGTGGTCATCGAGCCTACCGGGCCGGCGGCGGCGCCAAGTGATACCCGCCGACCGACCGACCCGACCGACCCTCGCTAGTGGTCTGTTAGTGGGTCATCCTTGAGCGAACTGCTGCCAGGTGGGTGCGTCGCAAGGCGGCATTTGTCCTCGACTTGTCCGCGCCGCGCGCTTCGCCGGTGCTACCCGCGACAACGCGGCGAGGCGCCCGGCTGGGCGTTGTGGCGGACGGCGCAGCCAAAGAAGACTCTTCTGACAGACCACCAGGGATCGCGGCAAACGGATGACCATGGCTGCGCAGCTCGCGTCGATTGGCGCTGCTTTACTGGTCAGCCGCGGTCAGGCGCTGGCTTGGCTCTCCCGCCCGGACCAGTCAGCCGCCCGGACCCGTCAGCTGCTCGGACCACTCAGCCGCCCGGGCCACCCAGCTGGCCGGGCCACTCAGCTGGCCGGGCCACTCAGCTGGCCGGGCCACGGGGACGCGCCGACCGCAGTACCCGCAGATGCCCGCGGCGGCCCACCTCGACGCCCTGCCCAACCGGCTCCTCGGCCGGCTGCGGCCTGGCGGCCTCCCTCACCGCGTTCGCCAATGCCTCCAAATCGTCATTGGCAGGCTGCGCCTGTTCCACGGGCAGCCGGACAACCTCCCAGCCGAGCGGTGCGGTCAACCGCTCGGCATGCGCCGCACACAGGTCGTAGCAGTGTGGTTCTACATAGGACGCGAGTGGCCCGAGCACGGCAGTGGAGTCACGGTAGACGTAGGTGAGGGTATAGACGGCAGGTTGCTTGCAGGCGGTCCGGGAGCAACAACGGGTACCCAACCTGTCCACCTCACTCGTCAGTGTTGCTCTAATGTATGGCTGGTTGCTCTAATGTTTGGCGGGTTGCCCTAATGCTGGCTGCTCTAACTTTGTGGCCCTGCGGTTGGCGTGCGCACCGACCACCGCCGCGCCATGTTCGCGGCTGCTGCCCGCACCGCCCGCCCGCAGGCGCTCACACGGACGCCGCGGCGTCGGCCGCGCCACCTCAGTCCCTGACCGTATCCGGCTGCGGGCCGTAACGCCATCACCCCGGGCACTCTGCCACGATCGTGTCTTCCCTGCGCACCGTCGGCGGCGGCCTGGTACACGGGATAACCTCGGCGATGTGCAGCCAGTCGACCCAGGCCGCAGGCAGCGCCCGGCGCGTGTCGTGCGCAGGGACCGGCACGGGCGCGGCATCCGGGGCCCGCTCGCGCCAACGGGCGTGCCGCTATCGAGGACCCGAGCGCAGCATTTTGACGACCTCGTGCTCGACGCCGTCAGCCGACTAGAGGTCCGTTGGGAGAAGCAACTCGCGGGCGTGGAGTTCGCGGTAGAAGAAGTGCCCCCGGCTGCCCCGGACGTCCCAGGCGACCAAGTGCCGTTGTCCAGGTTGCAGCCCGCTGAGGCCGGAAAGCCTGCCCGCATCGTGGTCTACCGCCGCCCAGCACAGGCGCGCGCCGAGGGCGATGATGAACTGGCCGCGCTCGTCTTCGACGTCATCGTCGAGGAGGTCGCCCGCCTCCTCGGCGTCGACCCGGAGACAGTCGATCCCGGCTACTCCGACGACGGTTAGACCCAACGGTGACGTCGGCAGCACCAGCAGCATCGGCGCTTTCGGCGAGCAGGTTCAGTTGATGACTGCTGGTGTCATTTCGCCATCGTCGCCCCAGACGTCCGTGTCCTCGGCCAGCCAGGTGGTGTGCTCGCGTTCTGCGCTACCCCGAGCGCCGCCGCCCACCGGCATGAAGCCAGGACCGGCCATGGCCTCCGCACCTGATGCGTCGCCGGCCGCGAGGCCTTCGACCGCGGCGGCGTCCCCGGCCTGGCCGGGGCCCAACCCCGCGCCATCGGCGTACGCCTGACCTTCGGTGGCCGCGTTCTCGCCTCCGAGCACGCCGATCCCGCTGCTCCCGGACTCGCCACCGATGGGATCGTGGAGGAGGCCGATCTCCGGGCCGGCGATGGATTCGCCGCTGGCGGGGCCGCCGTCCATCAGGCCGATAGTCCTGCCACTGATGACGGGTTCACCGAAGACTGGCTCGCCGCCCGGGCCGCCCATACCTGGACCGCCGACGCCCGGATCCCTCGGTATGGGTTCGCCTGGTACTGGATCGCCGACCGGACCGCCCGACTGCGGGCCGCCGATGACGGGACCCGTGAGAATGGGTGCACCGCCGCCAGCTGCACCTGGACCACCGACGACAGGGCCTCCAGGACCGCCTATGGCTGGAGCACCCGCGGCTGGGCCGCCCGCGCCAGGCCCGACGGGCGCCCCGCCTGGCGTGGGACTGAAGCCGGCAAGTGTGCCCCGGCCGCCATTTACCGCCGGACTGCCGTGACCGCCACCTATCACAGGGGTGCCCACACCGCCCGCACCGCCACCAGAACCACTACTGCTCTTAGTAGCGTCGTGGCCATCAGCACGGCCACTACCGCTGGCACCACCCGACCCGGCGCCACTGCCATGAGAAACCGGGACCGGCGAGCGGTGGCCGCCTGCTGAGGAACCGCCACGCGACACGGGCCCGCCACCTGATCCGCTGCCGACGCCGCCGCCCGAACCGGCGACTCCATAGGAGCCCGTCAGCGGCGGCAGGTTCTTGCTCGCGGCTAGTGGGATCGAGTCGTAGGCCTCGACGGTGCGAACGTTCAGTTTGGCGAGCTGGTTGGCCGCAGCCGTGTTGGCCGGATCGGTTCCTGTGAGCAGGCCATGGACCTTGTCACCCAAGGTGTCGGTCATGTCCTGGATTTGCGACTTGTACCATGGCTGGATCGTGCCGCCATACCAATTCAGCACCGAGGCGGTGCCCTGGCTGGTGTTGGCCAGGTCGATCGCGGTGTCGTGCAGTTGCCGCATTTGCGAGATCGCCTTGGGCGCGGTCTCGCCACCCCACGCGCTGGCCAGCTTCTGCGCGTGACTAATCAGATTCGACGCGAGTTCGGCCAGCTTCTGGCTTGCCCGCTGGTATGCGGCACCTGCCGCCACGACCTGCTCCGGCTGAATGGGGTCGACCAGCGCCTTGACCTCTTGGAGAGTCATCCCGCTTGTCGACGCCGAGTCGATGCCGTCAAGCTTGAAATACCAGGTGTTCCCGGCGTTGCTGAGGGGATCGGGCCCGCCTCCGTCACCCAGCCTCATCGCACCTCACCCCGCTGAAGTGCTAACAGCCCAGCAGAAAACAGGGGCGATTGCACGATCATCAAATCTGCACCCCGTTCGACAATGCCACGTTATTCGCTTCTGTGTCGGAGTACGCGTTCGCGGACTTATTAAGCCGTTCGCTCACCGCATCTTGAGCCTGGATGAGATCATTAACGAAACTCGTGATGCCAGCGAACGCGTTGCTTGTCGCACCCGCAAGCCCGGACGGCGCGTCCCACTCACCCACTTGAAGCTCGGTTACCAAGCCATTTGCCTGCAAGTCATTCCATACCGCCTGGATCTCCGCGACGTCCTGCTTCAACGCGGTGGAAACCTGCCGCAGCCCGTCGCGGTCAACAGAAAACCCGCCGCCGGCGAAGGATGCTGGCCACACCGACTGGACGGCGGCCGGGGGCTGGTAGTCGTTGGCCTTGCCGCGCCCGTCCGGGTGGTACCGCCCGCCGCCGGTGTTCTGGCTCGGAATCGGCGCCGGACTCGACGTAGGGGTCGGAGCTGGAGTCGGTTGCGGGCCGTCGCCCATCATGAACCACCCGGTCCCTCTGCTGCACCAGTTGTGGTCACCATCGGCGGCCCGGCCACGCCTGCTAAGGCATCGCAGCCGCGACCGTCGCGGTAGGGAATCGCGACGTCAAGTCCACATCTGCGTAAGGCCGCGCTCTGTCTCCTGATAAGTCGTGTTCGCAGTCCCGATAACGGTGCCAAGCGATTTCAGCACGGCCCCCATGTGCTGTGCTGCCGCGTCCCACTGAGCCTTGGCCTGCGTATATGACGCCCGGGCCGAACCGGTCCACTGGCTAAGCGAGCCCTCCAGGTTGTGTTGCAGGTCGCCCAGGGCGCTGGTCAGCGTGTTGTAGATCGCCAGGAAATCCGACTCGCCCTGGGCCATCCCGCCGAAATTGGCGCTGGTGTACTCACCCACTGCCGTTCCCTTCCTTGAGCTCGGCGGCGCTTACTTGTTGAGCAGTCCAGCGATCTTGCTGACGGTCTGGCTCTGCTGGGCCTCAGTGGCCTCGTACCTCGCATGCGTCTGAACCATGTTCTGGTGAAGGGTGTCCATCGCGTTAAGTACCTTCGCCAGGTCCGCGTCGAAGGCATGGTAGACGTTCGAGAAGGCGGTAGCGGCGTTACCCTTCCAGTTGCCCATCAACTCGGACTCGTGGCTTTCGAGCTGCTGGCGCAGCGCCGTTACGACGCTGAACGCTTCGTCAAGCTGGCCGGCCGCTGTGTTGATGGCATCTCTCTCAACGGAAACTTCGCCCGCCATCGCTCACCTCCGTGATATGCCCTTTTGAGCGCCCTGCGTGTAGGTGCCCTGCGTCGCGGCCGCACCCGGTACCCCGTCAAGATCACCGGCCTGTACGCACCAGGTGCCACGTGCGGACGGCCCCAGCGGACGACCAGACAAACGGCGGAATCCCACGCCGCAAACCGATTAGAAACCTATGGTTGGCGCTATGTCGCGTCAACCCGAATGGTCACAATAATCGGGCAATTAACATGTACGTAAGGTGACAGAAAGCCCCGACCTGCGGGCACGGCCATACCGCGGCCCGCTCGTGACATAAACATGACTCCGCGGCCACCGGTCGGTGTGCGGGGATGACGCTCGGTACGCGCACACCGCCGGGCCGCGCCCGGGTCGCCGGCCTTCTCAAGGGATCGTGGCCATCAGGGAACCGTTGACGGCCGGCAAGGGCACGGAGAAGGGCGCGCTCACGACCGGTGTGATCAACTGGACTCCGCCGGTCCGCGACTGTAGGACGCGGCCCGCGTACACCGGACCGGAACCGGCCATCGGCGATATGACGATGGCGAACCCGTCGCGTCCGCCGCGCGGCGCCGACACCATGACATTGGCGGAATGCGCTGGCGCTATTGAGACAACCTGGCCCGCTCCCGATGCGCTACCTGTACCCGCCGTGGTGATCCGGACCTGAGCGCCGCCAGCCGGGGCGGACAGCACGACGGATGTTGTGTACCCATCGGCTGACTCGTTGTCCGAAACGACGCCCTGCTGCTGCAGCGGCGGGGTCGCCGCGGTGAACGCGTGATCCCCGGCGAGGAGCGCCGCGGTCACCGGAGTCGCCGACTGCAATTGCAACGCGGCGGGAGTGCCGTTGAGCGATGGCAGATCCACCGCCACCACTGAGCCAGCGGGCACGTCTATACCGCCAGCCCCGGCCGGCTCGTAGGTGCCCGCGGCGGTGACCGCCTGAACGTGTACCTGCGCATCGCTGCCGCCAGGATCCACAAGGTAGAGCTGACGGCCGGGGCCGGTTCCAGGCAGGCCAGGGATGACCATTTGTGCGGCGGGCGCCGCGGCCGGCCGCCACCAGACGCCAGCTGTCTGCACGGCCGCGACAACGCGGCCGACGCTCGTTCTGACATGTAGCGCAACGACCTGAGCGCCAGGCACGAGCTTGCTGACGGACTGGACCACGCTGCTGCGGGGCGGCACCTCGATCCCGGTATCCGCGTTGCCTTGGAGCGGCCCGGTGTCTGTAAAGATCTCGACATCGACGGCGGCGGGCACGCCGTCCGGGTTCACCAGGTGCACGTTGATCGCCGCCGCCTGCACGGGACCCGGGCCGAGGAACCAGAAGTCGGTCCCCGGCCGGGAGCACTGGACACCGCTGACGGTGCCCGCGGAGCCGTTAGGGGGGTAGGCGGTTTGCTCGGCCTCCAGGCCCCGCGCCATCGCGCCGGTCGCCTCGATGATGACCGCTGCTGACTGCGTCTGTACCTGCCCCGTCGCACGCGGCTTGCGGGCGACGGCGAAGCCGTTTTTCGACAGCCAGAGCCGCCCCGGCTGCGACAGCGTGAGGAGGGGAGCCGCTGACGTCGATCCGCTTGACCCTAAGCCGTTTCCGATACTCGCTGCGGCGCTGCTTCCCCCGCTGCCCGCAGCGGCGATGGCCATGCTTGGTGCCCCGACAACTTCTGCGCGACCCTGGCCGGCCTGCCCGCCAGGCGCAGCGAACACCGCGACTCGGCCCGGCCCTGGCGCGGGGCAGGAGCTGATGGCAGACGTCACTGGCACGGCCCGCGGCGCTGCCGCCGCTCCACCTGGGCCACCCGTAGCAGGTTGGCTTATCCAGCCCACAAAGAACAAAGCCCCGAGCGCCCCCGCGACGAGCCCGAACAGGACGAAACGGCGCTCGATGAGATCTCTCATCCGGGCCGTCCAGGAGCGTCAGAACCCGACCCTCGCGGCGCCTCTGCCGCTGCGGGCGGTGCCGACGATCTCGGCCCGGCCGGACGTGGTGACCTGGGCGAGGCAGTTGCAGGGCGCGCAGCCGCCCGGCCGCCAGGTGGAACGGCCTGTTCCACCCCCGCCCCTTGCACCCCTGCCGCGTGCACCCCTGCCGCGTGCACCCCTGCCGCGTGCACCCCTGCCGCGTGCACCCCGGCCGCGTGCACCCCTGCCGCGTGCACCCCTGCCGCGTGCACCGCTGCCGCGTGCGTTCCCGGTCGGGCGCGACCGCCCGGCCGGGCTGCTACGCGAGGACCGCCGTCTGCGCCGGACCTTCCGCCGGTGCCGCGCGGGGCGGCAGTTCCCGACGGCACGCCATCGACCGCCGGGTTACGGGCCGAACGACCCGACGTGGCCGGGCGCCTCCGAGGCACTCCTCGGGCACGACTTGACCGCTTAACGCTGGCTGGCTTGCGCCGGCTGTGCCTGCGTTCAGCGCCGCCACCCACCGCAGGCTCCTCGTCCTGCTCGTCCGCCTTGGCCATGGCCTGCGCCCGTGCCGAAGGAAGGGCCAGGGCCACGACCACTATGACGGCGAGGGCCTCCAAACCCAGGATTATCTGGCGCGTTAGCATGCTGCGGCTGATGTCGATGTTGCTACCGCCCGCCGGTAGGTTGAACCCCTGCGCCCAGCCATCGACCGGCCTGGCGAGGGGCATCAGGGAATGGCCGTTCAGGCTTGCGCGCCAGCTGGCATCCGCTGGTTCCGCGAGCACGAGCGTTCCACCTGCCGAGGGCACGCGAGCGCCCACGACATCCACGCGCCCGGATCGCACCGGAACGACGGTGCCGTCAGATTCGACCACACGGACGCGGGCCGTCACATCCGTGACCTGCCACAGCCCGAAGGATCCGGTCAGGCTTACCGGCTGCAAGCCAGGCGTCCCATCGAGCACCCGGACGAGGACCTGATTCATGGGCGCAGGCAGCAGCACGTACCCGATGGCGAACTGGCTGAGCGCATGGCCGCCGTCACCGAGATCAGCCCCGGTCCCGGTGGAAAGGCCGGCCACCACCGAGTCCAGGACGCGCTGCGCCGAGGGCGGCTGGGCAAGTTCAGGCGTACCAATGAGCGGATCGGCGTTGCGCAGCACCGCATAGCGAAGCGGCCCTGGCCCGGACCGGAGTACGAGCGTGCGCAGCCGCGCGCCGCCGGTCGCGGATGCCGTCACGAATTCGGGCAGGACGCTCGAGCGAGTCCCCGTCAGCGGACCATGAACTCCGCTGACAACCCACATGCCCGCGACAAGAGCCGGCGTCGAGCAGGCAGCAAGGGCGATAACGACACCGCCGGTCCTGCGCAACCCGCCCGACCGCGGCAGGCCCGACCGCGGCAGGCCCGGCCACGACTCGCTGACGGTGACGGCGGCGAGCAGCACACCTGCCGCCGTCAGCGCGAGCGCGACGCCGGGCCAGCCAGGCACGGCGGGACCGCCGGCTGGCGGGGCCACCTTGACCCTGCTCACCGCGATCGCGGTGAGCAGGCCGACCAACGCGATTGCCCAGCCGACGGCGACAAGGACATGGCGCCGGCTCAGAAACACGGCGACGAGCCCGGCGAGAGCCAATCCGCCCGTCACCCACACGGGCGGCAAGCCCGGGCCGCCTGGGCTAAGCAGGAACAAAGAGGACGCCGGCAGCCGCGGGTTAGTTAGGCCCTTGCCCGTCGCGCCCGCCTCGAGGAGGAACAGTGACGGGCGCATGAACAGGTCGAGCGTCCAAGGCGCAAGCAGGACGGCAGGTACGAGCGCGACGATGCCGAAATGGATGGCAACCCGGCGGCTACCACCCCTACCGAATGTCATCAGCGCTGCCGCAGCGCCGACGAGACTGACGGCCCAAACGAGCGGGACAAAGGCCGCCGCGACCGCCACCACCAGGCCTGCCGCCCAGGCGGATTGGCGGCCGCGGCGCCCAGGCGTCGTCAGCATGCGACCGACCAGGACGCCGATGACCGGCACGAGCACGAACGCCACCGCGGTGCCGATCCGGCCCGCCGCGATCGCGCCCGTTGCGACGGGGAGCAGCGCATACGTGCATGCGGCCCAGACCCGGGCCGACGTGTGGACGGTGATACGGCCCGCCGCCAGATACGCCGTGATGCCAGCCAGCGGCACGCAGCCAAGCAGCAGCACGTCGACCGCGAGCCAGGGCTTGCCGCCAAATACGGTGGACAGCAGGGCAAGCACGGCCACGTAGGGCGGGGTATTCGCGGCAGTGCCGAGCCCGACATCGTGGTATCCGGCCAGGTACTCCCGCCATAGGTTAGAAGCGCCACCCCAGACGGGGACGAGGGCGCCGCCGCCGAGCCACCCGCCACGCAGCAGCGAACGCTCCGCGACGAGGGCGACAATGGTCAGCCCGGTCGCGGTGAGCACGCCAGGGTTGGTCATCAGGCGCTGAGCCAGGCCGCTGTCGGTGAGCAGCGTCTCCTCTTCTTCATCTTCCGCGCTCGCCCCGGCCCGCGAGTGCGTGGCTGGCTGTGAGCCGCCCAGCGCGGTGCCGATGACCTCGGTGATTCGCCCGGCCGTCTGACCCTTCGGCATGAACGAGCGGACCATCGGGTAGGCGCGGCGACGGCCGGGTGCCCGCCGTCGACGTGCTTGCAGCAGCCGGAACGGATGAGCGAGCACCGACGCGAGCGCGGTTATCTCATCCCATGCGGGACCTGGTTGCTTTCTCACGAGGAGAAAAAGCGCGTGAAGCAGCGCGCCCACGGTGTTGCGGCCGATCGCCGCGAGCATCGGGGCGGCGGGCAGGTTCGCGAAGAGCACAAAGAGCGCGTTCTGCCGGTCCAAGCGACGTGGCCGTTCGGTGCGCCCGCTGCCAGCTACCGATATCGGCCGGTACTGCCGGGCGGACGCCTCGACGTGGTGGACTATCGCGTCGGTGACCAGCTTGACCCGGTAACCAGCGGCGATGACCCGCCAGCAGAAGTCGATGTCGTCGCGGAACAGCTGAAGGCTGGGGTCGAAGCCGCCGACCCGGTCCCATACGTCACGGCGGATGAGCATGCCCCCGCTGCCGACAGCCAGCACGTCACGTTGGCCGTCGTGCTGGCCCTGGTCGAGTTCGTCCGGTTCGAGACCTGTTTCCCTGCGACCGGCCCCGTCGATCGTGATGCCCGCCTCTATGACGACCCGCTGGTCTTCCCATGCCCTGACCTTCGGACCGAGGACGGCGGCACCGGGGGAGGCGCTGGCGGCATCGAGCAGGTGTCCGAGAGCTTCCTGATCGGGTGCGCAGTCATCGTGCAGCAACCAGATCCATTCGACGATCTCACCCGTGCTGCGCCCGGCCGCGGTCACCGGGGTATTGGCAGCCCGTTGCCGCAACGCGTGGGTGATAGCGGCGCCGAATCCAATGCCGCGGTCCGCCCCGAACACCGAGCCGGTGCCGAACACGTTGGTGAGCAGCTTGCCGCTGCGGTCCCTGCTGCCGGTGTCGACGGCGACGACGCGGTCAACCGGCCGCGTCTGCTCGCGTACCGCGCTGGCGACGTCAGGAAGCCAGCGGGCCCCGTCGTGCGCGACGATGACGGCAGTAACGACATGCTGGGCATTCGAATCTTTGGGCGACACGGGTCCACTTGCTCGTGGGAGGGATTGGCCACCAATCAGCCCTCTGGGGCCTGGCACGACGGGTGGTACGCGAGACAATACGCGAATGCGAGCCCGCACGAGGGGGGACCTGCAGGACAGGTCGGGCATACGGCAAAGACGCCTCAATGACCAGTCGCGGCGGCTACGGTGTGCTTCGTGGATCCTGGTGGATGGGGGCGGCTAAAGGCGGCGTCCGGCAAGGCATTGCTTGTTCTCGAGGACCCGACAGAGGGGCGGTCGGCGACGATGACAGCGCGGCCCCACGACCCTGTCGTCGTCTGGGGTCGTGCGCGGTATCGTCGTGGCGCCGAACATCGATGAATCGTGCCCTAGACGACCTGCCGCTTCAGGCGGCGCCGCTCACGTTCGGAGAGCCCGCCCCAGATGCCGAACCGCTCGTCGTGCGCGAGCGCGTACTCAAGGCACTCGGCACGGACGTCGCAGGCGCGGCACACCTTCTTAGCTTCCCTGGTCGATCCGCCCTTCTCCGGGAAAAACGCTTCCGGATCGGTCTGCGCGCACAAAGCGCGTTCCTGCCAGCCCAGATCCTCGACTTCATCTATGCCTTTGCCGAATGCGCCGTGCGCCAGCGGGATAATCACCTCGCTCAAAGCGCACCTCCTACCCCTGTCGGAGCCCCCAAGGCTCGCGCCCATCTCCCCAAGAGACGCAAACCACATTGATGGAATTACACCCGCGTGTCTTGCTCGAAGTCAAGCGGGATCGGTGGTAGTGGCAGCGCTCTTGTCCGCGATCATGCAAAAAGTCTGGTCGGCCGATCCTGGGATCCCAGGACGAGTCTCGCGGCGACCCTTGTCGCCACGCCCTACCGCGACCGGCTTCGCTGGGCCTGCGCATGCGTGCGCCGGCGTCGGGGGCCGCGAGGCGCCACTGCTCGCCAACGCGGCCGCCGCCACCGCGGACGTTGCGGTCGCGGATTCCGGGGCCTCACGCGCTGTTAGTAGGGATCGGCGGTGGTCCGGTAGGTCCGCCGGGATGGGGCGGTCCAGTGGAAGATGCCTGGCTGGGGCTGGGTGAGTTGCCAGCCGGGAGCCTGCTTGACTTGGTGGTGCCG
>Ga0335077_10003054_pt1 | contig 20079 bp, 18 predicted proteins | sample Lox_Sample_31_FD_207151 | JGI IMG/M metagenome (GOLD analysis project Ga0335077, IMG submission 207151) | Soil microbial communities from Loxahatchee National Wildlife Refuge, Florida, United States - Lox_Sample_3.1 | ecosystem: Environmental > Terrestrial > Soil > Wetlands | place: USA...
TCCAAACCGTCAAGTGCGGCTTGCAGCCTGGGATCAGTGCCGACCATTCCGAAGTTCTGCCCATGCAGCAAAGGAACGTAGAAAGGAAAGATACGAAAGCTGGGATCCTGGATGAAGCCACAGGTCGCGCGGCTCATCACGTCCATGGCATCCTGCTTCGCAGGATTGACGCCCAGAAACATCGTGCTGCCTAATCCCCAGTGCGGCGCGAACGCCTCCGGAAGCGACGGCAAGTCGGCCTTAGACATCTGCAGTACCACATCGATGAAGCTCTTGAACGGTTTCCTGGGATCGAGCGCTTCGAGGTCGGCCGTTGTGAACTGGTGTGGGGGATCGTCGGGATGCACGCCCAGGCCTTGCTTCGGCATGAGTTTCGCAGCCGACTGCTGCAGCGGAATCCACTGGTCCTGGTGGTGCAGGAAACTCACTTGCAGATAGCATTCGGGTTTCAATTCCAGCTTGCTGAATATCGCCTGCACCGATCGCAAGAACGGCCCTGCGTATTTGGAGCGAAACTCATGGGCCAGGGGATATTCTCCCGTTTCAATCCAGCATGCGCTGAAGCCGGCGGCGGCTCGCAGAATGGAGCCCTCCAATCGCACCCTCATTGATGTTCTCCGCCCGCGCCAGGCCACGGGAACCGTTCCGTCAGATCCTTCAGAGTGGCATCCAGATTATGCTTTGCGGCGAGCACAATTCCCTTGTCCCCCGGGCTTTCCAGGATCTGCACCGGAAAAAGCTCCATAAAAGTCTTCACTATATTTTCGGGCTGGGCAAAATAAAACTGCGTGTTCAGCCGTGGCAGCACGAATTCCAGCTTGGATACCGTGGGGTCTTCCGCCAGGTCGCCTGCCAGCAGTTCTTTGGAGGCTTTCAATGATGGATGCCGGTATGAGGCTGCGGCCTCTAACATCTTGGCAGGATCGAAGTCTTTCATGAACGGATCGTCCTCGAACAGCTTGACCTTTGGCATCGGCGGGAGTTTTGCCCCCGGCTGGCGCGGCACAAAAACCACCAGCGACTCGCCTTTCCCCCACAAGTTCCGCAGATACAATTCCAGGTTCGGGTTGACCAGCCGCATCAGATAGATCTCCATGAACTCCCGGGGATCGAACGTCTTCTTGCCATCGGCGATCTCCTGGACCTGGGCCCGGGTCATCCGGGGAACTGATTCGCCCGGGTTTCTCCTCAGACCTACTTGCGGCAACGCCCTGGTGGTGAGCTCCACGAAGCGGTCAGCATTGTCTTCGTTCACATAGGAATAGGCGACGACAAAGAATGCGGTGAGATTGAATTGCTCCGACAGGATCTTGTCCAACGCGAGCACGATCTTTGTCGTCCATTCCAGCTCGCCTTGCCCCAGCGGAAAGGCCTTGGCGCCAAACCAGTAAAGATGGCAACGGGTCAGTGCCTCTGCTTTCCGCCAGGGAACGATGGTTGGCGTGGTCGGCATCTTCAGTTCGTGATGCCTCCGGGATTGCTGGCCGCTTTGGCCTTGGCACCCGCACCGGTCTCGCAGAATACCTTGAGCGCCTCCGTCTCGACCTTGGTAATGTCCTGCGAAAGGTTGAACAGATTCAGACCGATCGCCGCCCCGTTTACTTGGGCGTTAACCGCGCTGGGTTGAATGTTCATGCCGGCAGCTTGCACTTGCGCCCCCGCAGCCTGCATCAGCGTGGCGGCGATGGTGCCCACGTAGCCATACACCGTGTTCTGGCTTGCTCCAATCGAGGACTTCATGAAACAGAAGTCGATCTTCGCCGCCGGTTCGTTGATCGTACGCGGACTGGAGTGGTTCTCTGTCAGCGGAGCAATAAACGTACTCGTCTTGGGACCGATATTCATCGTGATGTGCGATGACATTTGATTGTCTGACCTCTGCGATATGTAGAGGTAGTGGGCATCGCTTACGTGCGTACCATCGGTCTTGCCGAGAATCGAATACGTGAAGTCGTTATTGAAGTTTTCCGTGACCGCCCCATCTACCGTAAACGCCAGCGTCGAACGATGGTTCCAGGTGGTCGCACCCTTGACCTCGATTTTTTGCGTGCCGTTGACCCGGGCTTCTTCCGTGTTGCCAGAGCCCACCAGCATGCCCATATCCGGCTGAAAGGCATCGTGATCCAGCGGCACACGGGTTTTTGTTTTGTTCTCCCCATCAAATGTTGGCATACGCAACCCCCGTTGGTGATTAACCTACCTGTCGCAAGAACTGGTGGCATTTCATATGAATTGTTCCGCCGGCATTGATATGGATGTCTCCATCCGAATGCAGAACCAGGGTCGATCCGCCGTCGAATAACGACACCCGCACGTGCTTGGGTGTCGCCACTACGATAGTCTCCTTACCCTGTTTGTCATCCATCACCATGCGGTTCCCGCTTTTCGTGACGATGCGCTTGATATCGTTGTTATTGAACTCGTTCCCATGCAGGTCTTCGAGCGGAGGCAGCTCCTTTCCATTCCAGGCGCTGCCCAGGATGAACGGCTCTGCGGCATCTCCATTGTGGAACTGGACCAGCACTTCATCGCCGACCTCGGGAGGATAGCAGAAACCACGATCGGCGCCGGCGTGCGGCGTGATCCACGGCCAAAACAGGGATTCATCGCCGTCTTCCCAGGGAAATTGGATCTGGATCCGGCCCGTCTCTCTCACCGGAGCCGATTTGACCCGGGCACGGAAAGACCAGGGAACGCGCGGCAACTCTACCTGGGGCACACATATTCCGCTGTCGAACGGTGTGCATTCGAACTCGTTCATGTAACCGGTTTGCGTCCACATGTGAACCAGCCGGATGATTCCCCACTTGCCTGAGAATTCGGCTCCGCTCTGAATGTCTACGGTGCGTCCCAGGAGGAGCGCGGCCTCGCGCGACGTTCCAATTCCGCGGACCGACTGCGCCAGCGCCCGGCGGGAATCCATTTTCAGGTCGGCCTCGGCGGAGCTCTCAGGCTGCATTGTCACCTCCGGCTTTGCACCCTGGATCAGGTCGCTGACGTTCATTTTCTTCGTATTGTCACAAATGTTGGGTACGGCGCCGAGGCGCTTCGGATCGTCCTGGATCTTTTCGAAGATTTTGCTTTTGAAATCTTCGCGGTCGTAGTTCACTCCTCTGCGGTTGGCCGGAATAAAGCGCGTGCTCACCTGAAATTCGATGAGGCCGCCTTCTTCACGCCATTTGAGCGTGGTCGGTGAAGGCTGGAAGTGATCGAGGGCGAAGAGCTTGGTGCCGTCCGGCACCAGCATCAGGCCGGCGTCGCTGGCCTCGGCCAGCAGGTGCAGCCAGTCGGTCTCACCGAGCTGGTAGCTGCGCGGCAGGAATGAATCCAGGGCGGTTTGATCGTTCACCACGACCGCCGGGTCCACTTCCACGGCCCGGTCCGTGATGGTCTTGATCTTGTCCGTAAAGTTGGGTTGCTTGTAGGTGAAGAACCGGTTCTGGTGGTCCAAATCCATGGTGTTGCCCGTGCCCAGGAGCTGCAGGTGGAATGCGCCTGAGGTAAAGTGCCGGTGGGTCGCCCCCTGAACCGTCCCGCAAAAGACGGAAAATTCCGTACCGTCCGAGAGCTGGACGAAGACCTCCAGGTATAAGCCGTGGTAGTCCGTCAGATCGAATGGCTTGTCCGGCGTCTGCCGGTATTCCAGAAAGCAGGTGCTGTGCTGGTTTACTTCGTGCTTGATCCGCATCTCAATCAAGATCGAATCAGGATTGATGGACTGAATGTCCTTCTCACCGACAACGACTCGGACCGAAGCAGGCGTCATCTCAACAGACCCCTTTTTTGTATTTTGGTTTTTGCCTGGCGATGGACTTGAACTAAGTCGCTTCGCGAATTCGCTGTGCGATCCCGCAATCTGCGCGCTGGATTGATTCAGAGACCCAGTGAGTGCCGAATCCTTCTTGATCGAGCGGAGCTATTTAAGGAGGAAGGTGGGGATCAAGACGGGCGTCCGTTCAACGCACCCCAAGTCCGACCGTGACCCTAAAGGGTGGAACTTCCCGCCCTAAGCGACACCCGATTTAATGCGCGCAAAGTTATTACCAACGTTCAGTTTTGTCAATAGGGTACGTCCCCCTGGGAAGCCAGGACTAAAGACACATTCTGCTCACATACTTCCTGTATATTCGCCCTTAGCGGATCGATTCGAACTCCAGCGATGAAACGCGCGTGCCCTTCTGTTGCGGAAGAAGCGGCCAATAGCGGGCTGCCGTTCGTCGGCATCAGGCTGGTGGCTGACATGGTGAATGGAAGCAATCAGAACCTCTACTACTGCCTGAAGCCATTTCTGGGACCGCGTCTTCACCAGTGGATGGGTGCAGTGCTGGCCACACTGCTGGAAGCGCCGGAGCGCCCTTCTCGGGCAACGGGAAACAGCCCCTGCCGAATGCAAAGTCACTGAAAACAATACGGAACCTGGAATTTCCCTCAGGGCTCGGCGCGCGCAGTTTTTGCAATTTTCCCCCACTGATCTCGCTTGCCTCCGCATCTAATCCACGTATCTATGCATTCTCAGCAGTTGGGCTCCAGTCTCACTCCCCGTGATTTGTTCACCTCATGGTGGCACATCCTGAATGGCAAGGTGCCATTGCTTTCCATTGAAATTACCCGTGAATGCCCGCTGAGCTGTCCCGGCTGCTATGCCTACGGGGACACGCATCTTGCGGGCACAACTTTGCGCCAGCTCAGCGACTTTCGTGGAGACGCCCTGGTGCAAGGCGTACTCGAGCTGGTGCGCGAGCACAAACCAATCCACGTCTCGCTCGTGGGCGGCGAGCCGCTGGTGCGCCATCGCGAACTCGACCGCATCCTGCCCGAGCTCGACCGCATGGGCGTGTTTACCATGATTGTCACCAGCGCGGTCATTCCCATTCCCGAGCAGTGGATGGAGATTCCGCGCTTGCGCGTGGCAGTTTCCGTGGATGGACTCCCCGAACACCACGACTCACGCCGCAAGCCCGCAACCTACGAGCGTATTCTGCGCAATATTGCCGGGCGAAAGGTCAACGTGCATTGGGTGATCACCCGCCCCATGCTCGAGCGTCCCGGCTATTTGGAAGAGTATCTGGCGTTCTGGAATGCGCGCCCCGAGGTGGACCACATCTGGGTGAGCCTCTACACTCCGCAGCTCGGCGAGCACAGCGCAGAGATGCTGACAGCCGGCGACCGGCAACGTTTGGCGCGCGAACTGCCCAAACTGCGGCCGCGCCATCGCAAGCTGCTGTTCAACGATGGCATAGCGCAGGCATTTATGCAGCCGCCGCCGAATCCGCAGCAGTGCCTGTTCTCCGCTATGTCAGTGAACTACTCCGCCGACCTGCGAACTCGCGTCGAGCCCTGCGTCTTCGGGGGAACGCCGGACTGCTCGCAGTGCGGGTGCGCCATCAGCAGCGGCCTGCATTGGATCAAAGATGTGCAGGTGGCAGGGCCGGTGAAAGTCGGCCATCTGGTTCGAGCGTCCGTGAAAGTCGGAAGAGCGGTCGCGCGCCTCTCCGACAATTCCGGCAAAGTGCGCCGCTGGCAGCCCGGCGCGCGGTCCGCGGAGGATGCGACCCTCGTTCAGATAGGGTAGGCCGTACAGGGACGGGGCTTGCCCCGTCCCAATGTCCGAGCGCGAAGGAGGCGCCCGCCGCGATTAGCCGAGAACGATGGTAAGGATGCCCGGCGGCGCGCCCGCAATTCACACTCCGCTTCTTCCCCTGAATCGCGGGGCAGAGCATTTCTGCCGGTTCCCGCGGCGACGCCGGTTGTCGCCGCAGTTTTGTTAAGCTAAAATCCTCCTCCCTGATCCAGTCGGCCAGGCTGGGCGCGGGCTCTATGGACATACGGGAAATTGCCAAACGGGCCAAAGTCTCCACCGCCACGGTGTCGCGCACCATCAACCGGGTTCCCACGGTAAATCCGCAGCTTGCCCGGCGGGTGTGGAACGTGGTGGACGAACTGGGCTACTACCCCAACACCCAGGCCCGGGCTCTGGTTTCGGGGCGCAGCCGCATTTTTGGCCTGGTGGTTTCGGAGATTACCAATCCTTTTTTTCCGGAAATCGTACAGGTCTTTGAGAGCTTTGCGGTTCAGCACCACTACGAGATCCTGCTCACTTCCACCGGCCATGATCCCAAGCTCATGGAGATGTCGGTGCGCCGCATGCTCGAGCGCCGGGTGGATGGTGTGGCGGTGATGACCTTCGGCATGGAAGAACTGCTGCTTGAGGACTTGAAGCTGCGCAAAGTTCCCCTGGTATTCGTGGATGTCGGCCCGCCCCGCCCGCACGTGAGCAACATCCGCATTGACTACCTGCACGGAGTCCGGCAGGCGGTTCAGCATTTGGCGGCCCTGCGCCACGAAAACATTGCGTTCATTACGGGTCCTCTGGTGCTGAAGTCTGCTTCGGCTCGCCGCGACGCATTCGTGCATTCCATGGAAGAAATCGGACTGGAGGCCGGTGAGAGGGTGGTGGAGGGCGATCACACGCTGGAAGGAGGCATGGCGGCGCTGGCCCGCCTGCTGGACCAGAAGATCAAGCCGACGGCCGTGGTGTGCTCAAACGACATGACCGCCATCGGCGTGATGCGCAAGGCCTACGAACTGGGCATTTCCATTCCCCGCGACCTCTCGCTGATCGGCTTCGACGATATCCGGCTTGCGCGCTTCGTGCTTCCGCCCTTGACGACCATCCAGATGTCGCAAACCGAGCTGGCACGGCTGGCCTTTCATGCCCTGTTGGCCGATGTGCAAAGAGAGATTCCCGCGCCCAACGGCACTGAGTATGATCTGCAAACGGCCTTGGTCCTTAGGGAATCCACAACCCTTGCCCCCGCCTATGCCTCCCGTAAGAAGACCTTGCACGGACGCTAATGGGCTTGGATCGCCCCGGTTTCCCTTTTCTACGAGGCGTACGTGGCTGGCGTGGAAAACGTTTACTGCCCGTTACTCTTGTGGTAGGGTTGCACGTTGCGCACTTGTCCCGTGGGGAGAGTCATGCGGCTAGGTCGTTTGCGCGAACAGGTCCTGGAGGCCAATCTCGAACTGGTGCGGCGTGGACTGGTTCTTTACACCTTCGGCAATGCCAGCGGCATCGCACGCCAAGAAGGCCTGGTCGCCATCAAGCCCAGTGGTGTTCCCTACGAGACCATGAAGCCGGAAGATATCGTGATTTCTGACTTGGACGGAAAAATCGTTGAAGGCGATCTGCGGCCTTCCTCGGATCTTCCTACTCACCTTGAGTTGTACAAGCACTTTCCCAACATCGGCGGGGTCGCGCACACCCATTCCGAGTTCGCAACGGCCTGGGCCCAGGCCTGCACCCCCATTCCCTGCTTTGGCACGACCCACGCCGACTATTTCTACGGGCCGGTGCCGGTGACGGCACAACTTACCCCCGAGGAAATTGCCCAAGGCTATGAAAAGAACACCGGGGTTGCCATCTGCAGGGTCTTCAAGGAAGTCGAACCGGACCATGTGCCCGCCGTGCTGGTGGCCGGGCATGCTCCGTTCTGCTGGGGGCCGAGTCCTGCGGAGGCCGCTCACAATGCTGTGATTCTGGAATCAGTGGCACGGATGGCGTACTACACGGTTGGGATCGCGGCCTCTGCCACACCGCTTCCCCGTGCCCTGCACGACAAACACTTCCTGCGTAAGCACGGCAGAACCGCCTACTACGGGCAGGTCACAGGACGATAACACTTTAAAGGTGAACTGAATGCCGAATAAGAAGATGACCATGGGCGTGATCGTTGGCAACCGGGGATTCTTCCCCGACCACCTCGCCAAGTCCGGCCGCGAGGAGATGATTCAGGCCCTTGCGCAGGCGGGTATCGATTCCGTCGTCCTGGGACCGGAGGAAAGCAAGTATGGCGCGGTGGAAACTCATGAAGAAGCCCGCCGCTGCGCCGAACTGTTTCGCAAGAACGAGGAGCGCATCGACGGCGTCATCGTAACTCTGCCCAACTTCGGCGACGAGCGCGCCATTGCCGACACCATGCGCCTCTCCCGCCTCACCGTTCCCGTTCTCGTGCAAGCCACGCCCGATAACGCCAGCAAGATGACCATCGCCTTCCGTCGCGACAGCTTCTGCGGCAAGATGTCGGCCTGCAACAACCTCCGCCAGTACGGCATTCCCTATTCATTGACTCGCCTTCATACCGTCGCCCCGGATTCCGATGACTTCCGCAAAGATCTGGCATGGTTCGCCGCTGTCTGCCGCGTCGCCAACGGCACGCGCAATCTACGCGTGGGTAGCATCGGCGCCCGTCCCGCCGCTTTCAACACGGTCCGCTACAGCGAAAAGCTCCTCGAAGCCAGCGGCATCTCCACCGAGACTGTTGACCTCTCCGAAATCATGGGCCGCATCGCCCGCCTGAAAGATGACGACCCCGGCGTACAAGGCAAGCTCGCGGCTATCAAGAAATACGTCACCACCAGCGGAATTCCCGACGCCTCGCTGATCAAGATGTCCAAGCTCGGCTACGTGATCGACGAGTGGATGAAGCAGACCGCCGTCACCGTCAGCGCCGTGCAGTGCTGGACCGCCATGGAAGAGTATTTCGGCGTGGTTCCCTGCACCATCATGAGCATGATGAGCAATGAACTCATCCCTAGCGCCTGCGAAGTGGATATCTGCGGCACCATCAGCATGTACGCGCTGGCCCTGGCCTCGGAAACTCCCAGCGCCCTGCTCGACTGGAACAACAACTACGGCGACAACCCCAACAAAGCCGTATGCTTCCACTGCAGCAACCTGCCCAAACACTTCTTCAAAGACGTCCGCATGGATTTTCAGGAGATCATCGCCGGCACGGTTGGCAAGAACAACACCTTCGGCACGGTGGTAGGCCAGGTAAAGGCTGGCCCGATGAGTTTCGCCCGCTTCTCCACCGACGATACCGCCGGAATCATGCGCGGCTACACCGGCGAAGGCGCCTTCACCGACGACCCGCTGAATACCTTCGGCGGCGCAGGGGTGGTGGAAATTCCCGGACTGCAGAAGCTGCTGCACTACATCTGCGAGAACGGATTTGAACACCACGTAGCGGCCAATTTTTCTACAGTAGCCGATGCGGTTCACGAAGCCGCCATCCGCTACCTGGGCTGGCAAATGCACCGGCACGTGAATTAACCGTGCAGCACCCAACTTTGTCATCCTGAGCGAAGCGCCGTGAGCAAAGCGAGCGGCGCGCAGTCGAAGGACCCCGGAAGCGCGTTCAGCGGCAGGAAAGCCGCAAGGCATTCTCACGGTGCAGCAGAAGCGCTGGAACTGGAAGCGGTGGCACGGCGCGGTTCCAAACCATCGAGAGAATGCCTCGAAAACGGTCCTCCCTCTGTACGCGTCCGCGGGCTCCTTCGACTCCATTGCCGCCCGCTTCGCGGCCGCCAACTCCGCTCAGGGCGACAATAACTAAGAGGAACCATGTCCATCGTCGCAGGAGTTGACTTCGGCACTCTCAACGTCCGCGTCTCCATCGTAGACAGCCAGCGTGGCATCCTCGCCTCGGCCGTCGCCGAATATCCGCTGCACCGCAAGCGTGAAGACCCCGACTTCGCCACCCAATCCCACGACGATCACATGCGCGCCCTGGCGGAAGCGACCCGCGCCGCCGTCAAAGCCGCCGGCGTCGATGCCAGCCAAGTCGCCTCCATCGCCCTCGACACCACCGGCTCCAGCGTCATTCCCGTGGGCGACGGCATGGTTCCGCTCAACGAGTACTACCTGTGGTGCGATCACCGCGCCAAGAATGAAGCCGCGGAGATCACCGAACTCGCGCACCGCGAAAACCTGAAAGCCATCGACTGGTGCGGCGGCGTCTACTCCTCCGAATGGGGATTTTCCAAGCTCCTGCACTGGCTGCGTCACAACCCCGAAAAGCGCCCCCAGTTTCGCAGCGCCTTCGAACACTGCGACATGGTCGCCGCTACGCTTGCCGGCATCACCGAGCCCGGCAAGGTCAAGCGCAGCATCTGCGCTATGGGTCACAAGTGGATGTGGAACTCCCAACTCGGCGGCCTTCCCCCCGAAAGCTTTCTCACCAAAGTCGACCCGCTTTTCGCCGGCGTGCGTGAAAAGTTGCAAGGCGAGTATGCGACGTCAGACAAAATCGCCGGCCACCTCACGCCATACTGGGCGGAGAAACTCGGCTTGCGCGACGGCATCCCCATTCCCGTCGGCGCATTTGACGCCCACTGGGATGCCATTGGCGCCGGCGCCAAGGAAGGTGATGTGGTCAACGTCGTCGGCACCTCCACCTGCATCATCGCCTACGTGCCCAAAGCCGAGCTCATTCCCGGCGTCTGCGGCGTAGTGCAAGGCAGCGTGCACCCGCAATTCACCGGCGTCGAAGCCGGACTCTCCGCCACCGGCGACATCTTCAGCGCCATCGCGCAACGCGCCGGACGCAGCGTCGCCGATCTCAGCCAGGGCCTGGAAAAATACCGCCCTGGCCAGACCGGCCTCCTGCGCATGACCTGGGACAACGGCGACCGCACCGTGCTGGTGAATCCCAACCTCGGCGGCATCACTATCGGCTGGAACCTGCAGCACACCGCGCAGGACGAACTGTTCGCCGCCATCGAAGGCACCGCCTTCCACACCCGCGTGATCCTTGACCGCATGAGCGAATACGGCGCTGTCACCCGCCGCGTCATTAACGGCGGCGGCGTTCCGCAAAATAACCCGGTGCTGAATCAGGTGTATGCCGACGTGTTGGGCAAACCGGTGCTGGTTCCCAGCAGCAAAGTCACGGGCCTCGGCTCCGCCATCTTCGCGTTCCTGGCGGCAGGAGCATTCCCGACGATCGATGACGCCCAGAAGGCTGTCTGCCCGGCGTTTACCACATTTACGCCGCGGCCTGAAGCCCAGAAAATCTATGACGAACTCTACGGCCTGTACCACCGCATCTATTTCGATTTCGGACGTCCCGCCGAGTCCAGCCGGTTCGGCGATGTCCTGCCCAAGCTGATCAAACTCGCCCGCAACTGAGAACTCAACCACGATCTGACAACTGGTTGTCACCCTGAGAGCTCGCGTCCTGCCGCGGCAAACCAGCCTGCTATTCTGGAACGAGGCACAACAATTCACCGAACTCGTGGACCCTGGGAGAAAGATGCCGTCTTCGTCTTCGATTAACATCCAAATCCAGTGCCAGGCCTTCCTCTTCGACATGGACGGCGTCCTCATCAACTCCACACCGGCGGTCGCCCGAGTCTGGCATCGCTGGGCGCTCGAACATGGCTTCGATCCGCAGAAGGTGGTTGCCCGGGCACACGGCCGCCCGAGTATCGCTACGCTGCGTGATTTGCTCCCCGATGCCGATCATGAGGCTCTCAACCGCGAAGTCGAGCGCCGTGAAATGGAGGATCTCGATGGCGTTGTCCCTCTGCCCGGCGCGCTTGAGCTGCTGCAGAATCTGCCGCCGGATCGCTGGACCATTGTGACTTCCAGCACGCGCCCCCTCGCCGAAGTGCGCCTGCGCGCTGCCGGGCTGCCCATCCCCGAACGCATGCTCACTGCGAACGACATTACCAACGGCAAGCCACACCCCGAGCCCTACCTTCGGGCCGCCGAACGGTTGGGATTTCAAGCTGCGGATTGCCTGGTGGTGGAAGACGTTCCGGCTGGGGTGCGCGCCGGTAAAGCCGCAAGTGCACGGGTGATCGCGTTTACAACCACAACCTCCGCCGCGGAGTTGAAACAGGCAGGTGCGGACTGGATTCTGCAGAACTGCGCAGATATTACCGTAACAGCCGGGGAAGATGGTTTGCGGGCATCATTTCCGCAATGACGTTTGGGGTTTCTTGGCTAAACAAAACAGGCGCTCTTCGCTCACGGCAAGAGCGCCCGCTATCAGATCTTGGCCAGCCCGGGTTTAGGCCCGCACCGTCGTTGTAGATTCTGACGAAGAAGTCGCAGCCGCCGCGGCGCTCTTCACTTCCTCGCCGTTGGCTTTCTGCCCGGCTTTGCGGATGTCAATGCCGCCCTTGAAGTAGGCGCCGTCTTCGATGGAAATGCGCGCCGCCACTACGTCGCCGGTGAGCGAACCGTCGCTGCGGATATCCACCCGGTCGCTGGCGGTGAGATTGCCGCGTACCTTGCCCAATACAACGATCTCGCGCGCCGTAACGTTGGCCGAGACCACGCCGTTGCGGCCGACCGTGACCCGGTTGCCGGCCAGGTTGATGGAACCTTCTACCCGGCCATCGATGTAAAGCGATTCCGATCCAGTTACTTCGCCTTTGATCACCAGCGACTTGCCGATCGTTGCCTGGTCAGGGGCGGTGGTGGAAACCGGACGCGGCGCCGCCGCGGGCTCACTCACGGCAGGCGCAGCCTGCGCTGGTGCAGCGGCACGCTCAGGCTCATTGGGCCGCGAGGAAGGAGTCATAGGTTGGTTCGTGGGTTTCCACATGACGCAAAAATCCTTTCCTGAAGTAGGATATGGGTTACGCTCGCAATTCCGTAACCAAACGCGATTGTACTCCTGTGGTTCCCCCTGCGACTGTGGAAATTTGCTGCCGCAGTGACATTTCAGCTACCCAAGCACATTACTTTCGCCTCTTCACCAAAGTTCGAGAATCTTGGAAACGACCCTCAGCCTGCTCCGCCAAGACGCGGACTCTGCTCTCGCGTTATCATTTCGGGAACAGGTTCGGGACTCAAATCCTCTTTCGGAACTCATTCTCATGAAGACCTATTCCGCCAAGCCTCAGCCCGACGAATACGCTCCCTACTACGGGCGCTACATTTCCCTAGTCAAAGCCGACGACATCCTGGGAGCTTTCGACCAGCAGCGCCGTGACATGGTACTGCTGCTCTCGGGCCGCGACGACCCGGACGGCGACTTGCGCTACGCTCCTGACAAGTGGAGCGTAAAGGAAGTCCTCGGCCACATTTGTGACGCCGAGCGCATCTTCGCCTATCGCGCCCTGCGCATATCACGGAATGACGCTACGCCGCTCGCCGGCTTCGAGCAGGACGACTACGTGGCCAAGGGTCCGTTTGCGCATCTCTTGCTCAGCGATCTGGTGGAGGAATACATCGCTGTCCGGCGCGCCACGCTCTCGCTGTTTCGCAACCTGGACGAAGCCGCCTGGACCCGCAGGGGCGTGGCGTCCAACAATCCGGTGAGTGTGCGCGCCCTCGCCTGGATCATCGCCGGCCATGACCTGCACCACCGCCGCATTCTCGAAGAGAAGTATTTTTCGCACGAGGTTGCTTCTGCAGCGAAATGAGGGCCAAGCCTTTTTTGGCCTTCTAACATGAATTGCCATCGTGAGCGAAGCGAAGGATGACAATTCACGAGCGGCCGGACATTGAACTCGGCACCCGAACCCGCCCTGCTTGAACTCCTCCGCGGCAGCGGGGCCCACGCCGATCCTCTGGCCTGCGTCGAGGACCTGAACGCCGAGATCGCAGGGCGCCAGGTCCACGGCTTCCCGCATTCCATCTGGCAGCAGCTCTGCCATATGAACTACTGGATGGATTATGAGCTGCGCCGAATTCAGGGCAAGAAACCGGCCTATCCGGAGCATGCTGCCGGAAGCTGGGAGCCGGATGCGCAACCCGCCGGTGAAAGCGAATGGCGAAAAGAGGTGAACAGGTTCGTCGAACTGATCGGGGAATACTCCTCGCTTGCCAGGTCCGCTCCGGAAGACCTGCACCGTGAGATCGAACTCACCCACGTTTCCGAGAAGAAGAATTCCTCCACCCTCTCCGCCGTGCTCTGGCAGATGGTCGCGCACAACAGCTATCACACCGGCCAGATCGTCATGCTGCGCCGCGCACTGGGTGTGTGGCCCCCACGCGCAGGCGGGGACACGTGGTAACACCGGGGGTTTGCGTGCCCAAGAGCCAACGACAACCGGCGAAAGGCCAACCACCAACCTGACGACGGAAGACCGACGACCGAAGGCTGTCCATGCTCTCCGATTCCGCTATCCTGAAAAAAATCGAACAGCAACCCAAACACACCGCCGGTTTCAAGCAGCTGGTGCGCGAACTGGGCCTGCACGGCGACGACCGCCGCCAACTTCACGAAAAGCTGGAGAAGCTGGTGTCGGGCGGCCAGCTCCGGCAGGTTGATTCCGACCGCTACGCCATCCCCCAGGCGTCTGCCGGGCGCAACAGCGTCATAGGCCGCCTCAGCCTGCACCGCGACGGCTTCGGCTTCGTGCTGCCCGATGCCGGCTCACTCGACGCGCGCCTCAAAGCCCGCCTGCAAGGCGACATCTTCATCCCGCCGCCATTCATCGGCGCTGCCATGCACGGCGACCGCGTGCTGGCCGAAATCAGCGCCATCCGCCCCGACGGCCGCGCCGAAGGCCGCATCGTGCGCACGGTAAACCGCGCCAATCCCACGGTAGTGGGCACCTTCCACTACGGCCGCCGCCATAACTACGTGGCGCCGATCGATCAGAAGGTCGCGCAGGAGATCGCGATTCCGCCGGGCGCAGAGACTCCCTCGGTGTCCCCCGCGGCCGATTCGGAACTTCAACCACAGCGGACGCGAAGGACGCAGAGAAAGAGCGTGCACCGCGTCCTGGGCGAAGAAGCCGCGCGACGGTCCGAGTGGACAGATCTCGAAGGTGTGGTTGTGGATGTTGAGATTACCCACTGGCCCACGCCCACCCAGAACCCGCGGGGCAAAGTCATTGAGATTCTCGGCTATCCCGACGACTTCGGCGTGGACGTCGAAATCATCATCCGAAAGTTCCATCTTCCGCATCGTTTCCCGGCGGAAGTGCTGGAGCAGGCACAGAGCGCAGAGCCCATCATCTCTTCCCATGAACTTGCTCACCGCCGCGACTTCCGCCGGCTGCCCATCGTCACCATCGACGGCGAAACTGCCCGCGACTTCGACGACGCGGTGCTGGTCCGCGGCCTGGAGAACGGCAACTACGAACTTCAGGTCCACATCGCCGATGTCGCCCACTACGTCACACCAGGCTCGCCGCTCGACCAGGAAGCCCGCCTGCGCGGGACCAGTGTCTATTTTCCCGACCGCGCCGTTCCTATGCTGCCGCTGGAGCTCTCCACCGATATCTGCAGCCTGCGCCCGCAGGTGGACCGGCTGGTGATGTCCTGCATCATGGAGATCGATCATCGCGGCGAAATCCTCGGCTACGAGCTGTGCCAGGGCGTGATCCGCTCCGCGGAGCGCATGACCTACACCGCCGTGAACGCAGTGCTGGAAGGCGACCACGCCATGCGCCAGCGCTACGCACCTCTGGTCGCGAACTTCGAGATGATGCGCGATCTCGCTCTCATCCTGAACCGGAAACGCGAGCGCCGCGGCTCCATCGACTTCGATCTTCCCGAGCCGGTGATCGAATTCGACGAGTTCGGTCTGATGAAAAGCATCACCCGCTCCGAGCGCAATATCGCCCATCGCCTCATCGAAGAGTTCATGCTCTCTGCCAACGAATGCGTCGCTTCGTATCTTGAGGATCGCCGCATTGCTTCGCTCTACCGGGTCCACGAGAAACCCGAGGCCAAGCGGGTTTACGACTTCGAAGTGATCGCCGCGACCTTCGGCTATTCGTTGGGCGTGGGCGCGCTGCCCATCCAGCGCATGCAACTCAGGGGCGACCGCCGCAGCAGTTACGGAACCGGCAAGCGCGCGCCCGAAATCGAGATTCCAAAGGAAGTACACATCACGCCGCGCATGTATCAGAAGCTCACGGAGAAAATCGCCGGCAAGCCGGAAGAGCGCATTCTTTCCTACCTGATGCTGCGGTCGCTGAAGCAGGCCCGCTATTCCGAAGAGAACCTGGGCCACTTCGCCCTGGCGGCCACCACCTACACTCACTTCACATCCCCAATCCGCCGTTATCCGGACCTGATCGTCCACCGCATCTTGAAAGAAGTCATATCCGGCCATGTGGAGCGGGCGCCCTCGCCCGCTTTGCCAGCTGCAGACAAAACGCTGACGGTCGACCACGAACCTGAACGTGAGACGGGCGCGCACACGCGGGCGGGGCGCCCGCGCCACGCGGACTCTGCCTCTCCCTGGTCCAAGCGCCGCGAGCACGCCCCACCGGAGCCTCTCGGCGGGCCCATCCCCCTGGACGAACTCCACGACATCGCCGAAACCTCCAGCCAGACCGAGCGCCGCGCCGACGAAGCCGAGCGCGAGCTCATGGAGTGGAAAAAGGCCAAGTTCATGCAGGACCGCATCGGCGAGGACTTCGACGGCCTGATCATCAGCGTCACGAAATTTGGCTTCTTCGTGGAGCTGACCGATTTGTTCGTGGAGGGACTAGTTCCCCTGGCGACACTCACCGACGACCGCTACACCTATCACGAGAACACGCGGGAGATTATTGGCCTGCGCAGCCGCAAGACGTACCGCCTGGGCCAGAAGGTGCGGGTGATCGTGGACCGCATCGACCCGGTAGAGAAGAAAATACAGTTCGCGCTGTTGGAGGAAGAAAAGCCGCGGTCCGGGACGCGAAAGCGCAGGTAGTTTTCCGTGTTTTCATCAGGTTACGGCAGGAGAAGCACCCGTAAGTGTCACATTTATATCTTAAAGATATTCTTCGCCGGGGCAACTGCTGTTGAGACCGCCCTCCCGGAGCACGGAGAGTTGGGGGTTGCCAGCCACGTTTAAAATGCCTTTTGCGGGGCAGGAAATGGCCCTACAGGCGACGATCTGGTCACGGGTGACCTTGGGCCTAGGCAATCTCGAAAAACGGCCCCTGGGGCACGAGAGATGGGCAGCAACGCAACTTCAATCACTTCCACGAATCTTCAATAACTTACAGTTAATGTGGTGCCGGCGGTCTCGCCGGAACCGGCGTGCAGCGAGGCTCGCGATGCCGCCCGTGGTCGGATCAGCCCGGATGGACCGACCCGGAGCCAGGCAATCGAAGGCGCAGGTCCCCCACACGGTCGGTCGCTGGTGTAGAATTTCTAAGTTAACCCCGCCGCTGGCGGATTCGCAGCGGCTCCTGCCCGTCGGGACGTGGCTCAGCCTGGTAGAGCACTCGCTTGGGGTGCGAGGGGTCGGCAGTTCAAATCTGCCCGTCCCGACCAAGAAATCCCCTTCTCTTTCGCGTACGTCCAGACATCCGCTCCCGCATTTTCTTAAACCGCTTCTTGGCAGGACAGATCTTACCCACACGAAAATCGCTTTCGGCATTATCCGTCGCTCGCCCGCGGGGCGGTGTCCGCTCCTTTCACAAAGCATCGCGAACGCCGCGGATCGTGAAACTTCTCAATGGCACGCCGCGTACTTGGGGCTAAGATTCCGCTCTAAGGAGCACACATGACTGCGCTCAGCAGAAAGGCCAGAATCGCAGGGCTACTCTATCTCACACTACTGACTGCGCCCTTGCGTCTCATATACATTCCCAGCAAGCTGTTTGTGGCCGGGAATGCGAGCGCAACCGCCAGCAACATTGCCGCACACGAAACGCTTTTCCGCCTGGGCATTCTGAGCGACTTGTTCACCGCGACAATGGCAATTTTTCTCACCCTGGCGCTGTGCCGGCTGTTCGAGGCAGTGGACAAACGCTTGGCGCGGCTGATGGTGATCTTGGGCGCGCTGATGGTGACGCCCATCTATTTCCTCAACACTGTCAACGACGCAGCCGCACTGCTGCTCGCCCGTGGGGCGGAGTTCCTGTCCGTCTTCGACAAGCCGCAGCGTGACGCCCTGGTCATGGTTTTCCTTCGAATGCATGGCCAAGGGATACTTGCGAACGAGGTGTTCTGGGGACTCTGGCTGTTCCCCTTTGGCCTGCTGGTGTACAGATCGCGGTTTCTACCGCGCGTCCTGGGGGTGTGGCTAATGCTGAATTGCTTGGCCTACCTAGCCACGAGCGTGACCGGCATATTGTGGCCTCGTTTTGAGCAAAGGGTTTCCAACTGGGTTTTCCCCCTCATGTTCGGCGAACTTGCCATCATGCTGTGGCTCATCATCAAGGGCGCCAAGGAGATGCCGCCGCTGGCGACGGCGGCCTAATCCTGCGAGAGCAGGAGGTGATGATCAACCAGGAGAGCAGCGCTCTTGGATCGATTGAAACGATTGCGGATGGTCGGCAAGTCGGGGCAAAGGAACTGGAACTGCTGGTTCGAGGCGGTCGGAAAGCAGTAAAGTTCGAAAATCATCTGCTAGGGCCGACCAATTCAACATTGCATGGATGGAGGGAAAATCCTCGGCGCCGGGGCGAGTCGCGGCTATGGTTACGACTTGCGGTTCCAATTCTGAAGATTTCAATTCCGAAAAAGACAGCTCTGTAACCCCTTACCGGAAATTCTCTACCAGCATGATGTCGGTTTCGGTTTCGGTTTCCACCTGCAAGAAGAGGATGGTGTGGCCGTCGGGAGAAACATCAAACGCGGGTACTTCCCAGTAGAGTGGCTTCTCGACAGTCGCAATTCTGGAAATGCTTCGGTCAGCAAAATTGAAAAAACTGATCACTGGCTTCGAAGATCTCGTGTCAATGAAATAAATACCCCTACCAGTTAGCGCCCAGCGGCCCCAATCCAGACCCACCGGCAGAATGCGTTTCTCCTCACCACTGGGGAGAGGCATCCTCCAAATACCGTCGTCATTATCTTTCCAGTAATAGAGCTCGCTTCCATTGGACGATTCGGGAGCCGATGAAACCACCCTTCGCGGTCACCTGCACCGGTTCACCACCTCGAACCGGAACCTTGAACAGTTGCCAGATTCCGAGGCGGTTTGTGGCGAAATAGACCCATTGACCATCGCGTGACCAGGTTGGCACCGACGCGTCGAAATCTGCATAAGTTAACTGTCGCGGAGCCCCTCCAACACTTGGGATCACAAAAATCTGGCTATGATCCCCAGGACGAGAATCAAAGGCGATACGGGTCGTCCCGAGAATCTTTGGAGTCTGTTCCGAGCTTGAAGCTCAGGATCGCAGGAATATGGCCGAAAGGCTGAACGCCACTGAAAACTCTCCCCATAGACGCAGAGAGCTTGGCGGGCGATTATAATCACGCGCGATGGCCAGTGACCCCTTTCTCTCGTGGGCGAACCGGACCGTACTTCGCCCGGGACGCGAAGAGCCCTACCTGTGCATACAGGACATCGTCGTGTTCGTCCGCGATCTGGAAGTGAGTAAGCGGTTCTACGTCGACCAACTGGGCTTCGAACTGATTACAGAACAGTGCCTTCCCACCGGCGTCCGTTGGATTGAAGTGGCGCCTCCCGATGGCAGCGCCAATCTCGCGCTGGTTGAGCCCAAGCCCGACCGGCCCGAATACAAGCTGATTGGCGGCTACCGCTGGGTTCTTTTCATGACGGAAGATGTTCAGGCCACGTACAGAGAATGGAGTGAACGCGGGGTTCGGTTCTTATTTGCGCCGGAGACGCCGGGGTGGGGCGGGACCTATACACGCTTCGAGGATCCGGACGGGAATGCGTTTGGACTGGAAGGGTTCGACGAAGTGAGGCGCAGCCTGCAATTACGCCGGCAGGAGCAGGCTGAAAGACTCGAAGCCGAACGCCGCGCCGTCCAGGAACTGGAAATCGCACGGCAAGTGCAGGCGCGGTTGTTTCCGCAGATTCAGCCGGAGTTGAAGACGGTAGAGTATGCCGGTATCTGCCTGCAGGCGCGACAAGTAGGAGGGGACTACTTCGACTTTCTGAATCTCGGAGCGCAGCGGCTGGCGCTGATCATCGGCGACGTTTCCGGCAAGGGGATCGCCGCAGCTCTGCTGATGGCAAATCTGCAGGCCAGCCTGCGGAGCCAGTCGGCACTAGCCTTCGATCAGCCCGAAGCATTGCTCAGATCCGTGAACCGCCTGTTCTATGACAACACCGGCGACAGCGCCTACGCATCGCTTCTGTTTGCCGAGTACGACGACGCGACCGGGCGACTGCGCTATGCCAATTGCGGACATTTGTCAGGCCTTTTGTTGAGAAGGGACGGCGAAGTGGAACAGCTCGAGTCGACCAGCACGCTCCTGGGGCTGTTCAAAGAGTGGGATTGCTCCATGCGGGAGCAAGAACTCTCTCCCGGCGACGTGCTTGCGCTTTACACCGATGGCATCACCGAAGCGAGTAACGAGCGAGGAGAAGAATTTGGCGAGAGGTGCCTGATTGAAGCCCTGCGGCA
>Ga0335077_10003055_pt1 | contig 20071 bp, 14 predicted proteins | sample Lox_Sample_31_FD_207151 | JGI IMG/M metagenome (GOLD analysis project Ga0335077, IMG submission 207151) | Soil microbial communities from Loxahatchee National Wildlife Refuge, Florida, United States - Lox_Sample_3.1 | ecosystem: Environmental > Terrestrial > Soil > Wetlands | place: USA...
CGCGGAACTGCCACCCGCTCACGACCGGCATCATCAGGTCGAGCAGAATGACGTCGGGGGGCTCGAGCTTCGCCTTCGAGAGCGCCTCTTCTCCATGTTCGGCCGAGGATACCCGGTAGCCTCGCCCGCGAGCAGCTCCACCAGCAGTTCGCGGATGTCTCGGTTGTCCTCGACCACCGGCACTCGCTTGCCGGCCCGGGGCTCGACGCTCCACGATTGCGGCGGTTGCATGGGGGAGTACGTAGTTTGAGTTGGAGGCGCAGCCAACCCTCCCCCTGGGGTTCGGGAAACGCGGTACAGGTGGCGTCGGGAGCTCGACCGGTCGAGCGCGTGCGCTCTTGGCCCCGACGATCTCCGTCTCCTCGAATCCCAACCGTCCTTGCTGAACCGGCCGCGCGCCGACCCATGGGGCAGTCGTGACTCACGTGGAGTGATGCCCCATGTGCGCGTCGACCCGGGGAGCCCGCGTCGTCGGTGCGGGTCTCGGCGCGGGCTCGGCGCTCTTGCGCTCGGGAACCGCGGGTAATACTGGAGCCACGCCACAGGGACCCGAGTCGAGCCCAGCCGAAACGTCACTCCGTGACGTGACAGCGAGTGGAGGAGGGCCGCGTGCGAGGATGATCGCATGCGAGGGAAGGCTCTCCGCTCCGCGGCCGCCTGTGCCGCGTCCGCGCTCCTCTCCCTCGGCGGCTGCTCGGGGAGGAACGGGCTTGATGGTGCCGACGGCCTGAGCCCCGCGGTCGTTCCAGAGCCCGCCGGGCCCAACTGTGCCAATGGCGGCGTCAAGGTCGAGGCCGCCTCCGGAGCGCCGACCTACGTCTGCAACGGAGCGGGCGGCATCGCCGCCAGCGTTACCGCGGAGCCGGCGGGGCCCAACTGCGCCAACGGCGGCGCCAAGCTCGAGGTGGGCGCCGCCGCCCTGACTTACATCTGCAACGGGTTGAACGGGGCCGCGGGAAGCGCGGGCCTTGGCGCGGTGGTGACGCCAGAGGCCGCAGGTGCCAACTGCGCCAACGGCGGTGTGCAGATCCAGGTCGGAATCGCCGCCCCGAGCTACCTCTGCAACGGAGCGACCGGGAGCGCCGGAAGCGCCGGTGCGGGCGCGGTGGTGACACCCGAGCCCGCCGATTCGAACTGCACGTACGGCGGGGTCAAGGTCCAGGTCGGCGCCGGGTCGCCGAGCTACGTCTGCAACGGCGCGAACGGGTCCGCCGGTGCTGGCGGTGCGAGCGCGGTGGTGACGCCCGCGGGGGCAAACTGCGCCAACGGCGGGCTCGAGGTGCAGGTGGGCGCCGGCGCGCCCAGCTACCTCTGCAACGGGGCGAACGGAGCGGCCGGGCAGAGCGCGAGCGTGACCGCCGAGCCCCCCGGGCCGAACTGCGCAAGCGGCGGGGTGAAGGTCCAGGTCGGAACCGGGGCCTCCAGCTACGTTTGCAACGGAGCGAACGGGTCTGCCGGCCCTGGCGGTGCGAGCGCGGTGGTGACGCCCGAGCCCGCGGGAGCCAACTGCGCGAACGGCGGCGTCGAGGTACAGGTCGGTACCGGCGCGCCCAGCTACGTCTGCAATGGGGTGAACGGAGCGGCCGGGCAGAGCGCGAGCGTGACCGCCGAGCCCGCCGGGGCGAACTGCGCGAACGGCGGGGTGAAGGTCGAGGTCGGCACCGGGGCGCCGAGCTACGTCTGCAACGGCGCGGCCGGGAGCAGCGGGGCGAATGGCGCGAGCGCCGCGGTGACGCCCGTGCCCGCGGGAGCCAACTGCGCGAACGGTGGCGTGGAGGTGCAGGTCGGCGCCGGGGCGCCCAGCTACGTCTGCAGCGGCGCGAACGGGTCGGACGGGCAGAGTGCGAGCGTGACCGCCGAACCCCCCGGGCCGAACTGCGCCAGCGGCGGCGTCGAGGTGCAGGTCGGATCCGGAACGCCGAGCTACGTCTGCAACGGTGCTGCTGGGAGCAGCGGGGCGAGTGGCGCGAGCGCCGTGGCGACGCCCGAACCCGCGGGAGCGAACTGCGCACAGGGCGGCGTGAGGATCCAGGTCGGCGCCAGCGCCGTCAGCTACATCTGCAACGGCGCGAGTGGACAGGACGGCCAGGGCGCCAGCGTGACCGCCGAGCCGGCCGGTCCGAATTGTGCCAACGGTGGCATCAAGGTCCAAGTCGGCGCCGGTTCGCCGAGCTACGTCTGCAACGGCGCGAACGGTTCCGACGGCCAGAGCGCCGTGGTGACGCCCGAGCCCGCGGGGCCCAACTGCCCCAGCGGCGGCGTCCGGGTCCAGGTGGGCGCCAGCTCGCCCAGCTACGTGTGCAACGGGTCCAACGGCCCGTGCGCGGGCGATTCGATACCGACCATATGGTCGTTCACGATGTCGGCCGGCCTGCCGTTCACGGCCACGGTCGCCGTGAGCTACTCCGGCCCCGGCACTCTCTCCTTCTACTTCGACGGGGACGCGGGCACCTTCATCCAGACGTCCTTCGCGAACCCCTATCAGTTCAACTTCACCCCCAGCGAGAGCGGCGGACCGTTCAACTTCAACGTGACGGCGACCGACGGATGTGTGCTGGCGATGCACAGCCTCACCGGCGTTTATACTCCCCCTGGGGACGTGACCTCGGTGACCGCGACCCCCGGGGGCGGGAGCGTGGCCCTCGCCTGGACCAACCCCAGCGATGCAAACTTCGACCACGTCGAGATCACCTGCGCCGGCACCTGCGACGGGTTCACGACGCAGGAGATCGCCAGGCCGGACAGCTCCACAATCCTGAGTGGGCTCGCGAGTGGCCAAGGCTACGACCTCACGCTCCGCGCCATGGACGCCCGCGGCAACCGGTCGGCCGGCGTACAAGTCGTCGCGACGCCCCTCGAAGGCAAGGTGGTCTTCATGACCAGCGCCCAGTACTCGGGGAGCGACTTCGCGGGCAGCGCTGCCACCGCCGACAGCTTCTGCCAGCAGAGAGCGAGCGCGGGCGTGGCGGCCGGCAGGCTGCCTGCGGGTACCTATCTTGCGTTCCTCAGCCTCTACGGGGTGCTGAACGCGGCGGACCGCATCGCCGATTCCCAGTACTGGCTCCCCGACGGGACGGTGGTGGCCACGAGCAAGGCCGGCCTGCTCGGCGGCGCCCTCTTGCACGGGATCGACATGGACGAGGTGGGCAGCATCCACGAGGGCTGGTGGATCTGGACGGGCACCGGCATCGACGGGACGGCGTACGGATCCGACCCCGCCTCGTACCAGTGCGCCAACTGGTCCTCGGACACGGCGAGCGGGCTATACGGGCTCTCCGGAAGCTCCGGCGCCGGCTGGACGAGCGCGAGCAGCAACACCTGCGGTCCCTACGCCGGCCTCTATTGCTTCCAGCAGTAGTCGCACGCGCGGTCTTTCGCGGACGCCCCAGAGAAGGACCCCGGCCCGCTCCCGTGAGGACCGTGCCAGACAGATCGAAGGCACACCCCGACACGCCCCGTGAGTGAACAGCGTATTCGCGTGCCACGCGGCCCACCCGCTCGAACGCAGCGCGGGTTCGTTTGCCCGGTCGCCGCCCTCCAGGAAGACCGCACAGGGCGCTCACCCGCCACACTCGAGCTCACGCCTCGCGGCGGACGGGGCCCTAGCGGGAGCCGTCCGTCAGGGGGCGCCACTCAGCCTCCCAAGTGGCGGACAACCGGTCCTTGTCCCGCGACACGCAGTTCGCGGCACCCGCGAATTCGGTGAGCGAGAAGACGGCCTCGAACGTGCCGCAGACCGCGGTCAGATAGGAGTCGCAGAACATGGCCGGGGCCAAACCGTTCCCGATGAGAATCGTCCGCCCCGGGCTTGGCTCCTCGACGGAGAACTCGCCACACCCGCGGTAGGACAGCAGCCATCCGCGTGGGATGTACTTGTAGAAGAGGGGCGGAGCGGGGTGGAAGAGCGCCGTTGCGGCCTCGAACAAGGGCTGAAAGAGCCCGCCGAGAGAGGAGAGCAGGGAGGTCCTTGCCCACAGACGGGAGCCCGCACCGCTCGCCTGCGCGTATACCGCATCGGCCATCTCGATGTTGTAGGCGAGCGGGAGGTAGTCGATGCGCGTGGCCTCCTCGATGGCCCGGAGCGAGTCGGGCTTCAGGCTGGCGCGGATGCGGGCAGCCGGCCCGGTGCCGAGAGCCTCGAGCGCACGCAGGTCCTCCTTGAGATGGGAGCCGCGAACGAGTGGCTCTGGGGAGTAAGGCACGAGCCTTGAGTGTGCCGCCCCCGGCGGTCGCCTGTCGAGGTTTCGCTTATCGCCCTGGCGTTTGATCTCGATCAACTCGCGGAACGGTGGGGAACGCTCGCACAGCGCCCCGGGGGCTGGCGAGACGGCAACCCCGTCCCTCGCGGCCGCGGGAATTTGGCGGACGGTCGCGCGAGCTGGCAGCCTGGACAGGCAGCGCCTGGCGCCGTCGCGCGCAAGGGCGCTAGACCGAACAAGGGCAATGCCTCCAACTCTGCCACCCGACCGCGCCCTCCTCGAGCTCGTCTCCCGAGGGGCCATCGTCGTTCCCCCGTACCCAGCGGTCGCGGTTCGGCTCCAGAAGGTGGTCGCGGCGAACGATTTCGGGCTGGCGGACGTGGCCAGCATCGTGAGCTCGGATCCGATCCTGACCGCCGACGTGCTGCGGTGCGCCAACTCCGCTCGATTCCGGCGGGGACCGGTGACCACCAACCTCGGCCAGGCCATTGCTCTCGTGGGTGCCCGGGATGTGACGCGCCTCGCCTTGAGTTCTGGCCTCGCTTCCCATGCCCTGGCGCCGGGCCCCCTGAGCGCGTTGAAGCGGAGAACCTGGATCGAGAGCGTCGCCGCGGCCGTGCTCTGCGAGGAACTGGCCCGCCTTCGAGGCCTCCGAAGCCCAGAGGCCTTCGTCCTCGGCCTGCTCCACGACTTCGGGAAGGTGGTCGCGATCGCCACCCTCGAGCCGACCCTTAAGAACGATCGCGGCGAGCGGCAGCCGATCGAGTTCTGGTCCGAGTTGGTGGATCGCCACCATGTAACCCTGGGTGCCGCCATGGCGGCGCGGTGGAACCTCCCTGGGCTCGTGAGCGAGATCATCGCCCTCCATCACCAGGGCCACGCGAATTGCCAGGACGCGGGGCTCTTGGAGGTCGTCCAAACCTCCGACCAGGTCGTGGCCCTCCTCGGCCGCCAGCCGGAGGTTTCGAGCGCGCACCTGGCGAGCGTGCGTGCGCTCCGAGGACCGGGCGAGCTGCAGGCCTTGGCCCGCATCATCGAGGGCATCCCGGAGTTCGTGGCCGCCTTCGAGCCACAGGAGACCGGTCGCGACGTGCCATCGGTGGTGGAACAGCCGGCCACGGCCCTCGCCCCGGGACAGCGCCGCGTGAACTTCGGCGTCTTGGTGAACCTGGCCCACAAGCCGCGGCGCTACACCGCGGCGGCCATCGCCACCAATGGGTTGCTCATGTTCGGCAAGGAGCACCTGCCGGAGAATCACCTCGTCGAGGCCACCCTGGAGTGCCAGCCCCGGCCGTTCAAGCTCTGGGTCACCACCAAGGTCTCCCGCGCGGAGGGCGACGCCGTCCGCGTCGAGGTGCAACCATTCGCCTTGAGCGGCGAGGTGCGTAGCCTCTGGAACCTGGCCTACGCAAGGGCCCTCACCGCGTAGCCGGCGTCGCCGTCCCCCGCGCGCACGCCACGGCCGCCAGGTCGGGTCTCATCGCCCGGCTCTGCCGCGCCACCTGGCCCGTCCCGCGGGTGGCGAGGTGCCCTCTGCACGCACCGTCTCATGGCTCGCGCCCAGAATGGACGATGGCGGCGGCCCCCAAGACGGCAGCCGACTTGAAGCGACCCCCGAGCATGCTCCTGTCCGGCTCATCCATCGGGCGTGCGGGCCCACGCGGGTGCTGCTAGGCTCCCTTCGTGCGTCGCGAAGAGACCGCCTCGCTGACCGGGTCCTGTTCAGAGAGCTCGCCGGGAGCGGCACGCTCTGAGCCCTCGGTAGGAGCTCCGTAGGGAGGAGGCGTGGGGAACCTCCAGGAACTGTTCGTCGAGCTGCGGCGGCGGCGCGTCTTTCGCGCGCTGGTGGGATGGGGCATCGCCTCGTTCGCGATCCTCCAGGTCATCGAGCCGGTGATGCACGCGTACCACTTGCCGGAATGGACGCTCACGGCAGCGGTGACATTCCTTGCGGCGGGGTTCCCGGTCGCGGTGATCCTGTCCTGGATCTTCGACCTTTCCACGCGAGGAATCATCCGGACTGCACCGGCGCCAGCGGCGGGGGGCGGGGGCGCGACGTCTCCATCTCGCGTCGTCCTGCTGCTGCTCGCGCTCGGGCTCCTGGCCGCCGCGCCGGGACTCGTCTACTTCTTCGTGTGGCCAGGGGCGGCATGGCGGCGGAGCGAGGTGCGGCCAGGAGGCACGAGTGAGGCGGCACCGCAGGTCCCGTCGATAGCCGTGCTTCCTTTCGCGAACCTCAGCTCCGACAAGGAGCAGGAGTACTTCTCGGACGGAATCGCCGAGGAAATCCTGAACGCGCTCGCCCAGGTCCAGGGGTTGAAGGTCATCGGCCGCACCTCATCCTTCTCGATGAAGGGCAAGAGCGAGGACCTGAGGTCGATTGGGCAGAAGCTCGGCGCCGCCAACCTTCTCGAGGGTAGCGTTCGCAAGGCTGGGCCGCGCGTGCGGATCACCGCGCAGCTCGTCGAGGCCGCTGGCGGCACCCACCTATGGTCCCAGGAGTTCGACCGGGAGATGACCGACGTCTTCTCGGTCCAAGAGGAGATCGCCCGAGCGGTGGTGACGGCGCTCCGGCTCAAGCTGCTCCCCATGGCCTCCGAGCCCAAGCGCATCATCGATCCGCGAGCTCACGATGAGTACCTTCTGGGCCTGGCCTACCTGGCGAAAGGGACCGCGGAGGCCTACGGGGACGCGGTCGGCGTCCTCCGGCAGGCAGTCGAGATAGAGCCCCACTACGTGCTCGCCTGGGCTGCGCTCTCCTCGGCCCGCTTCTGGCACGCAGATCAGGGAGGCGGCCCGGACGGCGGGGCGAAGGAGTTCGCGGAGGCCGTAGAGGCTGCCGAGAAGGCGGTCGCGCTCGGACCGGACGTCGGCCAGGCGTTTCGCGCCAGGGCGCTGATCCGCCAGGCCTTCCTCCGCGATCGCGCCGGGGCGGAGGCGGACATGGAGAGGGCCCGGGCGCTCAGCCCCCAGAACCCCGACGTGATCGCCATGCACGCTACGATGCTCGCCACGGTAGGCCGCTTGCCCGAGGCCATCGTGGCGTTCCAGCAGGCGGCGGCGTTCGACCCACTCTCGCCGGATATCCCGGTGATGCTGAGCGCTGTCTACCTCGGTACCGGAAGGCTCGAGCAGGCCGAGGCGGCGGCCCGGCGGAGCCTGGAGATCGCGCCCAGCCACGGGCGGGGGGCGCGCAACCTCGGGTTCGCGCTGCTGCTCCAGGGCCGGCTGCCCGAGGCTCGAGCCGCCTTCCACCGATCGAGCAACCCATTCTTCGTCGAGGTGGGGGACGCGATGGTCAACCAAGCGAGCGGCGACCCCGCCCAGGCGAGAAAGAGCCTGGACGTGATCCTGGCGCGGCCGTCGGTCGTAGCCGGTGCCTACCAAGTGTCGGAGGTGTACGCCTGGCGGGGCGAGATCGACAAGGCGTTCGAATGGCTCAAGGTCGCCGCGGACCATCGCGACGCTGGGCTCGTGTACGTCAAGTACGACCCGTTCCTGAAGCCTCTTCGAGGTGACCCCCGCTACGATGCGCTCCTTGCGAAGCTCCAGCTCCCGCGCGGTTGACGGGGCGCCTTTCGGGAGGGGGCGAAGAGCCCACAAACCATCACCGAGAGGACGAGATGCCGGGTCGCATCCGTTGTTCGCTGCCCAAGCAGGCGATCATGGAGGCAATGGCCCATATCGGGTACGTGTCGGCGATTGCCTTGAGCGTAAGCGAGACGACCAGCGCCGCGTTGAGGGCGAAGCGCACTCCGACGAGCTGATGCTCAAGAAGCCGGTCTCTGAACTTCATCGGGGCTCCCTTCCGCGCTGGTACCGTGAACACCATTGGAAGAACGCGCCCGCGGCCCGGGCAACCTCGCTCAGCCTCTCACTCCCTGGCTTCTTCTCCGGCCCGCCCGGAGGATCGGGCCGTCGGCCGGTTGCAGGAGTGAGGGGGGGCGAGGGGCTGGCGCCCCTCGTGTCAAGCGTTGCCGCGCCCAGGGGCAGTATGCTCTGTCGCCTGCCGTGTTTGGCCGGCCGCCCGGGGGAGCCCGAAGGTTGACATGACCCACGCGATCCCGGTGACCGGCGTATCAGCTCATCCACTCGACGACTGCCGGTGCCGGCGCGGTACTCGCTCAACGTGCCCCGCTCGTTTGCGTCTGCCGATGTGCGCGCGCGGGTTCGTGCGCAAATCTCAGACCAGGTCACCCATAGCCCAACAAAGGTGAGGAAGATGGCCGATTTGCTCGAGAAGCCGGTTATCGTTCTGGTGGCATCTCTTGGCGTCCTCTGGATGTCGGCCTGGCTGGGAAGGTGGTTCAGCAGGGGCCAGAAGAGGGACGAAGGCGAAGCTGACGATTTCACATTCGTCCTCGGCGGAACCTTGACGCTACTCGGTCTCATCATCGGCTTCACCTTTTCGATGGCCGTCGGCCGCTACGACCAGCGAAAGAGCTACGAAGAGCAAGAGGCGAATGCGATCGGGACGGAGTACGTGCGCGCAGACCTGATGCCGGGCGTGGATGGCGCAAGGGTGCGCAGCCTGCTGCGAAGCTATCTCGATCAGCGCATCCTCTACTACACGACTCGCGATGCTGGTCCGCTCCACCAGATCGATTCGCGAACGGCCCGACTGCAAGCCGAGATGTGGTCGGTAGCCGCGGCCTACGGCTCGGCACAACAGACGCAGGTCGCCGCACTAGTCGTGTCGGGCATGAACGACGTCTTGAACTCCCAGGGGTACACGCAAGCCGCCTGGTGGAACCGGATACCGAGAGGGGCGTGGGCGCTCATGGTCGCCATCGCCGTCTTCTGCAACCTGCTCGTCGGCTACGGTGCTCACGGAAGGAGGGCGATACTCTTCCTGATCCTTCCGATCGCACTGTCCGTGACCTTGTTTCTCATCGCGGACATCGATAGCCCCCGGGGCGGCATCATCCGCGTCGAGCCTCAGAACCTGCAGGCACTAGTCGAGTCCTTGCGCGCGCAGTGAGCGGAGGCCCCGTCCGGGCGACTAGGTTGTCCTCTGGCCGGGGCGGGCAGCGGAACCTGAGGCTACGAAAAATCGGGGGACGATCCCAGCTTGGTGGCTGGACGGGGAGGGTGCGACCCGGGCTGCTGATCTGGTCTCGCCCATCACCGGTTGCGACGACCGGGCCTGCGGAGCCGCGACGCCCCCGCGGCGGGTGCGCCTCGCAGTGGCCAGGCGACTCCAAGCCGCTTCCGCGTCCGTCAGCGACCTCTCCAGGAGCAGAGCCTCGAGTGTTGCTCTCGTGTTCGGCATACCCATCCTTCCGGCTCGGGACCTTGCCTGACGACCCACCTCGAATAGCTGTAGGACTGCAAGGATTCGCGGACCTGTTGGGGCGAGGAACGGCGGGTCCAATCGGCCTCTCGAATCGTGATATGACCTGCCGTCGATACTGGCCAGCCCGAGTTTGTCGAGCCGCAAGAGCGACTGCTCCGAAACCCACCTGGGGAGTTGGCCCGGGAGCTTGGGAGGGGATCGATGCACTGCGCTACTCGCAGATTCGGGATTGCGCCTGGCGCGGCGATCCTGTTGGTTTTCTTGCTTGCTCCAGATGCCGCATCGGCCTGGATCTACCCCGAGCATCGTGACATCGCGGCCGCGGCCATCGCCCGGCTGTCGCCCACGGACCGGGCGACGCTCGAGACTCTTTGGAAGGCCGCGCGTCTGAAGCTGCCGCGGAAGGTCTGCGAGAGTCTTTCAGCGGGCGACCAGGGATTGAGGCCCGCGTGCATCGACTTCGCCGCCTTCCCGGCGATCGCCGGGGATCACTCCTGCAGCCCGAACCAGGTTGTCGACTCGGTCCTCACGAGCGACTGGATCCTCGATGTCGCCCGGGTTAGCGCAGAAACCAAGGAAGCCCTTGCTGAAGCTGCTTCGCGGCAGGAAAGGCTTCAGGCCGCAGCGACCAACAACCTCAAGCTCCAGGTGGCTGACCCCGAGTACGCTACCCGGGCCGGGGCGAACAACGCCCACTTTCTCCTTCCACGTGAGGGAGAGGATCTCGCGGCATACGTCGCCTCGTGCGTGAACGAAGGGGCACCACTCAACGCCCTCGGCCTCTACGGCCAGTACCACATCGCTGCCCTTGGCTTGGCGCAGATGCTCGCATCCGGCGAGACCACCGCCGAACAGCGCGCCCAGGTCGCTCGCGACGTGCTCGCACTCGAGGGCTACTCGCTCCACTGGCTCGAGGACATCTACTCGGCGGGCCACGACGTGGGGACCTGGGGCGCGGCCGCTTGGCGGAAGGGCACGCACGACTACTACAACGAGTTCGGGCTCGACTCCGTCGACTGGGCCGGCAGGGCGGTGGAGGCGTTTGGCGATGCCAACATGACGCCGGCCGACCTGGAACGGGCGTCGCTCGCGGTCGCCGACAGCTTGCGGCAGTTGGCGGGCGCCCTGCGCCCCGGCGACCGGTTGGGACAACTGGCAAGGCCGTCGGGACAAGCGGCCGCGACCTCGCTGGCTTTCGACTCTTGCAACGAGGAGACGCAGCCCAAACCCACCTGGCCCAGCACGATAGGGCCGTACTTTGTCGACCCCCTGCAACGGATGCCGAGGCCGGCCAAGGGGCCGAATCATGTGCACCTGCCTCGGTTCCGCGACGAGCTCGGGCCGTTCGTGGGTGTCTACGGCGCGCTGGCCGGAGGCGTCCAATGGGGCTCGGTCGCGGGGACTTCCGGCACGGGAAGCGTGGGCGCCGGATTGCGGCTCGGATTCGGTGCAGAGGGGCTCACCGGGTCCATCGGGACCGGCATCGCCTTCATCGAAGCGGGTTTCGAAGCCGAGACGTCGCAGGGAAATGAGTGCGGAAACGCGCCGGGGTGCGCGACCGTTGGCACCGCCGCCCTGTTTCCCCGCGCCCCGGCTCGAACCGGTCTGAGCCTTGGGCTTCGTCTCCCGTTCTGGGTGATCCCGGGAGACATGGTCATTCTTGGGCCGGTCCTCGCGCTGACTTCACCCGCGGCGCTCAGCAAGGTCGGCGTCGAGGCAGCGAGCGGCGGCCTCATTCCTTACGAGCGGAGCTTCAACACAGGCGCCGGAGTCTTCCAGGTGATCGTGGGACGCGAGGCTAGGGTCATCCTGTTCGGCTTCTTGACAGAACTCGTGGGCACCGTGCCCGCTGGTACCTTGCCCGATGGCACCCCGCAGTGGGCGGTCGTCCAGTTCAAGTCCGTCCAGCTCGAGTTCCCGGTCCTAGAGTGGACCCCGTTCCGGACGTTCGCCACCCAGCTTACGTTTGCCGGCCAGATCCAGCTCGGATTTTCCGTGGGTCTCCCGGCGTCCACGCAGGTGCTGTACCCACCCGGCCTGCCCTTCTCGAGCGGTCCGGCGTGGTCGGTGTGGCTGAGAGGCGTGTTCGATGGACGATACTTCCTTGGCTCGCGCGAGGATCTTCGGCCGCCGCGCTGATGAACCATCCCGAGAAGGGCGCCCGCAAAGGGGATCAAGCATCGGAAGGCGCCCTCCAGCGACCGCTCGCATGGGACGAGGTCGCAGACAGCGCGATAGGACGTGCGTTCAGAAAGGGGCTCCATGAAGTCACTTCCCCCCGCGATCGGCGTAGCGCTCGTCTGTGCTGCCCTCCCGGCGGCCGTTCGAGGTGGAGCCTCGCTAGGTCCTTCCGATATCGAGCCGCTTGCTCCGCGGGTGGTAGACGTCTGCGGCGATGACGTGAAGCGGCTCTGTCCTGAGATCAAGCCCGGGTCCGGGCGCGTTTCCAGGTGTCTCCGGGAGCATGAATCCGAGTTGGGCGAGCCGTGTCGCGAAAAGCTCCAAGAGGACATCGCCAAGGCACGACGGTTCATCAGAGATTTTGGCCAGGCTTGCCGCACCGACGTAGACCGTTACTGTCCCACGGTTGAGCCGGGGGGCGGGAGGGTGTTGGGGTGCCTGAGCCAGCACCTCTTGGACCTCTCGAGCCCTTGTCAGGCAGAGATCGGTCGGATTGGTGACGCGCGAGACCGTATCGCAGCGGTCCGAAAGGCGTGCGCCGTCGACGTGGAAAGGATCTGTTCCAGAGTACCTGCTCAGGCAGGGCCGCTGCTGGACTGTCTAGAGACCAGCGAGACGCTGCTCTCCCCAGAATGCCGCGCAAGCGACTTCCGCGCGGCGGCCCAGGCGGCAGTGGTCGTCGACCAACTAGAGGAAATGACCCGCCAGGAGAACGTCCGAGAAGTCTTGGAAATCCTGCAGGGCTTAGACTCGGTGGCCTTCTCGCGGAGCCAGATTCTTCTCCAATTCGACAGCTATCAGTCCCTGCTAGCCCAGGCGAATGGAGGGCGTCTCCTCTTCAACCCCCAGTTCGTATTCGGGAATGGAAGCGAGTTTGCTCTGCAAGTGAAGGTACCCGTGACGGCCCTCTACCCTTACGCGCCTGGGGCACCGACCCAGTACGGATTGGGTGCAGTGACCACGGCCTTCGCCTGGAACTTCGATGGCACGGGCAGCGTGCGGCAATACCTGTCGCTCGGCCTTCAGTGGCAAACTGCCTCCTCTCCGCCGGTTGGCGGTCCTTGGGCACTCGTGCCGGCGTACGCTGTAGGCACCGCGCTCGCTCGGTGGCTCTCGTTTACCACGCAAGTGGTGTGGATCCGGTCCTTCGGCTCCACGAGCGGCTATCCAAAGCTCAGCGTGCTCTACGTGGAGCCCATCTTCGCCGCGAACCTACCCGGTCGCGCGTACGTTGCGCTGGATACTCGGCTCGGATGGGACTTCGTCAGCGGAACCTTCGTTCCGCTCATGAAGGGCTTGATGGGCCTGTTCACCGATCGGCAGAAGTCGCTGTCCGTTTCGGCTTGGTATCAAGCTACGCTCTCGGGGCCGGCCGCTTCCGAGTTCTACAAGTACGAGATCGGTATGGGACTAGCCTACTTTTTCGACTGGTGAAGGGCCCGACGCCCGTCGCCACGACTGCGGACAGGAGAATCAGGACGGGCCCGTAGCCTTGAGCGGACTCAAGTTGCCGGCGACAAGACCGCCTGCTTCGGCCTCGCTCGCAAAACACTGGGCGCAGCGACCATCCTGCGCACCGGTCCGCGGTCTTGGTTGTCACTCCTAGCGAGTCGGGCTCGTCGCGTGTGTCCCCACATGAGCGCCCGGTGTCACCGCGGCTGACGGCCCCGTCGACACGAACTGGGAGCTCAGCCCGAGCCCAAGAGCCCTCTCCGCGTCAATCGACGCGAAGAGCTGGATCAGCTTCGCGATCAACCCGGTCCACCCCGTCTGGTGACTTGCCCCGAGGCCCGCGCCGTTGTCCCCGTGAAAGTACTCGTAGAAGAGGACGTAGTCGCGCCAGTGGGGATCGCTCCGGAACTTCTCGGTACCTCCGTACAGTGGGCGGCAGCCGCCCTCGCCGCGCAGGAAGATGCGGGTGAGGCGATCTGAGATCTCCTTCGCCACCTCGAAGAGGTTCATCAACCGGCCCGAGCCGGTCGGGCACTCCACCTTGAAGCTGTCGCCATAGAACAGATAGAAGTGCAGCAGCGCTCGGATGATCAGTGCGTTCACGGGCATCCAGATCGGTCCGCGCCAGTTTGAGTTGCCGCCGAACATACCGGTGTTTGACTCCGCCGGCATGTAGTCAACCCGGTACTCCTGTCCACCTATCTGCAGGACGTAGGGGTTCTTCTCGTGGAACTTCGAGAGCGAGCGGATCCCGTAGGGGCCCAGGAACTCGTTCTCGTCCAGCATCTTCGCGAGGACTCGCCGCAACCTCTCCGGGTTAAGGAGGGCGGCAATGCCCCGCTCGGCGACGCCGAAGTGACCCGGCCCCGTGGGATGGATCGACGCCAGGAGCTCCGGCATCTGCTCGAGACGCAGACGCCACCCGGAGAGCGCTGAGGGGACTCGCTCCCGCTGAAACTTCTCGATCACCGTCGTCGCGCAGAGGGGAAGCAGGCCCACCATCGAGCGCACCTTGAGGCGCCTGGCGCTCCCATCCGGTAGTCGCAGCAAGTCGTAGTAAAAACCGTCCTCCTCGTCCCACATGCCGTCCGCACCTGGTCGGTTCATGGCAGCCGAGATGTAGAGGAAGTGCTCGGCGAACTTCAACGCCATGTCTTCGTACGTCGGGTCCCGGCAAGCGAGCTCGAGGGCGATCTCCAGCATGGTCTGGGTGAAGAGGGCCATCCAGGCGGTCCCGTCCGCTTGCTCCAGGTGACCTCCCGTCGGCAACGGCGCGCTACGGTCGAAGACGCCGATGTTGTCGAGGCCCAGGAAGCCGCCCTCGAAGACGTTCTTGCCAAACCGGTCCTTGCGGTTCACCCACCAGGTGAAGTTCAGCTGGAGCTTGTTGAACGCCGACTTGAGGAAGTCGTAGTCGGCCTCGCCCCGCAGCGCCTGCTCGGTGCGGTGCAGGAAGAGCGTCGCCCAGGCATGCACTGGCGGGTTCACGTCGCTGAAGTTCCACTCATAGGCCGGGAGCTGGCCGCTGGGGTGGAGGTACAGGCCGCGAAGCATGAGTTGCATCTGTTGCTTGGCGAAGTCAGGGTCGACGATCGAAAGGGGCAGCGTGTGGAAGGCGAGGTCCCAAGCGGCGTACCAGGGGTACTCCCACTTGTCGGGCATGGAGATGACGTCGTTGTTCACCATGTGGAACCAGTCCCGGTTCCGGAAGGTCTCCTTGCCGTGGTGCAGGGGATGCGCGTAATGCTCCCGCAGCCAGGCATCGCCGTCCCAGTAGTAGTACTGCTTGGACCAGAGCATCCCCGCGAGAGCCTGGCGCATGACGCTCGCCACTTCCGAAGAGATCGAAGGTGGGATCACCGACCTGTAGAACTCGTCCGCCTCCCTCTCGCGGGCTGCAAACGCTTCCTCGAAGACCCTTCCGAAGGGAGTTGCGGATCGCCTGGCCTCCTTCCGTGGCACGCCGTCCTCCTGGGCAACGAGACGAAGGCGGACGGTGGCCGATTTCCCGGGGGCGACCTTGAGTCTGTAATGCGCAACCGCCTTGGTGCCGATCCGCTCCGGGTTCACCGCCTCCGGGCGACCCTGGACGATGTAGTCGTTGATCCCATCCTTCAGGTAGGGTCCGACATCCGGATAGTCGAGGTGCAGCCGGGCGTGGTTGGTCTCGTTCTCGGTGAACAGCAGCGGAGGCGCACCCTCGCAGTGAAGATGGAAGGTGCCTAACTCGGGATGAGTCGCTGCGACTGTACTCGTGCCTGCGGCTCGAGCGAACTGCCGAAGCCCGGGCTTATCGGTGCGGCGGGTCAGCCAGGGCGCCCAAGTGTTGCGGAACCACAGGGTGGGCAGGAGGTGCAGCTCGGCCTCGTCCGGGCCGCGGTTGAAAGCCGTGATCTTGATCAGAATGTCGTCGGGCGACTCCTTGGCGTACTCGGCGAAGACATCGAAGTAGCGATCGCCGTCGAAAACGCCGGTATCGAGTAGCTCGTACTCGAACTCGCCGCGGGTGCGCCGCTGATTTGTCTCCACGAGGTCGCGGTAGGGAAAGGCCGCCTGCGGGTACTTGTAGAGGTACTTCATGTACGAGTGGGTCGGCGTCGAGTCGAGGTAGAAGTAGTACTCCTTCACGTCCTCCCCGTGGTTCCCCTCGCTGTTGCTCAAGCCGAAGGCTCGCTCCTTGAGAATGGGGTCTCTCCCATTCCAAAGGGCGAGCGCGAAGCACAACCGTTGCTTCTCATCCGAGATGCCGCCAAGGCCGTCCTCGCCCCAGCGATAGGCGCGGGAGCGCGCGTGGTCGTGTGTGAAGAAGTTCCAGGCGTCGCCGTTCGGGCTGTAGTCCTCGCGGACGGTTCCCCACTGGCGTTCGGACAGGTACGGCCCCCACTTGCGCCACGCGACCCCATGCTCCCGCGCCTGCGTCAGGCGCTCGTGCTCTGCGCTCTCGACTACACGGGCCATTGATGCCTCCGAAGCGTGAACCGGGACTGGTCTCGACCACTAGCACTTCTTATAGGAGCTGAAACGAGACACTACGGACCGCCTCCATCGACACGCGCTTGTCACCAGTCGGCAGGGGGCGGCAGGCGGTGACCTGCTGCGTGCGGGCTGGCAGGAGTGGGGTGGGAGCGGCCTCGACAGATTGGGCTAGCACTAGGAGCGTGTCGGCGTAAAGGTCCGGCCCCATTTACTTTGGGACCCCGGCGTGACCTTTTCCGGGGGGCATGAAGACCGAACGCTCCGCGAATGGCTTGCCAAGTACGGCGCCGGTCGGTGGCCCCCGGCCGAGTTGCGGGCGGCCATCGTCGCGTCTATCGAGCAGCTTCAGAACGTGCTGGCCGTTCTCGATGCCGAAGCGGCGGCCGATTTGGCGGCGCCACCCGAGGGCGGCCCTCCTGTGATGGAGCACCATGCCGAGCCGCATGCCGGTCCGGCGCCGCTCGGATGCCGCGCTCACTTCGTGCCGGTTGCGCACCGGCTAGTCGTACCTGCCATGCTCCGCCACGGGGCTCAGCTCCGCTCGGTGGCGGGACCGCCAGGTGTTGGCACGAGAGCCTGACTTCGACGGCGTGGCTATAGCCAAAAATGAAGGCGAGCGGGGCTTCGTGGCGCAGGTGCAGGGGAAGCAGTAAGGGTGATGCATGACTACCTCCCTTGCCGTCCTCGACATCGCGGCAAGAGGGACGGACTCTGCTGTATTTCCCGAACAGCCGGTCCATTCTCTGTCGGTCGAGAACCTGACGGCCCTGCCGCTACTTGTCCGCGTTATTTCTGCCCCCGGGTCTCATGCGCTTCTGGTTGTCATCGAGGCTGGGCCCGTGCCGCTCTTCCAGACGCCACCACGGGCGGCGGCTCCTCAGAACTGAACCGTGCAGCCCGCGAAGGCCCTGGTGTTCGTGAAGGATCTTCGGTTGCAAACCGGTGGCGCTGCCCTCTCACGGACGTGGCGTCCCGGTACACCGACAACCGAGCGGACAACCTTGATATCTACCTGCCTCGCTTGCTCGCCAAATACAGCAAGCAGGTCTTCGGAACGCCTTCCGCGACCGGGGTGCTCGTCCTTTTCTGGCAATGGTTCCGCTGAAGTAGCTGCCGACCCGGCTATCGGGTAAGCCTCTGGGCTGAGTTGTTGCTCTACCTCTGCGCTGCTGTGTCAGGTCGCAAGCACCTTCAAGAGGGCCGACGAGTTGACGTACGTGTTCCCTTCCTCGGCCTTCACCGCGACGTAGAAATCGCACGCCGCGCAGTTGGTCATCTTCGAGGCGAAGCTGCCCTGGACCTTGCCGCCGCACAGGCTCCCACTGATGACCCAACAGGCTCTCCCGCCGTTATGTCCGTGGTTGAGCCCGTTGGAACGAGTCGAAGTAGTGACGGGACAGACTCCAAGTTCTGCCACCTTCGGGCCGCCGGGCTGACGGCCGCACTTCTTGTGCTCCCAGCAGTTCGTCGAACTCATAGACACCATCCTTCGGTGACCAGCCCGCAGGCGCCTCCCGCGGCAGATATTGAGCGGATGCAAAGGATGCGCCGGGGAAGCGGCGGCGCGGTAGACGGCCAACCCCGCGGCTCTCAAAGATTTCTTGGCTTGTTCGTGGTTGGGGCGGACCGAGGCAACGAAGACCCTGGGCAACTTGTGCGCCGTCGCGCTGGGCGCGGAGGATACATCCTCCGTCCCTCATCCGACCTTGGCGAGGGTGCTGGCGGCCTGGAAGCTGACCGGTTGGCGGAAGCGGATGAGCGGGTCGCCCCGGGCCGATGACCTCATCATCCCGACCATAAACGGTACGCACAAGGACGTTCGAAAGGCGCCGGAGGACTTCCGCGAAGACCTGGAGCGGCTCGGTCTTAAGAAGCGGCGGACAGTCGGCGCACTTTCATCTCGCTCGGCCTGGACGGCGGCGCGTCGAAGGACATCCATCAGAGCATCACTCACCGGCCGGCCGATGCCTTCGGACCTGTACCGGACCCCGGCTTGGGAGGCTCGCTGCGACGCCGTGCTGAAACTCAGGGTCTCGCTGCGCGCGGGCAGGGTGATTCCACTCCACCCGGAAGTGGCCGTGAACGGCGGAGGCGGCGTGGAGGCGGAACCAGCGGTGGTCGAGACCGAAAAAGAAAAGGCCCGAAGGACGGTACCTTCGAGCCCTTGAGAATGGCGGGGTGTACGGGACTCGAAAGCGCTGGGACGTAGAGTGATAATCCGCCGACGGGGTACGCCCCTCTTCAGGAACGCCCTGCGGCCCAGCGGTTTTCGGGTCCCGTCCTTCTCCTCGGCAGGCGACGCCAGTCCACGCGAATCGGCACCTATGGAGAACGGGAGGCGGCTCGGGCCGGTCGGGTCTTGGCCCCGTCCTGCCTTGAAGCGCGGCCGGTTCCTCCAAGCACGCAGTCTGAAGCAGCCGCTCAGCGTCTTGAAGAGGTCTTCCGGCGAGGAGCGGGGCGCGGGGAAACGTCCTCGTCGGAGGGCGTTGCGAGCTCGCGTTCGACATCGTTGATGACGTCGAAGAGTTCCCGAGCCTCCCAGGCGCGGTTTCGCTTCGCGAGCGTGATTGGATGGAGAACGCCCTTGTCGGCGAGGAAGGCAATGGCCTCGTTCACGGCCTGCTTTGACCGACCAATGACCTTTAGGGCGGTCGCGACCGTGACGATCGGGTGCGCGGGGAGCTCGATGATGAGGGCCTCGGCGCTGGAGTGGCGGCGCGGGCGGCCAGCGCGGTCTCGCCACCGCTCCTGAAGATCGGCAAGCCTCTTCGCGAGTTCGCTGGCCTTCGCAGCGGCTCGCTCGATCGCTCTTGCGAAGAGCAGCATCCAAGCCTCGGGGCGCTCTTCCCGGAACGCGGTCAGGCCAGCGACGTAAGCCTTCGCGTCCGCCGCCAGCACGAGGCTCACGGGCGGCACGTAGCGGAGAGCGAGGCCACGCTGGCGCAGGACGACGTGTACGAGGGCGCGGCCGACGCGGCCGTTGCCATCGGCGAACGGGTGGATGGTCTCGAACTGGGCGTGGGCGATCGCGGCCTGGACGACGGGCGGCAGGTCCGTTCGATTCATGAACGCCACGAGGTCGTTCATGAGGTCCTTCACCCGCTCGGGCGGGGGCGGAACGAAGTCGGCACGTCCCGGATTGTACGCGTTGCCGCCAATCCAGTTCTGCCGATGGCGGAGCTCGCCAGCGATCTGGGGCATGGTCGTTTCGAGCATCAGGAGGCGGTGGATCTCGAGGAGGTCGCGCAGCCGGAGCGGCCTCGCATCGGCCCCCAGGGCAACCGCGTGTTCCATGGCAGCGACGTTACCCAGCACGGACCGGGCGGTCTCATCGCGGGTATCGGCCTCTTCGGCCTCGGCCCGGGCAAGGCGGCGCTGGGACAGGACGAGCCCTTCGATCCGGGACGACGCCAAGGACTCGGCGCGGAGCAGCCGGCGGGCGAGAACCTCTAGGCTCGCCAGCCGTGGCGGGTCGCGATTCAACGCGTCGACCGCCCGCTCGGCGCGGGAGACCGCGGCCGCGACGCTCGACGGCAGCGCGAGCTGGGTGTCCGCGATCGGGTCTGGCACGAAGGCCCGGTAGCTGAACGCCCTGCGTTCGGACTTACCGCCAGGTGCCGAAGGGTCGGCAGGCCAGGAGCGAGTCTCATAGCGGGCCATCAGTAGGAACCTCCACCGACCAGTGCGAGTGGTCAATGTTTAATGCGAAACCTTGACCTGCACCCAGGCGTGGTCAAGGTTCCGCTAAGACTGCGCGGGACTCGGCCAGATTAACAACGGAGGGGAGTGCCGTTCGTTGAGTCCTGGTGGCGGTAGGACACGGGAGCCGAACAGTACACTCGAGGGACCTGCGTCGTGGCACCACCTGTGGCATCACGAAACGCAGGAATGCGGGTTCCCCTGCGCTGGCAGATAGGGCGTTAGGATCCCTTCTCGCCCTCTGAAGAGCCTGGGGCTGGTCTTCGGA
>Ga0335077_10003056_pt1 | contig 20070 bp, 17 predicted proteins | sample Lox_Sample_31_FD_207151 | JGI IMG/M metagenome (GOLD analysis project Ga0335077, IMG submission 207151) | Soil microbial communities from Loxahatchee National Wildlife Refuge, Florida, United States - Lox_Sample_3.1 | ecosystem: Environmental > Terrestrial > Soil > Wetlands | place: USA...
CGCTTGCAGGCAACTTCCTTTACATCGGCTCCCACGCCGGCACGGTGCTCGCCGTCGACCTGCAGAAGCAGCAGCCGGCGTGGACCTTCAGCACCGATGGTGCCGGCCAGAACGCCGCGGCGCTCACCAAGCCCGACGGCACGCCCAACTACGAGGCGGCCTTCAGCGACTTCTTCTACGACGACATGGTGGCCGGCGTGCAGCGCATGCTGAGCGTGGGCGCGGTGCTGTCCTCACCGGTGGTCGCGGGCGATACGCTCTACTTCGGCAGCTGGGACGGCCAGCTGTATGCCCTGAGCTAAAGGCGCCGCGCCGGCAAATCACGCCGGCGCGGCACCTTCTTTTCTTACGCGGCGCGCGTCGTCGGCTCGGCGACGCTCTCGCCGCTCACGCTGGCGAGCACGCGGGCCACGGCGTGCACCGTGGCCGCAATGCGCACCGCGCTCTGCACGCTCTCGCGGCTCAGGCCGTGGGCGCGCAGCTGGCGCTCGTGCGATGCGACACAGGTGCCGCAGCCGTTGATCGCCGACACCGCGAGCGACAGCAGCTCGAAGTCAGCCTTGGCGATGCCCGGGTTGCCGAGCACGTTCATGCGCAGCCGTGCGGGCAGCTTCGCGTACTCCTCGTCCCCGACGAGGTGCAGGAAGCGGTAGTAGACGTTGTTCATCGCCATGATGGCCGCCGCCGCGTGCGCGGCGCTCACGTGCGCCGCATCCAGGTGGCGCACCGCCAGGGCCTGCACGTTGCGGGTGAAGCCGGCATTGCCGGAGCTGGCGGCCGCGGCCAGCGCGACCGCCCAGATCTGGCGCTCGCTGAGCCCCGGCGCGCCCGCCGGGGTCAGCACGGTGCCGAGGTTGAGCGCGAGGTCGCGCGCATAGCCCGGCAACGATTCACGGATGCCCTCCAGGGTGTTCATCTTCAGGCCGCCTTCAGGGTCTCTTCACCCTTCTGCCAGTTGCACGGACACAGCTCATCGGTCTGCAGTGCATCGAGCACACGCAATACTTCCTCGGGGCTGCGGCCGACGTTGAGGTCGGTGACGTAGACGAAGCGCACCACGCCGTGCGGGTCGACGATGAAGGTGGCACGCTGCGCCACCCCGGCCTCGGGGTCGAGGATGCCGAGCGCGCCGGCGAGCTCACGCTTGATGTCGGAGAGCATCGGGAACGGCAGCTGTCGCAGCTCCTCCTTCTCGCGGCGCCATGCCAGGTGCACATACTCGTTGTCGATGCTGGCACCGAGCAGCTGCGCATCGCGCGCGCGGAACTCCTTCTCCAGGCGCCCGAACGCGGCGATCTCGGTCGGGCACACGAAGGTGAAGTCCTTCGGCCAGAAGAACAGCACCTTCCACTTGCCGGGGTAGCTCTCGTGGGTGATGGGCTGGAACGCCTGCTTCGGGTCGCTGGCAACCACGCCCGTGAGTGAGAACTCGGGAAACTTGTGGCCTACGCTGATCATGTGAATCGAACTCCTCTCATTAGCCTTGGCCACGCATGGTGGCGGCGGGGTGGTCATAATTCCAATCGATTGATTTGATTAATTCGATAGAGTTCGTATATTGGGCACATGGACCTCAAGCTCAAGGACCTGCGCTACCTGGTAGCGGTCGCCGACGAGCGGCACTTCGGCCGTGCCGCCGCGCGCTGCTTCGTGAGCCAGCCCACGCTCTCGGCGCAGCTGAAGAAGCTGGAGGAGTACCTCGGCGTGCAGCTGATCGAGCGCGCGCCCAACAACGTCTCGCTCACCGCGGCGGGCGAGGCGATCGTCGCGCGCGCACGGCGCATGCTGGAAGCCGCCGACGAGGTGGTCGCGCTGGCACGCAGCCAGCGTGACCCACTCGCCGGCCCGCTGCGCGTGGCACTGCTGCCGACGATCGGCCCGTACCTGCTGCCGCGCATCGCCCCGCTGGTGCGCAAGGCGCTGCCGCGGCTGGAGCTGCGGCTGTACGAATACCAGACCGCCCCGATGCTCGCCAAGCTGCACGCCGGTGAGCTGGACGTCGGCATCCTCGCCCTGCCGGTGGAGCTGGCGGGCCTGGAGTCGCGCGAGCTGTACCGCGAGCCCTTCCTGGTCGCGCTCCCCGAGCAGCACCCGCTCGCCTCCCACGCCAGCGTGCGTCTCGCCGACCTCAAGGACCAGAAGCTGCTGCTGCTCGAGGAAGGCCACTGCCTGCGCGACCAGGCGCTCGAGGTGTGCAGCCGCGTCGGGGTGCGCGACCAGCAGGACTTTCGCGCCACGAGCCTCGAGACGCTGCGGCAGATGGTCGCCACCGGGGCCGGTATCACGCTGCTGCCGGAGCTCGCCGGCAGCGGCGCCTATCGCAGCGCCAGGGGCGTGGCACTGCGCCCGTTTGCCAAGCCCTGCCCGGTGCGCCACATCGGCGCCGTGTGGCGCAAGAGCAGCGCGCGCCTGGCGGCCATCGAGGCCCTGGGCAAGCTGATCAGCGAGCACGCGCCATGAGCGTGAGCCTACAGCCTGTCAGCTTCGTCGCCCGCGACGGCCGGCGCCTCGCCGGTCTGCTGCTGCCCGCGGCCACGCCGCGCGCGGCGCTGGTGATCAACGGCGCGACCGGCTACCTCAGAGACTTCTACCGCGGATTCGCGGGTTACTGCGCGCAACGCGGCTACCACACGCTGCTGTACGACTACCGCGGCATGGGCGCCTCGGCCCTGCAGCCGCCCGAGTGTGAGCCGGTGCGCATGAGCGAGTGGGGGCGCCTCGACATGCCCGCTGCTCTCGGCTGGCTCGCCGCGCAGTTCGCGCCGTTGCCGCTCTTCACCCTCGGTCACAGCGTCGGCGGGCAGCTGCTCGGCGCCATGCCCAACGCGCAGCAGGCGCGCGCCCACGTACTGATCGGCGCCTCCACCGGCTACTGGCGGCGCCAGCAGCTGCTGTTTCGCGCCGTGTCGCTCACCTTCTGGAAGCTGTACGGGCCGCTGATGCTGCGCCTGCAGGGCTGCGTGCCGCGCGGGCTGCTGTGGCGCGGGGCCTCGCTGCCGCCGCAGGTCTTTCTGCAGTGGCGCCGCTGGTGCCTGACGGCGGCGAGCTTCGGGCCGCAGCTGGATGCGGACTTCAAGGACGCCCACTATGCCGAGGTGCGCGGCCCGCTGCTCTCGTGGGGCTTCACCGACGATCCGATCGCCACTCCCGCGGCGGTCGCGGCGCTGCTGCGTTCCTACAGCGGCGCGGCCATCGAGGAGCGCTGGACTGCGCCCGCCGATGTCGGCGCGCGTCGCCTCGGTCACCATGGCTTCTTCCTCGAGCAGCACCGCGACACGCTGTGGTCGCAGGCACTCGACTGGCTGGACGGGCAGCGCGCCTAGGCGGGCGCGGCCCCCGCCGCGGCGTGCGTGCCCCCGCGGCGGCTGGCGCGCGCCCCCGCGATAGCGAGCAGCACGATGAGTGCGCCGAGCAGCTGCAGCGGCGCCAGGCGCTCGCCGAGCAGCAGCCAGGCATAGCCGGCCGCAGCGATCACCTGCGCATAGAGGGCGACCGCGCCGAAGGCCGCCGGCAGATGGGCGAACGCGTACGCGATCAGCCCCTGACCGAGCACCTGGGCGCTGAGTGCACAGCCGGCCAGCAGCCACCAGCCGTGCGTGGTCAATGGCAGGAACCGCTGCGTGAGCGCGATCGGCAGCAGCAGCACCGTGAACACGGCGGTGCTGAGCAGCATCACGATGCCGGTGCCGTGGCGCGTGCGCAGCCGCGCCACCACCATCAGGTAGCCGGCGTAGAAGCAGGCCGTGCCCAGGCCGAGCAGGTCACCGAGCAGCGCATGGCCGCCCGCGCCGATGTTCGGCACCAGCATCAGCAGCATGCCGCCGAAGGCGAGCGCCGTGGCCGCGAGGAACGCCGGGCGTGGCCGCTCGCGCCACAGCAGCCACGCGAACAGCGTCACCAGGATCGGGGCGCAGTTGGCCTCCAGCGTGGCGGCGGCGATCGAGGTCAGCAGCAGCGCCCAGTGCCACAGCAGCAGGTCGCCCGCGAAGCACACGCCCGCCCACAGGAACAGCGGTTCGCGCAGCACCGGCGCGGCCTGCGGCTGCGCGCGCCGCTCGAGCCACGCCCACAGCGCGAGGAACGGCAGCGCGAAGGCGCCGCGCCAGAAGGCGGTGGCGGTCGGGCCGGTCTCGGACAGGCGCACGAAGATGCCGGAGCTGCCGATCGCGAGCGCGCCGAAACACAACGCCAACAGGGCGGGCAACTCGGATGCGTGGGCGCGTTCGCTCATGGTGTCGGCTGCGCGCATCATAGTCGGTCGGCGCACGGCCCGTCTGGCATAATCGCGCGGTCCGCAATCTCCCGGCGCGCATCGGATGCCCGCTTGAAAATCACCGCCGTGCTCCTGCTCGTCCTGACGCTGCTCGGCGGCGCAATCGCGCGCGCAGCCGCGCCCCTGCAGGCCAGCGATGCCTGGCTGCGCGCGACGCCGGGCACGCAGGTCGCCGCCGCGTACCTGACACTCACCAACAGCGGCACACAGCCGCTCACCGTAACCGGTGTGCAGTGCCCGCTCGCCGCGCAGGCGATGATCCACCAGACCCAGCTCAGCGGCACCACTTCCACCATGCGGCCGCGCGAGTCCGTGGTGATCGCTCCCGGCAGCAGTGTGCGCTTTGCGCCCGGCGGCCTGCACGTGATGCTCGTCGGCCTCAAGCATGCGCTGCGGGCCGGTGATGAGGTGCCGCTGGAACTCTTGCTGAGCGATGGCAGCAAGCTCGCCGTCACCGCGCACGTGCGTGCTCTGGTGCCTGAGTGACGGATTCGCGACGGGGTCGGCCCGTGAGCGAGCGCAGCGCCGATCACGTCACCCCATACGACCGCTGCGCCTGGAGCGCGGACGAGGTGGAGGCTGCGCTGGCGCGCGGCAGCCATGCGGCCGAACTGCGCGCCTACTTCGGGGCCGCCGAGCACCGCACCCTGGCCGCACTTGCCCGCCGCGCCGCACGCACGCCGGTGCGCGATGCCAGGCTGCGCGTGGTCCTGGTACCGGGCATCATGGGCTCCCAGCTCGGGCTGCCGCGCCCGCCGCCGCTGCCGCCTGACATCCTGTGGATCGACCCGCTCGACTTCCAGCGCGGCCGCCTCGCGGCGCTGCGGCTCGAGGAACCGACGCGCGTGGTCGCGCTCGGCGTGGTGCTGTTCTCCTACCTGCGCCTGCAGCTGCAGCTGCGCGCGCACGGCTTCGCCGTCGAGTGCCACGACTACGACTGGCGCCGCTCGCTCACGCAGCTCGGCGCCGAGCTCGCCACGCGACTGCGTGCGTGCGCGCCCGCGCGCGTGGCGCTGGTGGGGCACAGCATGGGGGGCCTGCTGGCGCGCGCGGCACTCACCCAGGGCGGGCTCGCGCACGTGGAGCGCGTCGTACTACTCGGCACTCCCAACAGCGGCTCGTTCGCCGCGGTGCAGGCGCTGCGCGGGACTTATGCCGTGGTGCGCAAGCTGGCGCGCCTCGTCCCGGGGCGCTCGGCCGAGGCACTCACGCAGGAAGTGTTCAGCTCCTTCACCAGTCTCTATGAGCTGCTGCCGCGGCCGCCGCTCGTTACCGGGGATGAGCTGTTCGACCTGCGCGCCTGGCCGGCGCCCGGGCCGCGGCCGCGCGCCGCCCTGCTGACGGCCGCACACGCCGGCGCGGCACGGCTGGCCAATGCGGACGAGCGCTTCACCTGCATCGCCGGGACCGGCGAGGAGACCGTGACCGCCCTGAGCCGCGCACGCGACGGCTTCGTCTACACCCTGACCCGTCATGGCGATGGCACCGTGCCGACGCTGAGCGCCGTGCTGCCCGGGGCGCGCACCGCGTACACGCGTGTCGCGCACAGCGAGCTCACGCGCGATCCGCAGGTGGCGGCGGCGGTCGCGGACGTGCTGCGCACGGGAGGCACGCGGCGCCTGCCGGCGCAGTTGCACAGCGCCAGCCGCGCCCGTGCGCGCGTCAGCGATTCGGCGCTGCGGCGCACGCACACTGGCAAGGTGGACTGGGTGGCCTTGAGCCCCGAGGAGCGGCGCACGTTTCTGGAGAACCTGAACGAGCCGCCGCACCTGAAGCTGCGCGTACCGCGCGCGCCGCGCCGCCGCCGCGCTCGCCGCTAAGCGAACGCCTGCGCGATCGCCTCGCGCTGCCGTGCATCGGGCAGCCGGCCGCGCCCGCCTGCGAGATTGTCCTCGAGGTGCGCCACCTTGTCGGTGGCCGGGATGATGCAGGTAACCGCCGGATGTGCCGCGATGAACTTCAGGGCCAGCTGTCCCCAGCTGTCCGCGTCGAGCTCGGCGGCCCACGGCGGCAGCGCCTTGCCCTGAACGTGGCTGAACAGCGCGCCGTCCTCGAACGGCCGGTTGACCAGCACCGCCACGGCGCGCTCGGCGGCGAGCGGCAGCAGGCGCTGTTCGGCATCGCGGGTGAGCGGGGAGTAGTTGAACTGCACGAAGTCCAGGCGCTCGCGCTCCAGCACGCGCGCAAGCTCGGCGTGCGCTCCCACCGTATAGTGGGTGACGCCGATGTAGCGCACGCGCCCCTCGGCCTTCCACGCGCGCAGCGTGCGCAGCTGCGTCGCCAGGTCGAGCAGGTTGTGCACCTGGATCAGGTCGAGGCGCGGCGCGTGCAGCAGCTGCGCGGAGCGCTGCATCTGCTCGCTGCCCGCCGCGCTGCCGCGCGTCCAGACCTTGGTGGCGAGGAATGCCTGCTCGTGCATGGCCGGGGTGAGCAGCTCGCCCAGCACGCCCTCGGCGGTGGAGTACATCGGCGAGGTGTCGATCAGACGGCCGCCACCGGCAAAGAAGCTCTCGAGCACGGCGCGCAGGGGTGCGCGCTTGGCCGCCGAGCTGTCCACCTCGAAGGGACCCGAGGTGCCCAGCCCGATCACCGGCAGTTCCTCGCCGCTCGAGGGGATCTTGCGGCGCATGAGCGCCGCGGCCCCGGCGCGCGCACTGCCCGAGAGGCCCGCGGCTGCCATCAGCTGCATTCCTGCGCTCAGTAGCTCGCGGCGATTCACGGACGGCGGCTCATCTCATCGGCATGGTGGCGCGCCATGGATCATCGCACGCACCGCCCGTGCGTGGCTCACACCAGTGCGGCGTCGCTGTCGATGACGCTGCCGCCGCCGCACTGCACGATGCGCGCGAGCGCCGCGGCAAGCGGCAGCACCTGGGCCGCATAGAAGGCGGCGGTCTGCACCTTCGCGCGGTAGAACCCCTCATCGGCGCCCGCGCCGTGCGCAGCCGCCAGCGCGGCCGAGCGGGCGAGCAGCCAGCCGCCAGCGACGTAGCCGCACAGCTTCAGGTAGGGCACGGAAACGGCCAGCGCCGCCTCCGGGCGCTGCGCCAGCAGCTGCAGCAGCGCCGCGGTGGCCGTGGCCAGCGCCTCCACCGCCGCGAGCGCAGCGGTGCGCGCGCCCTCGGCTGCGGGTTGCGCGACCGGCACGCTCAGTTCCTGCCGCATGTCCGCGATGAGCTCACCCACGGCCGCCCCGCGGTCGCGGCCGATCTTGCGTCCGATGAGATCGTTCGACTGGATCCCGGTCGTGCCCTCGTAGATCGTGGTGATGCGCACGTCGCGCATGTACTGCGCCGCGCCGGTCTCCTCGATGAAGCCCATGCCGCCGTGCACCTGGACGCCGAGTGCCGCCACCTCGTTGCCCAGCTCCGTACACCAGCCCTTGGCGATCGGTGTCAGCAGCTCGCCGCGCGCCTGGGCGGCTGCGCGCTGCGCTTGCGGGCCGTGGTCGGCCAGGTCGAACTGCAGCGCGGTGTAGAGCGTCAGCGCGCGCGAGGCCTCGGTCTGCGACTTCATCAGCAGCAGCATGCGCCTGACGTCCGGGTGATGGATGATCGGCGCTGGCGCACCCGTGGCGGCCACCGGTGGCTTGCCCTGCACCCGCGTGCGCGCCCACTCCGCGGCGCGCTGGAAGGCCCGCTCGCCCACCGCGTAGCCCTCGCTCGCCACCGACAGCCGCGCGCTGTTCATCATGATGAACATGTACTCGAGGCCGCGGCCCGGCTCGCCGATGAGGTGCGCGAGCGCGCCTTCGCGCTCGCCAAATGCCAGCACGCACGTCGGGCTCGCGTGGATGCCAAGCTTCTCTTCCACCGAGAGGCAGCGCACGTCGTTGCGCTGCCCGAGTGAGCCGTCGGGGTTCACCAGATACTTCGGGGCGAGGAACAAAGAGATCCCCCTCACCCCCGGCGCGGCGCCCTCGATGCGCGCGAGCAGCAAGTGCAGCGTGTTGGGGCTGAGGTCGTGATCGCCCCAGGTAATGAAGATCTTCTGGCCGAAGAGGCGGTAGTGGTCGCCTGCGGGGACCGCGCGCGTGCGCACCTGCCCGAGGTCCGAGCCCGCCTGCGGCTCCGTCAGCACCATGGTGCCGGTCCATTCCCCGCTCACCAGCCGGCCAAGGAAGCGCGCCTTCTGTGCCGGTGAGGCGCACAGCTCGAGCGCGTGCGCCGCGCCCTGCGTGAGCATCGGGCACAGCTTGAAGGCGAGGTTGGCCGAACCCCAGAACTCTCCCGCCGCCGTCACCAGCACGCGCGGCGCCGGCTGTCCGCCGAACTGCGCCGCACCGCCCAGTGCCGGCCAGCCACCCGCGACGAACTGCCGGTAGGCCTCAACGAAGCCGGGCGCAGTGCGCACGCCGTCCGCGGTCCAGCGCACACCCGCCACATCCCCCGGACGGTTGAGCGGCTCGAGCACCGTCTCGGCGAAACGCGCCGCCTCCTCGAGCACCGCCTGGGCGAGCTCCTCGGAATAGTCCGGCAGGCCCGGAGTGCCCCCGAGGCGGCCGCTGCCGAGCAGTTCCTGTAGCAGGAAGCGCATTTCGCGGAGCGGCGCACGGTACATGATCGCGTTCCTCAGGGGGCCCGCGCGCGGGCCGGCACCGCCTAGTCTAGCCGGAAAGCCAAAAACCTACCCGCCGGTAGACATTTGACCCCGGAAATCCCAGTACTTGCGCGCTAGTGGGTCGCGGCGCGCGCCGCGGGCAGTGCCAGCGCGGGCACGATGTTGGCGGCCAGGAAGTCGACGAACTGCTGCGCGCGCGCGTCCGATTCGAGCGCCTCGGGATAGAGCGCGAACAGCGCCGCGGCCGGTGGCACGCTCCATTCGGGCAGCACCGCCTTCAGGCGTCCGGTGGCGAGCCCCTGCCGGCACAGGAACTCCGGCAGCAGCCCGATGCCGAGGCCCGCCGCGGTCGCGGCGTGCAGCACGGCCGGGTCATCGACCGCCAGCTTCGGCACCAGCGGCACTTCGGCACGCTGCGTGCCGCGGGTGAGGTGCAGGCGAAACTCGGGCAGCTCGGCTGCGTCCGGGGTCAGCAGGTCGTGGCGCCGCAGCTCATCGGGGCGCTCGGGGGTGCCGCGCTGCTGCAGGTACGCCGGCGTCGCGCACAGCAGCGCGGGCGGCGCACCGAGCAGGCGCTGCGCGCAGCCTGAGCCCGCCGGTGGACGCGTGCGCACCGCAACGTCCCAGTTGTCGGCCGCGAGCTGCTGCGCATCGAGCGCCACCTCGAGCGGCACCTGAGGGAAGGCCTCGAGGAAGCGCGGCACCAGGGGCGCCAGCAGCACGCGCCCGTAGGTCGGGTCTGCCGCCACGCGCAGCGGCCGCCCCTCGGGCGTATGCAGCCGGGCGATCGCCGCACGCGCCGCGTCGGCTTCCTCGCCGAGGCGCCGCGCGTGCGGGTACACGAGCCGCCCGGCCGCGGTGAGCGCGATGCGCCGGGTGGTGCGTTCGAGCACGCGGATGCCCAGCGTCCTCTCCAGATCCGCCACCGCGCGACTTACGGCCGCCTTGGGGACACCGAGTGCACGCGCGGCGGCCGAGAAGCCGTTGAGGTCGACGACCTTTGCGAGCATCGCCAGCTGCGCCGGAGTCCAGATCAGGTTCATGGCAGCCTCAATACCCAAATCGGGAGGGACTATTGTTTCACTATAGAGGCACACATGCCAAGGCGGCGGACGCTTAGAATCTGCGCCCTCATCCACGGGCTCGGCAGCACGAAGGAACTCGCATGAAAGGCGCAATGCACGCATTCTCGGTCGATCTGTTCACCCACATCCTGGGCAATCTCTCGTGGATCCTGCAGAAGGGCGCCGCGAGTGCGACGGCGCGCAAAATCGAGCCGGCCGTGTTTCTCGGTGCGCGCCTGGCGCCGGACATGCTGCCGCTGACGCGTCAGATCCAGATCGCCGGGGACATCGCCAAGAACGCCGTCGCGCGCCTCGCGCAGCAGGAACCGCCGCGCTTCGAGGACAACGAGACCAGCATCGAGCAGTTGCGGGTGCGCCTGGCGCGCACCATCGATTACCTGCGCAGCATTCCTGCGGCCGCCTTGGAGGGTGCCGAGACGCGCACGATCCAGGTGAAGGCGGGCGAGCACACTCTCGAGTTCAAGGGCGGCGCCCAGTTCCTCGAGCGCTGGGCGATCCCGAACGTCTACTTCCACGTGACGACCGCCTACGCCATCCTGCGCCACAACGGCGTCGATCTCGGCAAGCGTGACTTCCTCGCCGGGGAGGGCGAGCTTTAGTCGAATATGACAAATGACGGCGGCACCCCTGTCGTCTATTTGCGAACAGAACGCGAGAGAAATCACGGCGCCAGGGACGGCGCACTGCCACTCTTCTTATGCCAGCGGGCCCTGCAGCGCCCGCACTTCTTCATCAGGGCGGGGAAGAGACTTGTTCTTTAAATCGGCTGCCAAGCGCGCGTCCACTCCGGCCCCGGCCCCCGCGCCGGCCCCAGTCTCCGCTGCACTCGCGGGGCCGCTCACCGTCGAAGCACTCGGTCAGCAGCTGCGCGAGGCGATGCCGACGCGACGCCTGCAGTCGATCACCGTGTGCGACCACGAGGCCAATGTGCTGTGGTTGTCCGAGGGAGTCCTGGGCCCGGATGAGCACGGCCTCGTCACCGAGGCGCTCGCCGCGTTCGGCGATGACACCTCGCTCCCGTGCCATGAGACCGGGCTGGAAGACGGACGCTTTGCGCTGTTCCTGCCGGTTCGCTCCCCGAACGGCAACGCGGTCGGCGTCGCGATGATCCTGGCCGACCGCAAGGCGGTCGGTGATGACACGCTCGAGCGCATGATGGCCGCCCCGGTGCGCGCCATCATGCAGCGTCTTGCCGTGCTGCTGCGCCCAGGCGAGGCGCGCGCCTCGTCCGGCACCGCGCGCGTCCCGGTGCTCGACGTGGACCACGATCCGGCGATCGCCGCGGCACTGACGCCTCCCGAGGAGCGCGTCGCGACCGTGGAGGGGGTGCCCGGGGAGCAGGAGGACCTGTCCGCCGGTGTGATCACCGCGGAACAAATCGATGACATCCTGGAATTCGACGTCACCGCGGAGGTCAGCGCCGCGCAGGTGGCAGGCACACCGAGCGTCACGGTCGTTCAGGACGCCGACGAAGACGCGCCGCTCGTCGACCTGGACATGCTGGAACTGGACTTCGGGGCCCCCGCGCCCAAGGGCCCGGCCGCCCGTGGCGCGAAGCCGGAGCCCGTCCCGACCGCACCGCCCAGCGCGCCGGAGCCGTCAGCACCGGCCGCCGTCGTAGCCGCGCCGCCCATGAAGGCCGCGCCGGCCGCGCGCTCCAACGCGCGCCCCGCGCCCCCGCCAGCGCCGCCAACGACCCCCGCGCCTGCGCGGGCGCCCGCTGCCCCGCCGGCCCCCGCCGCTGCTGCGCCGGTAGCACCGCCGCCCGTACAGCCTCCCACACCGCCGCCGACGGCGCCCCCTCCCGTGGCAGTGGCTCCCGCTCCGGCGCCGACACCCCCGGTGCCGGCCGCACCCGCGGTGCAGCTCGGTGCCGCGGCGGCCGCTGCGGCGCTGGTGAACGACCCCAACCTGCTGCTCGAGCTGCTGCCCTACGCCAAGCTGCGGCCCGGTGGTCAGACGCGTCGCTTCCAGGTGCTCTCGCGCGGCTCGGGCCAGCAGCGCGACCCCGCTGCGGTGGACGCGCTGGTGTTGCAACGCCTGCTCGGCTGGCTGGCCGCGCACCGCGCCGCCTGGAACTCGCAGCCCACGAGCTTCACGGTGAGCCTGTCGATCGCCACCCTCGAGGACGAGCGCTTCGCGCAGCGGATGGCGGCGACCCTCAACACCCACGGCATCTCCCCGGAATCCATCGGCTACGAGATTGCCGAGGCGGTGTGCACGCAGCGCCGCGCGCAGGTGGAGCGCTTCATCACCCAGTGCGACAAGGTCGGCTCCTGGGTGGTCATCGATGATTTTTCCTTCGATTCGCAGGTGCTGCCGCTGCTGAAGTCCAAGGCGCTGCGTCTGGTGAAGATCGACTCCAAGCTCAGCTCCAATGCACTCAAGGACAAGCTGTGCCAGGCGCTGGTCGTTGCCACGGTGCAGGCCGCCAAGGTGCTCGGCATCCACTGCGCCGCCAAGAAGGTCGATTCGCAGGCGGCGCTGCAGTGGCTGACGGCGATCGGCTGTGACTTTGCCCAGGGACAGGCCCTGGCCCAGGCGCAGCCGCTGGACGCCCTCGCCAGCTCTCCCGATCCCACCGGGATCTCGGCGATGGCCATGCCCAGCTAGCCAAGTCCACTTCTCTTTTATAATCAGCTAGTTATAAGCAGCCGCAGGCCGCCGGGCGCGCGCGGCCCGCGGCTGCGACCAAGCGAAGCACGAACGCGCCGAAGCGGGGCGGCGGGCACCGGCCGGGATGGCCTAAGCTTCCGACGCTGCCATGAAGATACCCACGCTCGATCAGTTCCGCTCCAGCCGCAACGTGCTGTTCTGGAGCCTGCATGCGGCCGGCTGGGCCGCCTACGGCATCACGCAGTACTTCGGCGCGCTGCTGTACGAGAAGCCGGCGAGCTATGCGCGCGTGATCGCGGTCTCGGCCATCGCGGGCTTCGTGCTCTCGATGCCGATGCGCTACATCTACCAGCGGCTCTGGAGCCGCCCGCCGCGCACCATGATCCTGGCGGTGCTCGCGACCTGTTACGTCACCGCGCTGGCGCTGCGCTTCGTCATCAACCTCTCCTACAAGACGTTCGTGGAACCGGACTGGCAGGCACGTACGCTGTTCGAGTTCTTCGGCGGCGCGCTCTCCACGACCTACCTGCTGCTGTGCTGGAGCGTGCTGTACTTCGGCATCAAGTTCTACGAGTCGCAGCGCAAGCAGGAGCAGGCCATGCTGAAAGCCGTGGCGCTCGCGCAGGAAGCGCAGCTGAAGATGCTGCGCTACCAGCTCAACCCGCACTTCCTCTTCAACACCCTGAACGCGATCTCGACGCTGATCCTGGACAATCAGAACAAGAAGGCGAACCACGCGGTGACGCGCCTGTCGGAGTTTCTGCGCTACACGCTCGACCAGGATCCCATGAAGAAAGTCACCCTGCGGCAGGAGCTCGAGGCGCTTGAGCTGTATCTGGGCACCGAGCGACTGCGCTTTGCCGAGCGGCTGCGCCTCGAGTACGCGATCGAGGACTCCGCCATGAACGCTCTGGTGCCCAGCCTGCTGCTGCAGCCGCTGCTGGAAAATTCGCTCAAGTACGCGGTCTCGGCGCGCGAGCAGGGCGGCACGGTACGCATCGAGGGGCGCACGCGCGAGGGGTGGCTCGAGCTTTCGGTCATCGATGACGGGCCCGGCCTGCGCGAGGGCACGCCGCTCAGCGAGCGCCGCGGCGTCGGCCTGCGCAATACCAGCGAGCGCCTCGCGGTGCTGTACGGGGAGTCACGCCGCTTCAGCGTGGCCAACGCCAACCCGGGGCTGCGGGTGGACATGGCGCTGCCACTCGAGCTTGGCTCGGAGACCCAGGATCCCACACCGGCGCGTGCCGTATTTCCCCCGCACCGGACGCGCGGAGCCCGCGCATGAAGATCCGCACGATCATCGTCGACGACGAGGTACTGTCGCGCCGCGGAGTGGAACTGCGCCTGCGCGACGCGCCGGAGTTCGAGATCATTGCCCAGTGCGCCAGCGGCCGCGAGGCGCTCGCTGCCATCCAGCAATACAAGCCCGATCTGGTATTCCTCGACATCCAGATGCCGGGGATGACCGGCTTCGAGGTGCTCGCGCAGCTGCCGCAGGAATCGCTGCCGGTGGTGGTGTTCATCACCGCCTACGACCAGTACGCCATTCAGGCCTTCGAGGCGCGCGCGGTCGACTACCTGCTCAAGCCGATCGACGAGGCACGCTTCGCCGCGACGCTGACGCGCGTCCGCGAGCACATGCGCGCGCGCAGCGCCGCCGAGCAGCGCGACCGCCTCATGCAGATCATCGCCGAGATCACCGGCTGCGGGGAGCTGGCGCTCGATGAGCTGCTGGCGCACGGTCGCAAGGCCATCGAAAACCGTCATCCGGAGGTGCTGCCCATCCGCCAGGGGCGCGAGACCGTGCGCGTACCGGTGGCCGCGATCCGCTGGATCGATGCGGCCGGGGACTACATGTGCATCCATGCCGGCAACGACACGCACATCCTGCGCGGCACCATGAAGGAGCTCGAGGAACTGCTGGACCCGAAGCTGTTCCAGCGCGTGCACCGCTCCACCATCGTCAACCTGCGCCTGGTGCGCAGCCTGCGCGCGCACATGAACGGTGAGTACTTCCTCACCCTCGAGGGCGGGCACGAGCTCAAACTCTCGCGCACTTACCGCGACAAGGTGGAGTATTTCCTGAGCGGCTCCACCAGCTAGCAGTCGGCATACCGGGGGAACTCGACCGATCCGCCACAGGCGCGCTTTTAGTCCCGGGAATGATCTTGAGGAACAGGTTGTAGTGGCAGACCGGGTCGCCGTCGCCGAATGCGCGCCTGGCGCTCGGCGGGCTGCGCTGGGAGGCGGCGCTGTGGGGGCACTACCTGAATAATCACCTCTATTCGACCTTTGCGAACTGGAACCAGACGGATTCGCGTTACGTGGTGGACCGCGCCAATGGCGCCAGCTGGGGACTGTCACTTCTCTATCACCTGCCCTGAAGCACCCCGCAAGAATCGGGTGTGCGCATGAGGCGCAAAGACGGATGCTGTCGTCAGCCGTCATGCAACCGGAGCACCACATGGCCTTTCGCATCACCGGACTCCCCGCAGCGAATTTCGAGCCGCTGTTCGGCCTGTCGGACGCCGAGCTCGCACGCCGTGGCGTCACCCGCGTAGTCGCCGATCAGGCCCCCGGTTTCCCGGATCGCGTCGAGCTGCGCGACGCGGCCCCCGGCGAGACGCTGCTGCTGTTGAATTACGAGCACCAGCCAGCCAGGAATGCCTATCGGGCCAGTCATGCCATCTTCGTGCGCGAGGGCGCACGCGCCACCTACAATCAGATCGATGAGGTTCCCGCGGTGCTGCGGGCGCGCATGATTTCCCTGCGCGCCTTCGATGCGCATGACCTGATGGTGGACGCAGATCTGGCCGACGGACGGGAGCTCGAGCCGGCGATCGAACGGCTGCTGCAGCGTAACGACGTGGCCTACCTGCATGCCCATTACGCCAAGCGCGGCTGCTATGCAGCGCGCATCGAGCGCGCGTAGCCTCCGGTGAGGCCCCCCGTCGTGGGCGGCTTTCCAGGTCACCGCGCCCAAGTGTGACGGGCGTCACGAACCGGGGTTTATGGTGCCGGATATGTGAGCCATCGCGACGCCGCTAGACCGGTGGATTGCTTAGATATGTCCACCTATGGAAGCTGCGTCCCGACCTCCCCTGGAAGCTCTGGAGGACCTGCCCCTCGAACTCGCGCCGGAGGGCGCTGAGCCATCCAAGGCCGTCGCAACGGCGGCGGCGGCCACTGCTGCGCCAACCGTGGCGCCTCCCAAGGACCCCTCGCAGACCGGAATCACGCTGCTCGATCCATCGCTCCTGGAGCTCGCGCCGGATGACACATCGATTCCGGTGGCTGCGCCGGCACCGGTCGTGACGCCGCCTGCCACCGCTGAAAAATCCGAACCCGAGCTTGTTCTCGAAGATCCCGCGGTCGTCGAGGAATTGCTGAACTCCGCGCCGCCGCCAACGCCGGTGAAACCGGCGGCGTCGGCATCGACCGCAAACGCACCCAAGACGCCCGAGGCGGGCACGACACCCGAGCCCGCCCGCGAGACGCGGGTGCCTCTGGTCCGCACCGCCAGCCTGTCGGCCGCGGCGACCAAGAGCGCTGCCACCAAGCTCGCGGCAGCGGCGAGCCGTCGGGCAGCCGAGCCAAGCGCGCCGAAACTGCCGCCGGCGGCTATTCCTGTCGCACGACCCGCGCCGCCAACAGCGGCACCGAGCAAAGCGACCGCGCCGGGCGCAACCGCGGCTGCCGGCGCCGAGGGCCTCGCGGGCTGGACGAGTGCACGCGCTACTGCCGCGACGGCACCGAAACCGAAACCAAAGTCTGCGACCAGCCCGGCACCGCAGGCTGCAGCGCCGGTGACCCGAAGCGCTGCCCCGAAAGTTGCTGCGGCAGCAGCGCCCGCGGCGCCCGCTGCAACCGCTGGCACGGTTCCGGCCGGCACGATGGACCGCGACTACATCGCGCGCAACCAGGTCGTCGAGCGTTACCTCTCGGGGCGTCTGCCGCTCAAGGGCGCCACCGAGTTCGAGCAGTGGATCGCCCAGCACCCCGAGCTGCTCGATGAGATCGGTCTGCCCGAGCGCGTAAACGCCGGGCTGCGCCTGCTCGAGGCGAGCGGCAAGCCCGAGCCCTGGCAGGAAGCCCCGCGCCCGGCATGGCAGAAGCCGCAGGTCACCATTGCGCTCGCGATTGCCTGCGGCGCGCTCGCGTTGGCCGCAATGGTGCTCACCGGCACGAGTGCTTCCAAGACTCACCGCATCGCGGAGCTGCAGAAGCAGGTCACGGATCAACCCCTGGATCCGGCCACCAGCACCCGCGAGATCCGGCTGATGCCGAGCCGCTCCGGTGCCACCAATGCGCCGGCCATCACCATCGGTGGCGGTGGCGCGCAGCTGGCGGACTTCAAGATCGACGAGTCGCGCTCGCCCTACCACATCTTTCGCGTCACGATCGACCGCGTCGACCAGGGACGTGTTGGTGTCATCACCAACCTGGCCAAGGATTCCAATGGCCACCTGCGCATCGCACTCAACAGCACTGCGCTCGGCCCGGGTGCCTACCAGCTCACGATCGAAGGCCTCAACTGGCGCGGCGACCCCGAGCCGGACTCGTGGGTCACGATCGGCATTGCACGTTAATTCAGCGTAATGAAGCGAGTGGCCAAGTGGCGCGCCGCGTCGTGGCAAATTATGTCGATCGGTTAAAGGTCCGGTGTTAGGTCGTCGCCGACCTGTCGCCACCCGACGACGTCCGACAAGCTCTCACTCTTCAAACCCGGTCCGGCGCTTGTCAGCGCCTCGCCGGGTGCGGCGTTGTTACCAACATCGGCGGAGTGTTTCCGCTCTTCGGGCAGGAGTAACGGATCATGAAGACACGCCTCATAAGCCTCGTCGCACTGTTTGGCAGTCTGGCGGGCACCACGGCTTTTGCGCAGAACGCGGTCAATGACCAGCAGCGCGACGTCAATCAGCAGCAGCGCATCGAGCAGGGCCTGCAGTCCGGGCAGCTCACCACCAAGGAAGCCGGTCAGCTCGAGCGCGGTCAGCAGCGCATCGACCGCACCGAAGCGAAGGACCTAAAGAATGGGTCCATCAGCCCAGCCGAGCAGGCCAAGCTGAACTCGATGGAGAACCGCGAGAGCCGCCAGATCTACGGCGACAAGCACAATGCCGTAACTGGTAATCCCAGCTCCGCTTCCTCGCAGCGCATGCAGGCGGACGTGCAGCGCAACGTCAACCAGCAGCAGCGCATCGCCAACGGCATGCAGAATGGCTCGCTCACCAACCGTGAGGCCGGCTCACTGGAGCGCGGGCAGGCACACGTCGATCGCAAGGAGGCCAATGCCGCCGCCAACGGCCACGTGAGCCGTGCGGAGCAGGCCAATATCCAGGGCTCCGATAACCATCAGAGCAACCGCATCTACAACAAGAAGCACAACGCGCACAATCGCGCCTGAGCAGCAGCGCGCCGCGGCGGGTGGCCGTAAAGCCACCCGCCGTTGCCTTTTCTGGTTCTCAGGCGCGCAGCGTGGTCAGGGGCGGCTGTCGGACCACCCGTCGCGTCGCCAGCCAGCCGCCACCGGCCACCAGCGCGGCACCGCCGAGGATTCCCACCACGCAGGGCAGCAGCTCGAAGCGATAGCGCAACTCCAGCCACTGGGTAGTCAGGAAGTAGGCCGCGATCGAGGCACCAAGGGCGGCCAGCACTCCCGAAAGTGCGCCCAAGGTGGAAAACTCGGCCAGCACACCCTGCACGACCGTGGCGCGGCTCGCCCCGAGTGTTCGCAGCATGGCGCTCTCGTAGCGGCGCTCATCGCGGCTGGACTGCACCGCCGCCAGCAGCACCGTCAGTCCCGCAAAGAGCGTGAACACGAACACGCTCTGTACCGCGAGCGCCGCGCGATCCAGCACCCGTCGGACTTGCGTGAGCAGCTCCTCGATGTCGAAGATCGAGACGCTCGGGAAGCGCCGTGCCAGCTGCGCCAGCGCGCCACCCGAACTGGGAGTGAAGTAGGCGCTGGTCATGTAGGTGCCGGCGAAGCGCTCCAGCACTCCCGGCGCGAACACGATGAAGAAGTTCGGTTGAAAGGTATCCCACTTCACCTTACGGATGCTGGCGACGTGCACCTCCAGCGTCTCGCCGGCAATGTCGAAGGTGAGACGATCACCGACGCCCACGTGCAGTGATTCTTGAAACTCGCTGGCGAGCGAGACCAGCGGCTTGCCTACGTCGGCCTGCGTCCACCAGTGGCCCGCCAGTACCCGGTTGTCGGCACCCAACTCGTCCGACCAGGTCAGGTTCTGCTCCCGCGTGGCGAAATTGTCCTCGTTGCCGTGCGCACCGTGCGCTTCCTCCACCGGCCTGCCATTGATGGCAACGAGCCGTCCGCGGATGATCGGCAGCACCTTGGTGGTGCGCGCGCCCTGCGCCTCGAGGAAATTGACGAACGCGGTGCGCTGTTCCGGGGGAATGTTGACGAAGAAGTAGTTGGGCAGATTCGGCGGCAGCGTTCGTTGCCAGTCCCCGTTCAGATCGCCGCGCAGGATGCCGAGCAGCAGCAGCACCATGAGGCCGCTGCCGAAGGCGACCAGTTGCACGACACTCTCGGCGCGTCGGCGGCTCAGGTTGGCGACGCCGAAACGCCAGGCCACGCCCACCCGCCCACGCAGCCCGCCGGCCAGGCGCACCAGCAGCAGGCCGCTGCCGGCCAGCAGCGCGACGAACAGCGCCAGACCGCCGGTGAAGTACAGGAAGAGCCGCGGCTCCTGCACCACCCAATATATAAGGAGCAACACGACGGCCACGGCCGGCCCAAAGGCCAGCAGCACCAGCGGTGGCGGCGGCCCGACGTCACGACGCAGCACGCGCAGCGCCGGCACCCGCGCCAATTGCAGCAGTGGCGGCAGCGCGAAGCCCCCCAGCACGGCTATCGCAGTGACAAAGCCGATGGCGAGTGGCGTCAGACTGGCCGGCGGCAGCTCGGTGACCGCCAGCAGCCCGCGAATCGTACGCAGCAGCCATTCCTGGGCCAAATAGCCAATAGCGGCGCCAGCCAACGCCGCGGCCAGTGCGAGCGCCAGCAACTGCAGGATTGAGACCGCGAGCGTGAAGGCGCGGGTCGCACCGAGTGTCTTCAGCAGGGCAACCGTGTCCAGGTGCCGGTGCACGTAGCGGCGTGCCGCCATGGCGACGGCGATGGCACACAGCAGCACGCTCACCAGGCTCGCAAGACTCAGGAAGCGCCCGGACCGCTGCACGGCGTTGCGCAGCTGCGGACTTGCATCGGTGATGTCACGCAGCCGCTCGCCGGGGCGCTTGTGCTCGCCGAGCCAGATCTTGAAGGCGTCCACCCGCTGGCGCTCGCCGGCGAACAGGCCGGCATAACTGACACGGCTGCCTGGCTGGATCAGCTGCGTCGCCGGCAGGTCGGCGGCGTTCATGAGCGCACTCGGGGCAAGTTCCGCGAAGGTGCTGCCCTGATCGGGCTTTGCGATGAGCACCCGCGCGACGCGCAGTCGCGCCGCCCCCAGGGACAGCTCCGACCCGATATGGGCGCCAACCGCCGCGAGCAGCCGTGAGTCCGGC
>Ga0335077_10003057_pt1 | contig 20068 bp, 19 predicted proteins | sample Lox_Sample_31_FD_207151 | JGI IMG/M metagenome (GOLD analysis project Ga0335077, IMG submission 207151) | Soil microbial communities from Loxahatchee National Wildlife Refuge, Florida, United States - Lox_Sample_3.1 | ecosystem: Environmental > Terrestrial > Soil > Wetlands | place: USA...
CCTGGTCGGTGGGGAGCTGGACCATGCAGCAGAGGGTGTGGCAGATCTGGGTCTTGCCCGAGCCGAACTCGCCGTAGAACTCTGTCATCGCCCAGGTCTCGATCCCTCCCGCGAGCAGCTCGTCGAGGTTCGAGGAGCCCGTGGAGAGGCGGCTGATGTTCTTCCTCCTCGTTAGGAGGTCGGAGGCGCTGATGAAGTCCGGCTCGAGCCGCCCCAGCTCGACGAGCTTCTTCCTCGCCTTGTTGTTCAGGTCGACGGCCTTTGTGATGTCCACGTCGATCGCTTCGGCGATGTCGGCCGGCCCAGCCGTCGCCAGGTCGAGTATCGTGAATATCCCCGCGTCGTTCAGCTTCGTCTTCGTTGCGGGTCCGACGCCCGCGAGGGCGGTGACCACAAGGTCCTCGTTCTCCTCCTCGACTTCAGTCTCTGCCTCGACCAAGTTGGTGCCGAACGTCCTTCGCGGACTTAAAAGGTTGGCGTGGAGAGGTGCGTGAAAGTGTTCCTCTCTGTCGCAGCGATTTTGTTATTCTAGGAGGAATCGTTGTTTAAAGATGCAGCATAACGTTCAACGGTTAAATAATCGACCCCCCTAGAAACACCGAAAATATGACGAAGGTATCTCGCAAAATCTCACTATCCGCAATCACTTTCAGCCTTCTCTTCCTCATGACATCGGTGGCCGTACCAACGGTGATGGCCACCGCCAACTCGAGCCCAAAGCCGCTGGCCTCTACGCCTCTGACATCGATCGAGGCGAATTGGGAGGCGGCTGACGGGAATTCCTTCAACCAGAACTACAACCCGCAGAACGTGATCAACAGCTCCAACGTCCAGAACCTGGGACTGAGCTGGCTGTTCCCCCTGCCGACCCACCCGACGGCGCTGCTGTCGGTCTCGGGAGGGCTGGGGGTCGACACCGCGCCGCTCATAGTCAACGGCACGGTCTTCGCAATCACCCAGTACAGCCAGGTCTTCGCCCTCAACGCGGCGAACGGCAACGTACTTTGGACCCAGGTGATCCCGCTCACTCCCAACAGCACGGCCAACATCAACGTGCCCTCGCTCTCTCTCCACCTCCACGACGGAGCGGAGACCTTCACCACGAAGCTGTTCGGGAACACCCCGACCTTCTGGGTGGAGGCATCGAACAAGTACGTGTACGCGTTCAACGCCCTGACCGGAGGATACGAGCTGAACTTCTCGTCCTACTCCAAGTCGGACCCGGTCCAGGGCAACAACCCTCTCAGCCTCTACTCAGACAGCTCGGGCAACATCCTGGTCGACCAGCAGAGGGGCATCGCAGTCACATCGATGCTCAGCTCGTCCGACGCAATCGCTGCCAGGTGCTTCTACCAAGGGTGGAACATCCTTGTGAAGCCGGTGCAGCTCATGTGGACGGCGTACTGCTCGCCTCCGCAGGTCGGCTCAAACATCCCTGTCGACCCGTCCTATGAAGTCAAGCAGGTCAACAACATGACCGGAGCATGGATATTCAAGGGCTACGGGGCGGGCAGTCCGGGCGGCTTGGGAGACGCAACTGGTGCCGTCAACTTGAAGGCACTCTCTGCGTCGGCTCTGAACGCTACCCTCTACAACGACTGGGGCTACGTGATGAGCGCCCACTGCGCGGCTGAGACCGGGGGCGCCAATCCAGGAGCAACGGGCGCTGGATGGGGCGCTCCGTGGGTCGTAGACGAGCACACAGGCATAGTCTACGTGAACACGGGCAACAAGGGCCCATACGCCAGTGACTGCACGCCAGGTCCAGACCTCTGGGCAGCCGCAACCCTCGCCCTGAACGACCAGACGGGCCAGTGGATATGGGGCTTCCAGACTGCAGCACACGACATCTGGGACTTTGACTGCTCATGGCAGCAGGTCCTGGCCAACGAGACCATCAGCGGCGTCAACACGGAGGTGCTGTTCAAGACGTGCAAGAACGGCTACCTCTACGAGCTCAACGCAGCCACGGGTCAGATGTACTGGAGCTGGACTCCGCCCACCAACATCGTCGGCAGGTGCCAGCAGTGCTACATGCTCGACCCCCAGAACGCGACACAGATGAGCTACCAATGGCCCAACCCGTCAGGCGCTGACGTCCTCGAATATCCGTCCGAGTACGCAGAGTTCGAGAACGAGTTCGCCTTCAACCCGGCCACCAATGTCCTGTTCCTGGGCGGGCAATACGTGCCCATCCTGGCGCACTACATCCCCGGCAACGTGACCAACTATGGCCACACCAACGGGTTCCAAGCCATAGGCACTCCAGCGAGCACAAAGGACAACACCACCATATTCGCCCTCAACGCGGCCACTGGCGCGACGATTTGGTCACACTTCATCGCGTCACAGGGCTACCGCGGGGGCATCACGACCAGCGGCAACGTAGTCTTCCTGACCCTCTCGTCTGGTGACATCCAGATGCTCAACGCCCAGACGGGCACGCTCATCAAGGACCTCTACATCGGCGGTCCTCTCAACGAGCTGGCCACCATCGGGGCGACGGCGAGCGGGACCATGGAGGTCGTCACGGCGATCACCGCCGGGTCGGTCTCGTGGGGCACAGGCGTCCCAGGGGACCTCCTGGCTCTGACGCTTCAGGCGACCGCTCCAGCCAACACAGTCACATCAACCTCGACCTCGACCACAACCGCCACGGCGACAGGAACCGTCACCTCGACGACCGTCTCGGTCTCAACGGTGACCTCATCCACAGGCGTCTCTTCGACCACAGCATACGGGATCGCGGCGGTAGCCGTGATCTTCATCATCGCGACGGGCTATCTTGCCATGCGTGGCAGGAAGCCCGCCTCCTAATTTTTCCCTTCGTCTAGTACTTCACATAGACCATCAGGTACCCTGGGTTCGGGAGCCTTCCCCTAGGGATCGCCTCCAGGTACCCGTAAGTCACCGGGATGCTTTCCAGGACGGACACCGCGGACGCCTTTGCAGAAATCGTCGACCAGGCCTCGGCCCTCTCCTTCTCGCTCATCCCGACGGAGTGGAATTCGATGATGGCCGAAGGGTGGCGGGAGCCGATGAGCCTGTCCATACCTAGGATTACGAGGGGCTCCGCCCCTTCGGCGTCGACCTTGACCCACTCGGGGACGAGGTCGTGCGACTCGCAGTAGTCGTCGAGCGTTGTCGAAGCGACAGAGACATGCTTCCTCCGCGCGCCCTCGGTCGCCGGTTCGACGACGGACGCAAGACCGCTCCCGAGCCGGTCTGCCGCGATGACAACCCGTCCCGTGCTGTCCGTGACCGAGGACTCCTCGACGGTGACGTTTGCTATGGCGTTCATGGAGAGGTTCTTCCTGAGGATGCGGCAGGCGACAGGGTCGGGCTCGAACGCCACGACCCTGCCCTTGGGACCCACCAAGTCGGAGAAGAGCAGGGTCGACTCGCCAAGGTGGGCCCCGACGTCGAAGACGGTCGAGCCCGCGACCATCCTCTCCTCGGCGATCCTTTGGAGGCCGCGCTCGCGTTCCCCCCTTGCCGTCCACCTCCAGACGGGGTCGAAGAGCAACCTGTACTCGCGGTCGTGCCCGGGGTACCGGAAGGTCTGCTTCGTGCTGACCCCGACCTCCCGGAGGAGGAGGCGTGCGCCGTCTGCTACACCAAGGTCGCCGACCAGCGAGAGAAATTGCCGGAGATCCTTGGTGGACGGGAACGGACTCAACCCCTCTGTGAAAGAGGGGGATGAGCGCCCCTAGGCCGATTAATAACGTTGGGGAGGCGGCAGGACCTGTTGTCTAGCCGCCGCCGTTGCCTAGCTGGCAGATGCTGATCGGTGCGCCTGCCCTACCCGTGTACGGGTCGCAGGTCAGCTGGCCGGGGACCGAGCAGTCGATGGGACAGGTGGTGCACGACTCGTTCGGGTCGCACACGCCGTTGCCGCACGAGGACTGGAACTGCTTGCACTGGGTCGGGTCCATCCCCGATGGGCACGGATAGGTGGCCGCGTTAGCGTAGTGGGGCGCGAGGACGTAGCCGGCCGGGACGTATCCAAGGTAGTCAGCCCATGAGCCCTGCGGGTTGCCCGAAGAGTCTTGGTATCCGCTTGGAGGGGCCGCGGAGCTGCTGCTCGACGTCGAAGACGACGTCGTGCTCGTAGAAGTGAAGGTGCTCGCAGGCGTCTGCGTATAGAAGTACACGCCGATGCCTCCGCCCGCGACCAGTACGACCAGAGCTGCGATTACTGCTACTTGTCTCTTCAATCCTTTACAACCACTTGCAAAAATCGGCTCTTGCCGAATAATTAAACCTTTCTCGAATTTGATATCGGTATTAACAAATCACTGTTTCTTATTCTGGACGCAATCGAAATTCCGGGGATGTTGATGTGGATTTTAGGAGCGCCGGCGGCAAATCAATCAATGTTGACGCTCCCGTGGCCAGGAGCTTAGTCGGGCTAGAGGATGAGCCCGCCGCCCTGCCTTTCGAAGAAGTGCATCTTGTTGGCGTCCCAGCTCAGCCAGAGGTGCTGGCCTGGGGCGACGACCCTCTCCGGCGGCTCGACGAGCCTGAATATCTTCTCGTCGACGAGCGCGCTGATGACCACGCTCGAGCCGAGGGGTTCGATGCTCTCAACCACGATCTCGAGGTCCGCCTCCGACCTCCTCGACGTGGAGACGTCCACGTCCTCTGGCCTGATGCCCACGAGTATGTCCGCGTTGTCCCCCACCTTCTCCTTGATCACGTTGGCGCTCGCTCCGTCGATGGGAATGGACGACTGGTCGACCTTGACGAAGCCGCCGCCGCGCCCAAGCGAGAACCTTCCGTTGAGGACGTTGGTCGGAGGGTTGCCCACGAACCCTGCGACGAATGAGTTCTCCGGCTTTGAGTAGACGTCGAGGGGCTTGCCGTATTGCATGAGGTGCCCCCCGTTCATCACAGCGATCATGTCGGCCAGGCCCATCGCCTCGGCCTGGTCGTGCGTGACGTATATTGCGGTGAGCTGGGTCTCCCTCCTGATCCTCTTCAGCTCCGTCCTCATCTGCGCGCGGAGGGGCGCGTCGAGGCTCGTCAGGGGTTCGTCCATCAGGACTGCGTTGGGTTGCCTCACGAGCGCTCTGCCCAGGGCTGCCCGCTGCTGCTCCCCCCCGCTGAGCTGCCCGGGCTTCTTGTCGAGTAGGTGCTTGATGAGAAGGAGGTCGGCGACCTTCGAGACCATCGTGTCTATCTCCGCCTTTGGGGTGTTCCGCACCTTGAGCGGGAAGGCGATGTTGTCGCGGATCGTCATCAAGGGGAAGAGGGCGTAGCTCTGGAAGACCATCGCCAGGTCGCGGTCCCTCGGCGGGAGGTCGGTGACCGGGTTGCCGTCGATCAGTATAGAGCCGGAGTCGGGCTTCTCGAACCCCGCCACGCACCTGAGGAGCGTGGTCTTGCCGGAGCCCGATGGTCCGAGTATCACTGCGAAAGTGCCCGAGGTGACTTTGAGGGAGACGCCGTTCACCGCGGCCGTGTTGCCGTACTTCTTGAAGACGTTCTGGATTTCTAGGTTAGCCATATGGCTGCAAGTCCTGCTAGAGACGGTTCATCGTCGGCAGAATCCGGGTTCTTCCAGCCGCCCGGTGTTTATTTATGCTTTTGAGTGCAAGAGGCCACAGCTAAAGTCGACGGGAGATTCTGTGAATCAACATGGTGGACTGCCCTTCGAAGTGAGCGAACGTTCACACATCGGCTCGATTTCTTGTTCCCGGGACGGCGAGAACCGAAGAGGATAAATCATGTCCCGTGGTCCAAATCCGCCGTTGTTCACGGAAAGGCGCCACGCGGTCTCCAAGGCGCTGATTCTGGTCGTCGTCCTCGTCGTGGCAGTGATCGCGGGCTACGCGCTGACGTCAAAGCCGAACCCGAACGCGCCTCAGGAGATTGACCTTAGGATAATCGAGGACAACCCGGTGCTCCAGATAGACCACTTCTATCCTGATACCTTGTATCTGCCGCCGAACACCAACATCACTCTCGCAGTCCAGGACGGGGACGACGAGACCAGGGTCTTTACTCTCGCCTCGTACAACCAGAACTTCACGATAGTGTCCGGGACGACCTGGAGGGTGTCGTTCAACACAGGCCCGGTGGGGAACTTCTCTTTCATTTCCCCGATAACCCCCCCGAGCCCCGCGAGCGACGGCAGGAAGGGCCCATGCCTCGAGGGGTTCTTCTACGTGACCCAGAACGCGACGCTGCTGTCGACCGCCACCACGGGGACGGGAGCGCCGCCGACGGCAGCCGCGGCCGCAGCGGCAGCAAACGGGCCGATTGGCAGCTGCGCGCCGAACCCACTGACTGTTCCCTGACCTCCAGGGATGGTCCACCGTGACCAACGACAGCTCACCGCCCGGTACCAAGACGTCCAGCTCGGGGACTGGCGCGGCAGGCCCGGCGAACTGCGTCACCTCGCCCTGAGCAAAGGATTTATGAAAGATGGTGGGGCTCGGCCGGCGTAGCCCTCGTTGAAGACCACGTACGTCTTGGTCGCGTTGGTCGCTGTCGCTGCGGTTGCGGCAGGGGTATACCTCTCGGGTGGCGGGTCCAACTCCGGCGGCTCGACCCTGATCAACATCCAGATACTCGGCGGCGTCGGAGTGGGGACGGTCGACCAGTACTCTCCCAACAGCTTCACGGTCCATCAGGGAGAGAAGGTCACCCTGGCGGTCCTGAACACGGACGACAACACCCACGGCCTGGTGATAACTGCGTTCGGCGTCGACACAGGGAAGATACTCCCAGGACAGACTGATAGGGTGACGTTCGTGGCGAATGAGACGGGGACGTTCCAATACTACGAACCCCCTGGATACTGCACCGGAGGGGTCGGGAACGTCTGCAACAGCGTCCAGCACATGATAGGCAACATGACCGTCGCTCCGTGAACCGCTTCTCCGGTCCAGCGTTCGAAAGAGTTCGAAAAAGTCATATATCGTTGCGCGAGCTCGAAGCTTTGCATGACGGCGGAACCCCGGCGAGAGTGAGGTTCCCCTGGAATCCCGACGCTGGTACCTGTTGTTCCTGCCACTGTTCGCAGTGGTAGGACTGGTCGAGATCTATCCTCTGATAATGAGCGCCTATCTCAGCTTCACGACCATAACCGGGGCGCCGGCCCTGGTCAACTACGTAACCATGTTCGGTGACCCCGCATTTTGGAGCGCCCTGAACGTCTCGCTGTTCTACTCACTTAGCAGCACGCTCATCGCCGTGGGGGTCGGGATAGGCCTGACCTACCTGCTCACCCAGGAGATCCGGGGGAAGGGGATCCTCGAGATCCTGTACATCCTACCTCTCGCGGTCGCCCCGATCGTCGTCGGCGTGCTGTTCTCACCCTCATCCGTCTGGGACGACATACAGCAGTTCCTTCACTTCATACTTGGCCTGCCCTATTTCAACGAACTCACCCCGAGCTTCTTCTTTCCCGTCATCATATTCTCCGAGTCGTGGGAGTGGGCGCCGCTCATCATGCTCGTCGCCCTGAGCGTTGTGAACAACATCCCGAAGCAGGTCTTCGAGGCTGCAGACCTCCACGGGGCTACGTCGCTACAAAAGTTCAGGCTCGTCGTGATCCCAGCGATATTCAAGTCCCCCGTGATGCAGTTCGTCATAGTCCTGAGGTTCATCGACGCCATGAGGGCCTTCGAGATTCCTCTGGCCTGGTCGAACTGGCTCGGCTACACCACGACGCCCGGCTCACCCGTGGACACGATAAGCCTCTACCTGTACAAGCTGCTTTTCTCGAGCTCCCAGGGCTTCCCGGTAGGGGTGGTCTCCGCTGCCGCGATAACGCTCTTCGCCGTCACCCTCGCAGGGACGACGGTGCTGCTCCGGTTGCTGAAGACCGTGGGAGGTTGAGGTGGGATGGACAAGTTGAAGGGAGTCTCGGGGAGCACGCCTGACAAGCCGGCAAGAGCCAAGAACGGCCGAAGGAGGGGCAGGCTGCTCCTCTACGCGGTGGCGATACTTGCGGCGTTCTACTCGTTCTGGCCGATAATGATCATGGGGTTGGAGGGTTACAACATCGACCTCGGCCCCATATTCGCGGGCAAGGCGCTCTCCTTCCAGCTCGGCGGGCTTACGTTCGCCAAGCGGGCGATCATCCCGACTCCGTACTACTACCTACAAGCGCTGGGCATAGAGGCGTATCCGCGACTGGTCGGGGACACCCTCCTCGTTGCCGGGATCGCAGTTGCCCTTGCCCTTGCGGTGGGCATCCCGGTCGCATACGTGCTGGCGAGGGTGGACGTCAAGGGAAAGGGCGCGATCGCATACCTCCTGCTCGCCCTCAGGACAGTGTCACAATACGTGGTGATCATACCGCTCTACATCGCATACTCCAAGCTGGGCCTGTACAACAGCTTCACGGGCATCGCGATAGCGGAGCAGGTCCTGATATTGTCTGTCGTGGTCTGGATGCTGCGGGGCTTCTTCTCGGACATCCCCCGCGACATCTACGAGGCAGCGACAGTCTTCGGCAAGAACGAGTGGCAGGTGTTCAAGCGGGTCGTCCTCCCCATGGTCCTGCCCGGCCTCGTCGTGACCGTGCTGTTCGCGCTCGTCCTCCTCTGGAACGAGTTCCTGATAGCAGACACGCTCACCGGAGTGGCGACCAGGACGGTGGCCGTGGGGGTCTGGGAGGGGATGTCGATCAACCAGCTGTCTTTCAACGCCCTCGCGTGGGACAGCCTAAACGCCGCGGGCTTCCTGGCCTACATCCCCGCGATAATCGTGATGCTCGCGATACGCAGGTACCTGGCCAAGGGCTTCACCTTCGGGCTGGCGAGCTAGGCGGGAGTTATCTCGCCTTGGCCAGCTGGTAGGCAGGGACGACCCCAGGCGCGAAGCTGATCGTCTTTACCATCTGCAGCGGGTAGAGCCCGCCCGTCACGTTCTGGATTCCGGCTTGGACGATGTAGTAGTTGCCAACCACCGACCCCGAGGAGGTGAGCCTCAGGGGGTTGTCAAAGTCGTCATTGATGGACGCGCCTCGGAGGGTGGACATGAGGTCAGCCCTCGTGAGGGCCTGGCCGCTGGATAGCACGCTCTTTATCGAGTTCATGATGAGCTGCATGCCGAGGTAGGTGTAAGAGTAGAGGGGTCCGACCTCGGTCGGGCAGATTCCGCAGTACTGCTCGAGCCCCAGCCTGCCGTTGATGAAGGGCTGGAGACTCTGGACGAGGGACGTGGCGTTGGCGTATCCCTGCGACATTGACCCGTCGAAGAGGACGGCGCCTCTGAGGCCGGACCCGTCGACTCCCAGGTCGCTGATCTGGTCGGTGGCAGAGATGATGAAGATCTGGCTCTGCTGGAAGCCTGCCGACTGGAGGGCCTCTATCACGTTGGCCTGCGAGAACCCGACCGAGGAGATCCAGGATACTATGACTGCGTTCGCGCCCGAGAACTTGGCCGCGGCCGCAGCGGTCGCCCACGGGAACTGCGCGTTGGAGTATAGCTCGTTGAATACGATGCTCTCGTTGTTGTAGGTGCTGGCGTACCAGTTCACGCCCGCGGACATCTCCCTCTCCTGCTCGGCGTTCTGGGTCATCAGGGCGACCTTTGCGCCTGGGACGGCCTGAGAGACGTACTTCGCCACCGCAGCCCCCCACTGGACGGCGTCCGGCTGGAGGTCGATTGTCCAGCTCGAGCCCGGCGGCGCCAGGAGGGCCGAGGAGACCGCCGAGACCACGAACGGGACGCTATGGCCCTCGGCGTAGGTCTGTACGGAGAGAGCGTCGCCCTGGTCGGTCGTCCCGGTTATCGCGACGACCCCCTCGTGGTCGAGGATGGAAGCGCAGTCAGAGGCCGTTCGAGGGTTGGTCTGTGCGTCGGTGAAGATCAGGGAGACGTTCTTCCCGTCGATCCCCCCGGAGGCGTCGGTCGCGTTGACGGCCAGCTCGGCCGCGACCCTTGCGCCGTAGCCGTCGGCCACCGAGGTCCCGCTTAGCTCAGTTAGGAAACCGATCTTGATCGGGGCGGTCGGGGAGTATGGGCCGGGCACGCTAGCGCAGGGAGGGGCTGATGTCGAGCTCGCCGCGAAGACCAAATAGGCGCCGGCACCGATAAGGAGAGTCGCCAAGACCAATGCTATCGCGGCGTTCCTTGCGATGGCGCGCCTCCTCGACGGGTGAAGGTTCATCTGAGCAGCCCTAAACCTCTACCCTCGGGCGTATTTATTCGAGCGATGGGCTCAGGCAGCTAGGGAGCCACGACTGTGACGAAGCCGTTGGTGAACTGCGCCCCTGTGCACCCGCCCTGGGCGTAGGACAGGCCACCAGCGTTGCAGGCGCCGGGCGGCTGGTCCGAGGAGAAAGTTCCGACCTGGGTCGGGATGAAGTTGACCCTTACCGTCTGGCCGCCCTGCACGATGCCGGTGGAGACCCCCAGCGCCGGGATCTCGAACTCGTGAGGCCCGTCGTCGGTGTTGTCGAAGACCAGGGTGACGTGTGCCCCCTCGGTGACCGTGAAGTTTGCCGGAAGGAAAGCGTCGGGAGCGCCGTTCTGAGGGGTCCCGGATGTCACCCTCATGTCTATGACCTCGGCGTTCGAGCTCCCCCCGCCCACCGAAGTGAAATAGTACGCTCCGCTCCCGACCAAGACTACAACGACCACGACAGCGAGAAGTACGACCCTCGAGACCATGCTATGTTCCCTTTCGTTCCACGCCCGGCGGCCAATTTATACCGTTTGGGTGCGGATGAGCGCATCCCGAAACGAGCGGGGGCCGAGGCGCGATGCGCCTCAGGTCTTTTCACAAGACATGTTCTCTTGTTAACAAGACAACCTCGGCCCGATAGGGCCGTCGCGCAACGCACGGGTTCGTGCTGCCCGAATCTTACTGATTTTTTATTCAGAAAACGTGGCACGATATTCGCCCGCGCGAGCGCGAGTTACGCTTATTTAGTCGAATGCCGAATATCAAGAATGTTGTCCTTTCAAGAGGCAAGGCTAGGCAGGCGGAAGACGGTCAACATGAGCGAGGACATCGCGCAGGAATTGAACAGACTGGCGAACGCCCAAGGCAAGACGCTGTACAGCCTGGTCAACGAGATCGGGATACAGGCCATAGAAGCCCATCGACAGGGTTTCAGCCTCGAACAGGCCGTCGCGGCAAAGAAGGTGGTGGAGAGCGCGAAGAAGTCGAGGAAGGTTCTGGTCAATCAAGACATGTGGTACTTCGCGAGCGCCCAGGCTATGAAAGGCGCGAAATCCAGGTGGCTCAAGCTCGTCCAGGAAAGCGCCCAGTGGGACGCGAACGTCTACCTGGCAAAGGGCAGTGCGCAGGACGTCGATGCAGAGTTCGTCAGGTCCGTAAAGGCACTACTCGCCGACTACTTTTGGGATTGCAGCGACGTAAGCATAGAAGAGAAGAAGGGCGAGCCTGGAAGCCTTTCCCTGAGGGCCGCGTTCGTCCCCGAGATGCCCCTGGAGCACACTCAAGCACTCTTCAAGGCGTTCGAGGGGATGTTCAACAGCAGGGGCTACGTCGCGACTGACACGACGGTGGAACCGGGGTTCCTCATCGTCTCTTTCAAGAAGGTCGGCGGGGACTTCGAAGGAAAGAGGTAGCTCTTCCCGCCGACCCGTCCGGCCCTACCCTAGTTTGGAATCTCCTGCTCTAGCTTCTCTGTCTCCCAGATTTCGTTGTGTGCTGGGACCGCGGCCTTTGCCCTTGCGTTTCGGATGTAGACCACATACATCTCCCTCAAGCCGAGCGCGATGAAGAGGCCAGCTAGCGCCGCGGGCGGGTCGTTCAGGGTCACGACGAACTGGTAGCTCGCTCCCATCGCCAGCATGAAGTTGGTCAGTAGGTCGAACACCCTGTCCATGGCTAGGAAGACCAAGCCAGTCACGATGTAGTACGGTGCTCGCCCGCCCTTTAGGGCGACGAAGTCGAACTTGTCGGAGAGTCTGACTATCTTGACGGCGTAGTAGGTCGCGATCGCGACGACCACCACGCTAATCGAGTTTGTGATGTCGTCGGGCTTCAGCTGGTATCCGACGCTGGGACTGAACCATATGGTGGGGAGTTGCAAAAGCGCCTACCATCAGGCAAATGCGGCGCCGACCCGCATCACGTCCAACGCTGCGACCCACCTTTTTCAATTAGAGTGGCTTCAGCTAGATAAACCTCGCGAGTTCATGTGAGGTCAAGGCAGAGACGACCAATTCTATCGCCTTTCACGGCGCCGGTCGCTGCCCCTCGCTTCTTCTCATTTTTTGAGATTCATGCGTGCAGATTGACTCACGCCGTTCAAGTATCCAACTGTCCAAGACTGGTGTGTCATGAAAGCGAACTCATCTGGAAGTCAGCCCATGGTTTTGGCGGCCGCGGTCGTAATCGCCCTGCTGGGCGTGGCGTCTGGCGGATACTTCGCCCTGCAGGCTCGTTCGCCCCAGGATCGGTCACCCAGACGAGCACGATAAACGGGCCGACGACCACCACAACCTTCACATCCACGACGGCCACAATAGTCACCGTCTCTGAGGGCGCACAGCAGGCCAAGGTGAGCTCGGTCACCGTAGGAGGCGCCCCCCAGGGATTCGCATTCAACCCCACCGAGAACACGATGTACGTCGCGCTGAAGAACTCCAGCGCAGTGGCAGTAATCAACGCCGCAACGAACGGGGTGGTGACCACGATCAAGCTCCCCGTCGGGAGCCAGCCTGTCGCCCTTGCCTACGACTCGGCCAACAACTTGGTCTACGTCTCGGAGCTGAACGCGACCCGGGTGGACGTCATCAACAGCGCCACCAACGCTCTCTCCTCGCCCGTCGCGGTCGAGGACACGACCAATGGCGTCGCCGTCAACCCCTCCACGAACACGGTCTACCTCGCTAGCAACGATGACGACGCCATGTACTTCGTCGACGGCGGGACGAGCAAGGTCAGCATCCTGCAGGTCCATGGCGGGATGCCGGACAACGCCCAGGCCCTCGTCGTGGACCAGGCGACAAAGAATGTCATAGTCGGCAACTGGTACGGCAAGAGGACCGCCGCCCAGCTAGGGTTCGTGAGCGATGTCAACCCGAGCGCCTGCCTGGCCACCAACACCAACAGCAGCTACTGCGTCACCAAGAGCATGAACCTGGACGGCGGCCAGATAGACGGGGTGGCGGTCAACCAGAACACAGGAATGATCTACGTGGCCAACTACAAGGCCAGCCAGGTCAACGTCGTCTCAGAGGCCACGGGACAGGTGGTCGCCAACGTCACCGTGCCGTCCCCCTACGGCATCCTCGCCGACGCCAGCTCCAACCTGGTATACGTCGCCAGCCTCGGCTCCAACTCGTTGGTCGTGATGAGCGGGTCCACCAACGCCGTGCTGGGGACGATCCCCGTCGGGTCAGGGCCTATAGGGATAGGCCTGGACACCAACGACAACGCCATCTATGTGGCGAACCAGAACGACGGGACGATATCAATCATCGACGGGACGAGCCTGCTCTTCTAGTGCGCTCAAAAGCACTCATATAGTTCATATGGAGTAGGATTGTTCAATGGTGGCGGGTTTGAAGCCAAGCCCCTCCTCGAGGACCCGTGGGACCGCCGCTCCCGCGTCGGCTCAGGGTTCCAAGCCGTCGACGCAGATGGGCGCCATAGTTGTGGCCCTTCTTATCGTCGTGGTGGCGATTGCAGGCGTCTACTACTTTGCGGTCTACAGCAAGCCCGCCAGCACCGGCGGCTTTTCAGAGCGGGTCAGGATAGACATCGGGGGGTACTACTACAACTCCACTGACCCTTCTCAGAGCACCCCGGCGGGGTACTATCCGCCCAACTTCAACGTCTCGGTGGGCGCGACGGTGACGCTCTTCATCACCAACACGGACAACGTGACGCACGGCCTCTCCGTCCCCAAGTTCAACGTGGACACAGGACCCATGATGCCGAACGCCACGGCGACCTTGACTTTCACAACAAGGACGGCCGGCAACTACACGTATTCTGAGCCGGTGGCAGACTGCGGCGGCGGAAGCTGCGACTCGAACTCCTCGCTAGCCGATATGACCGGATGGTTCCTGGTCACGAGCTAGGCTGACCGGCAGGCGAACGACCGAGCCAGGTCAGGGCATAAGGTCGCTCTCAGCCTTTCGGCGGCAAAAAGTTTAACTTCGATGAAGCCGGCCTTTAGAGCACGAAGCAATCCTCGCTGATACTGGTCGTCGTGGTCGTGGTGCTTGTCGTCGCCGCGGTCGGCGCAGGGGTCTTTCTGTCTGGAACAGGGACGACAACGTCCACCAACACGACCACACTGACCGGCTCCCAGTCCGTCCTGACCACCACGGCCAACTGGAAGATCATCGCAGCGAACCTGACCGTGGGGTACAACTCCGGGCTTTGGACGATGACAATCCAGTCCAGCAGCACCAAGGGCATCCAGCTCCTTACGGTGATCCTCAACACCCCCACTCAGTCGAAGATGTGCACGGGCGTGTTCGGCGGCTCCCTCCAGTTCTCCAACTGCCCTTCCACTCCGCCGGCCTCGGGTTCGTACGCACCCGGGACAGTGTTCACCGGCTACGCCTCCGGCGTGGGTTCGGGGTCGGCCGTCCCCGGCAAGTCCTATACAGTCAACATCAACGCGGTCTACTCTGACGGGTCGATCACGAACGACACGATAAGCATCACGGCGGCCACCAGCAGTTAGGTTCTCTCTGCGAGTCGATACCTGCTCGGCGCGTGCTGCGGAGCTACCCACGGCGGAAGGGAGAGTACCGCATTCCAGGCTGGTTCGATGGCGCGCTCGGACTCTCGCTCGGCCTGAGTCTCACCACCATCATCACGACGACCGCCGCCAGGAAGGCGAAGACGGTGGCCGCGAGATAGGGGGCGACGTGCCACTCGAAGCTCTTCTCCGACACCAAGTTGGGGTTGCCTCCCTTGAGCATGTAGCCCCACTGCGGGAACGTCGTCGCAGAGCCTAGGCCCGCGTCGATGAGGGAGGAGTCGAAGTAGGTGTAGGACCAGTTCTCCCTCGTTATCTGCCAGCCCTGGGCGCCCCAGTTCCACTCCTGGCTGACGTCGACCTTCGCGTTCAGCGTCCCAGCGATGGTGCTGTTGGCCAACATGCTCAGAACGAAGGTCGCGTTGATGTGCGTCGGACTGAACGTGGGAGGCGAGGTGTCCTCGGCGAACTTGGTGATGTTCACGCTCATCTGGGTGGTCTTGCCCACCGTCGTCGCGTAGATCAGCCTGATGTTCGAGGCGCCAGTGTAGAGCCCAGAGAGCCCGCCGGTCTTTCCGGACCAGACGACTACCGAGGCCGAGTTGTAGAATGTGTCGACCGCGTCAACGTTCCGGGCGTTGATGTCTTGCACCATCTGGTTCACAGCATCCTGCAGCGAGGTCGTGGGTTGCGAGCCCCCTGAGGAGTTGCTTGTCGTGGTGACCGTCGGGCCCGAGCTCCTGGAGATGAACACGTAGGCGCCCACGGCGGCAACGACCACGACCGCGAGGACGGCGATGGCCGTCTTGGCGACGCCCTTGCGCGGCGGCCTCATGTTGAATTCCTTGGGGCATGGCTCATATTATAGGTTCTCCACTAGCTCGACGAGGCCGTCCCGAGGCTGAAGCCCTTGGCCAGGTACTTTCTGATCGCCAGGACTACGATGATGGCCGGTATCCAAGCGAGGAATCCGCCGGCGTTCAGGTCGTCGAAGTTGATCACCTTGAACGCCTGCGTGCTCTCTCCCAGGCCTGTCCAGACGCCCACGGCGACCGTCTTCGCGGTCGGGCCGGTGAGGATGTCGGCGATGATGAACTCGTTCCATATCAGGACGAAGGCGAAAAGAGCGGTCACCACTATCCCGGGGACGACCATCCGGAGGGCGACGCGCCGGAAGACCTGCCACTCGGTCGCTCCGAACACGGCCGCCGCGTCGTATATCTCGCGCGGGATGTCCGAGAAGAACCCGCGCAAGGTCCAGATCACGACGGAGAGTATCAGCAGCTCCTCGGCGAGGGCGGCCCCAAAGTATGTGTCCCAGAGGCCGTTCTGTGTGTAGATGATATAGAGGGGCACGACCACTATGAACGGGGAGACGGCTCTCAGGGCGAGGAGCGTGTACATCACTATGCCCTTGCCCCTGATGTTCACCCTCGCGAGAGCGTAGGCGACGGTGGTCCCGACGAGCAGGGCGATCCCGATGCTGATCCCAGAGATCGCGAGCGTGTTCCCCACCAGCTTGGGGAAGGCGTTGAAGTGGATGGCGTCGAGGTAGTGGATGGGGGTCGGGTGGATCCCTCCGCTGTAGTGCGGGACGCCTGCGACATACGTCACCCCCTTTCCGGAGAAAAGCGGCGAGAGGTCGATGCTGTAGCCCTCTAGGGCCATGATCATGATCGGCCAGAACGAGTAGAACGCGGCGAGGACCAGGGCGACATAGAGAGCGATCCTCCCCCACGAGCGCCCGCGCTTCGGCTGAGGATGTGCGGTCATACGGGTATCAGCTTCCCAAGGAGCTTTATCATGCCGAAGGCGATGAAAAGAGTCACGACGAGGAGCGCGACCCCGATCGCCGAGACCAGCCCTATCGGGAACCCGTAGAGCGGGACGAAGAGGAGCTTGTAGAGGTAGAGGCTGAGCGTGTCGATGGGGGAACCCACCTGGTTCTGGTATCCTATCCAGTTCGCCCAGGCGAGGGGTATCTCAAAAGCCCGGAGCGAGTCGATCATCCTCAAGACCACGACGAACTGCATCACGGGGGAGCGGAGGATGGTGGGGGCGACTATCATCGTGAACCTTCTCCAGGCGTTCGCGCCGTGGAGCTCGGCCGCCTCGAAGATCTGCTTGGACTGGGAGTTGATGATGCTCAGGCCGACCAGCATGAAGAGGGGGGCCCATTCCCAAGCCTCGGAGAGGAGGATGACGGGGTAGTAGAAGAGCGGGCTGAGCTCGTTGGGGTACGGCTGGTGCAAGATGTAGTGTGAGAAGGTGAAGATGTCGTCCCAGACCGAGGAGGGGGACCAGAGGGTTCCCGCGACGATGGGGGAGATTGCGAGCGGGAAGACGAAGACAGCCTCGAACACCCCCCTCCCGCGCACCTTCTGTGTCACAAGGAAGGTCAGGGCGAGCCCGATGATGATGCACATCGAGGTGCTCCCAAGCGAGTAGAGCATCGAGACGACGATGGCGTTGTAGAAGGCCGACTGGCCTAGCATCGACCCGTAGTTGGCAAGGGAAAAGGCCCCGTTCGCCCCCGTGAAGCTGAGGATGATCCCTTTGACCAGAGGATAGAACTCGACCACTGCCAGGACGGCTATTAGAGGCACGAGCAGCAGATACCAAGTCGTGAGGGAGTCAGACTTGCGCGGGGAGTTGGTCAAGGAGACTCTACCAGGGATTTCCGGCGTTTGAATGATGGTTGAAAGAGCTATTAAGGGTTGACGGGCGAACAGCGCAGAGATTCTGGGACGTACGGCTTCCTTCGGTAACTATGACGAGGAAAAATTAGGAGGCGGGCTTCCTGCCACGCATGGCAAGATAGCCCGTCGCGATGATGAAGATCACGGCTACCGCCGCGACCCCGTAGAGGGTTGTGGAACTGACTCCTGTGCTGGAGGATTGTGTGACTGTCTCGGTCATGCCTGAGCTCGTGACTGTGACGGTCTGTCCAGATCCAACGGTTGTCGTGGATACGGACGTCGCCGTTGTCGTCACGGTAGCCCCGCCGCCGACGGTAGAGACGCTCGTCACGGTCGAACCTGTTATGGTCGACGTGATGGTCGTGGTGCCTCCGCCCGTTGGGACGTTCTGCAGGCTCAGTGCCACGATGTCACCGGGCACTCCCGTTCCCCACGTAACGATACCCGCAGTGATCGGGAAGATGACTTCCTCGTTCCCTGCGGACGTCGCGCCGATGGATGGGAGCACGTTCAGCGGTCCGCCGATGAAGACGTCCTTGATCAGCGCGCCTGTCTGCGCGTTGAGCAGCTGGACGTCGCCGGACGAGAGCGTCAGGAAGACGACTCCTCCGCTGTTGGTGATTCCGCCTCTGTAGCCCTGCGAGGCGATGAAGTGGGACCAGACCATCTGCCCTGTCGCCGCGTTCACTGCTTCGACAGTAGCGTTGTCGTTGGCCTTGGCCGTTGCTGCGATGGCGATGCCTGATTCTCCGTTGCCGCTTCCATAGTTGCTCGCGTTCCTCGCCACATAGTGCTCGAGGGACGGCACGTTCTGGCTAGCGACGAACAGGTAGTTCAGGGCGGGGTCCCAAGAACCTTCGTTCTCGAACCCTGCGGAGTTGGATGGGTAGATCAGGGTGTCCGCGAGGCTCGGGTTACCGAATGCCTGGGTCATCTGGGTGCTGTTCTCCGGGTTGTACGGGAAGCAATACGGGCACCTTGCCAGTATGCTCTGCGGTGGAGTCCATGCCCAGATCAGCGCACCGGTTTGAGCGTTGAGCTCGAACAGGTAGCCGTCCTTGCACGTCTTCCAGAGCACTTGGGTGTTCGCACCGTTGATTGTCTCGTTGCCGAGAGCCTGCCACCAGGAGCAGTCGTAGTCCCACGCGTCGTGGGCGGCTGTCTGGAAGCCCCAGACCCACTGTCCGGTGTTCTCGTTGAGAGCCATCACTGACGCCTGCCACAGGTCAGGACCTGGGGTGCAGGCGCTGGTGTATGGACCCCTGTTGCCGGTGTTCACGAACGCCAAACCAGAAGTCGGGCCAACGCCTAGAATCCAGGAAGCACCCCAACCAGCGCCGGTGGCTCCAGGGGAGTCGCCGCCGTCGGTCGCTGCGCATGCCGCGCTCTGGACGTACCCCCAGTCGTTGTAGAGGGTCGCGTTGAGCTGGGCCGCCGGGAGCGTCTTCAGGTTGACCACAGCCGTGCCGGGTATGTTCCCGCCACCGTTGTAGGCCGGGCCTGGGTAGAAGATCTCAGCGCCTGTCATGTTGTTGACCTGCTGGATGTCCCAGTTCGGGTTGACTTGGAGGTTGGAGTCTGGCTGAGGTGGCGAGCAGTAGGTCTCCCACATCAGCTGCGGCGGGTTGACGAGGATGTTCCATCCCCTGTAGAAGCACCGTGCTCCGTTGTTGCTCGAAGAGCTGAGCATCGATGTGATCATGATGCCCTTGCTCTGGTCGATCAGGATGTTGCTGGCCAGGGTCGCGTAGACGTTCACGGCACCCGCACCCTGGACGGTGGTGACCCCCTTGTAGTACGAGAAGTTCATCTCGTACGCCCCCGTCAGCGCGTTGAGCGCGTAGGCCTTGTGGTCAGGGGCGGAGATCCAGTACGTCGGGGTGTGGTTGAACAGCGCCGTCGTGTACGCCGCCTCTCCGTCGTGGAGGTGCAGCGACAGAGCGCCCGCGTTCAGCCCTTGGGTGCTGTTAGGAAGCAACGGCAGGACGGTCGTCCAGATGACGTCGCCGTTCGCCGCGTTGAGGTCGAAGACCTGGCCGTACTGGGTTGTCGCATAGACGCTCCCGTTGATGATCAGGAGCGCCGTGTCGACGCCGAGCCCTCCGGACACCGACAGCAGGGCCGTCGGGTGCGTCGGGAGCGGGAACAGCCAGTTGAGGCCGAGGTACTGGACATTTGAGGAGTTGAGCTGGTTCTGCGGGTTGTAGTCCTGGTCGAACGCGTTGCCGTTCGGCGCTACCCAGTTCGCTTGTAGGGCGGTGAGCGGCGTCGCGGCCGGAGCCGCAGCCTTGAGGGCTGGAGACGCGAACGCGATGGGTGTTCCCACCGCGCTTAGAAGGAAGATGAGACTGACTGATATTGCTGCTAGAGAAGTTTTGTCAGAAACCTTCGTCATATTTTCGACGGATGTTGTATTCGAGAGTATTTAGGTGTTTTTCAACTTGGTTATTTTTTATTAGTAGCACGGTGGTTTTCCGAATAATTGCCCAAGAAAAGACCATTGGGTTGTGCGTTCTCCACCATCTGGTCCAGTCATCTGGCTCCTCGTCTGCCCTTTATGAAGAGGTAGGCGGTCGCGATGGCGGAGACCGCGGCCAGGGTCGCGGCCGCATAGAAGCTGGCCTGCGCTATCGCTCCCGGAGTGGATGTGACGGTCGAGACGGAGGTCACTGTCGTCGTGAAGGTTGACTGCGATCCCGAGGCGGTGATGGT
>Ga0335077_10003059_pt1 | contig 20062 bp, 14 predicted proteins | sample Lox_Sample_31_FD_207151 | JGI IMG/M metagenome (GOLD analysis project Ga0335077, IMG submission 207151) | Soil microbial communities from Loxahatchee National Wildlife Refuge, Florida, United States - Lox_Sample_3.1 | ecosystem: Environmental > Terrestrial > Soil > Wetlands | place: USA...
CACACAAGAGCTCCCATATATTTCATGAAATAACGAGTCATGTTACACTATTTCCCGTGCCGAAACAGAGACCGAAAAAGCCCGCCACCATCGTCGATGTCGCCAGGCAGGCCGGCGTTTCCCTGGGCACCGCTTCCCGCGTCATGAACAACCGCCGCGATGTCGCCCCCGACCTCCGCCGCAGAGTCATGGAAGCCGCCCGCATCCTGCATTACGTCCGCACGCGGCGCGGCCGGCGCGCCGCCCGCGAGAGCCTCCCCGTCATCAGCTTCGTGCTCGCTAACCGCGAGTTCCTGCACCCCATGCACGCCCGCATGCTCCAGGGAGCCGAGCAGTACTGCGAAGAACGCGGCTACTTCGTCGTCTTCAAGCGCTTCGACTATGCGCCCGAAACCCGGGCGGAGGAAATGAAACTCCCTTCCCTCCTGCGCGAACACGGCATCGCCGACAGCATGATCCTCGCCGGAACCAATTACCCGAACCTCGTCGAAGCCACCGCCGCCGCCGGCATCCCCTACGTGCTCTACGGCAACAACCTCGTCGGCTACGCCCGCCTCCCGCGCACCGACCTAGCGCGCTCCGATGACCGCGCCGGCTGCCTGCAGGCCGTCCGCTACCTGGTGAAGCTCGGACACCGCCAGATCTGCTATGTCGGCGACATCTCGCAGCCCTGGTTCGCCAACCGCTACCAGGCCTACCTCTCGGTCGTCGAAGAGGCTGGGCTGGAGCCCATGGCGCAGACCGTCCGGCTCTCCGCCGACAATTTCCAGAGCGGATTCCACTCCGCGGAGGTGATCCTGCGCCAGGGGCTGCGGCCCACCGCCATCTTCTGCGGCTCCGACCACATCGCCCTCGGCGTCTGGGAGCAGCTCCGCCGCGGCGGAGTGCGCGTGCCGCAGGATTGCTCCCTGGTCGGCTTCGACGACATCCCCGATGCCGAGGTCACCAACCCGCCGCTGACCACCGTGCGCAATCCGTTCCTCGAGGTCGGCCGCGAGCTGGCCCGCCTGGCCATCGAAAAGGCCAAATCCCCCTGCGCCCCCGTGGCCGAGGCCGTGCTGCCCACCGAGCTCGTCATGCGCGGCACCACCTGGCCCTGCCTCGAAAACCTCCCGTCGGGCTGAAACATCTCACACCCGTTCTGTTTTGCCTCGCCGCGGTGTATCCTGGGAGTTCGAAGGAGGAGCGGGCCATCGTCAAGTTCTGCGTCCTGGCAAGCGGCAGCAGCGGGAATGCCGCCTTGCTGGTTACGGACCACGCGCGCGTTCTGGTGGACACCGGGCTCAGCTTGCTGCAACTGCGCAAGCGGCTGGCGTCCATCGGGGAGGATCTCAACTCCATAGACGCCGTGCTGGTGACGCACGAACATTCCGACCACATCGCCGGCCTGCCGGTGCTGGCGCGCAACCGGGATGTCCGCGCCGTGATCTGGGTCTCGCGTCTCACCGAGCCGGCCATCGCCTGGGGCGAGCGGCGGCCTGCACGCCTCGAGACGTTTCAGGCGGGCGCCGAATTCACTATCGGCGATATCGAAGTGCAGAGCTTCTCCATCCCGCACGACGCCGTGGACCCCGTAGGGTTCTGCTTCGAAGCGCAGGGCGTGCGGGTCGGCATCGCGACCGATCTCGGCTATGTGCCGGAAAGCGTGAAGTTCCACCTGCGCCGCACCGACCTGCTGCTGCTCGAGGCCAACCACGATCTCGACATGCTCAAGGTGGGCCCGTACCCCTGGAGCGTCAAGCAGCGCGTCATGAGCCGCGTGGGACACCTTTCGAATCTGCACATGTCCGACTACCTGGCGCAGGACCTGGATTCCTGCACCCGCCAACTGGTGCTGGGGCACCTCAGCGAGCAGAACAATCATCCGGCCATCGTGCAGATGATCGCCGTCGAGGCCCTCCAGCGGCGCGGATTCGAGACGCGCCTTTCGATCGCGTCGCAGCACAAACCGAGCGAAGTCTTCCAATACTGAACCATCATGATTGCCCGATACACGCGGCCCGAAATGGGCCGGATCTGGAGCGAACAGAACAAATTCCAGCAGTGGCTGGAGGTGGAGCTCGCGGCCGGCGAGGCCCTGGCGCGGCTCGGCGTGGTGCCCGCCGAGGCCGCCGCGCTTCTGCGCCGCCACGCGGCATTCGACGTCGCGCGCATCGATGAGATCGAGGCTTCCGTGAAGCACGACGTAATCGCCTTCACCACCGCGGTGGCGGAGGTAATGGCCGCCAGGGGCCACGCCGAGGCCTCGCGCTGGCTGCATTACGGGCTGACTTCCAACGACGTCGTGGACACAGCTCAGGCGCTGCTCTTGAAGCAGGCTTCGGAGATCCTGCTGCGCGGCCTCGGCGGCCTGCGCGAGGTCCTCAAGCGGCGCGCCCTCGAGTTCAAGGACACGGTGCAGATCGGCCGCACCCACGGCGTCCACGCCGAGCCGGTCACGTTCGGGCTGAAGCTGGCCATCTGGTACGAAGAAGCCGGCCGCGATCTGAAACGCCTCGAGGCCGCCGCCGAAGACGTGCGTGTCGGCAAGATGTCGGGCGCCGTCGGCACCTTCGGGCACATCGGGCCCGAGACCGAAGAGCTGATCTGCGAGCGTCTGGGGTTGAAACCGGCGCCGGTGGCCAGCCAGGTGGTGCAGCGCGACCGCCATGCCAATTTCGTCTCCGCGCTGGCCCTGGTGTGCGCCCTGTGCGAGAAGATCGCCCTGGAGGTCCGCCACCTGCAGCGTACCGAGGTCCGCGAAGCCGAGGAGTACTTCTCCAAGGGGCAGAAGGGCAGCTCCGCCATGCCCCACAAGCGCAACCCCGTCACCTGCGAGCAGATCTGCGGGCTGGCGCGCGTGGTCCGCGCCAACGTGCAGGCGGCGTTCGAAAACGTGGCCCTCTGGCACGAGCGCGATATCTCGCACTCCAGCGTCGAGCGGGTGATCCTGCCCGACTCCACCATCCTCACCGACTACCTGCTCGAGAAGACGACCAGGCTGGTCGATCAGCTCCTGGTCTATCCGGCGCGCATGCGCCGCAACCTGGAGCTCACCAGGGGTCTGGTGTTCAGCGGCCAGTTGCTGCTCGACCTCGCCGCCGCCGGCATGCTGCGCGAGCAGGCCTACCGCGTGGTGCAGGCGCACGCCATGCGCGCCTGGGAGGAAGAGAGCGACTTTCGTGCCGCCATCGAGAACGATCCGGAGATCCGTGCGGTGCTTCCGCCGGAGAAGATCGCGGAGGCGTTCTCGTTGGAGCGCCAGCTCAAGAACGTCGGCGCGATCTTCCAGAGGGTGTTCGGTCCTCGAACGTGATCCGTCAGATCTCGACCGGTTTCCGTAGTGTGAACCGCAGCACGGCCTCGGCGGGGATTCCCACTTCGCGCTTTCCGGTGGCCGCGGCCCCGGCAGTGCCGGCAGCCGCGCCCGCGCCGGCGCCGATCATGGCGCCCTTGGGGCCACCCGCGATCGCTCCCAACGCCGCGCCCAATCCGGTGCCCCCGCCGATCAGAACCGCGTTGCGTTTTCCGTGCGCGGCGCTCACCCGGTCCACGCTGGTGGTGTGGATCTCGTAGCGGCGGCCGCCGTGCTCGAAGGAGTCCAGCGTCACGCCGATTTCCGCGCGTCCTTTCAGTCTCCCGGACGCCCCCGCGGACGTCACGTGTCCGGCGAATCGCGTGCCCTTCGGCAGCACCGTCATGCCGCCGACTTCCAGCGGCTCCGAAAGCGACGCCGTGAAGCGGTCGCCGGCGCGGTCCCGCTTCGTGTCTAACTCCCGGTCCAGCCTCACATGGATCGCGGTTCCGTTGGGAATGGACACCCCCTGCCGGGCCGGGGCCGCCGGAGGAAGCGGCCGGCCCGGCTGATCGGCGTTGGCCGCCGCAGGGGCGGAGGACGCGGCGGCCGTCGCGTCACCGGCCGCCACCGGCGCGGGCGAATCCCCCGGCGCCGATCCACGCCCTCCACCCGTCGCGCCCGGATTCGTCGCCGCCGCCGGCCGTTCTACCGGCTCCGGATTTCGCGAGCACCCGGCCGCGAGCAGCAGCGCCGGCGCGATCCATATCCATTTCGACATGCCAGTTGTCTCCTGTATTCCCGGATGCAAAAACCGTGCCAGTGTCTAAGTCGTTGCGCCCGAATAGTACTGTCTGGACCGAACAGGTAAGATCTACCCGATCGGGCCAGGTGTAGAATGGAAGCGATGGAAGCGATACCCACCATCTCCCGTCCCGGCCTCTTCGGTGACTAACTCCTCGACCGCGCCCGGCGGCGCGTGGCGGCATCGACCGCCGCGCAGGTCACTAACTTCCGACAACTGAATTAGGAGTTACAGCCATGGGCAATACCGTGGAACAGGTCCGGCCGGACCTTCCTCAAATATTCGGTCCTCTGCCCGGTCCGCGCGCCAGGGCCATCATCGCGCGCGATTCGGAGTTCGTCTCGCCATCCTATACGCGATGCTACCCGCTGGTGGCAAAGCGGGGCGAAGGCGCCATGATCGAGGACGCCGACGGCAACCGTTTTCTGGATTTCAATGCGGGAATCGCGGTAGTCGCGGCCGGCCACTGCCATCCCGACGTTGTACGGGCAATTCAGGAGCAGGCGGCCCAGCTCATCCACATGTCGGGCACCGATTTCTATTACGAAGGCTTCGCTGCCCTCGCCGAAACGCTGGCGCGCATCGCGCCCGGCGGCGTGCCGCGCCGCGTCAGCTTCTGTAACTCGGGCGCCGAGGCGATCGAAGGCTGCATCAAGCTGGCGCGCTATGCCACCGGGCGCGACAAGATCATCGCGTTCTTCGGCAGCTTCCATGGCCGGACCATGGGAGCGCTCTCGCTGACCTCGCGTAAGGCCGTGCAGCGTGCCGGCTTCGGACCGCTTGTGCCCGGCGTCGTGCACGCCCCCTACCCTTATTGCTACCGCTGCCCCTACGGGCAGGAGCCCGAGACGTGCGCCGTCGAGTGCGTGAAGCATATTGAAGACACGCTGCTGAAGACGATCGCGCCCGCGGAAGAGATCGCGGCCATCGTGGTGGAGCCGGTGCAGGGCGAAGGCGGCTACGTGGTGCCGCCGAAGAAGTTCTTCGACGAGCTGACACGCGTGGCGCGCGCCCACGGCATCCTGCTGGTGTTCGACGAAGTGCAGTCGGGCATGGGCCGGACGGGCCGCATGTTCGCCGCCGGGCACTTCGACGCGGTGCCCGACATACTCGCGGTGGCCAAAGGCATCGCCAGCGGCATGCCCCTGGGCGCCACCGTGGCGCGCGCCGGCCTGATGACGTGGCCGCCGGGCGCGCACGCCTCCACGTTCGGCGGCAATCCCGTGGCCTGCGCCGCCGCGCTCACTACCATCGCCCTGCTCGAGCGGGAACTCATCGACAACGCCGCCCGCATGGGAGCTTACATGATGAACCGCCTGCGCGAGTGGCCGGCGCGGTTCCCGTCAGCCGGCGACGTGCGCGGCCTCGGGCTCATGATCGGAGTCGAGCTGGTGCGCGACCGGCGCACAAAAGAGAAAGCACCCGCGCTGCGCGACCGCGTCCTCGACCTCGCCTTCCAGCGCGGCCTGCTCGTGCTCGGCGCGGGCGACAGCACCATCCGTCTCTGCCCGCCGCTCGTGATCACGCGCGACCAGTGCGATTTCGCACTTGATACCCTGGAAGCGTGCCTGACCAGGGCGGCCAGCGAAGCCTGAGAATCCTCGACGTCGGCTGCGGAATCCACAAACAGCCCGGCGCGATCGGGCTCGATCGCAATCCGGCCAGCCGCGCCGACGTCCTCGCCGATCTGGACCGCACTCCTTACCCGTTCGCGGACAGCTCCTTCGACCGGCTCACCGCGATCCATGTGATCGAGCATGTCGAAAACGTGATCCGCTCCATGGAGGAATTCCACCGCCTGGTTCGCGCCGGCGGCACCGTGCGCATCGAGACGCCGCACTATACCGACTTCAGCTCGTTCTGCGATCCCACCCACCGGCACCACCTGAACAGTTTCAGCTTCCGATACTTCGGAGACAATCACGGCGGATTCGGCTACTATTCGCCGTGCCGGTTTCGTGAGATTTCCGTCCACGTGAAGCTACTAGCCTTTTGGCGATGGCTCGGGTTCCAGTTCCTGGTGAACCGCTTTCCCCGCTACCGCCGCTTCTGGGAGCACTACCTCTGCTACGTAGTCCGCGGCAAGGCGATGGAATTCGAGTTTGAAGTGTTGAAATGATCTCGCTGCTCTATCGCGCCGCCGACGGGATCCGCCGCCGTCGCCGGCCCGAAGATCACGGGCGCGCCGGCGAAGACCTGGCGCACCGGCACCTGCGCAGCCACGGATGCACCGTGGTGGCGCGGAACTACCGGACGCTCTCCGGCACCGGCGAGATCGACCTGGTCGCCTGGGACGGCGAGTTGCTCGCGTTTGTCGAAGTGAAGACGCGCGCTACGGCGGAGTTCGGCGCGCCGGAATCGGCGGTCGACCTCGAAAAACGAGGCCGCGTGCTCAGGGCCGCAAGGGACTATGCGCGCCGCGCCGATATTTCGTGGGATAAGGTTCGTTTCGACATCGTCAGCGTGGTGCTCCAGCCCAGGGTTCGCGTCGAGTGGCAGCGCGGCGCGTTCTGATTAACGCCCGCCGCCGCGCGGCGCGCGCTACACTGTCCCCATGACTTATTACGGATCGAAAGAACTAGCCGCCAGCTTCCGCACCGTGCGCAACAATACGCTGACCATCGCTCAGGAGATTCCGGAAGACAAGTACAGCTTCTCGGCTGCTCCCGGTTGCCGCACCGTCGCCCAGACGCTGGTGCACATCGCAGTCGGGTGGCGCATGCAGAACAAGATCCACATCGCCGACCACGTGTCCGATCTCAAGAATTTCGATTTCTTCGGCTTCCTCGGGCCGCAGCTTGCCGAGGAGCAGGCGCCGCGCACCAAGCAGCAGATTATCGACCTGCTGAAGAGCGAGGGCGATAAGGCCGAAGCCATGCTCGCGGGCATGAGCGAGTCGCTCCTCGGCGAGACCGTGACTTATCCGCCCGGAATGACGCCGCCCACCAAGTCGCGTTTCGAGATGGTGATGGCCGTCAAAGAGCACGAGATGCACCACCGCGGCCAGCTTATGGTGATCCAGCGCATGCTCGGCATCAAGCCGCACCTGACCCGTCATATGGAAGAGCGCATCGCCGCCATGCAAGCCGCCGCGGGAAAGGCGTAGGAGCACACCGGTAGGGTACAATCTCAGGGACATGTTCGTGCCCCTGACCCCCATCCGCGCCCTGTATCGCGCGATGGACCTGTACGGCGGAAAGACCGGCGTCGTGAGCGGCGAGCGCCGGTTCACCTACTGCGAGTTCGGCGAGCGCGTGGAGCGCCTCGCATCCGGCCTTCTGAGCGAGGGCGTCCACGCCGGGGACCGCGTCGCCTTCATCAGTTTCAACACCAACCAGTTGCTCGAGGGCTACTATGCCGCGCCGCTGATCCGCGCCATCGTGATGCCGCTCAACGTGCGGCTCACACCGGCCGAGCTCACGTGCATCCTCAATCATGCCGAGCCGCGCCTGGTCTTCTACGAGGCCGATTTCGCGCCGCTTGTCGAACACCTCCGCCAGGCGTGCCCCGCCGTCCAACGATGGATCGAGACCGGGGCCGAGTACGAAGACCTGCTCGGCCGCGGCCGCATCCAGCGCCCCGACATCTTCAGCTTCAACGAAGCAGAAATTGCCGAGTTGTTCTACACGTCGGGCTCCACAGGCACGCCCAAGGGCGTCATGCTCTCTCACCGCACGCTGTACATGCACATGCTGGGCGTCTCCACCCTGTTCTATAGCGACGAGACCGCGGTCGAGCTGCACACCATCCCGCTGTTCCACGCCAACGGCTGGGGGCGTCCGCAATGCGCCACGTTCCACGGCTTGAAGCAGGTCATGGTGCGGCGTTTCGACCCGCCGGCCGTGCTCCGGCTGATTCAGGAAGAGCGTGCGACCTCGATGTCGCTGGTGCCGACCATGGCCAACGCCCTGCTGAACTGCCCCGAGCTCGGCAAGTACGACTGTTCCAGCATGCGGATGATCATGATGGGCGGCGCTGCGACGTCGCCCGAGCTCGTGGCGCGGATGGAGAAGGCGTTTGCGTGCCAGGTGGTGACCGGGTACGGCCTTACGGAATCCGCGCCCGTGGCCACTGTGGCGCGCGACAAGTCCACCGTGACATTCGCCGGCGAGGAAGACCGGATTCGCCGGCGCGCCATGACCGGGTGGCCGATTCCCGGCTGCGAGGTTCGCGTCGTCGATCTGCACATGAACGACGTGCCGCGCGACATGCAGTCCATCGGCGAAGTCGTGATCCGCGGCGACAACGTGATGGACGGCTACTACAAGGAGCCGCGCGCCAGCGCCGACGTGATCGAGAACGGCTGGCTGCACACCGGGGACATGGCCGTCTGGGATGAGGAGAGCTACTTGCTCATCGTCGACCGCAAGAAGGACATCATCATCAGCGGCGGCGAGAACATCTCGTCCATCGAGGTCGAGCGCGCCATCGCCGCGCACGAGTGCGTGCTCGAATGCGCGGTGGTAGCGTCGCCGGATGCGCAGTGGGGCGAGGTGCCAGCGGCATTCGTGGTCCTCAAGCCGGGCGCGGCGCTTACCGAGGCGCAGCTCTGTGAGTTTTTGCCGACGCGTATCGCCAGGTTCAAAATGCCGCGCCGCTTCCATTTCTGTGAGGCTCCGCTGCCCAAGACCGGCACCGGCAAAATCCTCAAGCGCGAGCTGCGCGAGAAGCTGTGGCAGGGCAGAGAACTTCGCATACAGGGGTAGCGCTTCATGTGGCAGCAAACCTACACGCCGGTCGCTTCCAGTCTTCCGCTCTCCGCGCTGGTGGCCGCGGTGCCGATCTTCGTTCTGCTGATCCTGCTCGGCGTGCTGCGCAAGCCGGCGTGGATAGCGTCGCTCGCGGGCCTGGCGGCCGCGGTGGCTGTCGGTGGCGGTGTCTATGGAATGCCCCTCGATCGCCTGTTCTCGTCGGTGGCATACGGCGCGGCGTTCGGCCTGTTTCCCATTGGATGGGTGGTGTTCAGCGCAATCCTGCTCTACCGGGTGACGCTGGAGAGCGGCAAGTTCGAAGTGCTGAAGGATTCCATCGGCCACCTGACGGCGGACCGCAACCTCCAGGCGCTGCTCATCGCATTTGCGTTCGGCGCGTTCATCGAGGGTGCGGCGGGATTCGGAACACCCGTGGCGGTCGCGGCAGCGATGCTCGCAGGCCTGGGATTCGAGCCGTTTTACGCGGCGGCCATCTGCCTGCTGGCCAACACGGCGCCGGTGGCGTTCGGCTCCATCGCCATCCCCGTGGTGACCCTGGCCGGCACCACCGGGCTTCCGCTCGACCGCATCAGCGCCGGAGTCGGCCGGATCTGTGCGCCCGTGTCCCTGTTCGTGCCCGCGTACCTGATCGCGGTGATGAGCGGGCGCAGCGGACTTCGCAGCGTCTGGAAGGCTGCGGCCCTGTGCGGCATCGCCTTCGGCGGCACGCAATTCCTGATCTCCAATTTCATCGGCCCGCAGCTTACCGACATTCTCTCCTCGATGGCCGCGATGGGCGCGCTGCTGATCTTCGTGGGCCGGTCGAGCGCCGGACAGCGGCATCCCGGGCGCGAGATCGCATCCGCGTGGATGCCTTATGTGCTCCTGGTGGTCTTCGTGCTGGCCTGGGGCATCGATCCCATCAAGAGCTGGCTCGCTTCGTTCAACCTGCCCATCAACTGGCCGGGCCTGCACAACACGATCCTGCGTATGCCGCCGGTGGCGGCGAAGCCATCGCCCTACGGCGCCGTGTACAACTTCACGTGGCTCTCGGCGTCGGGCACGGCATGCCTGTTTGCGGCGATCGCCGCCGCCATCGTCGCGGGTCTGAAGCCGGGCCAGTTCCTGACCGCTCTGGGCCACACCGCGAAACAGCTTGCCAAGGCCGAACTGACGCTGGCCGCGGTGCTGGCGCTCGCGTTCGTAATGAACTACTCGGGTTCCACCGCCACCCTCGGGCTGGCCTTCGCGGCCACGGGCGCGATGTTTCCGTTCTTCAGCGCGCTGCTCGGCTGGCTCGGGGTATTCCTCACCGGCAGCGACACCAGCGCTAACGCTCTCTTCGGCACGCTTCAGGTGGTGACCGCCAACAAGCTCGGCCAGAACGCGGTGCTGATGGCGGCTTCCAACTCAGCCGGAGGCGTGATGGGCAAGATGATCAGCCTGACGAGCATCGCCGTGGCCGCCGCCGCCACGAGCATGAAGCGCGAACAGGAGTCACAGCTCTTCCGCTTCACCCTGAAGCACTCGATCTTCCTGGCCAGCGTGATCGGCGTGCTGGTGATGTTCTACGCCTATGTCGCGCCGCAGTGGGCGCCGTAGCCGATGCGTTTTGATGCCTGGGACAATGCCGGAATGCGCCTCTATATGCGGCTTTTGATGGTCGACCGCCACTCGTAGATGTTGTAAACGTTGGTCCTACGGCGTGCGCGTTTCGCCTTCTGGTATTCCCAACCGACCAGCACTGAAAGGGCTAAGATCAAGAGCGTATAGCACGCGAGACCAAATTCAGGTGTCATCAAATCTCCCCCGACGAAAGTACATTTTGAAGGTTCCAGGCGCTTCGCAAAAGTGCTGGGTGTAAGGTCTGTCCTGATTTGCGGATTTCGGACTAGGACATTTTTCGAAATCCGCCCGAAGGTCTACTCCGGCACCAGAACTGATGGAATTTTCCGCAGGACTGCTGTTCCATAACCAAAAGGATTAGATTATTCCCGCAACGGTTGGTGCATGATCGGCACCAGTTAGATATAGGAGGAACTCTACATGCGGATGCTGATTCGATACAAGAGCGGGCTTAAGGTCGAGGCTGTAGTACTGGCCGCCAACACGGACAAAATGAGGGTCGTTGTCAATTCCAAAAATGACACGATGGAATTGACGAGGGTGAATTGGGGTTGGCAGACGGAATCCGGGTCGGTAATCGAGATCGAGGCCCTGCTTCAGGTTCCTGGAACCGACTTCTCCGGCGTCTTGTCGGAACTCGCCCCCCGGAGGTATGCTGCCGTCTGCGCATAATAGCTGGACGAGCGGCTGACGGCCGGGCGGTCGAGCCGAAACAACACGGGCGTCAGTTGGCCTACTGGCCGGAAAACAGAGTGGCGACTTCTGCGGCACTCAGTGCCCGGTTGTAGAGGCGAACTTCGTCGATGCCCCCGGTGAAGCCGTATCCGGCAGCGCCGTAATAGCGTCCGATATAGAGCGGGAGGGTGGCGCTGGATGGAGCCGTAAACGTCTCGCTCGCCGCCAGCGTACCGTCCACATACAAACGAGCCGTGACACCATCGAAAGTCCCTGTTACCAAGTGCCAGCCTGAAGTTACTGTGCCACCCTCCGCACAGCCGTAAGGCAAGCCGCAATTGCCCGTAGCGCCGAGACCGGAATTCACAATCCACTTATACTTACTGCCCGATGAATTCAGGCCCAGGTAGAGTCCGACATTATATTGTGTCTCGGCGATCCGCCCATAAGCCGTCTCCCCACCGGAGGGATTCACCCAGGCGGACACCGTGAATGCGCCGGCCAGCGCGATTGCCGATGTCACAACGCTGCTGGTCGAGCCATTGAAACTGAGAGCCGTATTCTTGTCCCCTGCGATCCAAGCGGCAGCGGTTATGGCACCGTCATGCCCGCTGCCCGATGTGTCGTGGGCGACGGCGCCGGACCCTTCGTCGAACGGCCAATAGCCAATGAGGCTCTGCGCACCGCCGCCGCTGTAGATCGCCTGAACCTCCGCGGCCGTCAAAGCGCGGTTATACAGCCGCACCTCGTCCAACGCTCCGTTCCAGCCGTATCCGTTGCTCCCGTAGTACCGCCCTACATACAGCGGGTAATTCGTGTTTCCCGGCGCGGTGAACGTCTCGCTCGCTACCTGCGCCCCGTCAATGTACAACCTCGCCGCCGCACCGTCATAGGTAGCGGTGACCAGGTGCCACCCGGCCGCGATCGTGCCTCCTTCGGCACACCCGTACGCCGATCCGCATGCGCCGGTCGCACCGCTGCCCGTGTTCACGATGAACTTGTACTTCGTCCCGCTCCCGTCCGCGCCCAGATACAAACCGCCGTTGTACTGCGTCTCCAGGATGCGCCCGTACACCGCCTGGGTGGTTGCGGCAGGGTTCGTCCACACCGACACCGAGAACCTGCTTCCCAGCGCGATCCCCGACGTCACTACCGCACTCGTCGTCCCGTTGAAGCTCAATCCGCTGTTGATCTTTCCCGTGGTCCACGCCGCCCCGGTCATGGTCCCGTTGTATCCGCTTCCCGACGTATCGTGGGCAACGCTCCCGCTGCCTTCGTCGAAATTCCAGTACCCGATCAGCCCCTGCGTGGGTGGTCCGCTCACACCGTTGTTCACCGTCACTGTCACTGAGGCCGACGTCGTCCTGTTGTTCGACGTGTCCGTCGCAATCGCCGTCAGATTGTGCGTCCCGTTGCTCGCCGTCGTCGTATTCCACGAAAAACTGTAAGGCGCCGACGTCAGGTCCGCTCCCAGGTTGACCCCGTCGAGCTGGAACTGCACATCGTGCACCGCCACGTTGTCGCTCGCCGCCGCCGCCACCGTGACTGAGTTCGATACCGTCGCGTTCATCGCAGGAGCGGTGATCGACACCGCGGGCGGTATCGTGTCCGACGGCAATGTAGTCGCGCTCGCCGGCGACGAAGGCGACGACACGTTCCCCGCGGCATCGAACGCCACCACCGTGTAGCTGTACTGCGTGGAGGGCGTCAGCCCGGTATCCGAGTATGTCAGCGTCGTGGTCGTCGAGCCCACCTGGTTGCCGTTGCGGTACACACGGTATCCGGCCACCCCCACGTTGTCGCTGCTCGCGGCCCACGTCACGTTGATCTGCGTGCCCGAAACGGCCGTCGCCTGCACGTTTCCAGGCGTGGTTGGCGGCGTCGTGTCCGGGGGACCGGTATAAAGCGCGGCCACCTCGGCTGCCGAGAGGGCCCGGTTGTACAGCCGGACCTCATCCAGCACTCCGTTCCAACCGTATCCGTTGGTTAGGTAGTACCGGGCTACATAGAGCGGGTAATTGGCGTTCGGCGGCGCGGTGAACGTATCGCTCGCTACCACGGCCCCGTCCACATACAACTTTGCCGTCGCGCCGTCATAGGTGCCGGTGACGAGGTGCCATCCGCTCGTGATCGTTCCACCTTCCGCACACCCGTACGCCGACCCGCAATTACCCGTCGCTCCGGCGGCCGCGTTCACGATGAACTTGAACTTCGTCCCGCTCACGTCCACTCCCAGGTACAGTCCTCCGCTGAACTGCGTTTCCAAAATCCGCGAATATCCGACCTGCGCGGTCACCGCCGGGTTCGCCCACACCGACACCGAAAACGTGCTCCCCAACGCGATCCCGGGCGTGATGACCGAATTCGTGGTCCCGTTGAAGCTCAATCCGCCGTTGATCTTCCCGGTGGTCCACGTCGCCCCGGTCACGGTTCCGTTGTATCCGCTGCCTGACGTGTCGTGTGCGACAGTCCCCGAGCCTTCGTCGAATGTCCAATAGCCGATCAGGCCAGTGGGGTTCGAGGTAGGAATCGTGGCGCTGGCCTCGTTGCTGGGGGCACTTTCCCCTTGCGGCCCCACTGCAGTAACGACGTAGTAATAAGTCTGGCCTTCGACGAAGGGCCCCGAGTCTGTGAAGACGACCGTTGTCGAACTGCCGACGGCGCCCACCTGGGTGTATGGTCCACCGCTGGTGGTCCCGCGCTTGACATTGAATCCGGTTGCCGCGCCGCCGTTGCCTTGCTGCCACGCCCATTGCAGCGTCACCGAATGCGACGCCTGACCAAGAAGGGTGCCTGGGGCAGTCAAGATCAGAGAAAAGATCACTTGCTTGATGGAATTTCGGAACGTCCGGGAGTAGTTTGCCATTCGCGTTTTTACATGCAGCCAGGTAAATTCTTCCGTCCGGGCCGAGATGACTGTCGCTCGTTCTGGTTCCGGCGGTTTCCCTCTGCCGCGAGCCTTGCCGCGTTATGGTTCGAAGTCTCAGCAGATCAACTACTTGTGGACTTGATCCAAGCGGGCACACCCGCCCTCCGTTAAGCCGTTCCAGATGTTGCGGTTCGGAGCTTGGCTGAAAGCAATCTGCCTGCCACGAATCCGGGGGGAAACCCGAGGGCGGGCTTCTGCTATTGTTGAGAAATTCCGCGACTGGCAGGTGGCCGATCGGCGGAGTCCCAGAGAGCGGCGGCACGTCGAAGCGGCGGCCTGGGTATTTGCGGGATCAATCGACCTTTTTAGCCGAGAACCGCTGTCCGCCCTGAAAGCCGCTCAGGGAGATTACCTTGCCGGCCGCATCCCGCTCAAAGCCCACCTTCACAGGGCCTTCCAGCACGCAAAAGTCGCCGTCCGAGGTTGGGACTGCCTCCACTTCCGCCTGCGGACCGGGCTTGACGATCAGCCTGTTCCCGTCGAGCCTGATTCGTACGATGAAGTCGGGACCGAGCTGGTAGGAGCCGACATAAGCATTCAGCTCTGCCCGATCGATGATGCGCGACGGCTGCACGACGGGGCTTTTTGCGCGCAGAGCGGCATCGCCGGGAATGGTCAGCGCGTCATCGAGCCGCCAGCGGCGATCGAACCATCCGCCGGCCACCCAGGTCCGGTATTGCGGAACTCGCTCGGGGCCGGCTGCGATGTGGCCGTCCTCGATGATGAAATCGAACTGCGCGTTTTGCAGCCGCGCCGGCGACCAGAGAGACAGCGCTCCCGCGGAGCTGGCACCCACGATCAGAGCGTAGCGTTGCGGGTTGAGAGGATTCGGGCCGATCATCTGGACGTGGGCGTCTGCCGCGGCGAACGAGTGCCCGTCGATGGCCACGTGATCGGGCGCGATTTCCATCAGTCCGAACTTGCGGGAGATCCGATTGGCGTTTGGGCCTCCGATGAGCAGGAGCGAGTAGCGCGCTGCGTCGGCGTCGCTGATCTCCGAATCCAGGAAGACCCGCGGAGGCTGTTGTTGCCACTGGCGCCAGAAGGCGGCGGCGGCTTCTGCCTTCCGGCGGCACATTTCGTTCATCGCCGGATCGCCCGACGTTCCGGTGACGATCGCAAAGGGGGTATTGAAGATGTCGCCGAGCGGACCCGAGATAGCAGCGTTTTTCTCCCCGGGCTCCTTGTGGTAGCCGGATGCGGACAGAGTGATACGGCCTCGATCCGCGGTCGCAGTTCGCGGCTCCCCGTTCCAGACCACACGGACGGGCCTGGTCAAATCGAGCGGCGGCGTCAGGGACAGCGCCAGGACGTTCTGGGTATCCACGCGGATGGTGTCGGGAGCGGTGATTTCGGCATCCACCACCATGAACTCCCTCGGGCTCGCCGCCTGATCGACGCTCACCCAATAGGCGGCCGCGTTCTGCAACTCGGCGGAGCGCAGCCGCACCTGCGAGGGGTTCGATACGCGGCGATTTTCGAGAAACCAGTCGATCACGTCGCGCATGATGTTCAGGTCCTCATGCTGGTAACCCGGCATCTCGATATATCGCACGTTGTATCCCCATCGCTGAAGCAGGCGCACTCCGTAGCGCGAGTAATCGACATTGACGGAGCGGTCCACGTCGCCGTGATGCACCAGGACCGGCACGTGCAGCAATCCTTCCGCCATCGCCCAGGAGCTGTCGGTCTTCTCCCCGAGGAAACGATCGAGCGGAGTGAACGCGGCGAGCGCCGTCTCCGGCGTGCTGGAGTGATAGTCGGATCCGCCGTAGACGGGCGCGACGGCGGCGAACAGATCGGGATGGCGTGTGGCGACGTTCCAGGCTCCCCATCCGCCCATCGAATCGCCGACCAGGTACACGCGGTCTTCATCCACGCTGAAGCGCTCCTTGGCCAGGCGGATGGCACGAACCACGTCCTGATCCCCCAAACCGAGATAGGTGGTGTTTCCGCGGCCGTGCGGTTCGATGTAGATGACGCCCTGACGTCCGGCATATTCGACGTCCGAGACCAGGTGGCGGTCATCGACCGACCACCAGCGAACGTACTCGGGGTTCTCGGGGTTGTATCCGTGAATATGGACCACGAGCGGCCACTTTCTGGCGCGGTCATAGCCTCCGGGCAGATACGCGCGGCAGTACTGGGGCGAACCATCGATCTCGTCGCGCCAGGCGAGCCGGTAGAAGCCATAGGAGCGCTCGCGCGCCGGGTTGCCCGCACCCTCCAGTTGCAGTTCTTCGAATTCCATGAGGGGCGAGTGAATGGCCCACCACGGGTTACCGGACACGGCGCCCAGGTCTTTCCCCAATCGGTCGACGATCATGTCGGCCAGCATCCTGGTGGTGAAACCGTTCGGAGTGCCGGCATCCGCCTTTGCGGCGGCTGCGACGAGGGCCTTCGCGGCTGCGATGGCGTCGCCCTTGTACCAGGGAAGGTGCGTGGCATAAAGCAGGCCGTTGGCGCGGTGCGTGCTGCAGCGGAACTCGTAGGCGCCGTCGGGCCAGGAGGCGGCAGCGAATTGGACGCTCTCGCCTCGCGCGGCGGATTTCTCCGCCATGAGCTTGCCTCCGGCCGCGACTGCCTGGACCGCGACCTTCTCCATAGCCGAGCGTGCCCCGTTCACGTCGGTACGAACGATGACGGCGGCAAGGGAATCCGCGTTGAGCGAAGGACTGATCTCCTGGACCCGCGGCGGTATCGCGCCGGTCTCCAGCACGCGCGCGGCGAATGCCCACTGCCCCTGGCGTTGCTCGAGTTTGATCAGGAGTCCGTTTTCCCCCGCCTTGAGATCGACCTCGACGAGGTCCTCGTCAAACGTCAGCGGCCGCCGCGTGCGGCGGTCGAGCACCAGGGCGCCGTTGACCCACGCTCGGATACTCTCGTCGCTCCCGATGGAGAGCAGCGCCTTTCCGGCCGTGCGACGGGTGATCGTGGTGTAGGCGTACGCAAGCAGGTCGCGTTTCAGGCCGCGGCCATTGGCGACGTTGACCGCGTCCCCCCACGCAGTGAGCTGGCGCCACGCGACGGTGGTTTTGTCGGGGAGGGTGATGCTTGCCTTCTCGACCGGCTTGACGGCGGTCTCGCCGCCCTGGCCGGCGAGCCAGTCCTTTTCGAAACCGCCGGCCAGGGGGATATCGCCAAGCACGAGCCAGTTTCGGAGGAAACGCTCATTGCTGCGCGACCATGGCAGGCGCATCTCTTCGGCGAGCTTCGCGGGCGGCGGCGCGGCCTGCTGCGCGCCGGCGACGGCGCAAAGTGCAGCAGATGCGAGAGTGAGAGCAAAACGGTGGGCGGTCATAGGAATAGCCTGGGATCCGATTCATTGGAAAAGACGGAAGGAGCGGAGATTTGTTCCGGCGAAACGCGCCAGGCACCGGTGTGGCAAAGGCTGTTACCGGGCATTGTGGAGTAGTTCTATCCGGCATCGGCGTTCCACCTTCCTGAACCCGTGCTCCTCAGAGAGGCTCTCAAGGAGACGCTTTTGAATTCCGGCCGGAAATTTCGTATTTTCAGGCTCTTTAACCTGAAATTGTAACTCCGTATGGCTTGCGTATTCAATTAGTTGTGCGTGCTCGGGAGTGGAAGGCCGTGTGCTTACAACGGCACCGGCGGATTCTTTCGCCGAGGAGGACGTCCGAATGAAGCGCGCACTTGTTCTGCCTATGATCCTGTTGGTGCTGGCGGTCTGCGCCAATGCCGACATCGTGGGCACTATCGTCGTTTCGGGCGATAGCAACATCGGAAATGGCATCGACGGCAGTGCCGGAGCCACCATCGCGGATAACGGCCTGTTCTTTCGCAACCTGCTGGGCGCGGGTACCACCGTGGCGATCCGGACGACGACGAACCCAGACACGTTGACCGAGATCAGCTCGCAGAACGCGATCATCGGTTACTACACGGGCTTGGGCAAGACAGTCAATCAATTCAGTACGGTAACGGCGCCAGGTTTGGCCGGGGCGAGCTTGTTCATCGGGTTTCTTCCCGACGTAGATTTCACGGCGGCCGAGACGACCCTGATCGCCAATTACCTGGCCGCTGGTGGAACCGTACTGCTCACCGGGGAGTGGGGTTCATTCGACACATTAGCGGACAACCACATCAATGCATTGCTCACGGCTTTGGGGAGCACGCTTCGAATCTCGCCGGCCGACCTGGATCTCGGGGTCCATGTCGCGACTGGATCCCAAATCGCGGCGGACGCGTTGACTGTGGGGATCAGAGAGTTCTCCTATGCCGCCACGAGCGACGTGGCCGGCGGGACGGCGTTGTTCTACACAACCGCCGGCACGCCGTTCATGGAGTACACGTCGGCGGTACCGGAGCCGTCCGCAATCGTTCTGCTTCTAACTGCTGGTTTGGGCGCCTTCGCCGTTCGCCGCCGCCGGGCGTAGCCCGAGGCAATTCGGCGCGGAGGATCTCGACGATATCGGGCCGGGCAAGCGGCCGGGTCGCCACCCAGATGCCGGCCGCCGCAATCAAGGCGATGGACAGAAGCGTGCCCGCATAGATCGCGGCGCTGTCCGGCTGTGCGCCCTCGATCAGGCTTTGGAGGAAGCGGCCGCTGAGACCCGCTCCGGCCACTCCCGCCACGGCTCCTGCAGCGACCGTCAGTAGACCTTCGCGCAAGAGGCTCGCCCGCAGTCCGGCCGGCGTGGTGCCAAGCGCCATGCGCACGCCCATTTCGCGTGTTCGCCGGGCAACCGCATAGGAAACGACGGCCCTTCGGGGGAAATCCGCGGTCGATCCGCATCATATGGAGAAACGCGCGCCCCACCGAGAGCGAAGACGCCGGAAGGACGACAGCGAGCACCACTTGCGCCGCGACCAGCGCCTCACGAACCAGCCACGCTGCTCTGGTGTCGCTGGAGCCGCGCGCTGCGAACGTGTGGACACGTCCGGCAAATAACGACGGCAGCACGCCGAACAGCAGTCCGCTGAGAACGGAGATCGCGATGGCAAAGCCCAACACGCGGCCATCCAGCACCGAGTACGATTGGGAGGCAATCGGAGCCGGTTGAACCTTCGCCGCGATGGATGTTGTCCAGAGGGCGACAAAGATCCCGGCGAGGGAGGCGGCGAGGGCGAGAAGCACGCATTCGGTCAGCAACTGCCGCGAGAGCCGCGCCCGACTGGCCCCGAGAGTGGAACGTATGGACAGCTCCGCGGCGCGATCCGCAGTACGCGCCAACAGCAGGTTCGCGACGTTGGTGCAGGCGAGGAGCAGGATCAGCGCCACAGAAGCCAGCAAGACGAGCGACGCTTGCTTCGTGGGGCCGGCGAGCTGGTCCCTCAGCGCGGTGAGTTGGGAAGGGGATTGGATCTTCTGCAGAGCGGTGCGACCGGGCCAGAGCCGATCGGCTTCCGCGGAGAAGGCCTGGCGCGCCTGTGGCCACGGAATTGCCGGTTTCAACCGCGCCACCACTTCCCAGCCGTTGTTGCCGGGGCTGAAGGCTGCCGGCTTCCACAGAACGGCCTTGCCCGGATAATCGAATTCCGGCGGCGCGACACCGACGACGGTGAGCGGAATTCCGTCGAGGCGAATCGTGGCTCCCAGGGCCTTCGGGTCGCCTCCGAAGAGCGCTTGCCAGAGTCCGTAGCCGATCACCGCCACGGCATTCCGTCCAGGCGATCCCCAGCCCCTTGCGTCCACGTCGTCGCCAGCGGTGAATCCGTGCCCCAGGACCGGCTGCGTGCCAAGCACCGAGAAGAAGTTCGACGACACCTGGGCGACGTGGGCCCGGCGCCATTCGCCGGCGCCGCCCAGATTGACATCGAACGGCTCGAAGAGCGCGGTGTCGGCGAGATACGGGCTTTGCCGCCGCCATTGGTGAAATTGGGCCGCGCTATCGTGGGGCGCGAAGAAGTTGCTCAGGTAGGCCAGACGTTCGGGGTCGTGGAACGGCAGAGATCGCAGCAGCAGCGCATTGACTACGCTGAAGACGCCCGTGCCGGCACCGATTCCGATGGCCAGTGCAAGGATGGCGAAGGCGGTGTGCCAGGGACGGCGGATCCAGAGTCGAACGGTGTGCCTGGCATCCTGCGCCACTTCACGGGCG
>Ga0335077_10003060_pt1 | contig 20061 bp, 18 predicted proteins | sample Lox_Sample_31_FD_207151 | JGI IMG/M metagenome (GOLD analysis project Ga0335077, IMG submission 207151) | Soil microbial communities from Loxahatchee National Wildlife Refuge, Florida, United States - Lox_Sample_3.1 | ecosystem: Environmental > Terrestrial > Soil > Wetlands | place: USA...
ACGGACATGATCGCCAACGGGGGCAAGGAGAAGAAAGCCGCCCACGCGTTTTCGAAGAAGGGCGTGAACGAGGACCAGGTGAAGGCCCTGGTGGCGTACATCCGGGAACTGCAGAAGAAGTAGGCGCTGTTTCCGTTCGGCCCGAGCGTCTGGGAACCAGGCGGGCCCGTGCAGCCGGCAGAACGCCGCCGGGCTCGCTGGGTTCCGCTGGAGGTGTCCATGCGCATCACGGAATTGAACGGACCGGAGTGCCGGGAAGTGCTGACGCGCCAGGGGGTGGGCCGGCTGGCGTGCGCGCGCGAGAACCAGCCGTATATCGTGCCCATCTACTATGCCGCGGAGGATGACTGCCTGTATGGTTTCGCGACGGCGGGGCGGAAGATTGACTGGATGCGGACGAATCCGCGGGTGTGCGTGCAGGCGGATGAGATCCGCAGTCCCTCGGAGTGGCAGAGCGTAATCGTCCTCGGCCGGTACGAGGAATTGTCCGACGACGAGAGGCACGGGCAGGCCAGGAAGCGCGCGATTGGCCTGCTGGCCCGCCGCGAATCCTGGTGGAAGGGAGCGTACGCCGCCGACCAGCTCCGGCAGCACAGCGGCGACCCGGTGCCGGTCGTGTTTTGCGTGCACATCAGCGAGATTACCGGGCACCGGGCCGAACCCGATCCGGCACAGCAGTCCGTCGAACCGCCGGGGCGGTAGTGGCGAAGGGATCCCCGGGACGCGCGCCGGCGCGGCGAGCGCGAGCGGCAGGAATGTGATGCCAATCGTGCGCGCGCTCGATTAGACTGGTGCCGTTCCCAGCGCGGGAACCGCCCGCCATCCACGGCGGCCAGGGCCAGCCCGCCGCGAAATGATCTTCCTGATCGCGAACGCGCCATCGGCAGACCAAAGCGCCTACGTATGGTGCGGGGCGGCGGCGCGCTCCGCGTGGCCGGGCCTGTGGGCAGTGGCCGCGGCGCTGCTGATGGGCGCCGCGTATGGCGCGGCATGGCTGCGGTGGGGCAGGGGAGAGAAGCGCGCCCGAATCGGATATTTTGCCGCGGGGCTGGCGGTATGGAGTTTGACGCTGAGCGGCCCGCTGGAAACGCTGGCGCTCGATCGGCTGTATTCCGCGTATATCCTGCAACAGATCCTAATCGTGACGGTGGTGTGTCCAGCGTTGGTCGCGGGGGTGGCGCCGTGGATGTTGCGGCCGCTGCTGGGGGCAGGGTTGCTGCGCAGGGCGTTTGGATTTGTGACGCGGCCGGGCGTGAGCTTTGCGGTGTTTGCGTGTGTGTTCACCTCGATTCATGTGCCGTCGTTCTGCAACCTGGTGTGCCAGGTGCATCCGTTCTATCACGCGGTGCGCCTGAGCCTGTTTGTGGCGGGACTGCTGCTGTGGTGGCCGCTGGCGAGTCCTGTGGCGGAGTTTCCGCGGCTGTCGCAGCCGATGCAGGGGCTCTACCTGCTGGGGGTCATGCTGGTGATGACGGCCGTGGGGGCTCCGGTGACGCTGGCGGAAACGGTGCTCTATCACTTCTACTCCGGCGGAGTCCATCCCCTGGGACTCTCGCCGCTGGAGGACCAGGTGCTCGGGGGTCTGCTGATGTGGGTGGTGCAGGGGATCATCCTGACGGCGGCGGCGACGATTATTTTTGTCCGCTGGCTGAGCGGAACGCAGAGGAATCTGCAGGTTCCCGCAGCGGATAGCTACCGTCCGCGGGTGTAGCGCGCGTGGGGGCGCGGCTAGTGGGCCGCGGGGGCGGAGGGCTTCTGGGCTTCTCCCACCACCTGCTGGGCGGCCACGCCCGCGGGGGCCTGACCGGGGGGATGCAGGGTCTTCAGAAAAGCGACGAGAGCGGTGGTTTCCGCAGGGTTCAGATTCTTACCATAGGCGGGCATGTTGCCGCCGCCCTGGATGACCTGGCGGATCAATTGATCGGGGGCGAGGCGGAGAGCCACGTCGTCGAGGGCCGGGCCGCGCATGCCGCCCTGTCCCTCGAGGGAATGGCAGTTGCGGCATTGCTTGCCTTGAAAGACGAGCGCGCCCTGGCGTTCCAGTGCGGTGCGATTCTTCAGGAATTTCTGCGGGACGGGCATGCCGCTCCAGGCTTCCATGACCGGGCTCCAGGGCGCGTGCTCGGAGAGTTGCGTGAGGGTGCCCCAGCCGACGACGACCAGGAGGATGGTCATGACGGCGACGGGCCGGCGGCGCCAGCTCTTTTCGCCCTCGCCGGAAACGAACGGAAGCAGCAGGAGGATGGCCACGCCGACGAGAGGACCGACGAACAGGGCGGCCGTCTCCATCCAGGGAGGCAGAAGCGAGAGCGTGGCGTAGAGCCAGAGGAAAAAGAAATCGGGCTTCGGGGCGGTCTGGATGATGGTGGGGTCCGGGCGCCCGCCGGGACCGAAGGGGCCGAAATAGGCGGCGCAGGCCGCCACACACATGAGGATGAAGGCGGCGAAGAACATGTCCTTCCACACGGCTTCGGGGACGAAGGGAATGCCGTCTTTGTGGGTGAGCTCGTGATATTCCTTCAGATAGGTGGAACGGCGGACGACGCGGCCGGGCATGGGCCACTCGTTGACGCCAAGTTTGAGGACCATCAGCACGTGGGTGCCGATGAAGGCGACCAGGAGCACAGGGAGAATAAAGACGTGCATGGCGAAGAATCGCGAGAGGGTGGCGCCGGCGATGATGGGTCCACCGAGCATGAGGTGAACCAGGGGCGGCCCGATGAGGGGAGCGCGGCTGGTGATGGAGGCGCCAATGCCGAGGCCCCAGTAGGCGTCCTGGTCGAAGCGAAGAACCTGGCCGGTGAAGGCCATGCCCAGGGTCATGACCAGCAGGAAGACGCCGAGAATCCAGGTGAGCTCGCGGGGATATTTGTAGGCGCCGAACCAGAGGACCTGAACCATGTGGACGAGGACAATGGCCACCATGAATTCGGAACCCCAGCCGTGGAGGGCGCGGATGTACCAGCCGAGCGTGACGTCGTGGTTGAGCACCTGGAGGCTGTTCCAGGCCTCGCCGGCCGAGGGCACGTAGATGCTGGAGAGCAGGATGCCGGTGCCGATCTGGAGGATGAAGAGAACCACGGCGGCGCTGCCGAAGACGTAGAACCAACTGGCCGTCTTGCGGGGGACGGGATGCCCGGCGGATTCGCGCAGAGTGGCGCCGACCTGCAGGCGCGCGTCCAGCCACTCGCCGATTTGTCCGATCAGGCGCACTGGCCTTTGCCGCCTTCCGTGTTTGCCGCGCTGCCTCCGGGCGTGGGCAATTCGCCGGCCTGGATGAGCAGCTTTTCATTCTCGATGCGATAGTGCAGCTCGAAGAGACCACGCTCGGGAGGGCCGGAAGCGCGCGAGCCGTCCTCGTAGTAGACGCCGCCGTGGCAGGGACAGAGGAAGAGCCCGGATTGGGGGAACCAGCGGACGGGACAGCCGAGGTGCGCGCAGTTGGAGGCGAATACCTGGAAGCGGGGACCTTCGATGTGGCGCACCCAGCAGGCAATGTCCGCAGTCGTGCCGTCCCAGGCGTTGACGACGGGATTGCGATAGGTGGCCAGGCGCGTCTGCCCGGCGGGAAATTCACCCAGGCTGCCCAGCGGGATCCAGGACTGGTAGGCGCCGCGCGCGGCGTGGCTGGCCGGGGACAGAATATAGCGCACGATGGGAATGGCCAGGACCGCGGCGGCGATGCCGTTGAGCAGCAGGCCCAGTTTCATCAATACCGTGCGCCGGGAGGTACCTTGGGACTCGCTCATCGCGTCTCTCCTGCCGTTTTCTGCTGGTTGGGATAGGGCTGGCCAGGAAATGCGGGCCGCTGCGCGGCGAGCCAGGCCACCACATCGCTGATGTCCTGAGGCGACATGGGGCGCCCGGGCACGTTGCCTCGCCAATCGGGGGCTCCCAATTCCGGGCGACCGACGATCACGAGCGTGCGCAGCTCCTGGTCGGGGACGAGAGCCAGAAAGGAACCGTCCACGATGGAGCTGCCCTTGGCGCTGCCGCGCCCGCCCGGCCCGTGGCAGGAAGCGCAAAAGGTGGAGTAGACCTCCGCGCCGTGCTGGGCGTTGCCGGGAGCGGGGGCCGAGTAGGGCGGCGGAGTCGCCCCCTGCAGGGCGTTGGGTTTGGCCCAGCGCGAGCGGATCCCCGACACGATGATGTCAACTTGCCGTGTGGTGAGCATTCCGCCGGAGCTGCGGGCAAACGCCGACATGGGCGTTCCGGGAATTCCGTTGGAGGCGACGCGGCGCAGGGTCTCGTCGTCCACAATGGCGAGGTAGACGGGATCGGCGAGAGCCAGCGCGGCGCCGCCTTTGCCGTCTTCGCCGTGGCAGCCGGAGCAATTTTGCCGGTAGAGGGTCTCGAAATCGGTGACTTCGCTCGGTGCGATGACCTCCGGCCCCGGGCCGGGTTTTCCGGGCGCGCGGTCGCATGCGGCGAGGGCCAGGAGGGCCACTGCCAGCGATCCGCAAATGAGGTGCGCGCCGCGCATCAGTCCTTGCCGCCGTGTCGTTCTTCCATGGCGCCGGGCATTTCGATTCCGGCACGCAGGGCGAAGGGAACGAGCTGCCTGGTGGGCCTGCGATCCTGGCGTTTGACGACGAGCCCGGCCAGCACGCCGAAGGCGCACTGCGAGGCGATGAACCAGCGCCAGTCGATGCGCTGGTCGAGGAGCGGGTTCAGCATTCCGAGAATCGTGTGCAGCAGGCCGGTCCACATGAACGGGGCAATCACTCCGCCGAGCAGGATGGGCCGGCGGGGGAACATGGGCAGCATGGCGCCATAGAGCAGGCCGACGAGCAGGGAGGTGATCAGGTGGATTGCCGAGGCCAGCAGAAAGCTGTCCATGTGGAAACCGTAGAGCGATTCCGGACCCATTTTGATGGACTGGGCATACACGGTGGCGGCCAGCAGGTTGATGGGATACCAGATGCTGTGTTGCTTCAAAACACCGTAGAGGCAGGCGAGAACGGCCATGCCCACGCTGCCGGCCAGTCCGCCTTTGATTCCGGCGGAGATGGGATAGGTTTCCAGGGGCAGGAGAGCGCGGGCGAGCTCGGGAGCGAGCGGGAATCGCTCCACTTCGCGCCGCGTGGAGACGACCACCATGGGAGCCACGGCGTCGACGGGAACCACATGGTGCTTCTCGTGGGGCAGCACTTCGCGGAACCAGCCGACGCATCCGGCGAGGGTGAGAATCGCGCCGAGGACGCTGACGGCGGCGCTGGTGACCAGCCCGCCAAACAGCAGCGTGCAGCCGAAGGCCAGAACGATGGGCCAGGCGGTGGGAGACGGGAGGGTGACGCCGCCCTGGGGGTCCGCGCCGTGCTCCGAATGTGAATCCGTGCCGGACATGATTTCGATCCGTGCGCCTTTCCGCGCGGCCGCTAGCGGCCGACGATGTACACCACGGTGAATACAACGACCCAGACCGCATCCACGAAGTGCCAGTAGAGCGAGAAGACCTCCGCCTTTTCCGAGTGCTGCGCCTGCACTTTGCCCATGAGGGCGAACAGGAGACCGAGCAGCAATCCCAGGAGCCCGACGCAGACGTGGAAGGCGTGCAAACCCACGAGCGAGTAATAGGTGGTGCCGAACAGGTTGGTGCTGATGGTCAGACCCTTCTCGTAAATCAGGTGACGCCATTCGAGTCCGGTGGCGACGATGAAGATGGCGCCGAGCGCAAAGGTGGCGAACCAGAGGGCGGTGAACATTCCGATCTGCGCTTTTCGCAGAGCGGCCAGGGCGTAGTGAATGGTCAGACTGCTGGAGAGAAGGCAGATGGAGGCGAAAATCGGCATTTCCAGCACTTCGCGCGGAGTGGGACCGCTGATGCTCTTGCCGATGTAAAAAAGATAGGCGACGACGAAGATGAGGAAGATGGCGGACTCCGCCACAATCAGGGTGGCCATGCCCACAGTGCCGCGATAGGGCAGAACCCATTGCGGTTCCGCTGTCTGCGCCGCTGCTTCCGCTTCGCTCACGGAGCCCTTCCTCCTATTCGTACTTCCAGTCCGGATCTTCCGGATGTTTCAGGTCCCACAGCGGCCGCCGGCTGTGGACGGCGGGGACCTCGGCAAAGTTGTAGGCCGGGGGCGGCGAGACGGTGGACCACTCGAGGGTCCAGGCGTCCCAGGGGTCGTTACCGGCTGGACGCCCCTTGAACCAGGACCAGGCGAGATTGGCCACAAAGGCGAGGATGCCCAGGGCCTGGAAGAGCACGCCGATGGTGACGATGAGGTTCCAGGTCTCCCAGCCGCGTCCGGCTTCATAGGTGTAAATCCTGCGGGGCATGCCCAGCAGGCCGGGAATGTGCATGAAATCGAAGGTGAGGTGGAAACCGATGACGAAGAGCACAAAGTGGAGCCGGGCCAGCCACTCGTTGTACATCCGCCCGGTGACTTTGGGATACCAGTAATAGAACGCGCCAAACACGGAGAAGAGGATGCCGCCCACGATCACGTAATGGAAATGGGCGACCACGAAGTAGGAATTGCCGAGCTGCCAGTCGAAGGGAGCGGCGGCCAGCATCACGCCGGTGAGGCCGGCGATGAGGAACTGGAACAGGAAGGCGATGGAGAACAGCATGGGGGCCTTGAAAATGAGCTTGCCGCCCCACATGGTGGCCAGCCAGTTGAAGATCTTGATTCCGGTGGGTATTCCCACGATCAGGGTGGAGATGGTGAAGAAGCTGTTGGCGTAGGAATCCATCCCGACGGTGAACATGTGGTGCGCCCAGACGCTGAGGCTGACGAAGGCGATGCACACGGAGGCGCCCACCATCACGGGGTAGCCGAAGATCGGTTTCCGCGAGAACACGGGAATGATTTCGGAGATGAATCCGAAGCAGGGCATGATGAGCACGTAGACTTCCGGATGGCCGAAGATCCAGAAGAAGTGCATCCAGACGACCGCCGAACCGCCTGCCTGTGTATCGAAGAAGTGCGAGCCCACGTAGCGGTCCAGCATGAGCATGGCCTGCGCGGCAGTGAGGGGAGAAACGGCGAGGATGACGAGCGCGGCGGTGACCAGCATGAGCCAGGCCAGCAGCGGCATGCGGCCCATGGTCATTCCCTTGCAGCGCATGCAGACGATGGTGGCGATGAAATTGACGGCCGTGCCGATGCTGCCGAACCCGGAGACGAGGATTCCGAGGGTCCAGAAATCCGTGCTGTGGCCGGGAGAGAAGGGCAGGGAGGTGAGCGGGGCGTAGGCGAACCAGCCCACATCGGGGGCGCTGCCGGCACCGTACAGGCCGCTGCCGCCCAGAAAACTGAAATACAGCAGCAGGCCGCCGAAAGCCATGACCCAGAAGCTCCAGGCATTCAGCCGGGGGAAGGCCATGTCGCGTGCGCCGATCATGATGGGCACCAGGTAGTTGCCCATGCCGAAGAGCAGCGGCATGGCCACGAAGAAAATCATGGTGGTGCCGTGCATGGTCATCATGCGGTTGAAGACCTGCGGCGAGACGAAATGATTATTGGGGACGATGAGCTGGATGCGGATGACGGTGGCTTCGAGGCCGGCCACGATCAGGAAGAAGAGCGCGTAGAAGATGTACATCAGGCCGATCTTCTTGTGATCGACGGTGACCACCCATTCGTGCAGGAGTTCGGTGATGGACCGGCGCTCCCGCGCGGCGGCTCCCAGTGCGATGGAATCGGTGGCCATCACGAGTCTCCGTGGGCGTTCATCGCAGCGATTCCAGGTAGGCGACCACGGCGTCCAGTTCGTGGTCCGTCAATTTCATGGCGGGCATGAGGGAGCCCGGTTTGATGGCATCGGGATCCTGGATCCACAGGCGGAGGGTCTGCGCATTGTTGAGCGCGGCGCCGGCGGCGATGGTGTCGCGGCTCATCAGGTGCGTCAGGTCCGGACCGAAGCGGCCATTGGCCACGGTACCCTCGATGGCGTGGCAGTTGATGCAGGCGGTGGTCTCGAAGATGCGTTTTCCTTCGCTGACGGCGCCGCTGGCGTGCGCGGGGCTGGCCTGTCCGGCAATCCATTGGTCGAATTGCTCGCGCGTGTCCACGTAGACGCGCAACAGCATTTTGGCGTGCTGCACGCCGCAGTACTGGGCGCACTGGCCGACGTACATTCCGGTCTCGTGCGGTTCGATCCACATGTGGTTGATGCGGTTGGGAATCAGGTCCGTCTTGCCGGCCAATTGCGGAACCCAGAAGCTGTGGTCGGTGTCCGCGGAGAGCAGGGTCATGAACGTGGGGGTGGGATGGGCCCGGTCGCTCACGGGAACGTGCAGCTCGTTGGCCGCGACAACTCCATACTTGGGATACCGGTATTCCCACCAGAACTGGTGGCCGATGACGGTCACTTCGATGGCATTGGGCGGTTCGGGCGCCTGCTGGACGGCGTGAATGACGCGCGCGGCGGCGAAGAAGAGGATCAGCACGATGAGCACGGGCGTGACCGTCCAGGCCAGCTCGACCTGGTTGCTGCCGTAGACCTGCGGGGGCTCGCGGCCGTCGTCGTCAGCCCGGCGGCGGAACTTCACGACGGCATACGCCAGCAGGGCAGAAACAACGACGAAGATGATTCCGCAGACTGTGAGCACAAAAATGGAAAGCGTGTAGACGGAATCGGCAGGAGTGGAACTGGGGCGGAAAATGCTGGGGACGGCCGAGGGGCCGACGAGGACGGCCGGCCATGCGCCCACTCCGGCCTGGTGAGCCGCGCCCCATACGGTGATTCCCGCCAGCGTCATTCCCGGTGTTCCCGAGGCAGCCTGTCGTTACGCCCGCCGGATTTGCGACCCGCCCCAAGCCGGGCGAGGTAAACGCCGGCTTCGCGGACGCGTGCTGTGCTTCGGGAGCGCTATCCTAAATCATTTCGCGCCCAAACGGTGAGGGGATTCTGAGAATTCTGGAAGGTCCGGCGGGCGGGGGCGGAGGCCGCGGCGCGGTTCAGCGGAAATCCAACTCGACCTGGTCCACGTAGCACCAGCCCCAGTCCTCTCCGGGTTCGATGGAGCGCATGATGGGGTGCTTTACGGTGCGGAAATGTTTGGAGGCATGGCGGTTTTTGGAGGAATCGCAGCAGCCCACGTGGCCGCAGGTCATGCACATGCGCAGGTGGACCCACTCATCGCCCATCTTGAGGCATTCCTCGCAGCCCTGCGCGGCGGGCTTCACGTCGCGAATCTGATCGGTGTGTTTGCATCGGCTCATCGAAGTACTCCTGTGTCCGGCGCCCGGCGCCTTAGGCGACCTCCGAGAGTGCGCGGTGGACCATATGAATCGAAATGGCTCCCTCGCCGACGGCGGCGGCCACGCGCTTCACGTTGCCGGAACGCACGTCTCCCACGGCGAACACGCCCGGCAGGCTGGTTTCCAGCATCTGCGGGACGCGCTTGAGCTTCCACGGGGAGGAGCCGTTGGCGGAATCCAGGTCGCGGCCGGTGAGGATAAAGCCTTTGCTGTCCAGGGCCAGGCAACCGCGCAGCCATTCGGTCCGTGGCATAGCGCCGGCCATGATGAAGATGTGGCGGATATTGCGGGAGGCGGATTCGCCGGTGGACTTGTCGCGCCAGACGACGCGTTCGAGCTGCGCGTCACCCTCCAGGTTGACCAGTTCCGTGTGGTAGTGGACATCGATGGCGGGATTTTCTTCGATGCGCTGGATCAGGTAGCGCGACATGGTGTCCGCGAGGCGGCCCGAACGCACCACCATGTGCACCTTCCGCGTGGTTTCGGCGAGAAAGACGGCGGCCTGTCCGGCGGAGTTGCCGCCGCCGAGGACGATGACTTCGTCGCCTTTGCAGAGCTGGGACTCCATGTTGGTGGCGCCGTAATAAACGCCGAGGCCTTCGAATTTCTCGAGATTCTCGATCCTGGGCTTGTTGTACTGCGCACCGGTGGCGATGACGATGGCGCGCGCGGCGATTTCCGCGCCGGTATCGAGAACGACTTTGTAGGGCCGCTTGTCGCAGTCGAGGCGGGCCACGCCGCGGGCGACCATCATCTGAGCGCCGAATTTGGAGGCCTGGGCGATGGCGCGATTGGCCAGCTCCTGGCCGGAGATGCCCATGGGAAATCCGAGGTAGTTCTCGATCTTGGAGCTGGACCCGGCCTGGCCTCCGGGGGCGGCCGTCTCGATGACCAGAGCGTTGAGTCCTTCGGAGGCGGCATAGACGGCGGCGGCCAGACCGGCCGGGCCCGCGCCGACGATGACCAGATCGCGCAGGTGCGTCTCGTCGATGTTCGCGTTGAGTCCCAGGCGGTCGGCCAGTTGCTGGATGGTGGGATTGCGGAGGGCCGCGGCGTGGCCGCCGCCGCAAACGAGCACGGGAATCTCGTTCCGTTGAACTTGGAAGCGGTCGAGCAATTCCTGGGCGTCGGAATCGAGGTCCAGATCCATGTAGACAAAAGGCTGGCTGTTGCGGGTGAGGAATTCGCGGAGGCGAAGCGTCTGCGCGGAATGCTGGGAACCGAGCAGGACCAGGTTTCCAAGGCCGCGCTGGACCAGGATGAGGCGGCGGAGGATGAAGGCGCGCATGAAGACGTCGCTGAGCTCCGCATCGCGGGAGATGAGCGCGCGAAACTGATCGGGGGCGAGCTGGATGATCTCCCCGGGCTCGGTGATGCGGCCGAGCACGAGGGAACGGCGGCCGGAAATCATGTTGAGCTCGCCGGTGAAGTGGCCGGGGCCGTGAGTGGTCACCGGGCGTTCGCCGTGCAGATCCGGCTGGACGATTTCCATGGTTCCCGAGAGCACCACGTAGAAGGAGATGTTCATGGCGCCGGGCTCGAAGAGGATTTCGCCGCGCTCGACACTGCGAACCCTGCCGGCGGCGCGGACGCGTGCAATCTGCGCATCGGTCAGAGTCGGAAAGGTCTGCGTATTCGCGTCCAGGGCGCTGGGTATCGGTGATGACGACATTCGTTCCCCTCTCGCGGAAGATTGCTCCCGGCGACCCGCAGCGGCCAGTCCCCCCGGCTGGCTACGGACTACGGCGTTTGATGACCGCCAGGCCGGCATGGTTAGATGCGCGGGGAGGGAGAATGGCGAGGAATCAGCGCCTGCGCCCGCCGGTGAATCAGCGGCGGCAGGATCGCGGCGTCAGGGCGCGCGATCGAGCAGAATGGCTTCGCGGCTGCGCAGGGTGGCACGGATGGCTTCCAGCCCGCCCTCCAGGTCCGCCATTTCTTTCAGGAGCGAAGCGCCGTCCCTGGCCTCCACCAGGGAGCGAAGCAGCTCGCACTGACCCACGAGCTGCTCATCGGAACCGATCAGGGCCTTGAGCGTGGGGGCCTCGAGCCGGTAGCGCTGGGTCATGCGATCGTTTTCCGGAACGGGCTGCTGCTGGATGAGGATCTCCAGAGCGCCGATTTCCCTGCCCAGCCGCTCCAGGCGCTGCGCGCCGTCGACGGCCGAGGCGTCCGGATAGGGCTTGGCGCGGGAGGGCGGAGGAAGAAACTCCCGCCGGTATTTCGATTCGGCATCGCCGACGCCGGCCTTGGCCACACCGAGCAGCCAGGAAGCTTTGGTGCGCACGAGCTGGTCGTCCGCACGCAGTTGGTTTTCGACACGGTAAAAGTTGTAGCCCCAGCCGTAGAAAAGGTTAGTAGCCAACTGACGCAGAGCCCCGGCGTCATAGAATGTCGAGCTGGGCATTATTTCCCTCCGGGCCTCGCCGGATTGCTGCTTCCGGGGCTGACCGGGCTATCGCTTCCGGGCAAACCAGCTTCCGGGCCGAGCGGATAGAATCCGGTGGCGGGGCCGCCAATGTTGAACGGCTGGCCGGCAGCGGCATTCGGTGCGGAGACGAGTCCCTTTTCAGCCATGCGCAGGGCCAGGTAGTAACGCACCGCCTCCATGGGAGTCAGTCCGATGGCCTGCAGGGAGATGAGCTCGCGCATGCGCTCGTCCTTGGGCATGATCAGGACTTTCAGGTCGTTGAGGGTGATGCCGTAGGGTTTGAGGAATTCGGTGAGGTGGTTCTTGACGAGCTCGCGAACTTCGTTGATGTGCTCGTTGATGTCTTCCATCTTGGTGACTTGAACGACCTGATTGATGGCCTGCTCGATGGCCGGGGTGGCGTAATCGGAGACCTCCTTGGTGTCGATGATGTGGCCGTTGAACGGCAGGTGGGTGATCAACTGGAGGGCGGCCTCGCGGGTATCCACGTGGATGTAGTAGTCCACGGTGTAGGCCATCTCGGCCATTTCCTCGCTGGTGGCCACGCCCACGCTGCGCACCAGCAGCTTGGCGCGGTTGATGTAGATGACCTCGAAAACCCAGGGAGAAGAGCCGCCAAAAAATCCCTGGGCGATGGAACCGAGGAGCGGTTTGTCGGGAGTGGTGAGCGCGTACTGGCCCGTCTCGTAGACGTTCAACACCGCTCCGCGCGATTTCAACACGCAGAAGTGGTTGCTCTCCACGGTGAGCAGAGAACCGGAAACGATGCTCTCGTCGGCAATCTTGACGGCCAGGCTCTTGGTGCCGAGCATGTCCGTCCCGTCGTGCAGGAGCGAAGTAATGACTTGCCGGGTGATGGCCATTTTCTTTCCTCCGGAAGCAAGCAGGGTAGGGGATGGAGGTTACTCCAGCACACTCGTCGAATCAACCAAACGGCAGACCGGGGATCAGGGCCCCGCGCCCGGTCAGGCGATGAACAGGCCTCCGTTGGGCGAAAGCCACTGGCCGGTGAAGTAGGAGCTGTCGTCAGAGGCGAGAAAAAGCGCGGTGGCGGCGACCTCCTCCGGTTTTCCCCAGCGGAGCAGGGGAACGCGCGAAGTGAGCGTGGCCTTCATTACCGGTGAAAAATTCTCGGTCATCGCCGTTTCAATCCATCCGGGACAAATCGCGTTGACCCGGATGTTGCGCGAAGCCATCTCCTGCGCCACGGAACGCGTCAGGCCGAGGATGCCGGCCTTGGCCGCGCCGTAATGCGCCGCGATGGGAATCCCGTGCAGGCCGGCCACGCTGGACATATTGATGATGGAGCCTTTGTTTTTCGGCGCCATCAGCTTCAGCGCTTCGCGCGTGCAGTAGAACGTCCCGTTCAGGTGCACGCCGATCATGCGGTGCCATTCCTCGTCGCTCAGCGAGACGGTGATGTCCCAATGCGTCTGGATTTTGCCGCCGGCCATCATCTCGCCCAGTTGCGCTTCGCCTTTGCGATTGATCTCGTCGCGACGGTTGCCGGTCTCGCCGATGCCCGCGTTGTTCACCAGAATGTCGAGGCCGCCGAAGCGCTTCGCTACCTCCGCGAACATCGCACGCACCGACGCGCTGTCGGAAACGTCTGCCGCGAGTGCGCAGGCCTGTTCGCGGGCGGAGCCCAGAGAGGCGACGGTGGCTTCGGCCGCTTCGCGCTTCACGTCGTTGACGATGACGCGCGCGCCTTCTTTCGCAAACAGGGCGGCGATGGCCGCTCCGAGGCCGGACCCGGCGCCGGTGATGAATGCGATGCGTCCGTCGAGTTTCATTGCCGCTCCTCCTCCGGCCGGTGCCGGCGGGCGACGAGTGTACCACTCGACCTTGCCCGCGGGATTGCGCCCCTCGATCCGGTCAATTTTGGACAGGGATTCTGCCGTGCCATCCGGAGAGGCGGGCATCAAGCTTCAGCTCCCGGGTATAATGTGCGCAGCAGCGCAGGCCAGCGGCCGGGCGAGGAGAGCGGGCGGCAGGCGAACATCGAAGCGAGCACATGTCCACCGAGCATTTTGACGTCGTAATCATGGGTGCCGGACTTTCCGGAATCGGCGCGGGCTACCGGCTGCAGACGAAGTGTCCCGCACAAAGCTACGCGATCCTGGAAGCGCGGCCGGAGATTGGCGGCACCTGGGACCTGTTCCGCTACCCCGGCGTTCGCTCCGACTCCGACATGTTCACGCTCGGCTATCCCTTCCGGCCATGGAAGGATGCCAAGGCCATCGCCGACGGGCCTGCCATTCTCAAGTACATCCGCGAGACGGCGCGGGAATGCGGGATCGACCGGCACATCCGCTTCCGGCAGCGTGTGATATCCGCAGCGTGGTCGTCCCAGGACGCTCGCTGGATGCTGGATGTGCAGGCGGGAGAAAACGGCGAGACCGTCCGGTACACCTGCAATTTTCTGTACGGCTGCACCGGCTACTACCGCTACGACGCGGGCTACCAGCCGGACTTTCCGGGCGCTGAAAATTTCCGCGGGCGATTCCTACATCCCCAGCATTGGCCGGAGAACTTGGATTATTCGGGGAAGCGAGTGGTGGTGATCGGCAGCGGCGCCACGGCAGTGACGCTGGTTCCCGCCATGGCCGAAACCGCGGGGCACGTGACCATGCTGCAGCGCTCGCCGTCGTACATATTGAGCATCCCCGCAGTCGACCGGATTGCCGGGTGGCTGCGCCGAGTGTTGCCGGAAGGTCCGGCGCACCGCATTCTGCGCTGGAAGAATATTCTGGTGAGCATGGTGCTGTACCAGCTCAGCCGGCGCAAGCCGCAGTTCATGCGCGGGCTGTTCCGAAAGATCGCGGCTGGCAATCTGCCGGCCGGCTACGACGTGGATACCCACTTCAAGCCGAACTATGAGCCGTGGGACCAGCGGCTGTGCCTGGTGCCGGATTCGGATTTGTTCAAGGCCATCCGCGGCGGGCGCGCGTCCGTGGCCACGGGGGAGATTGAGACGTTCACGGAGCGCGGGATCCGGCTGCGCTCGGGCGAGGAATTGGAAGCCGACATCATCATTTCCGCGACGGGACTGCGCATGGTGGCGCTGGGCGGAGTGAAGCTGACGGTGGATGGCGCGGCGGTGGAGCCGGGGAAGACGTTCATCTACAAGGGAGTGATGCTGGGCAACATTCCGAACTTCGCGTTCTGCGTGGGGTACACGAACGCGTCGTGGACGCTGCGGGCGGACCTGTCCTCTACGTTTGTGTGCCGGGTGTTGAATCACATGAAGCGCCACGGGTATCGAGTTTGCCGCCCGGAATGCGATCCCGAAGGGCTGGAGGTGAAGCCGTTGCTCGGTCTGAACTCCGGATACGTGCTGCGGGCCGCGGCGGACTTGCCGAAACAGGCGGGGAAGAAACCGTGGATCATGCGGCAAAACTATATTCTCGACATGCTCACGATGCGGCTGGGATCGCTGGAAGACGGGGTCTTGAAGTTCACCCGGGCGGTGGCGGCGCGGAGTGCCGAGATTCGCGAAGCAATCCCGGCGGATTAGCCGGCGAAAGATATTCACCAGGCTCTCTGTCCGGTTCGGAACCTGCGCGGCCAGCCGGCTCTCCAGTGGAGGCGCCGGGGAGATCCCTGAGAAGTGGTGGAAGCCGTTTCTCCCTGAAAATCATCCAATACTCCAGTCGTCTTCATACCCGGTGGCGGGTGGGCGAATTTTGCGGCGCCAGGGAAGGGCCCTTCATGGATCGCGCGATGGAATCTCCCACGGAAGTGTTCTCAAGAGCTGTTCACGCGCAGAGTGAGTCAAAGCTGTTTTCGAGCAAGGCCGTCCTCGAGATCCTGAAACTGATCTTCTCCGGCGCTCCTCTCGAAGAGGTGCTCACCATCATCGCCGGCCTGGTGGAATCGCAGGGCGACGGCCTGCTGTGCACGATCTGGCTTCCCGACGAGGACGGCGTGCATGTGCGGTGCGCCGCGGCGCCGAGCCTCGCCGGATTTGCAGCCAGCGTAGGCCCCATGGCCATCGGCCCCAAAGGAGGTTCCTGCGGGACGGCCATCCACCGGCGAGAGCCTGTATTCGTCAGCGACATTCTGACCGACCCCATCTGGGACGACTACCGCCACCTGCTCATTCCGTATGAGATTCGTTCCGTGTGGTCGCGCCCGTTATTTGCGCGCGAAGGCCGGGCGCTCGGAACCTTCGCCATGCACTATCGCCAGGCGCGCAGCCCTTCTGCTGCAGACGTGGCGCTGATCGAGGAGGCCAGCTACATCACCGGAATCGCGATTGAGCGGAGTATCAACGAGCAGGCGCTGAGGCACGAACGCGACCGGCTGCGCCTGCTCCTTGAAATTACCAACAGCATGAGTTCGAAGCTGGACATTCGCCATCTGGTCGAGGTGCTTTCCACGAATTTGCTGAGCGTAACGCGATGTGATTTTTGCGCACTGGCGTTGCCGGATGCCGAGAGCGGCGAATTGCGCCTCACGACTCTCTACAATCCCGAGCCCCGAGGCTCCCTTTGCGATGGGACGATCATACCCATCCACGGCTCGAGCTGCGGCAAGGCCTTCCACACGGGCCGCACCCAGCACTTCGACCGCCTGGACGAGGTTCGCGACGACCCGGAAAGTTTTGGCAACGAGACCGGCCAGCTTCTCTATGAACGTGTGGTGGCGGAAGGCCTGGTCTCCGGCTGCGACCTCCCGTTGATGGGCAGAGGCGGCGTGGTGGGCGTGCTGGCCGCGCTCAAGCGGTCCGCAAAGGGCTTTTCCGAAGACGACGTCCGATTCCTGGAACAGGTGGCCGGGCAGGTGGCCGTGGCCGTGGAGAACGCGACGAGTTACCAGACGGCGGTGAATGACAGGGACCAGGAGTCGCGCCAGCGAATTTATCTCGAGGAGGAAATTCGTTCGGAATTTGGCGCCATTATCGGAGACAGCCCGGCCCTGAAGGCCAGCTTGAATCTCGTGTCGATGGTCGCGCCCACCGATTCGAGCGTTCTGATCGAGGGCGAGACGGGCACCGGCAAGGAGTTGATCGCCCGCGCGATCCACGACCTGAGCGCGCGCCGGGAGCGCGCTTTCGTCAAACTCAATTGCGCGGCCATTCCGCTCGGACTCCTCGAAAGCGAATTATTCGGACACGAGAAGGGAGCCTTCACCGGAGCCATCGCGCAAAAGGCGGGGCGTTTCGAGCTCGCGGACAAGGGAACGCTCTTCCTGGATGAAGTCGGCGACATTCCGCTGGAGCTCCAGGCCAAACTGCTGCGCGTGCTGCAGGAGCAGGAGTTCGAGCCGCTCGGCAGCAACCGCACGCATCGCGTGGACGTCCGCCTGATCGCCGCCACGCACCGGAATCTGGCTTCGATGGTGAAGCAGATGGCGTTTCGAGAGGACCTGTACTACCGGCTGAAAGTTTTCCCGATCAACGTGCCGGCCTTGCGGCAAAGGGCCGGCGACATTCCCAAGCTGGCGTGGCATTTTACGGCCCTCTACGCGCGAAGAATGAACAAGACGATCGGCCAGATTCCTCCGGAAACGATGGCCGCTCTGGTGAGCTATCGGTGGCCCGGAAACGTACGGGAATTGCAGAACTTCATCGAGCGCGCGGTGATCCTCTCACCGCACTCGGTGCTGCGCGCCCCAATCGCCGAACTGGAGTCGCTGGCCGCTCCACGAGTAGCCGCTCCGGCGATGAATGATCTCGCCCAGATCGAGCGCGAGCACATTGTTCGCGCCCTGGAAGCGAGCAACTGGACGGTCGGCGGCAGGAGCGGCGCTGCTGAGCGGCTGGGCATGAAGCGCACGTCGCTCGTATACAAGATCAAGAGGCTTGGTATCGTCCGCCCAGTTCCGAAACCGCCTGAAAGCTGAGCAGCGAGTCTGCCAGGCCGCGACGGAAGCCCGTCACTGACGAATTTCCGTCTCGGATTCGTCTCGCCGGCTTCCGGACTCTTAGCTCCCGCCTCTCACCCATCTCCCTGCGTGGGAATGGCTTGCGCAGATTAGCGCGAGAAGGGTCGGGCTGCCGCGCTTTGGCCGGACAATTGCAAACGCGATGCCTTGGGCCTCCGCAATTCGGGGGCGGGAGATCCACGCACGCCTCCTTCGCCCCCGGCTTTTTCATACTTCCCGATGAAGGAGCGGCCATGAGCAAAGCGAGAGAAGTCCAGGCAGCGCCACAAGAATCGATGCCGGGCGTGCAATCCGCCAACAGCTCCCCTACGACGATTCACACGGTTGAAGCGGACGGTGTGAACGTGTTTTATCGGGCTGCCGGCGACACGGCTGCGCCCGTCGTCCTTCTGCTGCATGGATTTCCTTCGTCGTCGTTCATGTTCCGCGAGCTGATTCCGCGGCTGGCCGATCGCTATCGCGTCGTCGCGCCGGATTTGCCGGGCTTCGGATTTACAAAGGTTCCAGCGGATCGGCGCTACATGTATACGTTCGCTGGGCTGGCGAAGACCATCGCGGCGTTCAACCAGGCGCTCAGGATTGATCGCTTTGCCGTCTACGTGTTCGATTACGGAGCTCCCGTGGGCCTCCGCCTGGCGGCTGCGAATCCGGAACGCGTCACGGCCATCGTCTCCCAGAACGGAAACGCGTACGAGGAAGGACTGGGCGATGCCTGGGGGCCCATTCGCAAGTACTGGGCCGAGCCCACGGCTGAGAACCGCGAAGTGCTCCGCAAAAACATTCTCACCCTGGAAGGAACCCGCTGGCAGTACACGCACGGAGTCGCGAACCCCGACAGCGTTGCTCCCGAGTCCTACACACTCGATGCGGCGCTGCTCGAGCGCCCGGGGAACAAAGACATCCAACTGGATTTGTTCCTGGATTACGCCTCGAACGTGAAGCTCTACCCGAAATTTCAGGAGTATTTTCTCCGGTCGAGGCCGCCCCTGCTCGCCATCTGGGGCAAGAACGATCCCTTCTTCATTCCCGCGGGAGCGGAGGCATTTCGCAAGCACCTGCCGAACGCGCAGGTCCAATTCCTGGATACGGGGCATTTCGCCCTGGAGACGCACGTCATCGAGATTGCTGCGGCGATGAAGGAATTTCTCGAGAGCGCGCGCTGAACCGGCGCCGCAGGACCGTGCGATGAGCGCGTTTCCGCAGGACTCGGCAGTTGTGCTGGTTCACGGCGCGTGGGCCGATGGCTCCTGCTGGGCAAACGTGATTCTTCCTCTCAGGGCGCAGGGGCTCAACGTCATGTGCGCGCCGATTCCGCTGACATCCCTGAGTGACGACATTGCCGCATTGTGCCGCGCGTTCAGAAGGATCCGCGGGCCGCTGGTGCTCGTCGGCCACGCCTACGCAGGCGCCGTCATCGGGGCGGCCAACGATGCCCGGGTCCGGTCGCTGGTGTACATCGCGGCCCTCGCGCCCGACGAAGGAGAGACCGTGGCCAAAGTCTTCTACCGCGCCGAACCTCATCCGGAGGCACCCAAACTGGTTCCGGACGCGGACGGACTCGTGTGGATGCCGGAAGACGGCTTCCGCCGGGCCGTTGCTCATAAAGCCCCGATGGAACAGACGAACATCATGGCCGCGGTTCAGCGGCCCATCGCGCTTCAGTGCATCGAGGAGCCGGCCCCTGCGCCGGCCTGGAAATCGAAACCGTCGTGGTATCTGCTGGCGGAAGAAGATCGCGTGATCTCTCCGGCGACGCAGCAGTTCATGGCCCGGCGCATGAATGCAAGCGTGCGCTCCTGCCGTGTGGACCACAGTCCGATGTACACCGCGCCGGATCTGGTGACCGCCGTGATTCTGGAGGCGGCGCGGGAAAGCCTCTCTCGATAAGGCGCGAGGAGAAATTCGAAGGGAAATCTGATGAGCGCAAAGTCAGTTGCCATTGTGACCGGAGCGAGCCAGGGCATCGGACGAGCCACGGCGCTCCGCCTCGCCCGCGATTTTTCTGCGGTGGTCCTGGTGGCCAGAAATGAGGAGCAACTGGAAGCCACCGCCCGCGGGGTGAAAGCGGCCGGCGCCGAAGCGATGGTCTGCGCTCTCGACCTCCGCGAACCACAGGCCGCTGCGGCCGTCGTTGCGGCGGCCATCGAACGCTTTGGCAGGATTGATGCCCTCCTCAACGTTGCCGGCGCGGTGCCGCAGATTGATCTGTTCGAGATGACGGACGCGCAGTGGGACGACGGCATGGCGCTCAAGCTGCACGGTGCGCGCCGCCTGACGATACGCGCCTGGGAAGCATTGAAGGCTTCCAAGGGTTCTGTGGTTTTGATCTCCGGCAGCGCCGCTCTCGATCCCAAGCCCGGATTCGCCGCAGTGGCAGCCACCAACGCGGCCATCATCGCGCTCGCCAAGGCATTTGCCGAACAGGGGATCAAGGACGGAGTTCAGGTGAACAGCGTGGTGCCGGGCGCCGTGATGACGGGGCGCCGTCAATCCTTCTTCGAAAAGTGGGCGCCTGCGCACAACCTC
>Ga0335077_10003061_pt1 | contig 20052 bp, 15 predicted proteins | sample Lox_Sample_31_FD_207151 | JGI IMG/M metagenome (GOLD analysis project Ga0335077, IMG submission 207151) | Soil microbial communities from Loxahatchee National Wildlife Refuge, Florida, United States - Lox_Sample_3.1 | ecosystem: Environmental > Terrestrial > Soil > Wetlands | place: USA...
AAGCATCGGGAATGCGCTGCGTCTTTCGTGAACGCGATCATGCGATTGTGGCGCTGCCGGGAGGCGGTGGCGATCGCCGACGCAGTGGTAGTCCGGGGCGCGGCCGCGGCGCAAAACCAAAAGAACTTGCGTGGCACTTGGGCGACCGCGTGCGCGTTCGCGCCGAGCGCATCGACCCCATGCGCCGCAGAGTCGAGTTCGCGATTGCCACATCCTCGGATTGAATCCCGTGACTACGAATGCCAAGCGCGGATTCGTTTACGGGACGCTGCTGCTAGGAATTGGCTTGGCCGGAATGTACTACCTTTGGGGTCCCCTCTTCTCAAAACCGCTGGGCGAGCCCCGGCGAATCGGGTTCGCAAACAAGGAGCTGTCGCCTGAGGAGCAACTGCAGTTTCTGGGCGGGAATTTTCGCATCATCAAAAACCTTCGTGAACTGCCGGGGCCGGTTCTGGACGCCCTAATGGAAGAGGGTGGTACGCGGTTAACCATGGTCAATCCGGGCAAGAGATTCGAGGCAAGCGACGTCATTGTGGACCCGAGCTTGCCAAATCGAAGACTGATATTTGCAGGCGTTGAAGACAACAAGGTATTTATCCACTACGAGCAAGGCGGAATTGCGCACATGTTTATTTTGGCGCTTCTGCGGCTGAGTCCAGAAGGCAAGATCGAGGGTCTTTCGCGAGACTTCTGCGGGCCTGAAGCCGACCTGCAGACTCTGCGGAGTGAAATTGAACACGGAAATTGCACCCAAGCTGTGCCTCCGGAAATGAGGTAGCAGCGATATCGCGTCGGCAAACCTCAAATGCGCGGGGCGGGGTCAGAGGGATTCTTCCTGGCCGCGAAATCTCGTGTGAACTCCTCGTATTCTTTGTCGGACAAATGGTAGCGGAACAGACTCTCGAATCCCTGGAAGCTCTCGAGAGACATCCAGCGATGCAGGTCTTCCGCGACTTTGCGATCGAGCGGCAAGTGCTCGATGAAAACCACCGAGACTGCGGTGGATAGATCCGAGGACGCGTCAGCGTCAGGAGCGGAGGGTTGGTTCAGGCACCAAGCCGCAAAGTCGTAGATCCGCCCGATCAGGTCGTCGTTGCGAGGAGATGCTTCGTACATGTCCACCAAAGCAAGGTGAAGGTCGATCCACAGGCTCATCGGCCCAGGGCTTGGACGGTCTTGAGTGATCAGATCCTCGAATTCGGGCAAAATCTCGGCGGCTTTTTCCAGCCAATATTCCAATGTGATCCTCGGCGAATCGGCGCTTCGTTTTGCTATCCTTAAAGGTTAATTATAGCTTTCGCTGCATCCTGCCGGGCTGCCGCGACGCGTAAATACGAAGAGAGGAATGGGCCAAAGTGAGCACAAGCACAGCAACGGAGCGCGGAGTGAAGCGCGTACATAACTTTAATGCGGGGCCGGGGGCGTTGCCGCTCCCGGTGCTGGAGCGGATCCGCGAGGAGTTGCTGGATTGGCGCGGCAGCGGGATGAGCGTGATGGAGATGAGCCACCGGTCGCCGGAGTTCGAGAGCATCAACGCGGCGGCAGAAGCGGGCCTGCGCAAGCACCTGCAGATTCCCGAGGAGTACGCGGTGATTTTCGTGCAGGGCGGCGGCAGCCTGCAGTTCACCATGGCGCCGATGAATTTGTGCCTGCCGGGCAAGCCGGTGGATTTGATTCATACGGGAACGTGGACGGCGAAAGCGCTGGGCGAGTTGAAAAAAGGCGTGCTGCACAATGTGGCGGCGTCCACGGAAGCGGAGAAGTTCACGCGCGTTCCGCGTAAGGACGAGATCAAGCTGACGCCGGAGGCGTCCTACGTGCACATGTGCACGAACAACACGATTGAAGGCACGCAGTGGGTGGAGATGCCGGAGACGGGCAGCGTGCCGCTGGTCGCGGACATGTCGTCGGATATTGCGTCGCGGCCGGTGGACGTAAAGAAGTTCGGGCTGATTTTTGCGGGCGCTCAGAAGAACCTAGGGCCGAGCGGCGTGACGGTGGTGATTGTCCGGAAGGATTTGGCGGAGCGCGCGGACAAGAATCTGCCAACCACGCTGCAATACCGCACGTTCATCAAGGAAAAATCGCTGTACAACACGCCGCCCACCTTCGCCGTGTACGTCGTTGGCCTAGTGATGGAGTGGATTGATGCGGAAGGCGGCATCCCCGGTATTGAGAAGCGCAACAACGCCAAAGCGAAACTGCTTTACGACACGCTGGAGGCCAGCGGCGGTTTCTATCATTGCCCTGTCGAAAGGGCTTCGCGCTCGAAAATGAATGTGGTGTTTCGTGTAGCGGGCGGCGATGAAAACAAGGAAAAGCTGTTCGCAAAAGAGGCGGCCGCCGCAGGACTGGTCGGTACGCCGGGCCACCGTTCGGTCGGGGGCATGCGCGTATCGCTGTACAACGCCGTGACGCTGGAAGCAGTGGAAGCACTTACGAGCTTCATGCGCGAATTCCAGCGCACCCGCGGCTAGAGCCAGTGTCGTAGATGGATCGCGGGATAGAAAAACAGTTCCTCAGGGCTGAAGCTCTTTTTTTTCGCCAACTTTTTCGTCGGAGCTTCAGCGTCTGTGTGGCAACTAGTTTTGGTGGCCACTAGTCGTGGAGAGTTGTTTCGCTCTCCACGACATATTGTGGCCACACCGTACGAAAACTAAGTACCCACACAGACTCTTCAGGTTCCGACATTGCCTCAACAAAAAAACTCCCTACCTCAGCCGGGTGCCCCACGCTCCTTTTTTGAGCGTGGGGCGCGCGACACCTCCGCAGTGTCACCGTCCCTTTTGAGCGCTGTTCCCTAAGCCCGAGTCGGCGGATAATTACAGCGCCGTCCGGCAGCGCGAGGTAACTACCCCATTTTCGCAACGCCCTTTCCCGTCGAAGCCGTCCTCTTCCTGCACTTGCTTTGGTGTGTCTGGGTCTTGCTCGGCTGGACCGTCACGCGCCGCCGCCCTCTTCTGCGCACGCTGCACATCGCCTCGCTTCTCTACGCCATCGTCATCGAACTGCTTCCTTGGCCGCTCTGCCCGCTCACCGTCGCGGAAACCTGGCTCGAAACTCGCGCCGCTATCGCACCCGCCCGCGGCCCATTTCTCGTGCGCGTCCTCGACGCCATCGTCTATCCCAACCTGCCAGTGTGGCTCGTCGCCGCCTCCGCCGTCCTCGTCTGCCTCGCCATCCTCTCCATCTACCTCCGCCGCTACCACCGCCGCCCACCCGCCGGCTCGTGGTAAACAAGGCCTCCCCGAAGTAGCCCACAGCACGCTATATGAATGACGTCCACCTTAGGCCTTGACTCCGCCCGTGGGGTCTTTTGTCAGCGTACCGGTGGGAGTCTTGACCGTAACAGTGTATTTGTACGACGGTTTCTCAGCGGGGCATGGTGAAACGCCGGCCCGCACAACGCCGGTACCTTTGCGATGCCCTTCGAAGTGTGAGTCGGTGAAGGGCGAGCCGTGCGGCGGTTCGAAGTCTACCTTGAAGCAGGGACTCTCCGCGCCGTGTTTGTGTTCCCGTGAACAAAACCATTTCACTTCTTCTTTATCCGATATGTGTACCCAGAAGGGGTCTGGTGTTACCACGATATTCTTCCCTTCAGGATCGAGTTCAATCACGACTGCAACCTCTCCCCTGGGTGCAAATCCTTTAGCTGGTGTAGGCATAATCTGTCTCCTGTCAATTCATCTTGGCCCTGAGTAATTCCTGGAATTGCGGTCTGCTCCGCAACGGTTCAAAGTTCGGAAGGTCTCGAATGCGAGACGCCGAGTACCCTCGTGCGACTGCTTTCTTCAACCAGTCGATCGCCTCGTCCGGCTGGTCGAATTGGTTGTAGACAAGCGCCGCTTGAAAAAGCAAGAACGGGTCCTCCGGCGAGAGCTGCAGCCCTCGGTGCAGGGCGTCCAATGCCGGTTTTTTCTCGTCAAGCATCGCGTGGCAGAGGGCGAGCATGCCGTAGGCATTGGAATCATTCGCATTGACGCGAAGTTCCTCCCTCGCAATCACGATCGCTTGGCGGTACGCGGCCACGGATTGGCTACGTTTTCCTGGGGTCCAATAGTATCCGTCTCCGAGGTTCGACCACAGGAGCGAGTCCCTCTCTGTAAGCTTTACTGCGTGCTCGTAGGCGCCATCGGCTTCTTCGTATCGCCTGAGGAAAAAGTAGGCGTTTCCGAGGTTCGTGTAACCGTAGTCAGAAGGACGGATGGCAATCGATCTCTCCAGAACGGCAATTGCTTCGTTGTAACGGGCCTGCTCCACATAGGCGGCACCGAGGTTGGAATAGCCACGGAAGCTGTCTGGAGCGAGTGCTACCACCTGATTAAACATCTCGGCCGCTTCACGGTAGCGTGCCTGGCGGTAAAAAAACACCCCCAGCCAGTTGTAGCTGGCCCAGTAATGCGGTCGTAGTTCGATTGCCCTCCGATACGTTTTTTCGGCTTCTTGGAGCTTTCCCAAATGCTCATAAGCGTCCGCCAAGCCATGAAAAGCGCCATCGTTGGTTGGCTCACTCTCGACGGCGCGTTGGAACTCTAGTGCCGCGTCCTGATAGTTTCCCGTTCCTGAGTCGAGCGTTCCCAGGCAGACATGGCCCGAGGAAAGTTGGTTGTCCAGGCGGTTGGCCTGCTCACAGGACTCTCGGCTCTTATCGATCCAGCCAGGTTCTCGGCTGCTCTCGTATTTCTGCCAGTAGGCGTCGCCCAAACCCGCGTAGGCTAAAGCGTAGCTGGAGTCGAGAGCCAGAGCTCGCTGGAAGACTTGGATGGCACTATCGAGGTTTTCCGCTCGGTCGTAGTTCTGAAGATATCCTCTTCCTTGCAAGTAATAGTCATAAGCTCTAGCCACCTGTGTGCCGTGACCCTCGAGCGCCTGACGCTCACGCCCCTGCACCTTTAGTTCGAGCATCCGGATCACTCCATCTACTACGGCGTCCTGGGCGCCGAACGGATCCGTTGCCGCTACCGTCAGGCTAGTGGCATGTATCTGCCGGAGAGTATGAGCATCTACCAGGCTGTAATTTATGCGCATCCTCTCGGCCGACTTCTGCAGGCTGCCTTCCAGGGCTAGGTTTGCACCAAATTCCTTACGGGAATCGTCCACCGTGCTGATGTGCTTGGCGCGTATTTCGGCGGCGGGAACGACCTGCAACGACGGGTCGTCGGTAAGTTGAGTGAGCTTGGTGGTCAGGGTTTCGGTGAGGCCGGCTCCGAACGCTGCTGTTTCCGGATCACCGCCCACAATGCTGAGTGGCAAAACCACCACCTGTTTCTCACGGGGTATCGAACTCAAACCCAGCCCACTCCTCAGTTGCTCTCGAAAAGGGGCAACAAGTGCAACTGTGGCCACAATGCCTGCGGTCAAAAGCAGCAGCATCCTCTTGTTCAAGTTGTTCAAGCAAACAGCGGAGATCCGATGTGCGATACCAGCTCGCCCCGGGGTAGGTATGGAGGGTTCGTCTCTGCCTGGCCGTCGCAGATCAATCGCCAGCTCTTTGGCCGACTGGTATCGTTTCTCCGGCTCTTTCTCCAGACACTTGCCGATGATTCGTTCCAGATCTGCAGATACTTTCGGATTCAGGGTTGTAGGCTTGGCAGGGGCACGCCGTAGGATGGCGCCAATCATTTGGCCGCTTTGCACCTCCTCAAACGGGCGCTGCCCGGTGGCCATCTCATATATCACCAGCCCAGCCCCATGAATGTCCGTGCGCGCGTCTACCTCTTCCCCCATCAACTGCTCCGGAGCCATGTACGCAAAGGTTCCTGATATGGATTGCGTGTGCAGGGTGGTTTCCGCGGCGGCGCTCTCTGCCAGCGGCTGCCGCAGCTTCGCCAGACCGAAATCCAGAATCTTCAGCCGCCCGTCGCTGGTCAGCCGGAGGTTGCCGGGCTTCAGGTCACGATGCACCACCCCGTGTTCGTGCGCTGCAGCCAGTCCATCGCTGAGTTGCATTCCCAGGCGCAAGATGTCGTTCTCTGGCAATGGTCCAGCGGCCAACTTCTCGTTAAGCGTTACCCCGGGGATGTATTCCATTACTAGGAAGTCCATACCCCGCTGGGTATCGAAATCGTAGATTGTAGCGATGTTGGGATGATTCAGTTTGGAGAGGGCCAGGGCCTCTTTGTGAAGATGCCTGCGAGCCCCTTCATCGGTGATGGTCCCGGGATGGAGTACTTTGATGGCGACTTCGCGATCGAGGTGCTCGTCGTGGGCACGAAAGACCACACCCATCCCGCCGCTGCCGATTTCTTCGATGATACGGTAGTGGGAAAACTCAAGCCCGATGAGGGAATCTAGGGATAGCGCCTGGTCCGGCATGGGAAGATCTCCTTCCCACTAGCCCTCTAACGTGAATCATAGGCCTGCGCCTATTGCAAGTCAATGTACGTTTCGACCCGCTTACTAGGACCGCGCCATCCTTGAGCGCTCTTGGAGCAAAAGCAACGATTCCATCCTACACGCACCGCCGCCATTCAATCCCGCTAATAGCCGTTCAACCCTCAAATTCGACCATTCGCTGTAAATCACTTTACCTTTTACCTATTCCCCTGCTATCGTTTACCCTGACGCGAGGAGGACGCGCCCAAGAAGGGGTCCGCGTGCTCACATCGTCATCCTCGCCCATCCAGCCGTCTTTCTCCCTTACCTCCTCGACTCCAAACGTCTCGCCCGCGACCCGTACCGCGCCTCCCTTCCACCCCTCCCCGCCGTGTTCCCTCATCTCACCGCTAAGTCCCGCAGAATCCGCACTTACGTAAAGTGCGCCTGCAACCCCTTTAGAATCCGCACTTACGAAAAAATCAGGCGTGGGTACCCCTCCGCGGCTGCTTCCCAGAAATTGTCATCCCGAGGGCCCCGAGGGATTTGCTTTCCGCTTCGGGCCTCACGGAGCACGGGACACGGCTTACCCGCCACGTCTTCTTCACTTCATTTCGCAATCGTGCTCAGGAACGGATAGTGTCCCGCCGCGCCCATGAAAAACAGCATCGGAAACGACAGCCAGAACGATGTCCGCGCCGTCAAAAAATTCCAGCGCATCAAACGCTCCGCTTCCGGCGGCATCGGCGTGCCCTGTTCCGCGCTCACCCGCGCCCAGGCAATCAGTCGCTTCTGCACCCGCCACACCACGCCCCACGTGTTCAACAGCATCACCAGGCCCAGCCCGCCGCCCACGCTGATCGCCAGATGCGCATTGGACACGGCTTCTCCACCATTCAACGCCAGCACCAGCCACGACGCCGCAATCACCACCGCCGCAATCCCGATGGCGCGCACCCACACGCTGTCCAAAAATCCTTTTGCCGGGAGCTGCAGCGCGTAGAGAAAAACGTATGCCACCACCCACACCAGCAGCCACCACCCCAGCCATTTCCACGCCAGCGACGGATCGCCGGAGTTGCGCGCGTCCGCAACCACATGCATCTGGAAATAGCGGAAGCCCACCAGCACCGTCACCAGCGCCGACCAGCGGAACCACGCCATCGCCCGCGGCATCAGCTCCGGATAAATCTTCACCCGCAGCTTGGGATCGCACTGCTTCATCGCGGGAGTCAGCACCAGGTTGAAGAAATACAGCAAGCCAATCCAGATGACCCCGAAAATCAGGTGCAGCCAGCGCAGCACGAGCATTTCGTTGGCCGCGGGATTATCGAGAAATGAAATGTGCGGGCTCCATCCGGGGAACGTCAGCGCCAAAGTCAACGCCAGGGAGAACATCATCACGCGCCACCTCCTCACCAACCGCTTCGCGGCTCTCACCGTAGCGGATTGCGCCGCGCTCCGTCAATTTCGCGGGCAACGTCCCGCCCTCGCGCCACTCGAACACGCAGCCGCATCGCGCAGCCACGCGTCTCAGACGCACGCCAGCGCTGAAGAAAGAGCCACGCGTCCGCGGCAACCGCGCATCCCGGCGAAGATGCACGAAGAGAGACGTATCGCCTTTCGTTGTATCTTGCAGACAATTCCAGCCTGCATTTAATTTACAAGAACGGAGAAAGGCTATATAGCATAAAGGAACCAACGGCATTTCTGGCACGTCGCAGTACGACGGAGTGGTCATGGCTCGCAAGAGCAAAAACGGTACCGGCAAGAATGGCAGCGCCATTCCCGCCTATCAGCGCATCCAGAACGTCATTCGCGACCGCATTTCCGCGGGCGAGTTGAGCACGGGAGACCTGGTGGAATCGGAGCGCGAGCTGGCGCGCATTCACGGTGTTAGCCTGATGACCGCGCGTCACGCGCTCTCTTCGCTGGAGCAGGAAGGCATCGTCGAGCGCCGCCGCGGCGCGGGAACGTTCATCGCCGCACCCAAAATTCATTTCAACAAGCTGACCAGTTACACCGAGCAAATGGCCAGCCGCGGCCTCACCACCAGCGCCAAAGTTCTCGTCTCAAAAATCGTGGATACGGACCACGAAATTTGCGCGCGCCTCGGCCTTCCGCCGATGAGCCGCCTGGTCAAAATCCAGCGCCTCCGCCTCGCTGCCGGCGAACCGTTCGCCCATGAAACTTGTTATTTATCGGCGGACGAATTTAAGGACTTGGCTTCCGCGCCGCTTGGCCGCGACTCGCTCTTCTCGATTTTGCAGCGCGATTACGGCGTGGAACTCGCCCACGCCGACGAGGAAGTGGACGCCACCGCCGCCGATCCCGCCACCGCGGATCTGCTGGGCATTCCGCGCAAGTCGCCTTTGCTGCGTATTCGCCAGATTATTTTTTCGACGAAAGGCAAAGCCACCATTTACGCGCTGTGCCTCTACCGCTCCGACCGCCACAACCTGACCATTCGCCGCTATCGTTAGCGCAGCGCCGTGAGCGCCTCCTACGGGCGACAGAGAGTCGAAAGAAAGTAGGCTATTCAGTCCGAAAATTCACCGTTGCCTCGCCCGCCGTCGAAGGTCGAGACGCCGCCGGCAAATCACTAGCTGCAGAGGGAGCGTTCGCGCACCAGGTTCGCCGCAGCTTACTGCACGCGGCAGCAACGCGATCGGTGGCCGCCGGCGCTACTGATTCGTGGCCGCGCTCGCGGAGACGTTGCCGATCGCCTCGCCATTGACGACCAGCTCGACGCGGCGATTGCGCTGCCGGCCTTCGGGCGTATCGTTGGACGCAACCGGCTGCGTTTTGCCGAAGCCGCGCGCGGTGATGGAAGAGGCGGGCACACCCTGCTCCGCGAGAAAGTCGCGCACCGCATCCGCGCGGCGCTCGGAAAGCTGCTGGTTGAATTCGTCGCTGCCCACGCTGTCGGTGTGGCCTTCGATCTGTAACGTCAGGCCAGGATGCGCGAGCAAAATGCCGGAAATTTTCGCCAACTTTTCGCGCGCCCCGGGCTTCAGCGTGGAGCTTCCCGTGTCGAACAGCACGTCGGACATGTTGACGATCAAGCCACGCGCGGAATCGCGCGTCTGCAAAATGGAGTTGAGCTGAGTCAACAGTTGGGAGCGCAGCTCCGCTTTTTCCGCTTCCGCTTTAGCGGCGGCTTGGCGCGCTTTTTCCGCTTCGGCTTCCGCAGCGCGCTGCTGATCGACCGCGGCGGCTTTGTCCCGAGCGGCTTGTTCGGCGGCAGCTTGCGCGGCTTGCTGTTGCGCTACGGCGGAGGCCGTGGCGGCCTCGGCTTCTGCTTTTTGACGCGCGGCTTCGGCGGCGGCTTTCTCCGCTTCCTGCTTCATGCGCAGCGCTTCGGCTTTGGCTTGTTCCGCCTGCTGGCGCGCGAGTTCGGCATCCTGGCGGCGTTTTAGTTCGGCGGCGGCTTGCTCTTCGGCGGCTTTTTTAGCGGCAGCCGCAGCAGCCTGGGCGTCTTGCTCAGCTTTTTGCTTTACCGCCATGACGCGCGCTTCCTCGGCGGTTTCGACCACTTCACGCGCGGCTGCTTCCACGGATTTTTTCTCCGTGCCGCGGCGATACACGTCCTCGGCGTTCTGGAGTTGCTGCTCCGCCTTGGCGAGCGAAGAGGCGGCGTATTTGTCGGCCTGCGCGATGCGCGCGATGCGCACGGCGTTGCGCGCTTCGAAGAGTTCAAGCGGCGTCTTGCGGTCAATGCCGAAAATGGCGTTGTCAATCTTCGTCTGCGACGAAGAATAGGCTCCGCGGGCAACCAGTTCGTACTGCGCGTCGATGTTTTCCACTTTGCCTTCGCTGGCCGGACCAAGCACATTTTCCAGAACGACCATGTTGCCCGGTTGCGTGACGGCGAAGTACGGCTCCGCAGTAACGATCATGCCGAAGGTTTGCATGTCGCAGATGGCCTTGACCTGCCCGCTGCCGTTTTTGAGCGGCAGCTCGCCGAGATTGACGGCGCGGCCCTGCGACGAGACACCCCACAGAACGTAGGTGAGATATTCGAGGCCGAATTTGGTGGCGTCTTCGAGGCCGGAGAACTTCGCTTCGATCTCCATGCGATTGCTTTTGCTTTCGACTTTGGCTTCGCCGAATGCAGCCTGCATCAACTCCGTGCCGCGAAAATCCACCTTGGTGGTGCCGCCGGCGCGGCGATAGTTGATGGCCTTGGTAGTGCGAGAGACGGTGCCGGGAGCAGAAGCCGACGAAGCCACGCCGGAAGCCGCCGCGGTGGCTTGCGGTTTGGCCGCCGCAGGCGCCTGGGCAAACGCGGGAGCGGAAAGCGCCGCCGTCAAGCCCATCATGGCCAGATATGCCGATGCTCTTTTCACGTAACACTCCTTGGCCGCCATGCGAGCGACGGCGCGACAAAATTTAGACGCCTTTACTGCAGGCGAGCAGGATGTGGTGCCCTAAGAGAGTTATTCCCCTGATACTCCTATCGTATCAGTGAAAAAGAGCGGAAGAAGGCCCGCCAAAGAGGGTTTTGCACAAGTGATTACCAAGGGGCAGGCCGCCAGGCGTTCGACAAATTTCGGAATTCGTGAGTAAAGTGATCCCTTAACTCCATGCCGACGCCGGCGAACAAATCCAACAACAGCACACCTCTTGCCGATACCGGGTCCGCTTCCGCGACCAGCCCGTTATCCCCTGCCGAGGCATCCTTGGCTGCCGTTCTGGCAACACCATCGCCAGCGAGCAAGCGCCTCTTGCCGTGGCTGGTGGCGGTGGCGTTTTTCATGGAGTCGCTGGACACGACGATTTTGAACACCGCGGTGCCGGCGATTTCGGCGGCACTCAAGGTAGCTCCGCTGAGCATGAAGTCGGTACTGGCCAGTTACACCTTGAGTCTGGCGGTCTTCATTCCCATCAGCGGGTGGATGGCCGACCGGTTCGGAACGCGACGGGTGTTTGCTTCCGCCATCGGGCTCTTCACGCTGGGATCGTTTTTCTGCGGGATTTGCACCAACATTCATCTGCTGGTGGCATGCCGCATTCTGCAGGGGTGCGGCGGGGCGATGATGGTGCCGGTAGGCCGGCTCACGCTGGTGCGCACGTTCGCAAAGAGCGAACTGATTCGGGCCATGAGTTTCGTGGCGGTTCCCGCATTGATTGGCCCCATGCTGGGACCCATTGCCGGCGGGTTGATTGTCGGTTACTTGCACTGGCGGGTGATTTTTTTCGTGAATATTCCGATAGGACTCGTCGGTCTGCTGATGGTGTATCTGCACCTGCCGGACTATCGCGAAAAGCAAACGCCGCCGCTGGATGTGGTCGGACTGATCCTTTTTGGTTCCGGCGTAGCGCTGCTCTCGTACGTGCTGGAGATCTTCGGCGAGCACACGCTGAGCTCGGGGGAAATTCTGGGGCTGCTGATGATTTCCCTGTCGCTCATTGCGGGATACCTGCTGCATGGAAGAGAAACCAGGTTCCCGCTGCTCCAGCTCGGTTTATTTCGTATTCGGACATTCCGGTCGTCGGTCAGCGGCAGCTTTTTCACCAGGCTAGGGATTGGAGGAGTGCCGTTTCTGCTGCCGCTGCTGTACCAAGTGGGGCTGGGGTTTACGCCGATTCAGTCTGGGCTGCTGATCATGCCGCAGGCGCTTGCCTCCATGAGCACGAAGTTCCTGCTGCCGAAAATCCTAAGCCGCATCGGGTATCGCGGGGTCTTGATTTCCAATACGGCGATCCTCGGTATTCTGCTTCTTCTTTTTGCGACCATTGGGCTGCAGACGCCGGTGTGGGAGATCGTGCTGCTGGCCTTCATCTACGGAGCCTTCACGTCCCTGCAATACACGAGCATGAACACGCTGGTCTACGCAGACATCAGCGAGGAACAAACGAGCAGCGCGAGCTCCATTGCCAGCACGATGCAGCAAATGTCCATCAGTTTTGGAGTGGCCACGGCGGGCCTGGCCACGGTATTTTTTGTTCCTAGCTCCGGCCACGCGACTCCGCCGCAGATGATTCGAGGCATCCACGAAGCCTTGCTGGCGCTGGGGGCATTCACGGTGGTGTCCAGCTTGATTTTCCACAGCCTGAAGGCCGGCGACGGCCAAAACGTGAGCCAGCACAAGACGGTTCAGGCCGAGTAAGAACCCTCCGCCGGCGTTCCGAAGCAGGAACCAGGCGCCGCCAATCCGGGTCGTCCGCAAGAAAATTCGTGATGCGATGGAACTTTTCTCGTATTTAGACGTCTATGTATTGTGAGGTCTGAGTATGGCGAAGACGGATGCTTTGCAGGGAGCGCTCGATTTGCTGGTGCTGAAGATTCTTTCGCGGCGGCCGGGGCTGCATGGGTACGCGATTATGACGGCGATTCAGGGCATGTCAGACGAAGTGTTGCGGGTGGAAGAGGGGTCACTCTATCCGGCGCTGCACCGCATGGAAGAGGCGAGGTGGATTCAGGCGGAATGGATTACGAAAGAGAACGGCAAAAGGGCGCGGATTTACGAGTTGACGCGCGCAGGGAAGCAGCAGTTGGGCCTGGAAGAAACGCGCTGGGCGGCGGTCACCGGAGCGGTGAATCGCGTGTTGCGGGAGGCGTGAGATGGCGCTTTGGAGGCGGATAGCGAATGTATTTCGCGGAGAGCGCGTGAACCGCGAGCTGGATGAGGAGATGGAAGCGCACATCGAAGAAGCGATGGCGCAAGGGCGCGATGCGGGCGAGGTGCGGAGAGCGTTCGGGTCGGCGCTGCGGCACCGCGAAGAGAGCCGGGATTTTCGCGTGCTGGGGTGGCTGGATGCGCTACGCGCGGACGCGATTTTTGGCTGGCGGCAGTTGCTGAAGACGAAAGTGACGACGCTAGCGGCGGTGTTGTCGCTGGCATTGGCGATTGGGGCGTGTACGGCGGCGTTCCGGCTGATTGATGCGCTGCTGCTGCGGCCGTTGCCGGTGGCGAATCCAGAGCGGCTCTACGATTTGGCGAAAACAGGAATTGGTCCGGATGGCAAGGCGGCTTCGTACGACAGCTGGGCGTATCCATGCTTCGCGCTCATGCGCGACGCGGTGAAAGGGCAAGCGGAGCTGATGGCGGTTTCGAACGCGGAAGAAACGGATGTGACGTACAAGTCAGACGCCGAGATGGAGAAAGCGTACTTGCAGTACGTTTCGGGAAGCCTCTTTCCGGCGCTGGGCATTGCGCCGGCAGCGGGGCGGGTGTTGACGGAAAGCGATGACGTGACGCCGGGCGAGCACCCGTATGCGGTGATCTCGTACGACTACTGGACGCACCGGTTCGGGCAGGACCGGGACGTGGTGGGGAAGACGTTCCGCATGGGGAACGAGCTGTACCAAGTGGTGGGCGTGGCGAAGGAAGGGTTTACCGGCACGGAGCCGGGAACGATGGTGGACATTTTTGTGCCCACGATGATGCATCCCGCCGTGACGCGGAGAGATGAGACCTGGCACCGCACGTTGGTACTGGTTGAAGCAGGGGCGGCACGCGAGCCATTGCGGCAACAGATGGAAGCGACGTCGAAAGCGTTTGAAGAGGAGCGCGCGAAAGGCTTCATCGGAGTGCCGAAAGAGCGCATCAAGGAGTATTTGAAATACCGGCTGGCGTTGGAGCCGGCGGCAACGGGCGTTTCGGAATTGCAAAGCGAAACGCGACGGCCGCTGATGGTGCTGGGCGTCCTGGTGGCACTCGTGTTGCTGATTGCGTGCGCGAATGTGGCGAACCTGCTGACGGCACAAGGAGCGGCGCGAGCACGCGAGATGGCGGTGCGCGTTTCGATGGGCGGTGGCAAGTTGCGGCTGATGCAACTGGTGCTGGTGCAGAGCGCGTGGCTGGCATTACTGGCCGCGTTGCTCGGGGGTTTGTTCGCGTGGTGGGCGGGGCCGTTCGTGGTGAACATGATCAACCCGCCGGACAATCCAGCGCGGCTGCTGCTGCCAGCAGATTGGCGCGTGCTGGGCTTCGGCGTAGCGCTGGCGCTGGGCGTGACGTTGCTGTTTGGGCTGGTGCCGGCGGTGCGGGCGTCGTCGGTGAATCCGGTGAGCGCGCTCAAGGGCGGAGAAGATCCGCATGCGAAACGGCGGCTGATGCACGCGCTGGTGGCGGCGCAGGTCGCGTTCTGCTTTCTGGTGCTGTTCCTCGCCGGGCTGTTTGTGGCGACGTTTGAACGACTGACGCACGAGCCCACGGGATTTTCGACGGACCGGCTGTTGGTGGTGGACACGGTGGCAAAGAACGGACAACCCAACGAGTTTTGGAATCAAGTCGCGGAACGCTTGGGGAGAGTGAATGGCGTGGAAAGGGTGGCGGTGGCGGATGCAGCGCTCCTCGCAGGGTTCAGCTGGAACAATTTTGTGTCGGGTACCAACGCCGGAGCCAACGGCGTGTTGTCGTACATGCGTGCGGTTTCGCCGGGATGGTTGGACGCGATGAAGATCGAATTGATTGATGGACGCGATTTTCGGCCGGAGGACACGCACCCGGGTGTGGCGCTGGTGAATGAGACATTCGCCAAGACGTATTTTGACGGCGTGGATCCGGTGGGAAAGACGTTCGACTTTGCGTATGCGGAAAGCGGGCGTATGCGCGTTGAAATTGTGGGTTATGTGCGAGACGTACGCTACCGGGATCTGCGCGAGCCGATGCTGCCGCAGTTCTACGTTCCGTTTCGGAGCTTTGCTCCCAACGGCGAGGAGTGGAAGAGAAATCGCGCGGTGCTGCTGGTGCGGACGGCGAGTGCCGACCCGTTGGTGATGGCCTCGATACTGCGGCAAGAAGTGCCACAAGCGCGGCCGGAGTTTCGCGTGAGCCGGATCCAGACGCAACTGGAGATCAACCAGTCGCACACGGTGCGGGAGCGCTTGCTGGCGACGCTGGCGGCGTTTTTTGCGGGCGTGGCAGTGGTGCTGAGCGGCATTGGTTTGTACGGCGTGCTGTACTATTCGGTGCTGCAGAGACAGAAAGAGATCGGGATTCGCATCGCGGTGGGAGCGCCGGGAGAGAAGATCGCCGGGCTCGTGACGAGAGACGTGTTCGCAATGGTGCTCGGCGGGGCGGTGGCGGGGTTGGCGTTGGGCATTTCGTCGGCGCGATTTTTGGAGTCGCTGTTCTACCAGGTAAAAGCCAGCGACTGGAGCATGATCGCGCTGCCGGCGGGCGCGCTCTTGGCAGCGGCGCTGCTGGCATCCATTGTGCCGGTGCTGCGGGCGATGCGCATCGATCCCGTGGAGATGCTGCGCGCGGAATAGCGCGAGCGTCCGGGAAATCGCGCGAAGCGGGCCTCGTTCGTTGACAAAGCTGTAACCCGCGGGCACAATAAAAATGCCGCAGTATGTCGTGGGACTCTGGTTGGGTTCCGCGAATCGCGCTCGTGCCCGAGTGGCGGAACTGGCAGACGCGCTAGCTTCAGGAGCTAGTGATCGCAAGGTCGTGGAGGTTCGAGTCCTCTCTCGGGCACCAGACTCTCCCTTCCTTCGAGCTTCGTTGTATTCGCGACACCTTCTATAAGCTTTTTGTTTTCTGTGGATTACGGACTGAAAAGGCGGTTCAGGGTAGTCGCCGATGCACGTGGGCCCAGTCGCGGCAAAAGTGATGGGGAACACTGGAAATTTAGATGCGAAATGCTATACTCCGCCTCGAAACGCGGTCCCTACCCTCGTCCCAGCGTAAATTCGGTGTGCCGCGTAGCGGTTCCAGCGGGAGGTTACCATGGATCCTAGCACTTTCACGACGGGGCCCATCCTGTACGTTCTGATTGCCTGGGGAGTCGTCACTGCCGTCTTCGTGTTGCTGTTGATCTGGCGCAGTGTGCTGGCCAGCCATGAAGATGATCAAATCTTCCTGGACTCCGCGCAAGACCACATGGCCCGGGAACAGCAGGAGTTGGTGGCCAAGCTCGACAAGATTGGGCGCCCGCTCCTGACCAGCGGCATTATGTCCGGCGTGCTGCTGCTGGTGCTTGCGGGCATGTGGATCTACAACGGATTCAAGAATTTCTAGTCCGCGCGGGGCGCCCGCACGACGATTCGCGCAGGGGTAGTGCGTCTAAGGATGCGGCGGCTGCACGACCTGCGGCGTGTTGGCGGGCGGCACGGGTTGCGGGGTCGGAGCCACTGAGGTGTGATTGTGCACGATCAGCCAGTGCTCGGTCCTTTTCTCTAGAACGAGCGTCGTTTGGCCGCGCGCTTCCGTCGGCTGGCCATCCACGACAGCGGAAAAATCCCACTGATAGCAGGCCCAGGCGTAGTTGCCAGTAATTTTGACGTAGGTGTTGGAGCGGTCCATGCGCACCTGCTGCATGCGCGCGCGCTGCTGTTGATAACCGGCGAGGTAGTTGGTCCAGCCAAAGACGGGCGGCGCCCAGACGCCATTCACAAAGGAGGCGTCGTCCGCGTAATCCTTATGCATCCTGTCGGTGTCGCCGATTTGCCAGGCACCCAGCATTTCGGAAATCAGATAGTCGATTTGCTGCTGATCGTTCATCGGGATGACCGGCTTGTCGTCCGTGGCGGGCTGATCGTTTTTCTTTTTCTTGTCTTTTTGCGAGGCGGCGGCCGGCAGGGCGAGTGCGAGGAGCAGAGCAGCTCCCAGAAGGAGCGAGACAATGGATTTGGCTATGCCGCCGCTAAGCTGCGTGGAGAAACGATTTTTCATACCCTTGCGACCCCCGGTGAAAAAGGATAGCACGCGGGATTCGGCGTGGAAGCGGTGTGTCCAGTTGATTTACGTGCGCGCAAACGTGCTTCACGAGCGGATTTGCGCGCGCCGGCTAGCGCTTCGCGGCCACTCCGGCGCTGAGGAGGTTGACGAAAAGCCGGTAGGCGCCGGGAACGCCGTCGGGAATTTCCCGGAAAAAGGCGATGCCGGTGTAAATATACATGCCTTTCCCGAACGGCGTGTAGACAATCGCGCCATTCAGGTCGGGCTCGCCGGGATCGTGCATGGCCAGCGGAGCGGTGTATTTCGCGTCGAATTGCGTCCAGAAATAGAGGCCGCGTTCCTGCACCCAGCCCTGAAAATCGGCTTGCGTGATTTTGTTGGGACGATTGAGCAGCGGATCGTCAGGCTTGAGAAATTTGACCGGGGAATTCTCGTCGGTGATGCGCGGCAAAGGACCACCCTGCGCGGTCACGATTTTTGCCGGATAAGGAGCGTATTGTTCTTTGTTCCACGCAAAATCGCGGTTGTATTGCACGACCAGCGTGCCGCCCTTGAAGACGTAGTCCAGAAGCCGCTGATTCGCGCCGGGAAGCTCGGGGCGCAGCTCGTAGGCGCGCACGCCGACAACGATGGCAGCAAACTTTGCGAGATCGCCAAAGGTGAGGGCCTGTGCATCCAACGTTTCAACCTGAATGCCAAGCATACGCAATGCATCCGGAATGGGCTCGCCTTCCGCCGTGATGTAGCCGACGCGCAGCTTCGCCGGAACGTTGATGGCCAGCGCGTGAACGATGCATTGCGCCGGCTCGCTCCAGAGTTGCGTGGGCAAAGACGGAAGCGGTTCGAGAGAAGTCGAGAATTTTTCGTCGCCGCGTTTTGCGAAGGGCGTGATGGGATAGTTGCCGGGAGACAAATTTGCCGGCGAGGTCACGGAGAGTTTGGCGTAGCGGTCCCCAGGGCCATCAAAAGAAACATCGACGGGAGCGCTGGCGGTGAAGCCCCGTGGCCAGTCCACACCAACAGAAAGCTTTGCGGGCTGCGTGGCGTAGGAATGCACGCGAAGCAAAACCTCGAAGGGCTTGGGCGGCCTGCCGAGGACGGCGATGGCCTGCTTGGGGTCAACGGCCAGAGTGTAGGCCGGCACGATGCGCACGGGGACGCGATCGAGACGCGTGGAGTTGGCGAAGATGTGCGTGACCGGCAGGCGAGCCTTGAATTTGTAGCCGTCAATCGTGACGTCCTGCTCGGCGGAGATGAGCGGCGGCGGCTCGGGCAGGAGCTTTTCCCAAGCTGTCAAGGGCGGGGCGGGACGCGTCACGGTGACAGCGAATTGGTAGCCCTTGTCGGCGTCGCCTTCGGTTTTGCTTTCCTCGAACTCCTCCGGAAGAGTCAAGCGCAGGGCGCCGAGTTCGCAGCCGTCGTCTTTGCGGCAATGCGCGTCGGCGTGGACGCCGAACGTTTCGCCGGCCACGAGCATCTCGCGGTCAGCCTCGGCGTGCATTTCGAGGCCTGCAGCCATCGCGAGGGCGTGCTCCAGGGATCGTTCTGTTTGCCGGAGAGCGAAGACTTGATCCGGCGTGAAACCGAGGTCGCTATCGGAGAACTCTGGCGGGGTTACGTGCGCCACGATTTCCGCGGCTTCCGCAAGGCGCGCCAGCGCGCTTTTCCAATCCAGGGCCAGCGCCGCGGTTTTTGCGGCGGCAATTTTTTTGTCGGCGTCGGCCAGCTCCAACACCTTGCAACCGTCTTTCTGGCCACCGCACATGGTGCGCGCAACGGCTTCGCTCCATTGCGTCAGGTTTACATCAAGGGTTGACGCGTCGAACTTGCCGCCGTTTTCCTCGATGAGAATGACCGGCCGCCGCAAAAACGGCGAGCCCACGAAGTTGGTGATGCCTTGGGAGCGGTGATTCGCGAAGGCATCGAGGCCAATTTCGCGATAGCTCTTGCCCCACAGCGGGGAAATATCGTCTACCGGCAGGGTCGCGCCGTTGGAACCCGCGGTGGCGCCACCGCGCTCGGTGCCGAGTAGTTGCACGGGATTCGCGGGACCGCCCCAAGCGCGGAGCCCTTCGCGAAGCTGCTCGGGAAATTTCTCGTCATCGGCGGCCAGCTGCACCGCGACCGGGGTCCACAAGCCGGATGTTTGATGATGCCCGTGCCCGCCATGCACGCCGCCCCAGCCATTGATCACGATGTTCGGGCGGAAGGTGCGAATCACGCGCACCATTTCCCCAAGGACCGCGTCGCCCCACACTTTTTCGGTCTCTTCCGGAGTTTTCGAGAAGCCGAAATCCGGCGCGTTGGCAAAAAAGAGCTTGATGCCGTAACCGCGTGTGGCGGCGAGCAATTCCTGCGTGCGAATCAATCCAAGTTGCGGCGCCTGCTCGGGTCCCAAATCGTTCTGGCCGCCTTCGCCGCGCGTGAGGGTCAGGAGCGCGACGTCGGCGTGGAGGCCGCGCGCAAGGTAGGTGAGCAGCGTGGCGGATTCGTCATCGGGGTGCGCGGTGATGTAGAGAATGCGCGTGGTCACGCGGGCGCTCTCGATGGCTTCGATGGTTTCCGGCAGGCCGGGGCCGGTTCCGGGAGCGGGAGGAAACTGCGGCGCGGCGGGCGCCGCCGACAAATAAGCGAACACCGCGAAGGAAAGTGTCCAACGAACTGCACCCTTGGCAAAACGATTCACACGGCCTCCGGTTCTGCTGTCTTGGCAAACGGCCATTGTCGCACTTCACGCGCCCGGATGAGAAATGCCAGCGCACCCAGCGCGATCTCCGCCAGACCCCATTTTCTTGCTGCACCGGTCTGCCAGAAAAGCCACGCCCAGCCAATCATGGTGAGGACGGCGGGCAAGGGATAAAGCCACATGCGGAACGGCAAACGCCGGGCGCCCCAACGGCGGCGCAAGAGTATAACTCCCACCGCTTGGCCGATGAACTGCACGATGAGGCGCATCGCCAAGATGCCGGCAATGGCAGTTTCCAGCCGCAGCGTGATGCTGAAAAGAAACGCCAGCCCGCCGAGAACGAGCAGCGAGACGTGCGGGAAATGTTTGGTGGGATGCACACGCCCGAAGACGGGGAAGAAGTTGCCATCGAGCGCG
>Ga0335077_10003063_pt1 | contig 20041 bp, 15 predicted proteins | sample Lox_Sample_31_FD_207151 | JGI IMG/M metagenome (GOLD analysis project Ga0335077, IMG submission 207151) | Soil microbial communities from Loxahatchee National Wildlife Refuge, Florida, United States - Lox_Sample_3.1 | ecosystem: Environmental > Terrestrial > Soil > Wetlands | place: USA...
ATCAACAACTGGGGACGCTGGGGAGCCGACGATCAGATCGGAGCCCTGAACCTGATGACGTCCGAACGCATCCTCGCCGCCATGCGCCTCGTCACCAGGGGCAAGCTCTACAATCTCGCCGTCCCCCTCGAGAAGGATGGCCCGCAGTTCCCCGCGTTCCACAAGACGTGGTGCGTGACGCACTACACGGACAACCGGGAGCGTGGCGCCGTGAACTTCGCCGACGATGTCGTGACGATGGAAACGCACTCCGGCACCCACATGGACGGTATCGGACACTGCTGGACGGACGGCACCATGTGGAACGGCCGCGACTCGGCCCGGGCGACGAGCTACGGCCTCGAGTGGGCGGGCATCCACAACGTGCCCGGCATCGTGGGACGGGGCGTCATGCTGGACCTGCCGCGCTTCCGGGGCGTGCCCCACCTGGGTCTCGGCGAGGTGGCCACGGTGGAGATGATGGAAGGCGCGGCCCGGGCGCAAGGCGTGGACATCCGGCCGGGCGACGTGCTCCTGTTGCGAACCGGATGGTACACGGTGTTCCAGAGCGACCGCACGCTCTGGGACCAGGGGCAGCCGGGGCCCGATCCCTCGTGCACCGGCTGGCTGAAGGCCAAGGATGTGATCGCGCTCGGAGCGGACAGTGCCGGCGTGGAAGCTACGGTGTTCGCCAAGCGCAGCGCGACCACTCCGCGCCTGCACACGACGGCGCTGCGCGATCTCGGTGTCTACCTGATCGAGCACCTCGACCTGGAAGCGCTGGCGCGCGACCGCGTCTACGAGTTCCTCTTCGTGGCGGCGCCGCTCAAGCTCATGCGGGCCACCGGCGCGCCGTTCGCTCCGCTCGCCTTCGTGTAGCCTGAATGTCGTGAACGGAGACCTGTGCGCGCGAGCGAATCGGCGTGCAGGGGCGTCTCTGGCGCCGACACCCGGCGGCTCTGGGTTGCCCGGCGCGACCCCTGGTGCCTTCGGTACCACGCTGGCGCGCCAGGTCTTCCATGCCCTTCGCGGCCACGGCCCAGTCGCTCTCCGGGGCCAGATCGGTGGTCTGACCAAGTCGGGTTCGGCCCCGTCGATGCGATAGCCGGCCGCTACGCGACCGAAGTCACCGCCGAAGCTTCGGCAGCACCGCCTGGCCTACCGCGCGCACCGTATCCTCTTCCGGGAACCGCATCGCGAGCTGACTGATCCCCCAGGAAGCGAACCGAGCGAGCCCTTCGATGCATTCGTCGGGAGTGCCGGCGATCGCTGAGTCCTGCAGGACGTCGTCGGGAATGGAGGCTGGATCGGTGCGCCAGGACTGGGCTTGCTCCGCCGTGATCCCCAGTTGGCGGAGCGAGTGCTGGTTCATCGCGCGGTGCGCGATCGAGTCCGCGACCAAGGGACGGATGACCTCCCGCGCGGCCTCCGAGGTATTCGCCACAGCGATGTTGCCGTTCAGGACGATGCGGGTGGGATCGGAGCGGCCAGCCGCCGCGTGCGCCCGCCGGAAGGTCGTGATCGCATACTCGTAGAAGCTTCGGTTGCCGGCCGGGATGATGATCCCGTGCGCCGCCTCACCACTGATGCGCAGCATCTCCGGACCGCCCGATGTGCCCATCAGCACCGGGATCGGAGCGGGTTGCCCGAAGACCAGTCGCGCGTCACGCGTGGTGAAGACCTTGCCGGAGAAATCCGACCGGCCCTGCTCCAGCAACTGGCGGATGATGAGGACGGCTTCGCGGCATCGCGGGATCTGCCCCGCCACGTCGAAGCCGATCGGGTTGAGCAGCGACGGGATGGAGCTGCCAATGCCGAGCCAGAACCGCCCGCCGGTGAGGTCGTTCAACGTGGCGGCGGATGCCGCGATGATCGCGGGATGACGCGCGGAGGGGTTGATCGTCCCGATGCCTAGTCGAATCCGCTGGAGCTGTGGAGCCAGGTGGAGGAGCGTGAGGAATGGATCGGGCGCGAGCGGGTGGTCGCTGAGCCACAGCTGATCGAAGCCTTCCTCGTCGGCGGCACGGGCAACCCGCGCGATGCGCTCGAGCGGCCACAGGATATCGACGACGACGCCGAGTTCCATCGTTGATCAGGACCCGGGCGCGCCAGTCCGGGACGGCCAGGCGCCCGCGGACAGCCGGTCGGCGGAACAGCCGAGCGCGCGGGAGATCTCGTGCCCGGCAGCGACCACCGTGGACACGAAACGCTCGCGCTCGGGTCCGAGGAACCGTTCTTTCATCCCCGTCACGCTGATCGCGGCGACCGGCTCGACATTCCGGTTCCAGATGACGACCCCGATGCCCGCAATACCGATGACCATGTCGTCGACGCTGAAGGTAAAGCCAGCCGCCCGCGTGGTCTGGATGTCGCGCTGGAGAGCGGCAGAATCGACGATGGTGTGGGGCGTGTACGGCTGCAAGGAACCCGCGAGCAGCTCGCGTACGACGCTGGCAGGGACCGCGGCGAGGAGGGCTCGGGGAGCAGCGCCGGCATGCAGCGGGAAGGCCATGCCGATATCGGTCGCGATGACGCGCACGCGAGGACGAGCCTCGACGATCTCCAAGCAGATGGCGTCAGTGGCCCGCGGGACGAGGAGATAGACCGTCTCGCCCAGCTCCTGGATGAGCCGGCGCATGACGGGCAGCGCGATGCCCCGCAAGTCGATGGATGCCTGAGCGGCAGCGCCGAGCTCGAGGCATCGCGTGCCGAGGCGGTAGCGGCCAGTCTCGGGATCGCGGACCACCAGGCCCACGTCGTCGAGTGTCAGGAGGAGCCGGCGCACGGTGCTCTTGCTCAGGTCCACAGCACGGGCGAGGTCGCCAAGCGTCAGCGTTGGCTGCTCCACGGTGAACGCGAGCAGCATGCGGGCAGCACGTTCGACCGCGTGAACGGCCGGGACCGAGCCCCGGGCGGCTGCTTGCTTGACACGACTATCGAACGCTGTCAGGATCGCGCCACGCTTCGGTTGGGTGAGCCACGCAATGGCATTCTAGGAGGACTCACTCGGTGAGTCAATTGATCGCATCGCCTCGAGACTTCGCACGTCCGGAGGAAGCGCATGGCACAGGGACGCGAGCTGGCGGAACGTATCGTGGGCGACTGGGTCAAGTTCTGGAACAACTACAACCTGGACCTGGTCGACAAGCTCTTCCTCACCGACGCGCGGGTGAGCTACTTCTCGTCGGAGAAGCAGGGTGTCATCAAGGGCACCGACGCGATGAGACGCCATCACGAGGGATTCGGCTTCGTGAAGGGCGGCAAGACGTCCGGGAATCGCCTCTGGCTGGATGACCTCGATGCGGACGTCTTCGGTCCAGTCACGGTCGTCACCGCGATCTGGCACTTCCAGCGAGAGAATTCGGACAAGATTCAGAAAGGCCCCGTGACCCTGGTGTTCGTCCAGGATGGCAACAGCTACCGCATCGCCCATGGGAACTTCGCCAACTACTGAGGCGTTCACTGTCCCGGTACCACGGCTCGGCCGGCCAGCATGTCGCCCACGCTGTTGAGCGCCAGGATCGTCAGCGAGATCGCAAGTCCAGGAAACGCGACCGTCCACCACGCATCGCGCATCACCTGCAACGCGTTCAGCAGCAGCTGACCCCACGAAATCGCGTTCGGATCGCTTGCGCCGAGGAACCCGAGCGACGCTTCGGTCAGGATGGCGGTTCCCACGCGCAGCGTCGCGGTCACGAGGATGGGCGGCAGCGCGTTGGGGAGCAGATGCCTCCAGACGATCCTTGACGCACTGGAGCCGCAGCTCCGGGCAGCGAGGACGAACTCCCGCTCGCGCAGCGACAGGAACTCGGCGCGCGCGACGCGGGCCGTCTGCGGCCAGCTCGTGAAGCCGATGATGAGGATGACCTTCGATACGTTCGCGCCGAAGATCGCGACGACTATGAGGATGAGGACGAAGGTCGGAAGGACGAGACTGGCGTCTGTGATCCGCATCAGCACGCGATCGAGACCGCCTCCGGCGTAGCCAGCGAGCGCTCCGACGATCGTCCCGACCAGCGTGGCGATGGCCGCGGACGCCAGCCCGACGACCAGCGAGATCCGGGCCCCCCACAGGACGCGCGAGAAGACGTCGCGGCCGAGATCGTCGGTCCCGAAGACGTGGGCCGCGCTCGGCGATTGCAGCGGGCGCGCCGTCATGGCGCGCGGACTTGGCAGCGGCAGGATCGGTGTCAGCACGCTGAGGACGAAGAGGATCCCGAGGAATGGGAGAGCCAGGAGCCGCGCGCTGCCGCTCATTGGAGCCTGATGCGCGGATCGCACAGCGCGTAGGCCAGGTCCGTCAGGAGGTTCGCCGCCAGCACGCAGATCGACGAGATGACGAAGATACCGACGAGCACCGGATAGTCTCGCTGGAGCAGCGCGGTGTATGACAGGTACCCGATCCCCGGCCAGGCGAAGAGCGTCTCGGTCACGATCGCGCCCGTGACCATCGAGCCGAGCTGGAGCCCCAGGTTCGTGAGGACGGGAAGCAGCGCGTTGCGCAGGGCATGCCGGAAGGTCACCGTCCACTCCGAGAGACCCTTGGCGCGAGCCGTCCCGATGTAGGGCTCCCGCAACGCGCCGATGAGACTCACGCGCGTGATCCGGGCATAGACGGCAAGGTACCAGACGGCGACGACGATGGCGGGCAAGATCAGGTGGTGGAGCACATCGAGGATCTGACGCAGACCCGCGTAGTTTCCTCCCAGCGTGGTCATTCCAAACGTCGGGAAGAGCGGGAACGCCAGCGAAAAGATCATGATCAGGAGCAGGCCCAGCAGGAACGTCGGGATCGAGTACCCGACCAGGGTTAACACCATGAGTGCGGAGTCAGTCAGGGAGTTCGGACGTCGCGCCGCGACGGCGCCCAGGAGAACGCCGAGACCGACGGCGAGCACCGTCGCGCTCATCATGAGCAATACCGTCGGACCGATGCGGCTGGCGATCACCTGGCCCACGGGATGACCCGTGGTGATCGACCGGCCCAGGTCGCCGCGAGCGAGACCGCCGAGGTAGACGAGGAACCGGGCCGCCACGGGTCGATCCAGGCCGTACTGCGCCCGGAGTCGCTGCAGGTCCTCGCCCGTCGTGATGTGCTGGCCGTAGAGGTAGAGGACCGGGTCTCCGGGCGCGGCGTGGACGATCAGGAAGATCAGGAGGAGGCAGAGGAAGAATACGGGGATCAGCTCGACGAGGCGACTGACCGCATACCTGAGCATTCGCGAGGGGAGATCGCGGCTCCGGGATCGCGTCCCGGTGCCGCCCCGAGTCTACGCGAAACGGCGCGTCACCGTCCCTCGATTCTGGCTCCTTCGAGCGACGTGAGCGTGGAACCCCCGAACTCCGACGTCGCGAGTCCCTTGACGTTCGCCCGCCAGATGTCGACGCCCATTGGCGAGTAGATGGGAAACATCGGCAGATCCTCGGCGAGGATGACCTGGATCTGCTTGTAGAGCTCGGCCCGCTTCGCCGCGTCGCCCTCCCGGCGGCTCTGCTCGATCAGCTGGTCGATCTTCGGGTTGACATAGTCCGAGAAGTTGCGGCCACCGGACACCTTGGCGTTCTTGCCGTAGACGAACCCGAGACTGTCATCGGGATTCGGGACCTTCGGGGTACTCAGCACGGAGAAGATCCCCGTCTTGCCGAGCACCTTCGTGACCCGGAACCGCTCGTCGTAGGAGCCCCACTCGAAGTTCTCCATCGTGGTCTCGATGCCGACCGCTCGCAGGTTCTCCTGAATGATTTCATCCATCTTGGCCCGTGCGCCGGGCGTCCCGTAGATCACGAGCGGGAACCGCGTCCCGTTCCCGGCGCGGGCATAGCCAGCCTCGTCCAGCAGCTTGTTGGCCTTCGCCGGGTCGTGGGCGTACTTCTGCACGTTCGTGTTGTAGAGGTCGGGACCGAACGTGAGCGACACCACGGGGTTGTCGATGATCACGCCCTTGCCAAAGAGCACGTTGTTGATGACCGCCGGGCGGTCGATCGCGTGTGCCAGAGCCTGCCGCACCTTGAGGTTGCGAAGGACGGGATTCTCCATGTAGAAGTGCATGTTCTGGATCGAGGAAACCGGGAACTCGTTCACGACGAAGGCGGGGTTCTTCTTCAGGCGTTCCACGATCGGCCAGGGCACGCCGCCCACGAGCCCGCGGAAGAAAAAGCCGTCGAGCTCGCCGCGCTCGAGCGCCGCAAAGGCTACGTTCAGATCCGGTACGACCTTGAGGATGACGCGATCGATGCCCGGACGCCCCTTGAAGTAGGTCGGGTTGGCCTCGAACACCATGCTGTCGCCCTTGGCCCAGCTCACGAGGCGGTAGGGGCCGCTCCCGATTGGCTTCCGGTTGTACTCGCTGCCCTTGAGGTCCTCCTTCTCCCAGATGTGCTTGGGCAGCACGCCGAGCCACGTCCAGGCAAGGAACGCCGGCCCCGGCTCGCGCAGGCGGATGATGGCCGTCAGCGCATCCGGGGTGTCCACGCGCTCCACGGCGGGGACGAGCGTGGCGTACGCCGAGCCGCTCTTGGGATCGGTCAGCTTCATGTACGTGAAGGCGACGTCGGCGGACGTCAGATCAGCACCGTCCTGCCACTTCACACCGCGCCGGAGCTTGAAGGTGTAGGTCTTCGCGTCGGAGGAGACCTGCCAGGACTCGGCCAGCCCCGGCACGATCTTGTGATCGGGGTAGGGCGAGTAATCGACGAGACCGTTGTACACGAGTCGAGGGATGTGCTGGTAGACGGTCTCGATCAGCGGGTTCATGCCGATCGAGACGTCCTGGGAGATGATGGTCAGCGTGCCGCCGGCGCGCTGTGCCAGACTCACCCTGCCCGGTGTCAGGACGAGCGTCAGGACCGCGAGCAGGAGCGCGATGCGCAGGGATGATCTCCACATGGGTCTACCTCCTCCTCATGATGGTTAGTCGAGCCGGCCATTGCCGGTGATGTTCGAGCATCATGCCGCCCCGTGAACCGATTCGGTGTGTCGTTGGGCGCGGAATCGCGGCAGCACATGGATGCCGAACTCGCGGATGGTGGTCTCGTCGGGAAACCGGAGCACCAGCTGCGTCACACCCATCGAGGCGAAGCGCTGCAGGCCATCCAGGCACTCGGTCGGCGTGCCGATCATCGCGGCGTCGCGGACGACGGCATCGGGAAGTGTCTCCGGACGGTCTGCCCATGCTCGTGCCTGCTCCCCCGTGATGCCCATGTGCGGTAAGGCGTGGCCGCTCTTGGCACGATACGCAATCGTCTGGGCGACGCGCGGACGCATGAACGCGATCATCGCGTCCGGCGCTGTCGCGACAGCCACATTCGCGAGCAGGACGATGTACGGTGCCGCCGCCCTGCCCGAGGCGCGATAGGCTTCACGGAACGTCTCGATCACATATCGGTACAGGCCGAGGTTGCCAGCCGGGACGATGATCCCGTGCGCGACCTGGCCGCTGACACGCAGCATGGCCGGGCCTCCGGATGTGCCGACCAGGACTGGCACCGGGGAGACCCCCGAGAGCAGCAAGCGCGCATCGCGGGTCGTGTGAAGCGTGCTGGAGACCGTCGAGCCTCCCTCCTCGAGGAGTTGCCGGATGATGACCACCGCGTCCCGGCAGCGCTGCGCCTGCTGACTCGCCGCGAGGCCGATAGGACCGAGCAACGACGCATTCGAGCTGCCGAGGCCGAGCCAGAATCGACCCGGGGTGTACAGGCTGAGCGTGGCTGCCGAGGCGGCAAGGATCGCGGGGTGACGGGCCGAGGTATTGATCGTCGCGATCCCGAGCCTGATCCGATCGACGTACCGGGCCAGGTCCAGTAGCGCGAGAAAGGGATCGCGGCCCAGCGGGTGATCGCTGATCCAGAGCTGATCGTACCCGTGCTCGTCCGCCACCCGCGCGAGGCGTCGAAGCCGGCTCTCGGGCCACACGATGTCGAGGGCGACAGCTACTTCCATCGTTCCGCTGGCGCCGGCCGCGGCATTGCGGGGGTATTCTCCGCTTGCGCCGCGCAGGCTGTCAAACGGGCCGCGCCGCGCGGCCGAGCTCGAAGACCCGGAACGGACACAGCGGTGTTCGCGTCGCGCGCGCCGAGCCGCCCAGCGCGTCCTCCACGGCGCCGGCGATCGCGGCCGGCGGCGAGATCACCGTGCTCTCGCCCACGCCGCGGACACCCAGGGGATTTCGATCAGTCGGGAACGTCATCTGCTCGAGCTCGAACGGGGGGACATCCGCGGCAGAGGGGAGCGCGTACTCCATGAGCGTCCCGGACAGGAGCTGTCCCTGCTCGTCGTACCGGATCTCCTCGCAGAGCGCGGCGCCCATGCCGTGCGCGAACCCCCCGTGGATCTGGCCCTCGACGATCATCGGGTTCACCGAGACGCCGTTGTCGTGCACGACCACGTAGCGCAACACCGTGACCTTCCCGGTGTCCGGATCGACCTCGACGACCGCGATGTGGACGCCGCTCGACCACGTCACGGTGCTCGGATAAAAGAAGCTGGTCGCAGCGAGGCCAGGGCCCCCCATCTCCGACATGAGCTTGCTGCCGCGAGCGGCCCGCCCGAGCTGGGCGAACGTCAGGCTCTTCTCCGGAGAGCCGATGACGTGCGCACGGCCGTCCTTCACCCGGATGTCGCGCTGGTCGCACTCGAGCATGCTCGCGGCGAGCCGTTCGATCTTGCCCCGCACCTCGCTCGCGGCCATGACGACCGCGTTGCCGGTGGTGACGCAGACGCGGCTGGCCCCGGTGCCGAATCCGACCGTGACGAGCGAGGTGTCACCCCCACGAACCTGGATGTCCTCGAAGCGGGCGCCAAGGTACTCCGAGCAGGTTTGGGCGAACGTCGTCGCGTGCCCCTGGCCCTGGGAGTTGACGCCGATGCCCACCGTCACACGACCCTGGTCGTCGACACGGACCACGGCACCCTCACAGGGACCGATGCCGCCTGCCTCGACGTAGCTCGAGATTCCGATCCCGATGAAGCGGCCCTCGCTCCGCAGCTCGGCCTGTCGCTTCCGCCAGGACGCGTAGTCGACCCGGGCGGCGGCGTGCTCGAGCATCAGGGGATAATCGCCCCCGTCGTACTCGATCGAGACGCCGTCACGGTAGGTGAGCCCGTTGCGGTAGGGCATGGCGTCGGCGGGAATGATGTTGCGTCGCCGTACGTCGAGCGGATCGACGCCGGTGATCGCGGCCACGCGGTCGAGCACGCGGTCCATCACGAAGGCGGCCTCGGCGCGACCGGCCCCCCGCGTCGTGCGGACGGGCACCTTGTTGGTGAAAAGGCACCAGCCTTCGATGCGAAGGTTCGGGATCCGGCACTGCCCCGGAATGTGATTGGCCGTGTTGGTCGGCACCACTGCTTCGTACTTGCTGTAGGCGCCGACGTCCTTGTAGATCCGAACTTCCAAAGCGACGATGGTGCCGTCGTGACGCGCGCCGACGCGCACGTCGTGGACCTGGTCTCTCGCGTGAGCGCCAAAGAAGTAGTCGGCGCGCGTCTCCATCCACCGGACGGGGCGTCCGAGACGCATGGTCAGTGTCGAGACCAGGATGTCCTCGGCCCCCACGCCGCCCTTTCCCCCGAAGGCGCCCCCGATGTCACACGGATTCACGCGGACCTTCTCGTACGGAAGCCCGACCCCGCGCGCGATGATGTCGCGCAGACGGTAGGGCGCCTGGTTGGTCGTCCAGAGATCGAGTTCGCCACGGAATGGATCCCAGGACGCGAGGACGCCGCGGTTCTCGATCGGCACCGACGAGAGCCGCTGGTTCTCGAGCCGTTCCTCGAACACGACGTCGGCACTGGCGAAGGCCGTGTCGAGGTCACCGACCGTAACCGCGAAGTGGGCCGCGATGTTCCCGCACGACTCGTGGGCGCGAGGTCCGTCTTGCCGGAGGGAATCCTCGATGGAGGCGACAACCGGGAGCGGCTCGTACTCGACCTTGACGCGTTCTACCGCGTCGGCAGCGGCGTAAGGCGATTCGGCGACGACGGCGGCCACCGGCTCGCCCTGATAGTGGACGACCGCGCGCGGCAGGGTGTAGTGCGGGGGATCGACCTTGAAGTCGCAGTAGGGCGTCTTTGGCGCGTCCGCATCGAGGGTCCCCGGCAGGATGGTCGAGAACTCGGGGTAGTCGTCTGCCGCGACGACGGTGACCACGCCCGCCACACGCAGCGCGGCATCCCGTTGGATGCCCAGAATACGCGCGTGCGCGTGAGGGCTGCGCACGAGCCCGAGGTGGAGCATGCCGGGAAGGCGCATGTCCTCGAGGTAGCGGCCGCGGCCGGTCAGGAGCCGCGCGTCCTCGGTTCGCTTGACGGACTTGCCGACGCTCATCGGGCGGGTCTGGTTCAGCGCAGCGTCACAGGAGACGACTCTCGGGCTCGAACCCCTTCTTGTATGTCTCGGGATCGTAGGCGTACGTGAACTTCGCCCGCAGCTGCGTGTCGAAGTACTCCTCGAAATGCGTGATCTTCTCGTTCTCGACGACGAACAGGTTGAAGACGAAGAGGTCGAGGAGCTGTCCATCCTTCGTCTCGGCGCGGAAGCGACCCCGCCGGGCGACCTTGTTGCCGTCGGAGATGGCCACCGTGTACTTGGCGTTCGCGGGATCGAAGCTCTCGGGCTTGAACGAGTTCGCGACGGCGATGAAGTGCGCGGCGGCCGCGGCCTTCCCGACGATGGGCCGCGAGGACGGAAGGAGCACCTTCACGTCGTCGGCGAGATAGAGGTCGTTGGCGAGTCGCGGATCCGTCCGCTGGGTTCGATGCCATGCTTCGACGACCTCGGCTGATGTCATCGCGAATGCCTCCATGTCGAGTCGCGGGTTGGGCGCCCTGGCCGGGCCCAGGTTCGCAGTTTCGGGACACGGCCCAGCTTTTCGGAAACCTCGAATGTGCTCGAAATCTTCAGAATGGACCATTGTTCGGCTTGATGAACCACAGAGTGGCATTCTAGGATGACGGGCACGACCTGTCAACGGCCTACATCCCACCTCCGCCCAGGTGTGCGGGGAGCACCAGACGTGTGCGTTCCCGTCGCGGCCCCGAGAACCGCTTCAATCGACGTAGGCGACGCGACCATGTCGACCGCCAGGGACGATCAAGGAACGGCTGGAGAGCGAGCGTGTGGGTCCGGGGTGGGTCGTCGAGGTGATCGTCGGCGACGATGGTAAGGTAGGCTCGTGCGAGCGCCTCTGCAGATGTCCAGAATGTCCGGTGTCACCGCTGCCCGTGTGCCCCCCGTGAGGCGACTCGTCGCGCGCCTGCTGATGATCGGCTCGGCGTTGCTGCTGGCAGGGTTCCCTGCGGGGGCTGCCGAGCGCGACGCCGGCGATGTGCTGCGCGTCACGCTCGACAATGGACTGCGGGTCGTGATCGTCAGGAACACGCTGGCGCCGGTGGTGACGACAGCCGTGAACTACCTCGTCGGGTCCAACGAAGCGCCCGCCGGCTTTCCCGGCATGGCGCACGCGCAGGAGCACATGATGTTCCGCGGCAGCCGTGGCCTCTCGGCCGCGCAGCTCTCCTATCTGAGCGCGCTCATGGGGGGCGAGTTCGACGCCTCCACACAGCAGACGATGACCCAGTACGTGTTCACGGTGGCCGCCGAGGACCTCGACCTCGCGTTGCACATCGAGGCCATCCGGATGCGGGGCGTCTCCGACAGCGAGGCCGCGTGGCGTCAGGAGCGAGGGGCCATCGAGCAGGAGGTCGCGCAGGACCTGTCCAATCCGCAGTACCTGCTGTTCACGAAGCTTCTCGCTACCCTCTTCGAGGGCACGCCATACGTCCACGATGCGCTCGGGACCAAGGCCTCGTTCGACCGGACGACGGGCGCGATGCTCAAGAGCTTCGCCGACACCTGGTACGCGCCGAACAATGCCATCCTCGTCGTCGTGGGCGACGTGCAGCCTGCCGCGGCTCTTGCCCGGATCAAGACGTACTTCGGCGGGCTGCGGCGGAAGGCGCTCCCTCTGCGGCCGGACGTCCTACTGCGTCCCGTGAAGCCGCGCACGCTCTTCCTCCCCACCGATCTTCCTTACGGGCTTGCCGTGGCGGCCTTCCGCGGGCCCGGCTTCGCAGATCCCGACTACCCCGCGATGCGTGTGCTCGCCGACGTGCTCGGCAGCGCGCGCGGCGTCCTCCAGAACCTGGTCGCCGATGGGAGACTGCTCGACGCCGACTTCTCCTTCAGTCCGCTTCCCAAGGCCGGGCTCGTCTTCGCTACCGGGGCCTTCGCGCAGGGTCAGAGTCCGTCGCCAGCCTTCGGCGAGCTGATCGCGGCGCTGCGGGCCACCCGCGACCACGGGGTCGATGCCGACCTCGTGGAGGCCGCGAAGCGGCGCGCTGTCTCGCGGGCCGAGTTCGAGAAAACCTCCATTCCGGGGCTGGCCTCCGCGTGGTCACAGGCCCTCGCCCTCGAGGGACGGCGGTCACCCGGTGACTTGGTGGCGGCGATCCAGCGCGTGACGGTGGCCGACGTCAACCGAGTCGCGCGCCGTTACTTCGATCTCGACCACATGCTCACCGCGGTTCTCACGCCAACGCCCTCCGGTCAACCGGTCGAGGCCAAGACGTTTGGCGGCAAGGAGTCGTTCACTCCGCCCAATACGAAGCCCGTCACACTGCCGGCCTGGGCCGAGAGCGCGGTGACGCGCCTGGCGGTTCCGCGGTCGTCAGTCCACCCCGTGGTCAGCACGCTGCCCAACGGACTGAGACTGATCGTGCAGCCCGAGACGGTCAGCGACACGATCAGCGTCATCGGGTACGTGAAGAATCGGCCTGCGGTCGAGGTGCCGCCCGGACAGGAGGGCGTCGACGAGGTGCTCGACGCGCTCTTCGACTTCGGCACCGAGTCGCTCGACCGGATCGCCTACCAGCAGGCGCTGGACGAGATCGGAGCCGAGGCACGAGCGGGTTCCGACTTCGTCGTCGAGATGCTCGCCGGGCAGTTCGACCGCGGCGTCCAGCTCCTCGCCGATAACGAGCTACACCCCGCGCTGCCCGAGGCTGCGTTCGCGATCGCGCAGAAGCAGGTAGCCGACAGCGTGGCAGGGCGTCTTCAGAGTGCGGAGTACCAGGCGCGGCGAGCTCTCAACGCGGCGCTCTTCCCGCCCGGCGATCCCACGCTGCGCGAGGCCTCGGTGAAGTCGGTGACGGCCCTCACTCTCGCCGACGTGAAAGCATACTACCGCCGCGTGTTTCGCCCCGACCTCACTACGATCGTCGTGATCGGCAAGGTGACCCCCGACGCGGCACGCGCGACCATCGAGAAGTACTTCGGCGGCTGGACGGCCGAGGGTCCGCCGCCGGTCACCGACCTGCCGCCGGTGCCGCTCAGCCGCCCGGCCGTGGTCAGGGTGCCGAACGACCAGCGCATCCAGGACAACGTCACCCTCGCGGAGACCCTCGGCCTGACCCGATCCGACCCCGACTACTACGCGCTCGAGCTGGGCAACAGCGTCCTCGGCGGCGCCTTCTACGCCACGCGCCTCTACCGCGATCTCCGGCAGAATGCCGGACTCGTATATTTTGTCAGCTCGGCGGTGGAGGCCGGGAAGACGAGGGGACTCTACTTCGTCACCTACGGCAGCGATCCTGCCAACGTCTCGAAGGCGACTGGCATGGTGGTGCGGGAGCTGACGACGATGCAGACGGCGGCCGTGCCTGCCGACGAGCTACGACTGGCAAAGGCCATCTTGCTGCGAAGCATCCCGCTCGCCGAGTCGAGCATGAACCGGATTGCCCGTGGCCTCACGACCCGCTCCGCCGCCGGCCTGCCCCTGGATGAGCCGACGCGTGCCGCTGCCAGCTACCTGGCGCTGACTCCCGCGGAAGTCAAGGCCGCGTTCGCGCGATGGATCCGACCCGAGGACCTCGTCCAGGTCACCGAAGGTCCGAATCCGAGATAGGGATCCCGACCGCGACCATCGGTGGACGCGCATCGGTCCGCAACGCTTGACACCTGGGACGAGTGGTCCCAGCCTAGTGAGCGGATACCGACCAACACCGTGGTGAGCGAGGATCGGGCGGGCATCTTTTCAGCCGTTCAGCACAAGCGTTTTCGTCCGCTGTGGACGGGGTCGATCATGTCGGGCGTCGGCTACATGACCGCGCTCACGGCATGCGGCTGGGTAGCGTACGAGCTGCACCACCACTCGAGCACCGTCGGTCTCGTGGTGTTCGCCTCCTTTCTGCCATCGTTCATCATCACCCCGTTCGCTGGAGTCTTCGCCGACCGCTACGACCGGCGGACGATGTTGCTCATCACGAACGCGCTCGGCCTGTTGTCGACCCTCGGACTCGCCTGGCTCGCATGGAACGGAAACCGGAGCGCCTGGCCGCTCGTCGCGGTCGCCTTCCTCCTCGGCGCGTCCCGCTCGTCGAGCACGCCGATGGAGCAGGCGATGCTCGGAAGCCTCGTCCCGGCGCGCGATCTGCTCAACGCCGTCTCCCTTCTCCAGGCGAACGTGAACGGCTCACGGCTGCTCGGGCCACTGCTGGCCGCGCCGTTGCTCCACGTCGGCGGTGGCGCCGGCGCCTTTCTCGTCGCGGCGGACCTCTTCGCCGTGGCCTTCTGCGCGATTTGGATGTTGGGCGAGGTCCCGCACCAGCGCAGCGGTACGGATCACCACCCCGTTGCGCAGTTCGCACAGGGCGTCCGCTACGTCTTCCACGCGCCGGTCGTGTGCTCGGTGATCGCGCTCGTCTTCCTCCACTGTGCCTTCTCGATGGGCTACGACGCCGCCCTGCCTCGGCGGGCGTCCGACGTGCTCGGTGCGACCGGCACCGCCTATAGCCTGCTCATGATGGCGATGGGCGGCGGCTCCCTCGTCGGCGCCTTCCTGCTCGCCGGCTTCGCGCGACGGGTCCACTGCGGGTATCTGTTCTTCGCCACGAGCATGCTCAGCGGGCTGACGCTGGTGCCCCTCGGCTACGCCGTCTCCTGGCCGGGTGCCTTGCTCGCGGCGGCTTCTGTCGGTCTGACCCAGTCGATGTTCATCGCGCTCGCGACGACGTTGCTCCAGATCGCCACCCCCGACCACTTCCGCGGTCGGGTACTGGGCTTGTACTGGGGGTCGACCGGCGGCGTGATGGCCATCAGCAACCTCGCGACCGGCCGTCTGACCGACGTGTTGGGCGCTGGCCCGATGCTCGCGCTGCCGGGTCTCGCCTTCTGCGGGATGACCGTTCTCACACTGTGCGCTCCGACCCTGCGAATGCTCTATGGCCGTCGGCTGGCAAGCGCGCCCGTGCCATCCGTCATCGGCAGGTTGCGACCCCGGGTCGAGAGCGTCGACGCAGCTGACTGACCTCGGTCGCGTCGGGCGCCGCCGCGCTATAATCAGCTCAGAGATTGCCGTATGGGTGCCACCCCGCAGTACGCGATCATCGATCCCGCCACCGGCAAGATCGACCGCCGCATCTTCAGCGACCCGGCCATCTACGACGAGGAGATGGAGAAGATCTTCGGGCGCGCCTGGCTCATGATCGGCCACGAGAGCCTGATCCCGAACGCCAATGATTTCTTCCACACGTACATGGGCGAGGATCCCGTCATCCTGACGCGCGACGGGCAGGGTCGCCTTCACGCCTTGCTCAACATGTGCCGGCATCGCGGCAACCGCGTTGTGCGTTGCGACGACGGCAACGCCCTGCGTTTCATGTGCACCTATCACGGCTGGACCTATCTCAACGACGGGCAGCTCGAGTACGTCCCCGGAGTGAGCGAGGCCTACTACGACGCGCTCGACAAGCCTTCCCTGGGTCTCGTCAAAGCCCGGGTGGAGACGTACGCCGGGATCGTTTTCGCGACCTGGGCGGCGGACGCGCCGAGCCTCGCCGACTTCCTCGGAGACGCGCGCTGGTACCTGGACACGCTCTTCAACCGGCGAGACAGCGGGATGCAGGCGCTCGGGCCGATGAAGTGGCTGGAGCCGGTCAACTGGAAGACCCTCGTGGACAACTGCTCGGACAATTACCACGTGCCGACCACGCATCTCTCGAGCGCGCGCGTGCAGACGCAGTACCTCGGGCGCCCGCGTCTGTCTCATCGCGACCAGTTCGAGAGTCCGAACAAGCACGTCTTCGTCAACGGCCACTCGCTGACGTTTCGGGAGTCGCCCGACAACGCGCCGCGCTACGTGCACGGGATGTCGAAGGACAACTTCGCGCTGTTCCAGGCGTACCACGAAGCTACCCTCCCCGAGGTCGAACGCCGCCTGGGCGCATTCCGGGCCCGCCGGGTGCAGCTCGGCAACCACAGCATCTTCCCGAACGGCGTGCTGGGATTCCGCCTGGCGCTCCCGCGCGGTCCCTTGCAAACCGAATTCTGGCACTTCGTGCTGGTGGAAAAGGGCGCTCCGGAAGAGATCAGGCGCGCCATCCGGATCGGCAGCCAGGCCAACAACGGGGCGGCCGGCCTCTTCGAGCAGGACGACGTCGACAACTGGCGCCAGGTGACGGCGGCGAGCAAGAGCCGTCTCGGCCGACGTTACACCCAGGATCTGTCGATGGGCCTCGGGCACGTGAGCGCCCATCCCGACTATCCAGGGCTGGTGTCCGAGCGATACATCTCGGAGAACAATCAGCGGCTCTTCTACCGTCGCTGGGAGGAGTTCATGAATGCCGAGACCTGGGCGGAAATCCCCCTCGCGCCGATCACCGCGCGCTTCGAAGGCACGGCGACCATCCGCGGATAGCGATAGCCGCCGAGCCGGTCAGCCCACCGACGTCCCTTCTGGCGCCGTCGCCGTCACGCCCGGCCAGGCGCTGTGGCTCGAGTTGATGTCGTTCTACATCCGCGAGGCGTGGCTCCTCGACGAGCGCAAGCTCAAAGAGTGGCTAGAGCTCTTCACGGACGACATCCTCTATTTCATGCCGCGCCGGAAGAACGTGCTCCGCCGCGAGGCGCACCGCGAGGTGACGCCGCTCGGAGACCTCTCTCTGATCGAGGACGACCGGACCTATCTGGAGATGCGGGTCGCTCGGCTGGACTCGGGCATGGCCTGGGCCGAGGAGCCTCCATCGCGGACACGCCATCTGATCGGGAACCTTGTCGCCGAGCCGCTGGGTCGCGGCGAGGTCGCCGCCAAGACCGCCTTTCTCGTCTACCGCTCGCACCTGGAGACGGACCACCAGCTGCTGTCCGGGAGCCGCGAGGATGTGCTGCGCCGGGTGAACGGCGGATGGAAGGTGGCGAAGCGAACCATCCTCCTCGACGCCAACGTCCTCCTGGACAAGAATCTGAGCGTCTTTCTCTGAAGGGGGTTCCGGATCAGGCCCGGTAGCCCTTCAGGAACGTCAGGACGTGAGCGGTGTACTCGTCGGGCTTCTCGAACGGCGGCCAGTGACCGCAGTTGTTCAGGAGCACCACCCGCGAGTCGGTGACGTGGTTCAGGATGGCGATGCTCACCTCGAAGGCGACCATGCGATCGTAGCGGCCGTGGATCAGGAGGACCGGCGAGCGGATACCGGCGAGCTCCGGCGTGTAGTCGTGCGGCACGCTCACCGACTGCCTCCGCGCCTCCTCGAACGCCGGGGACCACGTGTGCGCGTGATGAATGTAATCGACGAGCTCGTCGCCGACCAGCGCCTCGTCGTCGATGTGCACCCTCAAGTAGCGGCGGATGTTCTCGCGGGTGGGATTGGCGATCGCCTCGCGAGTGGCCCGGCTTCCCTCCGAGGGCCGGTTGGCCATGAGGTAGCGGTCTCCGCCGGTGCCGATGTGCGAGCCGCCCATCACGAACTTCATGACGCGGTCCGGGTAGTTGATGGCCGCGACCATCGATGACTGTCCGCCCTGGGAGTTGCCGACGAAGTGCGCCCGGGGAATGCTGAGCGCGTCGAGCAGGGCGACCGCGGTGCGCGCCTGGACGGCGTGAAGGCCCTCGTGGTATACGATGGGCCCGGTCTTGCTGAAATTCGGCAGGTCCATCAGGATGCACCGGAAGTGCCGCGACAGCACGCCCATGGTCTTGTAGAAGGTGATCCACGCCGTCGTGCCCGGCCCGTAGGAGTGCATGAAGAGTACGGGCTCGCCGGAGCCCAGATCGTGGTAGTGGACGTTCATACCTCCCGCGTGGACGGTCCGGCTCGTTCCTTCCTCGGTCAGCTCATTCGAAGTGACGAACGGCATGTCTCACCCCTTGTGGAGATCGGCGCTCGGTGGCGGCGCGCCGATCATCTCATACTGCTTGCCACCGTGGCGGGCTCCCTCTAAGCTGTCCTTGACGACTGCATCAGGGCGCTCGGCGCTCGTGATCATCGTGCTATTGCTCGCCGCCTTCAGTGACCCGGTGTTTTCGAGGTGAACAAACATGAGCGGCCCACCGAAAACTGCCATCGTGACCGGAGCTTCGCAGGGGATCGGCGCGGGGATCGTGAAAGCGTTCGTCGAACGGGGATGGAACGTCGTCGCCAATGCCCTGAAGATGACCCAATCCACGGAGGTCACGGCGTCCAACCAGGTCGCTCTGGTGGACGGAGACATCGGCGAGCCGGGAACTGCCGCAAAGATCGTCGAGACGGGGCTGTCTCGCTTCAAGTCGATCGACGCACTGGTCAATAACGCCGGCATCTTCATCACCAAGGCGTTCACGGAATACACGGCCGAGGACTTCAAGTCGCTGATCTCGACGAACGTCGGGGGCTTCTTGTATGTCACCCAGCTCTCGATCAGGCAGATGTTGGTGCAGAAGACGGGCGGCAGCGTCGTCACGATCACGGCGTCCCTTGCTCGCAACCCGATTCGCGGCGTCACGGCGGCGGTGCCGATGATCACCAAGGGCGGTCTTGAAACGGTCACCCAGCACCTTGCCATGGAGTACGCGAAAGATGGCATCCGTGTGAACGCCGTGGCCCCCGGCGTCGTCTACACGCCGCTTCACAGGGAGACTCCCAAGGACGTGATGGAGAGCCTGTCGCCGATGGGTCGTCCTTCTACAGTCAAGGACATCGCGGACGCCGTCATGTACCTGATCGACGCCGCGACGGTCACCGGCAACATCCTGTACGTCGATGGCGGCTCTCATTTCGGCCGCTGGTGACCGCGAGTAGCACGGCGCGACGACGTTCCCCCATAGGCCCATTTGACCGGGACGGCAACGATGCGTCGACGTGATGTTCTCAAGGCCCTGGCGGGGATCCCATTTCTTGCCAGTGCGCCCACGTATACGGGTGCCGCAGCGGCGCATGCGAGCGATCCTGTGCGGCGCGTGCGCCCCGGTGACGCTGGTTGGCCCTCCGCCGCGCAATGGGACGAATTGCGCCGGCAGACGAGCGGACGCCTGGTCACGGTGCGCTCGCCGATCCAGGATTGCCGGGACGCGCCCGATAGCGCCGCGTGCCGCGATCTGTTCAAGGAGCTGAAGAATCCCTACTTCATTGGCGATCAGGTCGGGCTGACGCAAACGGCCGGGTGGGTCGACGCGTGGACGTGTCAGCCGAGCGTCTACGCCGTTGCCGCGGAAACGACCGCGGACGTGGTCGCGGCGGTCAACTTCGCTCGCGACCGCGATCTCCGCCTCGTCGTCAAGGGCGGCGGCCACAGCTACCTCGGCCGGTCGAACGCGCCGGACTCGCTCTTGATCTGGATGCGGCGCATGAACGCCGTGGTCCGGCACGACGCGTTCGTGGCCGCGGGGTGCGCCGGCCGCGACGCCCCGCAGCCTGCCGTCAGCGTCGGGCCCGGGGCGATCTGGGGCCACACCTACAACGAGGTCACGACCAAGGGCGGCCGCTACGTGCAGGGCGGGGGATGCCTCACCGTCGGCGTCGCCGGGCTCGTGCTGGCTGGCGGGTTCGGCAGCCATTCCAAGCGATACGGCACTGCCGCCGCAAATCTTCTCGAGGCTGAGATCGTCACCGCGGATGGTGCGGTGCGGATCGCCAACGCCTGCACCAACCCGGACCTGTTCTGGGGCCTCAAGGGTGGCGGCGGCGGCAGCCTCGGGGTCGTGACGCGACTGACGTTGCGCACCCACGATCTCCCGGACTTCTTCGGCGGCGTCTACGCCACGATCCAGGCGACGACCGACGCCGCGTTTCGCCGCCTGATCGGCCAGTTCGTCG
>Ga0335077_10003064_pt1 | contig 20038 bp, 18 predicted proteins | sample Lox_Sample_31_FD_207151 | JGI IMG/M metagenome (GOLD analysis project Ga0335077, IMG submission 207151) | Soil microbial communities from Loxahatchee National Wildlife Refuge, Florida, United States - Lox_Sample_3.1 | ecosystem: Environmental > Terrestrial > Soil > Wetlands | place: USA...
CCAGGACGTCGAGGCGGTGGCCACGGGGCTCGAAGCCCTCAGCATCGGCGAGCCGGCCGGTGGCCTGGGTGATGCCGTCCTCGACGCCGGGGGGCAGGGTGACGTCGGTGACCTTCCCGCACCCGACGCAGACCAGGTGGTGGTGGTGGCCGGTCAGGTCCTCGGCGAGCTCGAACCGGGCGAACTCGTCGTTGGCGGTGACGCGGCGGACCAGGCCGGCGGACTCCAGGTCGGTCAGGTGCCGGTAAGCGGAGCTGCGCGGCAGGCCGGGGAGGCGGTCGGCGATATCGCCGATGCTGACGGGGTGGCCGGCGCCGACGAGCAGGCTGATGATCGCCCGCCGCCCGCTGGTGTAGCGCTGGTCGATGCGGCGCAGCCGTCGTTCCACCACGCCGTGCAGGTCGCCGCCCGGATCCTGGGCTGACATCGGCCTCCTCATGAGCTGCCCGGCACGCGTCATATAAGCACATGCTGATCTGCTTATGCAAACGCCCGGACCGGACTCCCTCTAACGGTACGGACCGGACTCTTCTTAACGGACGGACCGGGCACTCCTTGACTGTTTCGCGCTGTAGTTGCATTGAGACTCAGTCTGAGGATATCTTTCGTTCATGACTAACAGAACACGGCGTTCACTGATCCCCGGGCGCTCCAGGATGAACCGGGGCCTGGTGCTGGCCGGCGCGGCGGCGGTGGCCGTCATGGCGGCCGGGTGCAGCAGCGGCGGCACGTCCACGGACGCCGCGAATGCCACCACGGTCATCAACGCGATCGGCGCGGAGAACGAGTACGCGAACGTGCTGTCCCAGATCGGCGGCAGGTACGTGCACGTGTCCTCGATCCTGAACAACCCCAACACCGACCCGCATACCTTCGAGGCGAGCCCGAGCGTGGCCGCTGAGGTCAGCGCCGCGCAGCTGATCGTGCAGAACGGGGTCGGCTACGACACATTCATGAACAAGATCGAGTCCGCGGATCCGAATCCGAAGCGCAAGGTAATCGTGGTCCAGAACCTGCTCGGGCTCCCGGATGACACCCCTAACCCGCACCTGTGGTACAGCCCGAAGACCATGCCAGCGGCTGCCAAGGCCATGGCCGCTGCCCTGTCGGCCATGCTGCCCGCGCACAAGGCATTCTTCGCGGCCAACCTGGTGAAGTTCGACAAGTCGCTGATCCCCTGGTTCAACGCCATCGCGGCGTTCAAGGCGAAGTACCCGGACACTCCGGTCGCCACCACCGAGCCGGTCGCCGACTACATGCTCCAGGCCGCGGGGACCGACAACCTCACCCCGTGGGCCTTCCAGGCCGACATCATGAACGGCGTCGACCCGACACCGCAGGACATCGCCCTGGAGAACGGCTTCTTCGCCAAGCACACCGTCAAGGTCTTCTGCTACAACCAGCAGGTGGTCGACGCGCTCACCACCTCGATTCGGCTGACGGCGCTCAAGGACGGCGTGCCGGTAGTCGGCGTCTACGAGACGATGCCCACGCCTGGCTATGACTACCAGTCGTGGATGCTCGCCGAGGTGAACGCGCTGGCCAAGGCGGTGGCCGACAAGATCTCCACCCAGAAGCTGTGATGACCGAGAGCGCACTGGCCGGCTCAATCTCGCCGCAGGTCCTGACAGTTGACAGCGTCAGCGTGTCGCTGTCCGGGCGGCAGATCCTGGACGAGGTCAGTTTCGGTATCGGGGCCGGTGAGTTCACCGGGCTCATCGGCCCCAACGGGGCAGGCAAGACGACGCTGCTGCGGGTGATCCTCGGCCTGCAGCGGCCCGCCGAGGGTCAGGTGGCCGTCCTGGGGCGGCCGAGATCGCTGCGGAACCAGCGGGTCGGCTACGTCCCGCAGAAGGTGCTGCTGGATCCTGACATGCCGATGCGGGCCAGGGACCTGGTAGCGCTGGGCCTGGACGGCAACCGGTACGGCCTGCGGCTGCCGTCCAGGACCCGGGCCGAGGCCGTGCGCGACATGCTGCATGCTGTCGACGCCGAGCGCTTCGCCGATGACAGGGTCGGGAACCTGTCAGGTGGCGAGCAGCAGCGGGTACTGATCGCGCATGCCCTGATCAGCCGGCCGCGGCTGCTGCTGCTTGACGAGCCGCTGGCCAACCTCGACCTGCGCAGCGGCCAGGAAATCGTGAGCCTGCTCGCCCGGATCGCCAGGGAGCAGCAGATCGCGGTGCTGCTGTCCGCGCACGAGATGAACCCGCTGCTGCCGGTGATGGACCGCATCGTCTACCTGGCCGGCGGCCGGGCGGCGAGCGGGCCCGCCGACGAGGTCGTCACCAGCGAGGTCCTCAGCCGGCTGTATGGCCATCATGTCGACGTGCTGCGCGTGCACGGCCGCGTCCTGGTCGTGGCGGGAGCGGACGGCGACCAGCTGGCCCTGGCCCAGGGCTGCGCCGCCGGGGCAGGCTGACCGGCCGTGCACCACGTCTACACGGCCGTCTTCGAGCCCGGCTTCTTCGCCAGCTCGCAGGTCCGCATTGCCGTCACGGTCGGCGGCATCGTTGCCGTCGTCTGCGCCGTGACCGGCGTGTTTACCGTCATGCGCGGCCAGTCCTTCGCCGGCCACGCGCTCGGTGACGTGTCCGCGGCCGGAGGATCAGGAGCACTGCTGATCGGGCTGAGCCCGGTCACCGGGTTCGTGGGCTTGGGAATCGCCGGGGCCGCCGTCATGGACATGATCGGAGTTCAGCGGCTGCGCGGGCGGGACCTGGCCACCGGGATCGTGCTCGGGGCGGCGATCGGCCTGTCCGCGCTGTTCCTGTACCTCACCAGTGTGACCGGGGCGACGACAGGTGCCGTTCAGCAGGTCCTGTTCGGCTCCATCTTCACCACGACGAGCGGCACCATTCCGGCGGTGATCATTCTCGGCGGGATCTCGCTGGTCAGCCTCGCGGTGATCGGCAGGCCGCTGCTGCTGAGCACCGTCAGCCCCGACATGGCAGTCGCCCGCGGCGTGCCGGTCCGCCTGGTCGGCGTGCTCTACATGCTGGCCCTCGCCGTCTCCGTTGGCCTGTCCGCCCTGACGATCGGCGCCATCCTGTCGACAGCGCTGCTGATCGGGCCGGCCGCCGCGGCGCTGCGGCTAACCACGCGGGTGGGCTGGGCGCTGGGCCTGGCGTGCGTGATCGGCGTGCTCTCCACCTGGCTCGGCGTCCTGCTCGCCTACGACAGCTACTACTGGGGATCTAGTCACGCCGGCCTCCCGGTGAGCTTCTTCATCGTCGCCGTCATATTCGTCACGTACCTGGCCTCCGGCCTGCGTCATGCCAGAGCCCGCGCCGGTAACACCGAGCCGGCCGCGCCGGCTGCCACCGTGCAGCCCGAGAGGCTGCCGGCATGATCGGCGCGCAGGCGCACGGGAAGGCGGGCGCATGTTCGCGAGCTTCATGATGAACGCGTGGATCACGGCGACGATCGTGGCCGTGGTTGGCGGCGTCGTCGGCTACTTCGTGGTGCTGCGCGGCTCGGCGTTCCCGGCCCACGCCATTCCCAAGGGCGCGTTCGCCGGCGCCGCCGCCGCGGCCCTGCTCGGCATCAGCACGCTCATCGGCCTGGCAGCCTTCGCGCTGCTCGGCGCGCTCGGGATCGGCTCGATGAGCCGCCGTGGCAGGCACGACGTCGTGACCGCGCTGGCACTTGTCCTGATGCTCGCCCTCGGTGCCGCGTTCTTGTCCAGGACCACCGAGTACGAGCCGGAGATTTACTCCCTGCTGTTCGGCGAGGTCCTCGGCGTGAGCACCAGCGAGATCCTGCCCACAGCCGCCCTGGGCATCGTCTGCATCGCAGCGGTAGCTCTCATCTACCGGCCGCTCATGCTCTCCTCGATCACCCCGGAGATAGCCGAGGCCAAAGGCATCGCCAGCCACCGCATCGAGATGTGCTTCCTCCTCGTCCTCGCACTGGCAACCGCGATGACCGTGCCGGTTGTCGGCGCCCTGCTGATCTTCAGCCTGATGATCGGCCCCCCCGCCGCCGCCCGGTCCCTCACCAGCAGGCCGCTGCTCGCGATATACCTGTCGGTCGTCATCGCCCTGGTGACCGTCTGGATCGCGATCGCGGCGTCATACCTCTCCAACTGGCCCATCGGCTTCTTCGTCGGCGCCTTCGGCGCGCTGTCCTACGCCGCAGGCCGAGGCTGGGCCGCCTGGCGCCGCACCAGGACCGCCCGCCCCGCCGCCCTGACGGCCACCCTCGGCACCTAACCCCGGGAGCCTGCGGGCCATCCCCGGCCGGGTCTTGCCGACATCTGATCCTCCCGGTATGGGGGATTTTCCATCGCCTGCGCCGGGCAGGTTCAATGCGGCGAACGGGAAAACTTCTTGCAGCGCCGAGAACCGCCATCCCGTCGCCGGCGCCACCGGCGGCAGGGCGAGCATGGCGGCCTTGTCCGCGGTGATCCGGTCCGCCGGGGCGCAGCCCAGCGCCCGCCTCGGCCGCTGGTTCACGATCGCCAGCCACTGCTGGAGCTGGGCGTTGAAGTCGGCCGGGCCGGCGAACGCCCGATCTCAACGTCACCGGCCATGACCATCGTGCCGTCCGCGAGCTGGCACGGGAGCGGGTCACGCCGGTCAGCAGGCCATACACCTGGAGGATCACACCGAACCAGCCGAGATCCGCTCGCCCGACATCGCCCTTCGTTGACCAACTGATGACTGGCACTTACCAGCCCGGAGACCCGGCGCCAGCCCCGGACCCCAGCGCCAGGCTAATTGACGGGTTCGTATCCCAAGGTGCGCCGGCGTCACGGGCAGCCCGCCCAACTGTCCACCCACCCGCACCACGGCACCAACCCGAGCCAGGACGCGGCAGCAACCCCAGCCCGCCGCGACTCCCACCAGCCCCGATTTTCACGCCCCGCGACCAACTGCCTCGCAGTCAGCGTTTGCGCTCCCGATCGATCGTCAGGAAGTGATCGGGTACTTGCTACAGCAGTAGCGCGTCAGCTACAGTTGTGGTCATGAGTGCTATACCTGCGCGGGACCTGCGCAACCACACCGCAGAGGTGCTCCGTCGCGTGGAGGCCGGCGAGGAGATCGAGGTCCTGCGGGACAACCGCCCGGTGGCGAAGATCATCCCGCTCTCCTGGCGGCGGCGGTGGCTGCCGGCATCAGAGATCGCCAGCGAGCTGATGAGGCTGGGTCCCGACACCACGGGCCTGGCCGCAGAGCTCAGAGAGTCCCTGGGCGAGACGACTGATGACCTGCCATGGTGACCGCGCGCCGAGCGCTTGCCGACACGTCAGTCTTCATTGGCCTGGAAGCCGAGCGCTTCGACGCGAGCCGGTTCGCCGGCTTTGAGTGGGGCATCTCGGCGATCACCCTCGGCGAGCTGAGGCTCGGCGTGCTGCAGGCCACCGATCCGGAGTCAGCCTCGCGGCGGCTGTCGACGTATCAGCTCGCCCAGCGGTTCGAGGCGCTGGCCGTGGATGAATCGGTTTCCGATGCCTGGGCACTGCTGGTCTCCCGGCTGCGCGCTGTGGGCCGCAAGGCTCCCATCAACGACAGCTGGATCGCGGCCACGGCCATCGCCCATGGTATTCCCGTCGTGACCCAGGATGACGACTACGACGCTATGCCCGACGTTCAGGTCATCAAGATCTGACAGCCACCAGCCCAGTCGTAGCGGTCCGCCGTACACCAGGTCGCCGAACACCGCCACGTCGGCCGGAACAAGGCCACCGATCGGAGGCGCCAGGCCAGGGCGGTCCAGGGAAACCGGGCGGCCCGCCGCCGCCACGCCGCCACGACAGCGAGCACCGCGCGGCGAATCGGGCTGATCGCCCCGCCTTGGGTTCCCGTCCCGCCGCGCCGGTACAGTGGGACCGAATGCCCCGGGGCGACCCGGCGGGCCAGGCCCGCCGCCGCAGTCGAGGACAGCCCCGGCACCGGCGTCAGCCGCTGGCCCGCGGCATCGGCGCGCTGACGGTCCAGGCCCACCAGGAAATCCTCGCCGGCCAGTTGCGCCGCCGCGATCCCAGTCAGCAGCTCCCCGGCACTGAAGCCCCGGTCCCGCTGCTTGATCGGCCCGGTCGCGGCATCGATCGCCCCAATCACGTCCAGCCGGCCGCACATCTCAGTGACCGCCGCAAGCCCGGCGCTCGCTGTCAGCCCCACATCCGGCGCGCCTACCCGGGCCTGCGACCGCTCCCCGCTCCTGCCACGTATCCTGCTCACCAGATAGGTGCCTCTCCACCTGAGGTGATCGTTACTTCGCAGCGATCATCATCCCAGGCCAGAGCGGCACCTATCGGCACCTGCAGGCCGTGTCACCAGCCTTACTCGCCGATTCGGGTCAGAAGAGACAACGGGCAAGCTTTCAGTGTCTGTCCTGCGGCGGACCGGTGGCCTCAGACTCAGTAGTCGGAGCACTGGGTGTTGGCCTGAGCCTGCCGGAGCTGGGGTGAGGCTCCCATCCCGTCGGCGTTGCCACGCCTTCCGCCCAGATCGCGTCGGTGAGGTCCGCGTAGGTGAATTTCGCCAATTCCAGATTCGCGCCGGTCAGGTCCGCCCAGCGGAGGCTAGCGTCACTAAGGTCTGCACGGCGAAGGTTCGCGCCGTCCAAATGCGCCCAGGTGAGGTCAGCTGCAAAGAGATTCGCGCTGGTCGTGCCGGAGGCTGTTACCTGCCTGTATCACGCGTGATACAGTCAGGTCATGGCTGAGGTAGCAGTGCGGGATCTGCGGAATCATGGTGGGGAGATCCTCAACCGGGTCGCGGGAGGTGAGACGCTGACGGTGACCCGTGATGGTGATCCAGTGGCTGAACTCCGTCCGCTGCCCAGGCGCCCGCTGCAGGCGGCCCGCCTGCTTGAGCGATGGCGCGCCCTGCCAGCCGTGGATCCGGCGCGGCTTCGCGCTGATATCGATGATCTCCTGGATCCGGCGCTGTGACCGGGGAGCCGGCAGCGCCGGGGCTGGCCCGGCACCCGCGCGGGGTCTTGGACACGAGTACGGTGATCATGCTCTCGCGGATCACTGATTCTGCGGCGCTTCCGGCGGAGCCGCTGATTACCGCGGTGACGCTCGCTGAACTCACGGCCGTCCCGTTGGTGGCTGCAACCGACCAGGAACGGGCTGCGCGGCAGGCGCATGTCCAGCAGGCCGAGGCTGATTTCGATCCGCTGCCGTTCGATGCTGCGGCTGCGCGGGCATTCGGCCGGGTAGCCGCCTCGCTGCGCCGTGCGGGCCGCAAGCCTGCTGCTCGCGCGTACGACGCGATGATCGCAGCGATCGCACTCTCCAGACAGCTGCCGATCTATACGTGCAATCCAGATGATTTTGCCAAGGTTGACGATCTGACAGTCGTTCCGGTTGCAGTCCCGCCGCCCATCTGATCAGGCGGTGTGGTGAGGACGACGTTCATGAGGGCCTTCCTGGCGTCGTGGCGCAATCCGGCGAACTCGGCGTCTGCGCCAGAGTGCCGAGGCGCTCGCGGACCGGGCTGACGGCCTGCATAAAGTACCGCACGGAAAGTCCGCTACCCCTGCGGACACGGCGGATTGCTGGACCGAAGGTGGTCGATGCCGCATGTGGATTCCGACGCGGGCCCTGTGGCGGTCCGATCCAGAGAGAGCGGGCGCCGCATGATGCCATCCCATCACCCCTAGCAGCGGTCCGTGCCCGCCAGTGCATATCGCAGCCTGCAGGCTACTGCTCATTGACGCTCGATCGCCCCCGTTCACGCTCGATCGCCGGATCATTCCGGCAGTCGCCTGCCACAGGCTGCGCTGCCGGCCACAGAGAACGCCCATCGCGACCTGGGCGACCCGAGCCGACAGCGAAGCGCGGACTGTCCGGTTCCGGCTGACTCTCAGGTGGGGGTTCCAGGAGGGGATTTGAGCAGCGGCGTTGCCTCGGCGAGATAGCCAGCGCGCCGTTGCCGTAGTGCATGGGCCGCCATGCGGATCAAGTCGATGGTCACTCCGGCGGCACCGCTCGGGTCGTGCACCTTCAGCTTCACGTCAAGGCTCACCCGGGTTTCGCCCCATGCCTGGGCCTCGACGTTAATGTGCGCTACCTTGTGCGACTTCAGGTGCGGCAGGTAGCCGATGGGAGCCATTTCCACCCGGTCCGCTGCGGGCCTTCCGGCGGCTAGGGCGTTGAGTTTGGACTGCAGCTTGGTGTTGCTGTTCTCGGCCAGGTTGCGGAAGTCCTCGGTACCGCCGAGATTGACTTGATAGGAACTGATCAAGGTGAGTCCGCGCTCCTCGACCAACTGCAGCAAGGCGTGATGCACTACTGATGTGCCGAACTGGCTGGCCAGATCGTCACCCAGCAAGGGCAACCCAGCCGCGGCAAATCGATCCAGCCACCGCCAATCGCGGGCTACTGCGTCGGAGGTGGTGTTGATGAACGCCGCCCCTGCCCGCAACGCCGCCTCCGCATACGCGTGGGCCGTCTCTTGCCGACCGCTGGGAGCGGCGTACAGCACGACCTCAGCCCCGTCAAACTCCCCGGCCACACGGTCCGCCTCGGTAGCATCGGTGAGGCCGCGGCGCACGATGGCTCCCGTGGGCGGCAGTTCGTCGACGAGCCGCGGAAAGTTGTTGGGCGGCAAGAGGATTGCCTCGGCGAGGTCTTTCCCGATCTTGCACGGGGAGGTGGCGAAGGCCGCCACGACCTCGATGTCACCCACGCCCAGTCCGTCAAGCACGGGGCGGCGGATCCCGGCCAGGCTTCCTGTGGAGCGGTACAGCGCTATCCCTTGCACCAGCGCAGATATGTTGTTGCCGACCCCGACGACTGCGACTTTAGCCCGTTTGATCACAGGCAGAAGGCTACGCGGACCTCGGCGGAGCCGCGCCCGGTCGCGGCGTGCAGAACGGCAATCTCTGCGCATATCTGCGAGTCTCTTGTCACCCTTCAGAACGACAGCGATCGGGTGGCGGCGCGGAACGCGGCGAGCACGGCGGCGATGTGATCCTCGGCGAGCCGCAGCCCGGTGTTGATCCCGGGGGATGCCATCGGGCCTAGGTAGGCGCGGCGATGGTGGCCTTGGCGGCGACCTGCGGCGGGCGGGTTGATCGCGCGCTCGAACGGCCTGGCTGCCGGCGGCGCGCAGCGCAGGCCCAGAAGCGGAAACCTGGTGCTATCCGGGAAAATGGTAAGCTATGCGTTATGCATGGTGCGCCGTGCGCAGTTTTCATAGTCCGATCGCCCGGCGAGCGTCGAGGTTCTTATCGGGCGGGAATACCTCCTCCTGGCTACTCGGCTGAAGGCGGCTGATCTTGGAAACCACCGTCATCGCCATCGTGCTCGGGCTTGTGATCTCAGCTGCATGTCTCGGCATACCTCAACTGGTGCGCATCCGGAACCAGCAGCCCGACGATGACTCGCAGGGCTATCTGAAGCAGACTGGCCGGTCGTCAGGGGAAGTCGCCCAGGAGAACGCTGCGGTGCTGGCCGAGGAGGAGAACGCTGACGAGTTACGGCGGGCGAGCGGCACATCCGGTCCTTCGGTCGAGGGCGAAAGGGGTTCACGCTGACGGCCTGGTCTGAGCATGAATATCGCAGCGACCCGTAACCAGCCAACTGGCGCTTATTGTCCTGGTCGATCTTCCGTGCAGAACGGTTGGCTGGGCGAGGAGGGCGTGCCTTAGCCAGAGCTCAGGGCAGGCTCGCCTGGGTGGTGGCAGCCGCGTGGTCAAAGGATTGGCGTCGCATGGTTCTGGGTCGTCGTCGCGGCCTTGGCCGTGGGGATGCCGGTCACGGCGTGGCGGCTGGGCCGTGCAGCTGTTCGCGGCTTGCCAGCAAGTAGTTCACGCCTTGCACGCCGAGGAAGGCGGTCACGGCGGCAATCAGGATGGGTGAGGTCTGCAGTGCCGCTACGCGGGTCAGGAACGCAGCCATCAGTACCATCGAGAACGGCGCTGAGCGATCCCAAGACCGCCGGGAGCAGGCAGCTGAAAGCCAGTCCTAGCGGGACGCCATGGATGGCCTGGTGTGTTCTGGTGACCGCTGTCGGCCGTCGTACGCTGCTGCCCGGTACGAGACACCACGGAGGACACGATGCCGACCGCACCGAGCGACGCGGCCGCTTCGCTGCCCGGTAGGCCGCCCGTCGTTGACCTGGCCACCTGGCAGGCCGCCCGTGACGAGCTGCTGGTCCGCGAGAAGGCCCACACCCGCGAGGGCGACGCCATCGCCGCGGCTCGCCGCCGACTGCCGATGGTGGAGTTCGACCCGGCGGTCGAGGTCACCGGCCCGGACGGCCCCGTCCCGTTCCTGGACCTGTTCCAGGGCGGCGACGAGCTCGTGGTCTATAAGCACATGTGGTGGGACGGCGCGCCGCACCAGGGACAGTGCGAGGGCTGCACCACCGCGGCTTGGGTCCTGAAGGACGCCGTCTACCTCAACGCCCGCGGCGTCTCGTTCGCCATCTTGACGACGGGTCGCTGGCAGGAGGTGGCCCCCTATGTCGAGTTCATGGGCTACACCCAGCCCTGGTACTCCGTGCGCGGCCTGGCCGAGCCGGTCGGCGGCGACATGGGGTACATCACCTGCTTCCTGCGCGACGGCGACCGCGCGTTCCTCACCTACTCCACGACAGGCCGCGGCAACGAGGCGGTCATGGGGGCCTTCGGCCTGCTCGACATGACGCCCTACGGCCGCGGCGAGGCGTGGCAGGACAACCCCGAGGGCTGGCCCGAGGGGCACGGCCCGTGCTGGTACTGGCGCTCGGACTCACGCGGGAACGCCACCTGGGGCCCGACCAGCCGCCCCGTGCCACAGTGGACCCGCCCCGGCGCGACCCCCGTGCAGACCCTAGGCCGCCACGGCTAACGCACAGGGTGTGACCAAAATCGGCCACTCTCGTATCGCCATACAGAACGACAGCGACCGGCGCCGGCGGCCCGGCAGCCGACATCTTCGCTTGCGGCCCATCTTCCTGCGAAGGACTCGGAGATCGCGCACCGCGACACTCAGGACATCCAGCTATGGGCGTGCGTCGGTCGGCACCGCCTGGAGAGGGGGAGTTCTCCGGTGCTCATTCACTCCGCCGAGCTGCACCCCGGCGTAGCGTCCCCGTCTTGCCTATACCCGGGCGCGATCACGAGGTCGATCCCGTGACCCGCCGAGACCGAGCCGTAGGACCTGGTTAAGCCGGTGGCCATGGGATAATGATGATCGCTGATCCGGTGGTTTACCCCGGTGGCTGGTTGGACTCCTCATTCACTCACGGTCTCGCGGGCCTGACTCCCGTCACCAAGCGTTCCCGGTCGAACATCCGAGCAACGACCCGCGACGCACCAAGATCAATTAGCAGCAGCACGACGGCGAAAAGAATTGCCACCAGGAATGTCGGGCGGATCACCCCGACCGCCAGCAGCAGGAAGAGGCCAATCAGCGGAACGCTCGCGAGCATCCCCAGTTGCTGAGCCACCCGGGTTTCGCTCGCCCTGACCGAGATCGCCATTCCGACCACGATGGACCAGCCGGCCAGCAGGGGAGTGAAGAGAAAAAGAGCGAGCAGGATCGGACCCTGGTGAAAAAGCGCAGAGGCTACGACGGAATTAGCGAACAGCCGGACGGCAGCGAGAAAGAGCCCGAACATCGTGTAGGACAGTGCCAAGGTGGGGATCATCACGGCTGCGGCTTTGCCCAAGATGAACTCTTGTCTGCGAATGGGCGTGGTGAGCACGGGCTCAAGCGTTCCCTGTTCACGCTCGCCGACAACGGAATACGCGGCGAGCGTCGAGGGCATGATGACCGGAATGATGAGAAAGAAGATGAGAGAGATACTTATTGCATTATCCAAGGCTGAGCTCGCAGCGGATGCCGAGGTGAGGAAAATCGTGAGTACGGGATTGAGCAGGAAAATGCATGGCAGGATTGACATGGTCACGACGATGGAACGCCTGCGCCGATAGTCGCGCAGTTCCTTGCGGACAACGGCCCAGATGCGCGTGGCATCGAGAGCTGTCATTGCCTGCGGGCCTCGACATCTTCGTCGATCAGTTCGAGATACACGTCCTCGAGCGAATGCTGCACCTCTCCGATGGAGAGAACATCGGCGCCGGCGCCGACTAGGCTCCGGATCACCCCGGGTGCAGCGGTTCTGGGATCGGTAACCGAAAGCTCATAGGTCCCGGGAGCTTCGGATTGCCAGCCCTCGACGGCGGGGACGGAGGAAAAGAGGTGCCCAGGGTCATTGAGCGGCGCGAGGGTCGTGACGAGGAGTCTCTTTTTGAAGAGCTGCTCTCGGAGTTCCGCGGGGCGGCCGATGGAGCGCAGCGTGGTATTCAGGATGGCCACCCGGTCACAGAGCCTTTCGGCTTCCTCAAGGCGATGAGTCGTGAGAAAGATCGTCACTCCTCTCTCACGGAGCCCATTGACTAGGTCATGTGCCTCGCGAGCAGCCACCGGGTCGAGGCCCGACGTCGGTTCGTCAAGGAACATGATCTTCGGGTCGCTCAGCAGCGTCCGTGCCAATCCGACCCGTTGGCGCAGTCCTTTGGAAAGTCCGCCGCAGAGGTCCCCCGCTCGATCACTGAGGTTGACGGCCTCGAGTGCATCCTTGATCCGTTTCCCGGACCGTTGAATACCGTAGAGGCCGGCGAAAAAATCCAGGTTCTCAGCCACCGTCTGGCGTAGATAGAGCCCCGGTGCTTCCGGCATGACGGAGATGCTCCTGCGGATCTCCACCCCATTCTCCGGCTTGAGCGGGATACCCGCCACCGTAGCTGAGCCCGAAGTCGGCGCAATCAACGTGCCGAGCGTGCGGACGGTGGTGGTCTTGCCGGCACCATTGGGTCCGAGGAAACCGAACACCTCGCCGTAGGCGACCTGGAAGGAGACGTCGGAGAAGGCGGTCCGTTCGCCGAAGCGCTTGGTCAGCCGGTTGACGACCAAGGCGCTCCGGTCCCTCGTGCCCCCGAGCACTGGTGAGTCGTCGGTCGCGTCAGTTTGAGCACTCGACCGAGAAGCACTGGCCAGCAGCGGCCTGTCTCCGGCTTCGATACCAGCCGGATTCCTCCGCAGCTTCATTCGAGGCTCCAACTGTGGCCCACTGCCCGTCACTCGCCCTCGTCAGGCTACCTCTTGGCACCCATCCTGAATGTCGGGCCGTTCCGAGTACCCGTAATACAGACCGAGCGACCGTCACGATCTAGCGCTTGCCACCGCGGTGCCGAACAGTCCGTCTCGGGCGGCCTTGGCAGCTGCTCACGTGATGTCTCCGCATACCATCCGAAACCGGACGTGGTCATCTGGGTGTCAGTGGAATGGATGCCACATCCACTGCGTATTCTGGGACATCCGCCACATCCATCAAGATCATCTCCGGGGCGGACCGCGCCGGACCGCAAGGCGGGCCATCAGGATCTGGCTCCGCGACCCAGTCCCGCGATCTACGGGACAGGCCTTGGTCCCGCCGTCATGGCTGGTGCTTCTTGATTCGTGAGCGGTGCGGTGACCCGTCCGCTGAGCAGGACGGCCGCGACGTCGGCCTGGTGCCGCCGCCAGCCCCGGAGGCCGCATCGGCGATCACATGCCCGCCGACCTGGCCGCCAGCCGGCCCGGCAGGATGACGATCGACCGGCGGCGGACCGGACACCGGGGGACACCGTCGCGCCGGGCATCCGCAGTGCCAGGACGCCGTTCCGCACCCGGCAGGCCCTCGCCAGCCAGCAGCACGCCCCGGCGCCCGCCCGACGGGCCAGCCCTCCTCAATCCACGGGCGCACGATTCCACGCCGAGACTGGCGTGCTCCGATCACTGACGGCAACGAGCAGAGCCGGCGAGCGCAACGCGACGGGCTTGACCGGGTACCACGTGGTCTACGGCACCGCCCGGATCACCGAGGGAGGAGCCGCCGACCTGTCCCAGAAGCTCGGTCACACCTCTCTCGGCCCCGGCGTGCGGTTCCCGCCGGTCGATTCCCCCCGCCAGGCGGCGTTACCGGGCGTGCTCGTCCCGGTCGCGGCGGAGCATGGTGAGCGCGGCTGGTCCGGCGGGTTCGATGGCGGTGAAGCGGAAGCTGGCGGGGGTTCCGGTGGTGAACAGCCGGTCGCCTTGCCCGGCCATGATGGGGAAGGTGATGATCCGGTATTCGTCGATCAGGTCGGCTTCGGCCAGTGCGTGCACCAGGCTCAGGCTGCCGATGACGACGATGTCGCGTGCCGCGCGTTCACTGGTGACCCAGGCCAGAGGGTCGCCGCTGATGGCCTCGGAGTTGGGCCAGACGGCCGGGTCGATGCCGGTGCGGGTGGCGACGCGCTTGGGTACGGCGTTCATCAGGTCTGCGTAGTCGCCGTTGCGGCTGGGCCAGAGTTGGGCGAAGTGCTCCCAGGTGCGTCGGCCGTAGAGCTGGACGCCGTGTTCCATTCGCGGGCCGAGGCGAAACTTGTCGCCGCTGACCGGTTCTGGCCCGTACCGGAATGCCCAGCCGCCGTGGCCGGTGCCCCACCGCCCGTCGGGGTCGGAGACTACCAAGTCGAGGGTGGAGAACTGGATGACGATGACGTCGCCCATCGCGATTTCCTTCCTGCTGCGCGGCTCCGCCGCGGCCGCTCTCACTTGGCATATACCTGGGTCAGGCGGCTGACTCATCGCTTCCGGCGCGGGATGTTCCGTGCGCGGCCAGGCGTAGGCTCGCCGTCATGGCCGGGGCGAGGGCAGCGCGGGACGGGGACGAGCGGCATGAGGCGTTCCGCGGTGACCTGCTGGCGCACTGCTACCGGATGCTCGGCTCGGTCGAGGAGGCCGAGGACCTGGTTCAGGAAACCCTGCTGCGGGCCTGGCGGGCGGCCGGCCGGTATGACCCCCAGCGGGCGTCGCTGCGCACATGGCTGCAGCGGATCGCCACCAACGTCTGCCTGACCGCCCTGGAAGGCCGCGCCCGGCGGCCGTTGCCGAGCGGCCTGGGCACCGCCGGCGACGACCCGCAGGTGCCGCTGGTGCCCGACCTGGACATCCCGTGGCTGCAGCCGTTCCCAGACGCCCGGCTCGGTGACCCGGCGGATGCCGTCCAGCAGCGGGCGGGACTGCGGCTGGCCCTGGTCGCGGCGCTGCAGCTCCTGCCACCGCGGCAGCGCGCGGCGCTGATCCTGCGCGAGGTGCTCCAGCTGCCGGCTGCTGAGGTGGCACTGGCTCTGGGCAGCAGCGTGGCATCGGTGAACAGCAGCCTGCAGCGGGCCCGGGCCACGCTGAAGGCCTGCGGGCCGGCGCTTGAGGAGCTACGCGAGCCCGCCGAGCCCGGTGAACGCGCCGTCGTCGAGCGGTACCTGGCAGCGTTCGAAACAGCAGACGTGCCCGGTCTGACCCGGCTGCTGGCCGACGACGTGGTACTCGAGATGCCGCCGGTGCCGCTCTGGCTCGCCGGCCCGGCCCACTACCGCGAGTTCATCGAGCGGGTCTTCGCTATGCGCGGGACCGGCTGGCGCCTCCTGCCCGTGCAGGCTAACGGCAGCCCTGCGCTGGCGGCCTACGCCCCCGACCCGGTAACTGCGGGAGTCCGGGCCCACTCGCTGCAGGTATTCACGGTAAGAGGCGGCCTTATCCGGAACTGCGTGACCTTCGCCGACCCGAAAGTGCTCGGCCTATTCGGACTCCCCGCCGCGGCGTGAGTTCCCGCCAGGCGTAGTGCCCGTAAGCCCGTCCCGACTGGGTGACGGGACCCAAGGCGGGCAGGCGAGCCTAGTCGAGGCGCTGCGGCCGTTCACTGGCTTGTGAGTAGCCGTGCACGGTCATGAAATGCTCGTTGCAGTGCCGACGCCTAAGATGTGGTGACCTGGCTGACCCGGCATGGCCAGCGCGCGCAGTCAATGTTCCGGGTCACAGACTCCGAAGACGCCGTCGTCGGCGCGGCGCCGCAATGAGGTTCCAGTTTCGGTCTCTCCCCGCCGCAGGCGACGGCGACCTTACACCCCGGCCGATTATAGATATTGCGCTTGAAGGGCTCCTGGGAGCGCCGATGGAATGCCTGCTGGACACCGGTGCACTGCGGACTTGCATGAGCGCTGGGCTCGCACCGCTCGCCGGGGTAGAGCTTGACGGCACCCTGGCCGAAGAATTCTGGGTCGCCGGCCGGAGGACGGTGGGAAACATGGTCCGCGTCCGGCTCACGGTGAAAGACAGCAATGAGCAGTTCTCCTGAGACGCGCCCGTCTGGATCTGCGATTCCTGGCCGTACCCCTTCGGCCTCGCCGGGGATGAGGGCTTCCTGCAGCACTTCGTGGTGACCATCCGAGCCTACGACGGATACCTTGATCTCAAACCGAATACCTAACAGGGCTTTGTGGACCCAGGCGGCGGTGATCTTCTCCACGTCGCCTCTGGTCGTGAGCGGGCCGTCGCGGAACGGCGACCCGTCCCGGGTGCACTCGGACTTGTAGAGCCCGATTGTGGTTTCCGCGAGAGCGTTGTCGTAGGCGTCCCCGACGCTGCCTGTCGAGCCTGCCAGGCCCTGCAGCATCAGCGTCTGGGCGAACCGCACGCTGGTGTACTGGGACCCGGCGTCGGCGTGATGAACCGCGCCATCGCCGACGGGATGGCCGAGGCGGCGCAGCTGGGCCGCGGCCTGGGCGATCGCCCGCTGCACGAACCTGGTTTCCTTGCTCAGCGAGCACTCCCAGCCGCGGATCGTGCCGGCGAACGCGCCGGTCACGAACGCGACATAGGCGAAGCCCCCGGCAGCCAGCGGCACGTACGTGAAGTCGGCGACCAGCAGCCGGCCCGGGGCGTCCGCCCTGAAGTCTCGCCTGACCAGGTCGGGGAACCTCGGGTTGCCAGGGTCTGGCACGGTGGTCCGCACCTTGCGGCGGCGGGTATTGCCCCGCCACCCGTTGGCGCGCATCAGCCGCTCCACCGTGCACCGCGCCACCCGAAGTCCCTGCCGGTTCAGGTGCGCCCAGGCCTTGACCGCCCCGTACAGCGACTCCGGCCTGCGCCGCCCGTGCTGATCAGGCTCGAACATCACCGCCAGCCACTGCGTCACCAGCGCGTCCCGCAGCGCCCGCCGCGACGGAGGCCGGGACCTGGCCGCCCAGTACGTCCTGGGCGCGACCGGCACGTGATGGCTGCTCAGCGCCCGGCAGATCGCCTGCACCCCGAACACGTGCCGGAACGCGTCGATGAACGCGACGATCACCGCCGTAGCGGGTCGCCCTCCCGGGCGAAAAAACGGGTCGCCTCCGTCAGTATCTGGATCGTCTGCTCAAGCTCGGACACCTTGCGCCGCAGCTTGCGGACCTCGGCCGCCTCCGCCGTCGTCACGCCCGGCGCCTTCCCCGCGTCCACCCCGGCCTGGCGCACCCACATGCGCAGCGCCTCCGCCGACCCGATCCCCAGCCGCGCCGCCACCGCCTTGATCGCCGCGAACTCGCTCGGGTAATCCCCGGCATGCTCGCGCACTAGCCGGACCGCCCGCTCCCTGGTCTCCCTGCCGTAGTTCTGCGTCTTCGCCACGTCGTGCCAGCCTTCCCAACATCGAAGGCATGCACGCTCACCGGGTCAGCTCATACTGGCTGATGCTCAGTGGCGTGCAGTGAGATATGCGAGCAATCGGAGGCAACGCTTTCGATCGGAGGTTGAGGGTCAATGCGAATGTCGAGGGGTGACGTGACCTGTGGACTTCCGGCCGAGATTGCGTGGCGTCTTCGCCTGGCGTTCGAGGCCGCGTCGCGGCATGCCGATCTTGCCTGACTGGTCGGCGGTGGGGGTCTGTTCCTCAGCGACCTGCCGGAGCGCTGAGGGAGAGGTTGAGCTGTTCCAGGTCGACTTACGGGTCTGAAACCGCACGACCAGCCATGCCGCCTCCTTGGCCGCCGACGGCGCGACCGCTGCCGGTCCCGGCTGATCTGGGGACGCGCGGTTGCCGGGACGAGAGCTTCGGGAAGGCCATCACCGTCGGCCGACCGACCACGGCTGGGGCACGAACCGCGGGGTGGCGGCCGCGTACGCGCGGTACTCCGGGTGTGTGTCGGCGAGATCGTGCTCTTCGAGACGGACCCCGAACAGGATGTAGCCGCAGCTCAGCAGGGCGAACAACAGATGCCCGGCGGTCATGGTGGGCGTCGCGAGGAATGCCGGGAAGAAGCCGACCATCATCGGGTGCCGGACCAGGCGGTAGGGCAGCGGGTGACGGAATGCCGGCGGCGCCTGAGCGAGCCCACGCAGGTGGCGGCCGACCTGGCGCAGCCCGAGGAAGTCGAGGTGGTCAATGGCGAACGTCATGGCTACGACCAGAACCCATCCCGCCGCGAATACCGCCCACAACACGATCCGTGCGGCCTCCGCGTTCACCTGCCAGACGACGGCCGGGATCGGCCGCCACTGCCAGAAGACCAGTGCCAGCACTGCCGTCGCGGCGAGGACGAAGGTCGATCGTTCCACGTGAGCGGGCACGAGCCTGGTCCAGTGTCGCTTGAACGCGGGCCGGGCCATGGCGGTGTGCTGGATCGCGAACAGAGCGAGCAGCAGCACATCGATCACGACTGCGGTGGCTGTGTCCGACCGCGGGCCGCCGCTGTCGATCGTCCGGGGCACCACCGCGCCGGACACGAAACCGATGGCATAGAGGAACACCGCGAGAAACCCGGCGTAGGCAACCCCCGCATAGAGTGCGGACAGCAGCCCGAACCTCGCACGCGTACCGGTGTCGCCTTGTCTCGAGGTCGTCATGCCCTCTCCCGGGGCTGGCGCGCCAGGGCGCCGTGTTGGCGTAGCCATCCGTCAGCTCTCCAGTCGGATCCACGTCTGCTTGCTGTACGCGCACAGCTCACCGTCGGCGGTGAACAGCGCACTGCCCGCGGTGGCCTTGCGGGCGGCGCGGCCGATCAGCCACGCCAGCGAGATCACGGGTCCGGAGTCCGGCGGGCGGATCCGCTGTCCGGCCATCCGGCCGAGCACGTAGATCGCATCCGGATCGGCTGCGCTGACCGACCAGCCTCCCGGGCAGTCCATCGCAGCCCAGACGAGCACGTCGGCAGGACCCGCGTCGGCGGTCTGTGCCGGGGACCACACAGCGGCCCAGGCGCGCTCATCGGCCAGCGGTCCGGGGAAGACTGCCATTCCGTCCGCTGCCCGCTGCGGACCGCACACGAAACACTCCGGAAACGGGTGCCGGTCCAAGCCGGGACAACCCGCGCTGGCACCGCGCGCCTCGTGGAGGCTGGGACACTCCGGAATTGTCAGCTCGACAACCGTCTGCTGCCCTTCGGCGATGAGGTCGTCACCGTGCATCAGCAGCAGCCGCGAGTCTGCTCGCTCGACCCTCATCTCTGTTTCCAGGGGAGGCGGCCGTCTCAGCGTGATCTCCGCAGCGTCGCCGATCAGCGCGGCGAGGCGCCCGGCCGTATAGCCACCGTTGCCCGAGCCCGGAGGCCCGCAGAACCGTCGGTCGATGGACAGCGTCGCAACAGTCATCGTGCCGTCAGCCTCCCCGGCCGCCAGAGGTGAACCGCGCCGACGCCTGCTCCGCGTCGGCAGCCACGTCCTTCACCGTGCGCTCGTCGCGCTGCGCGGTGGACTTTATCTGCTGGTCGAGCCCCTCGAGCAGTCCCCATCGGTCGGCCAGCAGTGCGGGCTGCGGGAAGCTCGCGATGCGTTCGGCGAGTTCCAGCGCGCGTGTCAGGTGTTCGCCAGGTGCCACCACCTCGGTGACAAGTCCCATGGCGAGCGCCGTCGCGGCAGAGATCTTGCGCCCGGTGAGCACGAGGTCAAGCGCACGCCCGAGCCCGATGATCGCTGCGAGCCGGTCGGCACCCCCGTCCAGGATCGGCACGCCCCACTGCCGGTCCGGGAACCCGAAACGTGCCGTGTCCGCGGCAATCCTCAGATCGCACCAGGTGGCCAGCGTGACGCCGCCTCCGAGGCACCAGCCCGAGATCGCCGCGATCGCAGGCTTCGGCGGGAACCGCCGCACGCCGAGCACACCTTCCGCCGTGCCGACTCTTGGTGCCAGCGACTCCAGGGCCGTGAGGTCGGCTCCCGCGCAGAATGCCTGCTCGTCTCCGGTCACCACCAGCACCAGCGCGTCCGGGTCGTCGCTGAACGCGCGGACGGCTTGCACCATCGCCTCGGCCGTTA
>Ga0335077_10003065_pt1 | contig 20038 bp, 19 predicted proteins | sample Lox_Sample_31_FD_207151 | JGI IMG/M metagenome (GOLD analysis project Ga0335077, IMG submission 207151) | Soil microbial communities from Loxahatchee National Wildlife Refuge, Florida, United States - Lox_Sample_3.1 | ecosystem: Environmental > Terrestrial > Soil > Wetlands | place: USA...
CCAACGAATCGCTGGGCTTCGCCGCGGATGCGCGCGAGTACGAATTCCCCGCGCGAATCCTGAAGAGGCTAGGCGCCAATCGGATACGCCTGCTCTCCAACAATCCGGACAAGGTTCAGCAGCTCGAATCCGCCGGCGTGCATGTGGTCCAGCGTGTTCCCTGCCAGCCGCGCATTTCGAAAATTTCCCGCGCCTACCTGCAAACAAAAAAACGCAAGATGGGCCACCTGATCGAGGGCTTGTAGATCTCTCCTCGCTGTGAAGCTAAGACTCTTCTGATACACAAGCCCAGCTTTGACGCTCCTCTTGATTTTCAGGACGAGGAGTGTATGCTTCCTCTTGATCGTCGGGGGGAGCAGGTATGCCCGACAAGTCGAGTGATCTCGCCCAAGGCACCCTGGACATGCTCAGTCTGAAAAGGCTGGCGCTGGAGCCCATGCATGGATACGGGGTTGCAGTCCGCATCGAACAGATAAGCAGGGGCGTGTTCCGCGTAAAGGCGGGTTCGCTATTTGTGGCTTTCCAGCGGTTGCAGCGAGCCGGATTGATCCGCAGCGAATGGAAGGCCACTGAGAATAACATGCGCGGAAAGTATTACACGCTAACCAAGCAAGGACGAATAAATCTCAGCAGAGAAGCCCGAGAATGAGAACAGCAAGTGGCAGCGATCGCCAGAATCCTGGAGGCGTCGTAAGGGACTATGTCATTGCTTCGAGCCATTGCGAGCGGCGTCCGATCGCTGTTGCGAAAGAAGCGTGCGGAGCAGGAACTGGAAGAAGAAGTTCAGAGTTTCCTCGAAATGGCGGTTGAGGAGAAGATAAGACAGGGAATGACCCGCAAAGAGGCCGTCCGAGCCGTGCGCCTTGAGCAGGGCAGCCTGGAAGTGACGAGGGAAGTTGTACGCGGTTCCGGCTGGGAATCTTTTCTGGAGACATGCTGGCAGGACGTGCGCTTTGGGCTTCGCACACTACGTAAGTCGCCCGGCTTCACCGCTGTTGCCGTTGTGACTCTTGCTCTCGGTATTGGCGCGAATTCCGCGATCTTCAGCCTCATCAACGCCCTAATGCTTCGCACAGTGCCGGTACGCGACCCCGGCACGCTAGTCGAATTGCTTCATCAGTCCCCAGGCGAGCCTGCCTTCAACGGCTTCTCCTGGGATGCCTACCAGATGATGCGCAGCAACAATCAAGTTCTTGCGGATCTGATCGTTGATTCTCCCGACTCCTTCGTGGTCCGCGGCCAGATGGTGGAGCCGCGCACGATCTGCGGCGGATACCTAAGCGGAACGTTTTTCGAAACGCTCGGACTGCACGCTGCCTTGGGCCGTTTACTCAGCACGGAAGCCGACGATCTGAGGCATCCGTTGCCGGTCGCTGTCGTGAGTTGGTCGTACTGGAAGGGCAGATTCAATTTGGACCCGACTATCTTGGGCCGGCAGATCATCGTGAACGATATGCCGGTCACAATTATTGGCGTTACGGAGAGGGGCTTCAATGGGCTTAGCATAGAAATGAGTCAGGATGTCTGGCTTCCGCTGTCGATGGAGCCCGTGATCCATCAGTCCAGCCTGGGATGGGGTTCCCTGGGGCTGGTGGGAAAGTTGAAGACCGGTGTATCCATTGAGAAGGCACGTGCGGAAATGGCGGTGTTGTTTAAGGCCGCTATCCAAGCGCCCGAGGTGGGCCCTTGCGTCCGGGAAATGAAGTTTCAAATGGAGCCGGCTGGAAACGGTTTGTCCACGCCGATCCGCCGGATGCTCAGGACATCGGCGCTTGTGCTCATGGCCATCACGAGCCTGGTCTTGCTGATCGCGTGCGCCAACCTGGCTGGTCTCTTGCTGGCTCGAGGAGCTTCGCGGCGCCAGGAAATGGGGGTGCGTGCGTGCCTGCCTTGGCGCCGGGCGCCTTCGTCTGATGCGCCAGGCGTTCACGGAATCGCTGCTGCTTTCCCTGCTTGGCAGCTTCCTCGGCGTTTTCCTGGCGTATTTTGGAAGTCGCTCGTTGCTGCGGGTGATTGCCTCCGGACGGGAAACCGTGGGATTACCGTTATGCGGTCCTCCTGGAAGGTGTGCAAGTAGATTGTGCGCGGCGTGGTTTGCTGCAAGTCGTTCTATTTTGCGTCGGCCACTACTCCTACAATCTGGTACGTGGGTGTCTTATTGCCCCGCAAAGTGACGTGGTCCAGGGTCACGTGGCTACCGATTGGGCTGCTCCTTCCGAAATAGTCGCGAGCCATGGCCTGATTGATAATTGCGACGAGTGGTCCCTGCTGATCCTTAAACGAAAAGTCGCGACCCGAGAGCAAGGGCGTACCGTACGTCTCGAAAAAGCAGGCACCGCTCCAAACAACACAGCCGTGAGCAGGGCTATGGTGCCGGTGAACAACATGACGTGCGAGTCCAGACGAGCGGGAACATCGACGTGCGTCTCGCAGCTCACCCTTCGCACGGCCACTGGACCGGAGTCAGCGGCGAGTGCGGTTCGCCAGAGTGTCACCTCCATACTGAAAACAGTGCCCATTACTCGCGTCAGCACGATGACCGAGCAAATTGACGCCGCGATTGTTCCCGAGCGGCTTATCGGCACGCTGTCCACTTGGTTCGGCCGGCTGGGGGCTCTGCTTGCCGCGGTCGGCCTCTACGGCCTGCTTGCGTACACCGTGGCGCGACGTACGAACGAGATTGGCATACGCATGGCGTTGGGAGCGGACAGAGGCAAAATGATGAGGATGGTGTTGGTAGGAGCCCTGGGTATGGTGGTAGCAGGTTTTGTGATCGGAGTGCCGCTCGCACTCTAGGCCAAACAAATTGCCACGAGATTGATTCCAGAACTAACAGCGAAGAGTCCGCTCTCGATCCTTCTGAGCACTGTGACGATGCTTGTCACAACCCTAGTTGCGGCCTATTTGCCGGCGCGGCGGGCGATGAATGTTGATCCGATCGTGGCGCTACGTTTTGAGTAGACAGCCCTTCATTCGCAGTTCGCCCCCTCATCCTCCGCCGACAAACTGCACGATCTCGAACCGGTCGCCCTCGGCGACTTGTGTATTCCCCCACTTGTTCTTCGGCAGGATCTGGAGATTGTGCTCGACGGCGACGCGGCCCGCATTCAGGCCGAGTTGCCCCAGCAATCCGGCCACGGTCGTGCCGGCAGCCGTTTCCTTGCTCTCCCCATTGACCTGAATAGCGATTCCTTTCTCCATAGATCCCCTCAGAGCGAGGGTACGCGAGGTTTGGCGCGCAAGGCAAATCGCAGATGTCCTTGGACTCCGTGATCCTCGGCCTGAATCAGCAGTGCGGCTTCCGGACTAACGATTCGCGGCATCTCGAATTGGATTTCCACCTGGCCATCGCTGCCAGTCTGCCCGAAAAAGCCCTCGCCAATCTCGATTCCCTCAATTCCCACCTTTACGAGAGCGCCTGGAACGGGATTGCCACCATTTTCATGTACGGACACCAGCAACTTGGCATGACGCCCGGTCAACCACGACTTGGCGTTGACCAGTTCCAGCACAAGCCTACGCGACTCGCTCGCGGCCGGAGATTCCGGCACTTGGCCAGAGGCAGCCACAGGCGGCTTATCAACCACAGCAGGAATCGGCATTTGCAATTCCCCCGAGCGGATCTCCTCGATCACCCGGCGATGCTGCTCATCGAGGCGCAGCTTCAATGCCTGTTCGCGGTCTTCGTTCAGGGGCAGCAGGTCAAAATAATTGTTCGTCCTGCGATGCATCACTCGTCCGTGGTAATAAACCGTGGTATCAATCAGCGCGTGGGATTCGCCGCGGTCTTCGGTCATGACATGGAAAGTGACATTGCCGAGCTTGAGATTTGTATTGTGACCGAAGACCATGGATCTGCACTCGCTCCCGGCCGGACTGCTGCTGGTGGCTGAGACTTGCTTCTGGCTGATGCGGCCGGACAGTGGGTCCGGCACGTTGACCGGTGGCGTCTCACTAGCTATTATAACTCTTTGACCATGACCTCCTCTGGCCTTCATGCATACGTTCCCCTACTGATACACCTGCTGGTTGCGGCATTTCTCGCCGGCGCTCTGATTCTAATCTCCACGTTCATTGGCTGGAGGCGGCCAAACAAGGCAAAACAGCAGCCGTACGAGTGTGGCATTACGCCGACCGGTGATGCCCGCGAGCCCTTTTCCGTGAAGTTTTACCTTGTGGCCATGGTTTTCATCCTGTTCGACGTGGAAGCCATCTTCCTCTATCCATGGGCGTATATTTTCAAGGATCTAGCTCGAAACGTAGAAACAAAGTGGTTCGGTTTCATAGAGATGATGTTCTATGTGGCCATCCTGCTGGTTGGTTATATCTATCTCTGGAAGAAGGGCGCGCTCGACTGGCACAAATCTCAGAAGTAACGCCGGCCTAAGCCGTTGAGGATCTCGATTTCGTGACGCAGCTCGCCAACGCAAACGCTAATGCTGTAGTCGAACAGCTTCGCGCCTGGAATCCCCAGGCCGTCGCGCAAGTCATTGAGAACCGCGGGGAAACCACCATCGTCGTTCCTTGCGAATTGCTGCGTGCGGCAGCACAACATTGCAAGGAAAATCCGGCACTCAACTTCAACCTGTTGAGCGACGTCACCTGCGTCGACCGCTTCCCGGTCGAACCGCGGTTCGAGCTCAATTATCAGCTGGTTTCCATTCCCCGGCGGGAACGCATCCGCCTGCGTACCAGCGTCAGCACGCAGCACCCTGTCATGGACTCGCTCGTCCCTGTCTGGCCCGGAGCGAACTGGCTAGAGCGAGAAGTCTTCGATCTGTTCGGCGTTCGATTTGAAGGACATCCCGATTTGCGGCGTATTCTGTTGCCCGAAAGTTTTGAAGGAGCCCCTCTGCGCCGGGATTTTCCGGTGGAAGGCAAACGCTAAGCTCTGGCTCTCGGATTGCGAACCATGACCACGGTTGAAACAGCGGTTGGCACCACGAAGACGATGGTCCTCAACATGGGACCCCAGCACCCTTCCACGCATGGTGTGCTGCGCGTCCTGCTGGAGCTGGACGGTGAGAATGTCGTCAGCGCGGTTCCGGACATCGGCTACCTGCATACGGGCATAGAAAAAAGCTGCGAGGATAAGACGTATTCGCAAGTGATCACGCTCACCGATCGCATAGACTACCTGAATCCGCTCGGCAACAACCTCGTGTATTGCCTCGCCGTGGAAAAGCTCCTAGGCCTGGAGGTTCCCAAGCGCGCGCAATATATCCGCGTCATGCTCGTCGAGCTCCAGCGCATTTCTTCGCACCTAGTCTGGCTGGGCACCCACGCGATCGACATGGGCGCGATGTCCGTGTTGTTGTATTGCTTCCGGGAGCGCGAGGAGATTCTGAAAATTTTCGAACGCTTTTCCGGCCAGCGCATGATGACCAGCTACATCCGCATTGGCGGCGTAGCCCTGCAAGCCCCCGCCGGCTGGCGCGCACAGGTGAAGAGTTTTCTGGAAATGATGCCAGCACGCATCGACGAATACGAAGCCCTGCTAACGGAAAACCGCATCTGGCAGGGGCGCCTGAAGGGCGTGGGCTATCTCTCCCCGGAAACGCTGGTGGCCATGAGCACCACCGGGCCGGGCTTGCGTGCCGCAGGAATTGCCTACGATAATCGCAAGTCCTTTCCATACTCGTCCTACGAAGAATTCGACTTCGACGTGCCCGCCCGCACCGAGTCCGATTGTTACGCCCGGTACTTGGTGCGTGTGGCGGAAATGCGCGAAAGCCTGAAGATTGTCCGCCAGGCCATGGACAAAATTACTGACGAGGGCCCCATCAGGGCCGAAGCGCCGGGCATTGTTCCCCCCCAGCGGGAAAAGATGAAAACGGAGATGGAAGCGCTCATCTACCATTTCAAGATATTCACGGAGGGTTTCTCTCCGCCGCCGGGCGAAGCGTTTGTCGCAGTGGAGTCGCCGCGCGGGGAGCTCGGCTGCTTCATCGCCAGCGACGGCTCGCCGAAGCCACTGCGCGTCCATTTTCGTTCCCCGTCGTTCATCAACCTGCAGGCTCTGCCAAAGATGGTCGAGGGCCAGCTCATTGCGGATACGGTCGCCAGCATCGGCACCATCGATATCGTCCTCGGAGAAGTGGACAGATAAGGGCCTATGGAACTTTCGCCAAATCTCGCCGCGAAATTCGAGCAACTGCAGAATCGCTACCCGGTCAAGCGCAGCGCTCTGATTCCGATGATGATGTACGCGCAGGACGAGTACGGCTACCTGACCGACGAAATGGTTGTGGAGATCGCTCGGCGGCTTGATCTGCGACCCGTCCAGGTGGAGGAGACCCTCGCGTTTTACTCGATGCTGCGGCGCAAGCCAATGGGCAAGCATCACGTGCAGATTTGTACCAACGTGGCCTGCATGTTGCGGGGCGGAAATGAACTGCTCGAACATGCCAAGAAGCGCCTTGAAATCGGGAACAAAGAAACCACTCAGGACGGGATGTTCTCTTTGGAAGAAGTGGAGTGCATCGGGGCCTGCACTGGCGCGCCTGCGATTCAGGTGAACTACGACTTTTACGAAAACGTCAATACGCGCGTCCTCGACCGCATCATCGAGGACCTGGACAAGGGCCGCCGACCTGATCCCGTGCCGGTCATCACCGGCGCTCTTCACGAGCGCAACAAGCTCGAAACGCCGCTCATCAGCAAGCGCTGGGGCATCAAGGATTCCCACAAAATCGACGTGGCCCTGCAACATGGCGCTTACCGGGCTCTCGAAAAAGCCCTGAAGGAAATGACACCGGACCAGATCATCGACGAGATCAAGAAATCCAATCTTCGCGGGCGCGGCGGCGCGGGCTTTCCCGCAGGCATGAAGTGGTCCTTCGTTCCCAAAGATTCGCCCAAGCCCAAATACGTCATCTGCAACGCCGACGAATCCGAACCCGGCACTTGCAAGGATCGCCCTCTGATGGAGATGGATCCTCACCAACTGATTGAGGGCATCGTCATCGCCGGTCGAGCGATCAACGCGCATCGCGGGTTCATTTACATTCGCGGCGAATATCGCTACGTGCTGGATATCGTCGACGGCGCCATTGCGGAAGCGTACTCCCGCGGCTATCTCGGCCAGAATATTCTCGGCTCCGGCTTTGATTTCGATTTGCTGATTCATACGGGCGCGGGCGCATACGAATGCGGCGAAGAATCCGCATTGATGGAATCGCTCGAGGGCAAGCGCGGGAATCCGCGCATCAAACCTCCCTTCCCTGCTGTCGTGGGCCTGTACGGCTGCCCGACCATCATCAACAACGTCGAAACGTTGAGCGCCGTTCCTTCGATCATTCTCGAGGGCGGCGAAGCCTACGCCAATCGCGGCACGCCGAGAAACGGGGGCACGCGCCTGCTCTGCGTTTCCGGTCATGTCAATAAACCCGGCATATACGAAATTAGCCTGGGCATGAACATGAAAAAGTTCATCGAGGAAGTCGCCGGCGGCGTACGCGGCGGCAAGAAGCTGAAGGCGGTGATTCCCGGGGGAAGTTCGTGTCCATTGTTCAAGGCGGACGAGATCGATCTCGCGATGGATTACGACACGGTGGCTAAGGCCGGGTCCATGCTCGGCTCCGGCGGCATGGTGGTGATCGACGAAGACACCTGCATGGTCGACATGGCGCGGCGCATCATGCACTTCTATGCGCATGAATCCTGCGGCTGGTGCATACCCTGCCGCGAAGGCACCGCGTGGCTCCGCAAAATGCTCGACCGTTTTCACGCGGGCCTGGGCCGCCCCGAGGATATCGACATGGTCGGCGAACTCGCCAAGAACATGCTGGGACGCACCTTCTGCCCGCTTGGCGATGCGGCAGCCATGCCGACGATCAGCATCGTCGCGAAATTCCGGAATGAGTTTGAAGATCACCTGCAAGGCAAATGCGCATACAAATCCGCTGAAGCTTTGCTCGCTTCGCGGTAGGGACCCATGGCCGAGACGAAATTGATCAAATTCAAGATTGACGACCGCGAACTTCAAGTGCCCGCAGGGACGCTGGTTATCGAAGCGACGCGGCGGCTCGGGATTGAGGTTCCGTCCTTCTGTTACTATCCGGGGCTTTCGTTACAGGCGGCGTGCCGGATGTGTCTCGTCGAAGTAGAGAAGGCGCCGAAGTTACAGACCGCATGCACGCTCGTCGCCACGGAAGGAATGGTGGTCCGAACAAACACGGACCAGGTGCGCAACGCCCGCAAGTTCATGCTCGAATTCTTGCTGACCAATCATCCGCTTGATTGTCCCGTTTGCGACAAGGGCGGCGAGTGCGAATTGCAGGACATGGTCTTCCGTTATGGCGCCGATACCAGCCGTTTCGTCGAGGAGAAGCTCCATCGCCCCGAAGAAAGGTGGTCGGATCTCGTTTATTACGACGCGCCCCGCTGCATTCTCTGCTTCCGCTGCGTGCGCGTCTGCGATGAAGGCATGGACGTCAAGGCGCTCGGTGTGGGAATGCGGGGGGCCAACTCAATTATCATTCCCAACGGCGGCGATCATCTTGATTGCGAAGAATGCGGCATGTGCATCGATATTTGCCCGGTCGGCGCGCTGACCAGCGGCGCGTACCGCTACAAGACGCGGCCCTGGGAGATGCAGTATGTCTCCACGATTTGCACGCATTGCTCGAACGGCTGCAAGACCACGCTCAGCGTCCGCAATCACGAAATCCTGCGCGCCAATAACCGCGACCTCTCCGGTATTAACAAGGAATTTCTCTGCGTGAAGGGGCGTTTCGGCTTCGATTTCACGCGGCATCCCGAACGAATCAAGCAGCCGTTGCTGCGCAAGGGCGAGAAGCTGTATCCGGTTTCGTGGGAAGAAGCCATGCAGGCAGCAGCGACGCGCATCAAAGAACTTTACATGGCGTACGGGCCGGAAAGCGTCGGTTTCATCGGGTCCAACCGTACGTCGAACGAGGAAAACTATCTGCTCCAGCGGCTGGCGCGAGCCACGTTCGGCACCAACAACATTGACCACCACCGCACCGCCGATTACACCGGCTTGGTCACGGCGCTCGGCGATCAAGCTGCCGGCTCAATGCTCACGATGGAGCAGCTTTACGAGTCGAAGGCGGTCCTTTTGATCGGCAATGACGTGGCCAACCAGAATCCGCTGGTGGCCTGGCAGATTCGTGCCGGCATTCGCCACAACGGCACGAAGCTGTTCCTGATCAACCCGAGCGAGACAAAGCTCTCGAGAAAGGCAACGGAGTCGATCGTTCTCGGCCCTGTCCAGGAAACGGCAATCGCTCGCTGGCTCGGCACGGGAGAGGGCTATTTCACGCAGAATTTGCTGACGCAACTCGAAGCGTTGAAAGCAGCCTTGGAAGCAGAGCCTGAAGTCGCCATCGTCTTCGGTTCTTCCCTCGCGGGCACGGCAATCGGGCATCTTGTTGCTTTTGGCTCGAAGTTGCAAGGCAAAGCGCGCTACATGGCGCTCGGCGACTACGCGAACTCGCGCGGCGCGGCGGACATGGGGCTATTGCCCGACCGTTTGCCGGGCTACGCGTATCTCGACGATCGCGCTGCGGCAGAAACATTCGAAAAACAGTGGGGAGCAAAACCATCGGCGAAGCCCGGACTGACCACGCCGCAAATGGTGGAAGCGGCACAGTCCGGCAAACTTTTTGCTCTTTACGTTGTCGGCGCGAATCCGCTCGCTCACTACGGCACGCTGGGATTCGGGCGCGGAAAACTCCCATTGCTGATTGTCCATGAAATGTTTCTGACGGAAACGGCGCTACAAGCAGATGTCGTTTTTCCAGCCGCCTCCGCCTACGAAAAGGACGGCAGCGTTACCAACACGTCCGGCGAAATTCAGTTATTGCACAAGGCCCCCGAAGTGATGGGCACGCGCACGGACTTCGATCTGTTGCGCATCTTCTCGCACCAACTGGAAAAGCTTGGCCTCGGCAGAGCATTCCACTACAAGAACCCAGCCGGCGTCTTTGAGGAAATTCGCAAGGCCGTGCCGGGCTACAATGTTCAGCCCGCAGGTCTGCTGACCGGCGGCGCCGAACCCACCCGCCTGGAATTCGCGAAGAACGGCCATGCGCCCTACGACGTGCCTGTGCAATTGATTCGCCCCGCCAACGATAACCTCTTCACCAGCGGCACCCTCGGCCGCTTTTGCACCATGATGCAGTCTTTGCCGGAGGCCGAAGCGAAACCGTGAACGAATTTCTGACCCAGTACGCGTTCATCATCGTTCCGATCATCAAGATCGCCATTCTGGTGCTGCTTGTGCTTACCGTGGACGCCTATCTCACCTGGATCGAGCGCAAGGTCATCGCGCATATCCAAGCGCGCTGGGGACCGCATCGCGTCGGCCCGCATGGATTGCTGCAGCCACTGGCCGACGGCTTGAAGTTCATCTTCAAGGAAGATCCCCTTCCTGCGAACGTAGACAAAGCTGCGTACTTTCTCGCGCCGTTTCTCACGCTGATGCTGGCGCTCACCTCCCTCGCGGTGATCCCGTTTGGGCCGCAGCGTTTCAAGGTTTTGGGCTACGAGACCCATGTCGGCATCGCGGATGTAAATATCAGCTTGCTGGTATTGTTCGCCATTACGGCTCTGGGGGTTTACGGCATTGCCCTAGCCGGCTGGGCCTCGAACAGCAAATATTCCCTGCTCGGTGGCCTGCGCAGCTCGGCGCAGATGATCAGTTACGAACTTGCGTTGACATTGTCGGTCGTCGGGGTGCTCCTGATTGCGGGCGACTTCAGCCTGCGCAGCATTGTCGAACACCAGACCGGAACCGGGCGTGGACTGCTGAGTTGGAACATTTTTCCGCAGTTCATCGGTTTCCTGTGTTTCTTTATCGCCGCGATTGCCGAGACCAATCGCGTGCCTTTCGATCTTCCGGAAGCAGAATCCGAACTGGTTGCCGGGTTTCACACGGAATATGCCAGCATGAAGTTTGCGATGTTTTTTATCGCGGAATACACCAGCATGATCACCATCTCCTGCCTGGCGACGATTCTCTTTTTTGGCGGCTGGCTCTCGCCCTTCCCGGTTACCTGGACCTTCACACACTATCTGCCGTCGGTCCTGCTGATTCCCTTCGGCCTGTGGGTCATTTTTGACGGCATGCGTTACGAGAACCTGTTCGGGCGCATCCTGCTGCCGGGAGTCGGCACGGCGCTTGCCGCCATCGGCGCCGCCTTGATTGTGTTCCCGATGATCAACGATATCGTGCAGGGCCCCTTCTGGTTCCTGGCCAAAGTGTTCACCTTCCTGTTCGTGTACATCTGGATGCGCGGCACGTTGCCTCGTTTCCGCTATGACCAGCTCATGAGCTTCGGTTGGAAGTTCCTGCTGCCGGTTTCCATTGCCAACGTAGTTCTCACGGCCGTCGCCATTCTCATGTGGGGAAAACTCTAATGACCGCGCCACTGCTCATCTTTTTCGTGCTCGCCACGCTGGCGGTGCTGGGTGCCGTCAGTTTGATCCTGCAGCGCCATCCGATTCACAGCGCGCTTTCGCTGATCGTAGTCATGGTCGCGCTTGCGGGACTCTACCTGCTGATGGGCGCTGAATTTGTCGCTGCCGTGCAGATCATCGTGTATGGCGGCGCCATCATGGTTCTGTTTGTCTTTGTGATCATGCTGCTGAACGCCGAGGAAGAAGAGCGCACGAATTTTTCCAAGCTCGCGACTTACGCGGGCATCCCGCTGGCTGTGGCCATGACCGGCTTGATCGCGGCGGCCATTGCGCGGTCGAGCGGAGCGCTACCCGCCCCGGCACCCAGTGGAGCGCTGACCTCCACGAAAACGCTTTCCATGCTGCTGTTTTCCGAATTCGTCTACCCCTTCGAGCTGACGTCCTTCCTGATCCTTGTCGCAATTCTCGGTGCGATCGTGTTGGCCCAGCGGGAGAGCTGACCATGGTCCCGACGAGCCATTACCTGCTGCTGAGCGCGATCCTCTTCGGCCTGGGCATCGTGGGCTTCGTTTTCAAACGCAATATCATCACGCTGTTCATGTCCATCGAGCTGATGCTGAACGCGGTGAACCTGGCGTTTGTCGCGTTCAGCCAGTCGCTCGGCAAACCCTACGGCGAAGTCTTTGTGTTGTTTGTGATTGTGGTGGCGGCTGCGGAAGCAGCCGTCGGCCTGGGCATCATTATTCTTACGGCGCGCAACCGGCGGTCGCTGAACGTCGAGCGCGTGGATCTTCTCAAACTCTAAAATGCCAATACTCGAATATCTCTGGATCATTCCGCTGCTGCCGTTGCTGGGCTCGGCAATCAACGGCTTGCTTGGCGCGAAGTGGCCGAACAAGATCGTCAGTGCCGTCGCGCTCGGTTCCACTGGCCTTTCCTTCGCCTGCGCGCTGGAAGCCGTGCGCGAATTCGTAGTCGGCGGCCAACATCCTTTTCATAAGGAATTCTTCAATTGGATTGTCGCCGGGAATTTCCGCGCGGGCTTTGACCTGCAATTCGACCAGCTCTCGGTGGTCATGGTGCTCGTTGTCACGGGTGTCGGCTTTTTGATTCACATCTATTCGACGGGATACATGGCGCACGAAGGCGGCTACTACCGCTTCTTTTCCTTCCTGAATCTGTTCATGTTTTTCATGCTGATTCTGGTGCTGGCGGCCAATTTTGCCTTGCTGTTCGTCGGCTGGGAGGGAGTTGGGCTGTGCAGCTACTTGCTCATCGGCTTCTACTTCCTGAGGCAGTCGGCCTCCGACGCAGGCAAAAAAGCCTTCATCGTAAACCGCATCGGCGATTTCGGCTTCATGCTGGGGATGTTTTTGGTCTTCCAAACCTTCCACTCGCTCGATTTCAGGACGGTGTTTGACGCCGTCGCACAAGGAAACACGGCGGTCGAGCCGATTGGAACATTCGGAATCATGACCGTGATTTGCCTCCTGCTGTTCATGGGCGCCACCGGCAAATCCGCGCAGATTCCGCTGTACGTCTGGCTGCCGGACGCGATGGAGGGCCCTACGCCGGTGAGCGCGCTGATCCACGCGGCGACGATGGTAACCGCGGGCGTGTACGTAGTGGCGCGCACGAATCTGCTCTTCACACACTCGCAGACGGCGATGTACGTTGTGGCCATCATCGGATGCGCCACGGCATTTTTTGCTGCGACCATCGGTCTGGTCCAATCGGACATCAAAAGAGTCCTTGCGTACTCCACCGTCAGCCAGTTGGGCTACATGTTCCTCGCCTGCGGGGTGGGCGCATTTGGGGCGGGCATTTTCCACCTGATGACGCATGCCTTCTTCAAGGCGCTGCTGTTCCTCTCTGCGGGCAGCGTAATCCATGCGATGGGTGGCGAGCAGGACATGTGGGGAATGGGCGGACTTGCCTCCAAAATTAAAGTCACCTTTTGGTGCATGCTCGCAGGAACGATCGCCATTGCAGGGTTCGTTCCCTTTGCGGGATTCTTTTCGAAAGACGCGATTCTCTTCGCGACTTTCAATTACGAATTCAACGGCAAGGTACTCTACGCGGTCGGGCTGCTCGCTGCGATTTTCACTTCGTTTTATATGTTCCGCCTGATCTGGTTGACGTTCTTCACACAGCCGCGCTACGACGAGCATCACGTGCACGTCCACGATTCGCCGAAGAATATGACTGTGCCGCTGATCATCCTGGCGCTTCTTTCGCTCGTAGGCGGGTGGTTCGCCGCGCCCGCGCTGTGGGGCGGGCCGAACCATTTCGCGGAATTTCTGGCGCCGGTTTTTGGCGGCGAGAAGGCTGAAGGTGTCGAGGCCCACTCGCTTGAGTTGATCCTTTCCGGCGTGGCGGTCGGGGCCGCGCTAGCCGGGTTGATTGTCGCCTGGCGAATGTACACCAAGGGCGCAAAACGGGGCGCGATGACCGGCGCCTACAAGGTGCTGTACAAGAAATATTACGTCGATGAACTCTATCAGGCCGTCGTGATCGGCCCGCTGATGTGGCTTTCGCGCAATGTTTTCTGGAAGGTCGTGGACGTCGGCATCATCGACGGCACGGTGAACGGCATCGCCGGCGGCACCACTGCGGTTGGCGACACCGTCCGCCACACACAGTCCGGCAACACGCGCAGTTACGCCGTGTGGGTGCTCGTCGGCGCAATCGTGGTCTTCGCCATCATTTTCTGGCCGATCCTGCATCCGGTGTTGGTCGGGGGGGTGCGCCAATGATGGCACTCAGCGGGCATCTCCTGACGGTCGTAATCTTTTTCCCTGCCTTTGGGGCGCTCGCGCTTTTGTTCCTGCGCGGTGACGATGAGATGTGGATTCGACGCCTGACGTTCGTGGTTTCCACTGTCGAGTTTCTGTTCTCGCTGTTCCTCTTGCGCGCCGTACCCATCGGCCAGGCCGGCTATTCGCTCGAGGAATTTGGCCACTGGATTTCCTCGCCGCCGATCAACTATCACCTGGGTGTGGATGGCATCAGCCTGTTTCTGGTCATTCTGACGACCTTCCTTACGCCGATCTGCGTGCTCGCTTCCTGGCACGGCCTGCATCATCGCCTCAAGGAATTCCACGTGATGTTGCTCCTGCTGGAAGTCGGCGTCGTCGGCGTGTTCCTCTCGCTCGACATGTTCCTGTTCTTCCTGTTCTGGGAAATCATGCTCATCCCGATGGCGTTCCTGATCGGCATTTGGGGCCACGAACGCCGCATTTACGCCGCGGTGAAATTCGTGCTGTATACGATGGCCGGCTCCATTCTGATGCTGGTCGGAATCATCTGGTTGTACAACGCCACTGGCACTTTCGACCTCCCGACCATTCAGCGCCTGATTCATGACGGCCAGTTGAACCTGCCCGAGCGCACGGAGATGATCCTGTTCTTGGCGTTCTTCATCGCGTTCGCGATCAAGGTGCCGCTGTTTCCGTTGCACACGTGGCTGCCGGACGCGCACGTGGAAGCGCCGACGGCGGGTTCCGTCATTCTGGCGGGCGTGCTGCTGAAGATGGGGACGTACGGTATGATCCTGCCGCTCTTCCCGGATGCGTCGCATCGCGCCGCGCCTTATGTGGCGGTGCTGGCCATCATCGGCGTCATTTATGGCGCGCTGGTCGCGCTGGTGCAGCCCAACCTGAAAAAGCTGGTGGCGTACTCCTCGGTGAGTCACCTGGGTTTCGTGGTTCTGGGCATTTTTGCGTTTCAGAATATTTCCATGCAGGGAGCGGTGTTCCAGATGCTGGCGCACGGAATTTCCACCGGCGCGCTTTTTCTCCTGGTGGGCATGTTGTACGAGCGCCGCCACACCTTTGAAATCAGCGAGTATGGCGGTCTGTCGACGCCGATGCCGAAGCTGGCTGCGTTTTTCCTGTTTATAGCGCTCTCGTCGCTCGGCCTGCCCATGTTGAATGGATTCGTGGGAGAATTTTTGATCCTGCTCGGCACGTACCAGGTGCACTGGAATTGGGCCGCTTGGGCAGCGACGGGCGTCATCTTGTCGGCCTGCTACCTGCTTTGGTCGTATCAGAGAGTGTTTTTCGGCGAAATCACGCATCAGAAGAACCGCGAACTGGCCGATGCTTCGGCACGGGAGAAGTGGATTCTTGCGACCATGGCGGTGGTGACCTTATGGATGGGAATTGGCTCGCCGTTCTTCACGCGGCGATTCGCGGAACCCTGCAAAGCCGTGCTGGAACAAATGAACCGCAACGTGATGCGTGAGGTGGCGCTCCCCGGCGCACCTCCGCTCGCGAGTAATCGCGGTGCGGACAATTCCACAGAAAGGCTGGCTTCGCGCTAAATGACCTCGTTCAACCAACAGATGCTGCAAAGCTTGCGCCTGGTTCTCCCCGAGCTGATCTGGTGCGGCACAGGCGTGCTCCTGATGCTGATCCAGCCTTTCCTGAAGAATCGCCAGGCGCTCACTTTCCTGGCCATGGTGGGTACGTCGCTAGGCACACTGGCGACATTCTATGGCTTTTTCGGGACGGCATTTTCCGGGCAGATTCAGTTTGACACGTTCAGCCTGTTCTTCCACTGGCTGGTGGGCCTAATCTCCTTCCTCGTGATTCTGGCTAGCGATTCGTATCTCGAACGGGAAAAGCTGGACAGCGCTGAATTTTATGCCCTGATTCTGTTTGCCACCGCAGGGATGGGTGTGCTCGCTTCGGCGCAGGAACTCCTGACAGCGTTCATCGGCCTGGAAATGTCCTCGATCTCGAGTTATGTGCTAGCCGGCTATCGGCGCGATTCCGTGAAGGCCAGCGAATCGGCCGTGAAATACTTCCTGCTTGGCTCGTTTGCGACGGCATTTTTTCTCTATGGAATCGCGCTGATTTATGGTGTCACCGGTTCGACGAACCTCGCAAAGCTCGCCGACGCGGACCCGTCGAGCAATTTACTGCGCTTGGGGCTAACGCTGATTCTGGTCGGCCTGGGATTCAAGGTGGCAGCCGCGCCTTTCCAAGTGTGGACACCCGATGTTTATGAAGGCGCGCCCACTCCGGTGACCGCACTCTTCTCTGCGGGTCCCAAGGCCGCCACGTTCGCGTTACTCCTGAGGATTTTCAGCACGATTCACGCGGCGACGCAATTCTGGTTCTGGGCCTTCTGGATTCTGGCGGCGCTGACCATGTTCGCGGGGAACCTGGGAGCGCTCGTGCAATCGAACGTGAAGCGCATGCTGGCCTACAGCTCGATTGCGCACGCCGGTTACACGCTTGTCGCGTTCGCGGCGGTGACGTCTGTGCGGCAAGATCCGGAAGCGGTTGCTCCGGCCTACGCCGCAGTTCTCTTTTATCTGGCGAGCTACGCGTTGGTTTCCGTTGGATCCTTCACGGTTATCTCGGAACTTGGCGGGCAGGGCGAACGGTACCTCACCTTCGACGACTTTGCCGGCCTCGGCACGCGTCAGCCGTTTGCCGCCGCGGGACTCAGCCTGTTTCTGCTTTCTCTCCTGGGCTTGCCGATCACCGCGGGATTTTTCGGAAAGTTTTATATCTTCAAGGCGGCGGTCCATTCGGATCTGCTGTGGCTGGCGATTCTGATGGCGGTGAATAGCGTAATCGGGGCGTACTATTATTTGCGCCTCATAGTGGTGATGTACATGCGGGAGTACAAAGGAACGCTGCCCGCGGACGCTTCGCAGGGACTCAGCCCGACCGCCGCAATGGTGGTTACCGTCGCGGCCATCATCACACTTTACCTGGGACTTGCTCCCAATCACGTTTTGGGAATCGTGCTTTCCGAGAAGCTCATCTCTGCGCGTTAGAATCACAATCGGGGACTAACCTACGTGGTGAACAGGCGTCGCCCTGCGAGTCCGAGTCGTTCCACCCGGCAGCCGTGGACGCACGAAAAATTTCGTGCCCTTTTGGAATCCGCTCCCGACGCCATGGTCATCGCCAACCAACAGGGCAAAATCACTCTGGTCAACGCGCAGACGGAGAAGCTCTTCGGATACAAACGGGACGAACTGCTCGGCCGGCCTGTCGAAATTCTGATACCGGAGCGGTACCGCGGCTATCACGTCCGCTACCGCACCGAATATGGAGACGCTCCGCGGCTGCGGCCTACGGGAACGGGACGCGAGCTCTTCGGCCTGCGCAAGGACGGCACGGAATTCCCCGTCGAGATCAGCCTGAGTCCGTTCCGTACAAAGGAGGGGATTCTCGTTTTCAGCGCCATACGGGACATCACCCTGCAAAAAAAGGCCCAGAACGAGTTGCGAGAAGCCAAGGAAGAATTGGAGACGAGGGTCCGCGAGCGAACCGCAGAACTTGTCACAGCGAACGAGGCGCTCAAGGCGGAGGTTGTCCAACGCGAACTGGCCATGCAGCAGCGCGACAGCGAACAGGAGCGCGCGCGGCGGCTCGAAGAGCAATTGCTTCTGACGCAAAAGATGGAAGCAATTGGCCGGCTGGCCGGTGGAATCGCCCACGATTTCAACAACCTTCTGGGAGTCATTCTCGGCAACGCGGAATTGATGCTAAGCATGGCTCCGGCGGATGCTTCGTACCTCGAGCGAGTGGAACAAATCAAGATGGCTGGAGAGGAAGCGGCGACCGTGACCCGCCAACTGCTGGCCTTCGCCCGGCAGCAGGAGTCCGAACCCCAACTCCTGGATTTGAATCGCGTGTTGAATGATTTGGAGCCGCTGTTGCGCCGGATCGTGAAGGAAAATGTCCAGATGGAAATGGTGCTGGCGCGCGACCTGGGCGATATCAAGATCGACCGGAGCCAGCTTTCTCAGGTGATCTTGAATCTCGTTGCTAACGCGCGCGACGCCATGGGAAAAGGCGGCCGGCTGACCTGGAAACATTCAATGCGTATCTCGGCGAGGCCTATGCGCGCGATCATCTTGACGTCGTTCCCGGGCCGTACGTGCAGTTGTCCGTCACCGACTCCGGCCAAGGCATGTACGAAGAGACCGTGAGCCGCATCTTCGAACCATTTTTCACTACCAAGGAAAAGGGCGCGGGTTCGGGCCTCGGGCTGGCGACGGTTTACGGAATCGTGCGGCAAGGAGGAGGCCACATCTGGGTCTACAGCGAGCCGGGACGCCGTACTACGTTCAAAATTTATTTCCCGCGCATCACGGTGCGGCGGACGAAGAATCCTCGCACAATCAGGGCGAGGAAATCTCCAATGGAAGCGAGACCATTCTGTTGGTGGAAGACTCGAAGTTGCTTGCAAAAGTGACGCGCGATTTCCTGGCGTCGGCGGGCTACCGCGTGCTTGTGGCGGCGGAGGCTTCCGAAGCACTGCATGTCGCGGAAGAATTTCCGGGACGGATCCACTTGTTGTTGACCGACGTGGTGATGCCGCACATGAACGGGCGGGAACTTTCCGAGCAGCTCTTGATAAAATGGCCCGACATCAAGGTGCTATTCATGTCCGGGCATACGGCGGGAGTGATTTCGCAGCATGCGCTCCTCGCGGAGGATGTTGCCTTCATCGAGAAGCCGTTTTCACACGATGCACTCGCACGCAAAATCCGGCAAATGCTCGATCCGGAAGGCCCAAAGGACTGACGAGAAGGCGGACAAAGGGCCAGATATTTGCGAGGTGAAGTGATGAAGATCACACATATTTGTGCGATTTGACCCACCTGTCCCATTCCTGCACCGTTTGCGCACACGTCAGATTCTCGTGTGCTCCCGCATAAAATGCACATAATACAGACATTACGCGAAGCTGGGTTTTCCCAACCGTGTTCAGCGCAGTGGCCAGGCGAATGCTCTCTCCCGAGTGTCGAATACGTTCCCTTCAGAAAGGATGGCCCCATGGCGACGAGTATGTTAGCTGCCAAGAGCCACAGCAGTTTCCTGACCTCTACCGTGCAGAGGAAAGTCCGCTCCCCGTATGGGTTGCCGACGACAGAGGATTGTACCAATTGCGGACTGCGCACCGACCGATTTTTCTGCAGCCTCTCCTCGCGATCCGCAAAGAGTTTAGAGAATATTCGACGGACGAGTTCCTATCCGTCCGGCGCAATCCTGTTCATGGAAGGTGAAGCCGCGCGCGGCGTGTACATCATTTGCCAAGGCCGCGTAAAGCTGCTCACCACGAACAGTGACGGAAAAACCCTGATTTTCAAGATTGCCAAGCCGGGAGAGATTCTTGGGCTGAACGCGGCGCTCTCTGGAACAACGCACGAGATCACCGCAGAAACGCTGCAACCGGCGCAGTTAGCCTATATCAGCCGGGAAGATTTCCTGAAGTTCATCAGGGAGAATGGGGACGCCTGCCTTCAGGTGGCGCAACACCTGGGACGCGACTGCCATTCCGCGTATGAAGTGATCCGCTCGATTGGACTGAGCAATTCGGTCGAGGAAAAGCTGGCGCACTTCCTGGTGGATTGGGCGTCCGGCGGGCAGATGACCTCTGGAGGGCTGCGAGTCAAGCTGGCGTTGACACATGAAGAGATCGCGCAATTGATCGGATGCTCAAGGGAATCGGTGAGCCGCAGCTTCAGCGAGTTCAAGCGAAGGCGAATTGTCGAGGTCAACGGGTCCACGTTGCTGGTGCAGGACAAGGTGGCATTGGAAACGCTGGCGATGATCTAACGCGGTTGCAAGTGCATCCTGTTGTCGCCGGAAAAGTAAAGGTAGATGAAAAAAGCCCACGA
>Ga0335077_10003067_pt1 | contig 20035 bp, 14 predicted proteins | sample Lox_Sample_31_FD_207151 | JGI IMG/M metagenome (GOLD analysis project Ga0335077, IMG submission 207151) | Soil microbial communities from Loxahatchee National Wildlife Refuge, Florida, United States - Lox_Sample_3.1 | ecosystem: Environmental > Terrestrial > Soil > Wetlands | place: USA...
GTTGCTCAAGTAGAAAGTGCGCACGACCTGCTCGTCATAATCGCGGCGCTTCTGGGTCTGATCCGGAATGACCATGATGATGCTCTCGGTGACCGGCTTCCAGAAGGTCTTGCTCTCCAGTGCGACGATATCGAGCGCCTGTTCGAGAGTGACGTTATTCAATTCTGTGGTGATGCGCCGGGCCTGCACGTCCGGGTCGTAGATCACGGTCAAGCCCGCGAGCTTCCCGATGGTATCGAAAATGACCTTCGAATCGTTGGACATCTTGAGATTGATGGGAGCGCGGGAAAGGGGTTTCAGCTCGGGGGGCGCAGTTGCAAGCGCGGGTTGCCCGCTTTCCATTAGCGGCTGTTCTTCCTGTTGCGAGGCACGCGTGCGCTCAGCGAGCATTTCCAGGGATTTCTTAAGTTCCTGATCAGCGACAATGGAAGAGGGATCCAGCACCTGGGCACGCTGGAATTCCGAGATGGCCCCCTGCAGGTCGCCCTTATCCCTGAGCTTGAGGCCCTGGCGGACGTGGAGCTGGCCGGCCTCGAAACGGGCCTGATCTAACTTTATGCGGTAGTTGGCATTCCTGGGTTCCGCCGACAAGGCTTTGACGTAGTAATCGACGGCCGCGTCGTAATCCTTAAGGTCGTAGGCTTTTTCCGCTGCGTTGTAGTCATGGCCACCGTTTTTTGGGCAGCCCGCGAGGGCAATTCCAGCGAAAATGCAGATTACAATCCGACCACAGCGGCGCATGAATTCTCCGGGAACCTGGCGGGTAGCAAGCTCCGTCTTTGCTAGCCATTGGAGTCTAGCATCGCGCTCATACGCCGGGCAAGTTGCGTATGACAGACCTCTCCGATTCATCTGCTGTTCCCCTTGCCAAGGCTCTCTGAGGCCAGGCGCAAACGCAGAGACGGCTGGCTCCCCGCCCAGCGACATTTTCCCAAAGTTCCTAAAGATCTGGAGGCGCGGGAGTAAGGCCGAGGGCAAAGGATAAGTCCGTTTTCCCGCTTTCCTATCTTTAGACGCATCATCAGGTAGAATGAATGATTGTGGCTAAGCCAAACAAAATAACGGACAAGGGCAAGGACCCCAAGGGGCCCCGCGAGCAGATCGTCGCGCAGAACCGGGCGGCTTCTTATCATTATCATATTCTTGAGAAGCTGGAAGCGGGATTGGTGTTGCATGGCACGGAGGTCAAGGCGCTGAGGGAAGGGAAAGCCAATATTCGCGACGCGTTTGTGGATTTCAAGCCGAGCGGCGCGTATCTCGTGAATGCGCATATCGCCCAGTACATGCCAGGAGGGCCGTGGAACCACGAACCGCTCGGTGACCGAAAGCTTCTGTTGCACAAACGAGAAATCCACAAATTCGGCGGACGCACTGAATCGAAGGGCTTGACCGTCATACCCCTGCGGATTTACTTCCGCAACGGAATCGCCAAGGTCGAGATTGCCTTGGCGCAGGGCAAGAAGTCGTGGGACCGCCGCCAGGACGAGCGCACCAAGGAGGCTCGGCGTGAGGCGGAACAAGCTTTGTATCGCAACCGGAGGCGATAGACACATCATGCAAATCACCTTTGAAACAAAACCGACGGCCGCGCTGGAGACCGACGCTCTGGTGACCTATGTGTTCGAGAACGGGGAGTTCGCCCAGGGCCACATCGGGGAGCTCGATAAGCTGACGGGCGGCCTGCTGCGCCGACTGAGCAAAAGCGGTGAAGTCACGGGCAAATCCCTTGAAATGACGCTGCTCCACGCCCCTGCCGGAATCAAGGCAGCACGGTTGCTGATCGTCGGGGCAGGGAAGCGCGATCAATTCAACGCTATCACTCTGCGGAAAGTTGCGGGTGCGGCGCTGCGGCACCTTAAATCGCGCTCGGCGCACAGCATGGTGTTCCTGGCGCGGGAGGGTGATGCCACGGACGAAACCGCACAGGCGATTGTGGAGAGCGTCATCGCGGCGGACTTTGAGACCGACAAATACAAGACTGACAAGAAGAACGATAAGTTCATCGATAGTCTGGCTATCGCGGGCTTCGGCGAAAGAGAAAAAGGTGCGGGAGAGAAAGGCATCGCGCGAGGACGAATTATCGCGGAAGCCCAGAATTTCACGCGTGACCTGGTGAATGAGCCCTCGAACAAACTGACGCCTTCTATTTTGGCGGAAAAAGCCGCGGCCATGGCCAAAGAAGCAGGTCTGGCGATTGACATTCTCGATGAGAAGAGAATCGCGGAACTGAAAATGGGCGCGCTGCTCAGTGTGGCGCAGGGGAGCATCGAGCCCCCACGCATGATCGTGATCACCTATACACCGCCGAATCCGAAGCCTGAGGCTCCCGTTGTCGGGCTGGTGGGAAAGGCGGTCACTTTTGACACGGGCGGCATTTCCATCAAGCCGGCCGACGGCATGGAAAAGATGAAGTACGACATGGCGGGCGGCGCGACTATGCTCGGGATCATGAAAGCGCTGGCGGCATTGAAGCCCAGCGTGAAGGTGATCTGCGTGGTGCCCGCTACCGAAAACATGCCCGGCGGGCGAGCGCAGAAGCCCGGCGACATCCAAACGGCCATGTCCGGGAAAACGATTGAAGTACTAAACACCGACGCGGAAGGCCGCTTGATTCTTGCCGATGGCGTGCATTATGCGAAGCAGTTGGGCGCGACGCACCTGGTGGATGCGGCGACGCTGACGGGCGCAATCGTCGTGGCCCTGGCGAACGTGAACGTCGGCGTGTTTGGTTCCGAACAGGCGTGGACCGACAGGTTGCTGGCAAGCGCCAAAGCAGCTGGGGAAAAAATGTGGCAATTGCCAATGGACGAAGAGTACCGCGAGTTGATCAAGGGGAGTTTTGCGGACATTCAGAACATTGGCAGCGGCAAGGGCGGAGGCTCCATCACTGGCGCGTGGTTCATTCGCGAGTTTGCGGGGGACACGCCGTGGATTCACCTCGATATCGCAGGCACCGCCTGGAACGACGACGCGAAACCATGGTTGGCGAAAGGCCCGACGGGGGTCGGCCTGCGCACGTTGGTGCATCTGGTCACGTCTCTGTAGGAACGTTTCTGTTGATGAGGTCAAGGGAATTAAGAAGGTAGAGGATCCGGTCCTTCACTTCCTTCACCTTACTACATCTTGTCCGGGGTTTCGATGCCGAGGAGGCCCAGCGCGCGGACGAGCTGGCTCTCGACAAGTTCCGTCAGGCCGAGGAGGAAGGCGCGTTTCTGCTCATCCTCCTCTTTGAGGATCGGGTGATGATGATAGAAAGTGTTAAAGCTTTGGGCCAGCTGAAATGCGTACTTGGCTACAAACGCGGGCTCCTGCCCGCCTATCGCAGCATCTGCTGCGGAATCGAGTGAGCCAATGTGCAGCAGCAACTCCCAGAAATCTGCGCCTTCAGGTCCATCCAGGAATTCCTTCGAGGATTCCGCGGTTACCACCGACCGAGGGCTCGCGGCTTCTGCGCCTTTGCGGCGAATGCCACGGATGCGGACAACCGCGTACTGGCAATACGGTCCCGTTTCACCCTCGGCCTTGAGGGCGTCCTCGAAATCGAACGCGATAATTGTGTTGCGCGTGAACTTCAGCAGGAAGTAGCGCAAAGCGCCGACAGCAAGGGCGTTCGCAGTGCGAGAAAGCTCGTCGCCCTTCATCTCAGATTGCTTCAGCAAGACACGCGCCTCCGCCGCTTGCAGCATGCGGGTGATCAGGTCGTCGGCTTTGACGCCGAGGCCCTTGCGGCCGCTAACTTCGACGTAAGGCTTCTTCGAATCTTCAGCGGCGATTTCGTAGCCCATTTCGGCGGCGCAACGGGGAGTGAGTGCCACGATTTCATAATCGAAGTGGATGGAATTGTCGGCTTGCCTAGCATGACCGAGGGCGCGTACGCCTTCGGCGACTACATCCTGAAGATAGGCCTGGCGTGTGTCGATTACGTTGTAGACGACCTCCACTCCGCCGAAATGCGGCGCGCCGGGTTCGTTGGGACCTGCTGTCGTGGCCCAGACGGTCCTGCCCTCCGGCGGATCCGGCCACTTGTGGTAATGGAAATCCTTGCCCAGGAGGCCGAACTTCCAGAGTTGATACGCGATGTCCTTTCCCACATACGTGACGGTGCCGTTGGAGCGGACGATGATCTTGGCCTGATCGTCTTCGTCTGTGTCTTCTTCCTCTGTCGAAACGCCGCGATTCCATGGCATGATCCAGCAGCCCGCATTTTTTCCCGTGGCAGCGAACTGAATCGCGCCGCTGGCTTTCAACTTTTCGAAAGCGGCATCCCAGAAGTGCAGATGCAGGATCTCACTCTCCCGCGCGAGCAGTTGGTAGTAGATATCCAGACGCGCCATGGTGCGGAGGTGGTAGCTCACGATCGTGTCGGCAATCACCGCGGCCATTTCGGCCGTTTCGCCCGACCCATCTTCAATAGCTTTCAGGGTGTCGCCGCGCAGTTTCGCAGCGCGCGTCTTATCTTCGTCAAAGAACTGCGTTGCCTTGGCGTATAGGTCCCAGCAGAGATAATCGAAGTGCGGCTTGTCGGCGAGTTCTTTCACCTCGGCAAAAGACTTCTTTTCCATATGCTGGAAGGCGATAACCACGTCAGCGACTTGCACGCCGGTATTGTCTATGTAGTTTTGGACGACGACTTCGTGGCCGGAATGGCGCAGCAGACGAACCATGGTGTCGCCCAGGACGGCATTGCGCAGGTGGCCGATGTGCGCGGCCTTGTTCGGGTTGATGCTGGTGTGCTCGACGATCACCTTGCCCACTGGCCCGGTTGCCGACTGAGGCGGATTGTGCTGCGCCCCTACGAGAGAACTCCAGAAGGCCGACCGATCGAAATAGGCGTTCAGGTAACCACTACCGGCGACTTGCACGCGCGCAATGCCTTCGACTTTTGGGAGCGACGCCGCAATCTCCTGCGCGATCTGCCGCGGCGCCTTCTTCAGCCGCTTGGCCAGCTCAAAGCAGACCGGCGAAGCAGCCTCCCCCATTTCCAGCTTCGGCGGCTTTTCAAGCACAATAGGAAGGTCGACGGCGTAGGTCTTTCGGATGTGCGCGGCGAGGGTTTCGCGCAGCCGGTGAATGATCGTCAGGTACACGTTGCCTCAATCTGCTTCAGATGGAACCTCGAATTGATCAGTATAGCAGCATCGATTTGGGCGTGCCGGGTGCGGGAAGCTCGAGCAGAGAGCGGCAAACCAAACACCACCCCGGGGCGTCCAACTTGTGATAAGAAATACTCGGCTCCGCGGCTGGTGGATGGGGCGGCCTCGGCCTTCTGGAGCAAACTGGTGCTCAAATCAGAAAGCAGTGTTGCATTGCGGCCCTGTGTGACCGGCACGGTCACCGTGTTCGCTTCCCTGTTACTCGCCGGCGCAATCCTCGCGCAAGAATCAAAGATCGCCGTGGAAGTGAAAACAGTCAGCATCCTAGCGACGGTGCGCGACAAGCACGGAAAGATCGTCTCCGATCTCAGCAAGGATGCGTTCCAGGTCGAAGAAGACGGCCGCCCGCAAACCATCGACTATTTTGCCTGCGAAAGCGATCTTCCTCTGAGGCTGGGGCTTCTGGTGGATACGAGCCTGAGCCAGCGGCGCGTTTTGGAGCAGGAACGCAACGCCAGCTTCTCCTTCCTGGACAAATTGCTACGCCCGGAAAAGGACGTCTCTTCGATTGTTCAGTTTGACTTCGACGTGACCCTCTTGCAGGATTTCACCTCCTCGAGGCCGAGGCTGCAGGCTGCGCTGCAAAAACTGGAAACTCCACAGATGGACACACAAGGCGCTGGTGGCGGGGGACCACACCCGAGGGGTGGAGGCGGCCACGGCCGCGGCGGAGGAACGCATCTTTACGACGCTGTCTGGCTGGCGTCGGATGAATTGATGAGCAAGCAAAAGGGGCGGAAAGCCATCATCGTACTTTCGGACGGCGTGGATCACGGAAGCAAGGAAACGCTCGCGGACGCCATCGAGGCGGCACAGCGTGCGGACACGGTCGTCTATTCCATTTTGTTTGCCGATAAGGAGGGATACGGAAATTACCACGGCGGTGGAATGGGGCCGTACGGGGGGCATGGCGGACGATATCCGCAACAACAACATGTCGATGGCAAGAAAATCCTCGAGCAGATTTCCAGACTGACGGGCGGGCGGCTCTTTGAGGTCTCCAAAAAAGAGACAGTCGACAAAATCTACGCCGACATCGAAGAGGAACTGAGGAATCAGTACAACCTGGGTTACACGCCGGGGAAGGATCTGAGTCCCGGCTACCACAAAATCCATCTCTCCACTCTTAACAAAGACCTCAAGGTGCAAGCCCGCGACGGGTATTATTCGGGACCTCAGGCGGGCGCCTCGGCTTCGCGCTGAGTTTTCCCTCGGGCTTCGGTCCGCACTGGAATCAGGAAAAAGCCTTCAAAACACGCACTGTCCCTGCGTGTTGTTTGACGGGCGTGTGGGGGGCCGCTAGTATCGAAGTGGACCCGCATGAGTGGCGGCGATGAGAACAGCGTATTTCGATTGTTTCAGCGGGATTAGCGGCGATATGACGCTCGGCGCGCTAGTGGACGCCGGGTGCCCGCTTGCGGTTTTGCAGGCCAAATTGCGCTGCTTGCAGGTGCCGGGATGGGAGGTTTCCGCCGAGAAAGTGTGGAAGAACGGAATGGCCGCGACCCACATCCGCGTGAAAACCGAAGACACGCAGACGCACCGCTCGCTCACGACGATCCTCGGAATTCTGGAAAAGTCGAAATTGGAAGGCAGGGTCAAGCAGCGGGCGTCGGCCATTTTTGCAAAGTTAGGCCAGGCGGAAGCTGCAGTACACGACGTGCCCCTAGAGAAGATTCATTTTCATGAAGTTGGCGCGGTCGATGCCATTGTGGACATCGTGGGTTCTTGCATTGGATTTGGCGAATTGGGCATAGAGTCGTTCGCATGCTCCCCACTCAATGTGGGGGGCGGGACGGCGAAGATGGCGCACGGGATGTTGCCCGTGCCGGCGCCGGCCACCGCGCGCCTGTTGATGGGCAGACCGACGTATTCAAACGGCGTGCAGAAGGAGCTGGTGACGCCCACCGGCGCGGCGATTGTGGCCACGCTCTGCGAAAGCTTCGGCCCGCAGCCCGCGATGAAGGTCAGCGCTATCGGCTACGGCGCAGGGACGAGTGACCTTGAAGGCCAGCCGAACGTGTTGCGCATTATGGTCGGCGAGGTCTCCGGAAAGATTGTGGAAGGTCATGGAGGCACGGTCAGAGTCCTTGAGGCGAATCTGGATGATATGAACCCACAGATTTTTGGCTATCTGCTGGAAAAGGCGCTGGCTGCGGGTGCGCTCGACGTATTCGCCACGCCAATCCAGATGAAGAAGAGCCGGCCGGGAATGCTGGTGACCATTCTTTGTCAGCCGGAGGACGAAGGTAAATTTCAGGCGATGCTTTTTGCGGAAACCACCACACTTGGGGTCCGCAGCCACCTGGTCGACCGGCAAGCGCTGCCCCGAGAGCACGTGAAGGTGAGCACGCGGTTTGGGGACGTGCGGATAAAAATCTCTAGCGTCGAAGGCCAGCTGCAGCACGCTTCGCCGGAATTCGAGGATTGCCGTAAACTGGCAGAAGAGAAAAATGTGCCCCTGCACGAAGTGATGGAAGAGGCGCTGGTGCGGTTTGCGGAACAGCATAAGCAATGAATTTGCGGCAATAAATGTGTATGGCGCAGCACCGCTGCGGCCCAGGTCCGCACGATTGAAACCATCTGCAAGAGATCGGATTTAGTCCGTATCAAGCACAATCGGTCTCGCCAAGACGGGGTCCAGCGATGCTGGACCCCTACGCGGAATTCCGAAATAATGAGTGATAGGATTTCGAGAAAAGGGAATGGCTGAGCGAAAAGAAAAATTCTACATAACCACGCCGATCTACTACACGAACGGCATGCCACACATCGGGCATACGTATACGACCATCGTGGCTGATGTGGTGCGGCGCTACAAGCGGATGCGCGGCTACGATGCGGTGATGACCACGGGCACGGACGAGCACGGCGTAAACGTGGAACGCGCCGCAAAGAAGGCAGGCATTCCGGAGTCTGAATTTGTGGCGCGCATGGCGGACGCGTGGCGGGCGCTTTGGGATGAACTGGGATTGACCGCGGATGAGTTTGTGCGCACGACGGACCTGAAGCATGTGCGCACGGTGCAGTGGCTCTTCAAACTGTGCAAAGAGAATAGTTACGTCTACAAAGGCCACTACACCGGACAGTATTGCATCTACGACAACGCTTATGTGAATGACGCGAAGCCCGGCGACAACTGCCCGGACTGCGGCCGACCCACGGAGACCGTGACCGAGGAGAACTATTTCTTTAAACTCTCCGCGTTTCAGAAGCCGTTGCTGGATTTCTACCGCAAGTTTCCGGACTTCATTCAGCCGGAGACGCGCAAGAACGAAATCGTCAGCTTTGTCGAAGGCGGGCTGAAGGACCTGAGCATTACGCGCACGACGATCCGTTGGGGAATTCCAGTTCCCGGCGAAGAACCGCATACGTTTTATGTCTGGTTCGATGCGTTGAGCGCTTATTTGAGCGCTGTCGGAGGGCCGGAATACGAGCGGCGGGGAATGTGGCCTGCGGACGTGCATCTGGTTGGAAAAGACATCATCCGGTTCCACACGGTGTACTGGCCGGCGTTCCTCATGGCGGCAATGCTGCCCGTGCCAAAGCAAGTGTGGGCACATGGCTGGTTCCTGATGGACGCGGCGAAGATGAGCAAGTCCAAGGGGAATGTGGTGCTGCCGCGGCCTATCGTGAACATGCTGGGGATGGACGCGCTGCGCTACTTCCTACTGCGCGAAGTGGTCTTCGGGCAGGACGGCAACTTCAGCTACGATGCGCTGGTGACGCGCTACAACAGCGACCTGGCGAACGGTCTGGGCAACCTGGCCAGCCGCACCGCTGCGATGCTGGAAAAGAATTTCGCTGGGAAGGTTCCGCAACCCGGAGCGCGATTGCCGCAAGACGATGCGCTTGCGAAGGAAGCGCAAAACGCCATCGGCGAAGTTCTGGAACGCTACGACAAATTCGAGTTTGCGCGCGCTCTCGAAACCATTTGGAGCGTCATTGCGACTGCAGACAAATATCTGACGACGGAGCAGCCGTGGGCTCTGGGAAATTCGCCAGACGAAGAATCGCGCAAGGCCACTATACTCTGGACCACGGCGGAGCTCTTGCGCATCGTGGCGGCGCTTGCTCATCCGGTATTGCCGGACAGTACGGAGAAGGTCTGGGCACTGCTCGGGCAGGCGACCACCGCCGGGGCTACTGAATTGGATGGATTGCGGTGGGGGCAGTTGACGCCGGGAACGATATTGGGGAAGTTCCAGGCGCTCTTCCCACGCGTGGAGAAAACAGAAGCAATAGAGAGGATCGAAGCCATGGCAAACGAAGAACTGAATCCGGCACCGGCATCGGCCGCGACACCTGCGGCGAGCGCCCCCACGGCCGGGGCCGCGGCAACGCCCGCGGTGGGCACGGAGAAGATTGGCATCGAGGATTTTGCCAAAGTCGAGATGCGCGTTGGGCAGATCAAAACGGCCGAGCGGATCGTGGGCGCGGACAAACTGCTGAAGCTCACCGTGGATATCGGCGCGGAGATTCGCCAGATTTGCGCCGGGATTGCGCAATACTACGAGCCGGAATCGTTGATCGGCCGCAAAGTGGTCGTGGTGGTCAATCTGGCGCCGCGCAAGCTTCGCGGCGTCGAATCCAACGGGATGATCGTGGCCGCATCGGTCGGGCCTGAAGGCCGGCCTGTGCTCACGGGTTTCCATGAGGACGTGGAGGTCGGCGCAAGGCTGAAGTAGTTGAAGTTGTAAGGCACGTCTTCCGAGGCGGGCTACCCACGAGCCGGCGATGCTGATTCGAGATTCGGGCCTGTCGTCGCAAGGGCGCAGCATGGATGCGCCCCCTGTCCGCACGAGGTACAGTGCTCTTGAAAGCCTTACGCGTCGCGGCAAACGTGCTCGATCCTGCCGAGCCGGGGTCCAGCAGTGCTGGACCCGTACGCAGAATGAGGCGCGTGGTTCGCGGCGAGGGGAAGGCAATCGGTCGATTGTGGACGCACAGATATCAGCCATCAGATACCAGATATCCGGAATCAAGATGGAGGCTGACAACTAGCCGTATCCGGGGGCATGGTTCCTGATATCTGATTACTTATATCCGATACCCATTGACCAGCGCAGAAATTTCAAACCCATGGACCTCATCGACTCGCACGCGCACATTGATTTCCCGCAATTTGCGGAGGACCGCGACGTCATGCTCGGACGCGCGCAAGCCGCGGGTGTCAACACCATCCTGGCGATAGGCACGGGGCCGGGCCCCGAAAAGCTGGATGCCGCGATTCCATTTGCGGAAGTGCATGACTGGATCTACACCTCAGTGGGGATTCATCCGCATGAGGCTAAGGAGGTCACTCCCGCGCATCTCGACACACTCGCACGGCTCGCGCAGCACCCCAAGGTGATCGCCTGGGGAGAAATTGGCCTGGATTATTACTACGATCATTCGCCGCGCGACGTGCAGCAGCGTGTGTTTCGGGAGCAAATGGAACTGGCGCACGCCGCGAAGCTCCCCATCATCATTCACTGCCGGGACGCCTGGGCGGATTGTCTGAACATCCTCGAGGAGGGTTGGAAGCCCACTGGCCTCGGCGGCGTTCTCCACTGTTTTACGGGCACTCCTGAGGAAGCGCGGCGGGGGCTTGATTTCGGTTTCCTGATTTCCTTTACGGGCAATTTGACCTATCCAAAAGCGCGAAACATTCGCGATGTTGCGAAGAGTGTGCCGATCGAGAACATTCTGATTGAGACGGACTCTCCGTATCTTGCGCCCCAAGCCTACCGTGGAAGGCGCAATGAGCCCGCCTACGTGGCGGAGGTGGCCAAGGCCCTTGCGAATGTGAGAAACTTAGGGACCGAAGAAACCGCCTCATTGACGTCAGGGAATTTCCGGCGGTTCTTCCAACTTGCCCAGCCGAACACGTCCACGGCTGGGCGATCCCGCTAAACGAGGGGGCGGGTCCAGGAGGTCGGCCATAGCATTACTCACGGTCAAAGAGATTTTCGAACTTGTGCGCGAAGACCTCGTGCGCGTCGAGCAAGAGTTGTCGCAGCAGAGCGCCGCGGCCTTCCAGCCGGTATCGGAAATCACCAGCTACCTGCTGGGCGGGGGAGGGAAGCGCCTGCGACCCGCGCTGCTGTTGCTGTGCCATGGTTATGCGGCCGGGAATAGAGACAATCGCCGTAGCGCGATCCGGCTTGCCGCAGTCGTCGAGTTGCTCCACAGTGCGACGCTGATTCACGACGACGTCATCGACAGCGCAGATACGAGGCGCGGGCGGCCCTCCGCAAACTCCCGCTGGGGCAATCATCGCAGCGTGCTGGCAGGTGACTGGCTCTACATGCAGTCGTTTCAGATTGCGCTGGAAGAGCGCAATTTTCACGTCTTGGATATTCTGATCGATTTGACGCAGAAAATGGTCGAGGGCGAGCTGATCCAGTTGGCCAAGCTTGGCCGCATGGATGTGACCGAGCAGGATGCCCTGCAACTCGCGACCTATAAGACCGCGTGCCTCTTCAGCGGCTGCGCGCGATTGGGCGCGGTGCTTGGCGGCGTGGACGAAGAGCATGAAGAAGCACTGGCCGATTATGGGCGTTATGCAGGGCTGGCGTTCCAACTGGTGGACGACCTACTGGATTTTACGGCGTCGAGCGAGCAACTGGGCAAGCCGGTCATGAGCGATTTGAAGGAAGGCAAAGTAACGCTGCCGCTTATTTACGCGATGGAAAACGGGCACCGGGAAGCGCGGGAGTTCGTGGCGCGCGTGCTGGAAGAGAAAGAATTTCAGTCGGTGCAACGGGAAAAACTGGTCGCGCTCGTGCGCAATTCGGGAGCGCTGGACCGGGCACGCAATCTCGCGGACGACTATGCGCGGCGCGCCAAAGTCTGCATCAATGGGAGCGGCGACCCGGAGTTCGGCAGAGCCCTGCTGGCGCTTCCGGACTTCATCCTCGAGAGAGAGAACTGACTGCGAATCAGGAACGGTTCTCGTGACCGGCCGTTTGAATCACGCCGGCCAGTCTTTGGGGGCTTCATGCTGCCGTTCAAGCTGGTCTATCACGACAGCTACGACCTGAACCTGGGCGCACACGTCTTTCCTTCCCAAAAGTACCGGCTCATCGCGGAAAAGTTGCAGATGGACGGCGTTGCCACGAAGCAGGACTTCCTGCGGCCGGAAATGGCTCGCGACACAGATATCCTGCGTGTGCATACGAAAGAATGGGTGAAGAAGCTGAAGACTGGAACATTGACGTACACCGACATCATGCAGCTGGAAGTGCCGTACTCGCAGGAACTCGTGCAGGCGTTCTGGTTAGCGGCCGGAGGCACCATCGCTGCAGCGCAGGCGGCGTTGCGCGACGGATTTGGCTGCAACCTGGGCGGGGGCTTCCATCACGCTTACCCCGGACACGGCGAGGGCTTCTGTGCCATCCATGATGTTGCCGTGGCCATTCGCCGCATGCAGAGCGACGGAGCAATTCACCGCGCGATGGTCGTGGACACCGATGTGCACCATGGCAACGGGACCGCCGCCATCTTTGCGAAGGACGATTTAGTTTTCACGCTTTCCATCCACCAGGCGAACAATTACCCGGCGCACAAGCCAGCTTCGAACATTGATCTCAACATGGAAGATGGTGTCAACGATCAAGAGTATCTAGACGTGCTGTTGCCGGCAGTGCGTCACGCATTGGACCAATTTCAGGCAGACATGGTTTTTTACTTGGGCGGCGCCGACCCTTATCGCGAAGACCAGCTCGGCGGGCTCGCGCTCACCATGGCGGGGCTGAAGGCGCGTGACACGGGGGTCTTCGAGGAAGTTCGAAAGCGGAAGATTCCCGTTGTGTCCACGCTGGCCGGGGGCTATGCCCGCCGCGTCCTTGACACAGTCCAGATCCATGTAAACACCGTGTTAGCCGCCCGCGAGATCGCGGACAGGTACCCGCATTTAAATTCCGCAGGGAACTAAGGCGTGGCCGGAACCAGTGGGGTTCCAGCGCTTGCGGGCTGAGCGATGCGTTCGATAGCTTCCTTCAGAGACTTCTCGTAGACTTCCGGGTCAAATCCATCTTCGCGAAACGCAATCTTCCCGGCGGGATCCAGAATCAGGGTCGTAGGGAAGGAATTGACGCGCAGCAACCGGTCCAGCCCGTCGGCGAACAGGGCCGGGGTCTTCGGCTTCATTTCCAGGAGGTACGGCGAAACCAACGTTTCGTCGTCATCGCAGTTCAGCGTATAAAAGACGACGTCGCTCCGCAAGGAATAGGCCTCTGCGACTCTCTCAAAGTGCGGTTCCAATTCCCGGCAGGGACCGCACCAGGTTGCCCAAAAGTTGAGCACCAGGACTTTGCCCTTGGCGTCGGCTAGACGCACGGGGCTGCCGTCAGGGGTACTTCGCAACACGAAATCGTAAGGTTCCTTGCCGTCGGGATTTCGCGGAGGCTTAACCGGGACGGCGGCCGCCATGGTTTCGTCGAAGGAGCGCAGCAGGTAGTCTCCCAGGCCGTCTTCCGAACCGTGCGCGAGTCTCCAGACGTTGCCGAGCTTCTTGCGCAGGCCCACGCGAGTCGCCGATCCGTTACTGCCTCCATCGGTCAGGGCGAAGGCGCGCGAGTATTGCCGGATGGCGGCATTGAGATCCTTATTGAGTTCGGCGATTTCTCCCAAGTGTTCGGCGGCAGAGGCATTGGGCACCAACGCGTAGCAGATTTCGAAATCCTTCTGCGCGTTGGGTATGTCATTGAGTTTCAGGTACAGCCCGCCACGCACCAGAAGCAGCGAGGACTTCTCCCGTTTCTTGGAGGTTTCCCACTCTTCCGGAGAGACACGCGGCGATTTATCGGCGGAAGGAGTGTGATCGACGTATTCAATTACCCGGCTACAGTAGAATACTGCGCGGCGGTAGCCGGGGACGTCACCATAACGGTCCAGGAGCTGAATTGTGAGAGCGGTGTTCGAAATGTCCTGGGGATTCAGAGAGACCATCCGCTCGGCGTAGTCCTTCGCTCTCGCAAAGTCTCTCAACTGCAGGCTCGATTCCACGAGCGCGCGGTAAATCTGGGGACGCTGTGACGATTCCGGGTATTTCCTGAGAAATTCTTCAAGGTTTTTTACCAGGGCAGCGCGATCATTCCCCGCAGAGTCGATCGCCTTCTGCAAATCCTGTTGTTCGCTGGGCACGTTTTGCGGGTGCTTCGTACCCGGAGGTGCGCTGGGGCCAGCGGCAGGCGCGGGCTTGGCGGGCTCCTGGCTTAAGGCAGCGGTTGGCCGCAGGAAGGTTAGGGACGTAAGCAGCAAGAATCCGAAGAGAGCTGGGCGCCAAAAGAGCACAATCGTATTGTACCGGGGCAGTTGGAGATTTGCAGGGAATCCTGATTGGCTGTTGCCTGGGCGGGTGAACCGGTCCGTGCTTTAGGCGTAAGGTTTCTAAGAGCCTCGCACGTAGATTCCGCCGGACACGGAGTGGATCTCGACGCGTCCACCAGAAGAGCCGATATGAGCGCGCAGCGAATGCTTTCCCTGCTCTTCCAAGATTACCGGGATGTTGGTGCGAATGTCTCCCGAAGTCGCTTCCGCGCTCAGAAGGAAGCTGGCGTTCGGCGGAACGCGGAGATCCACGGAGCCGGAGACCGTCTTTACCTCCCAGAACCGGTTGGCACTTGGGTCGCCCCTGACGTTGATGCTGCCGGAGATGGCATGGACCTTCACATCGTTGTTGGCGCCATCGATCTCAATCGACCCGCTGGCGCTCGAAACATCGACGCGATCGCCGGGGCGATGTACCTGAATGGATCCAGAAGCCGCGCTGACCTTCAGATCGCCCTTGACGTCTGCTACATGGATGTCGCCCGAAGCGCTGTTCACGCGCAGGAGTCCACCAATGGTCGCGGAGTCGATGGAGCCGCTGGCGGCAGAGAGTTGCGTATCGAGTTCGACACGGTAAACGTGGACATAGCCGGAGGCGGAAGATGCTTTTACCGGTCCACGAACGTTGTCAATCGTCATCCCGCCGGAAGCGACCCCGGCATCAATTTCCGTGTCGTGTGGTAGTTCAATGGTGTAGTCGATGGAAATGTTCTTGATCCAGGAGCTGTTCTTCCCAACGCGGATGACACTGTCATGTTGCTCGATAGGCGGGTTAGAGACGACTTCTTGAAGGTTCTTCTCCGCGCTGCCGAACACGGACCAGCCGGCTGTGACCTTTCCGGTGATATGCACTTTGCCATCGGCGCTGCCGCGAATGTCCACATTTCCGGAGCCATTACTCAGTTCCAGCCGAACATGGCCAGAGACAGAGAGCGTCCGCTCAAAGGTATTGTCCGACGCGACGGCGTGAGCGGGCGCCAGCATGAATGCGACGGCAACGAGGAAAATGTTTGCGATGTATGACTTGCGAAAAGGTAAGGTGTGCGTGCTCATGGGGCCTATCTGCCCTCCTGCTCTATGGTACGCAATACAGGGCAGTTATGTTCCCGCAGATTTGCCAAGGGCCTCATTGAGTGAACCTTGGCGGTAACCTTCGAGGTCCAGAGCCACGTAGGTGAAGCCGACGGTCTTCAGAGCTGAGGAAATCGCGGCGGCCATTTGGGGTGTCATGGCGCGCGGCATCTCCTCGGGAGCCAGTTCCACGCGAGCCAGCTTCTCGTGTAGGCGAACGCGGAATTGGCGAAAGCCCAGATTCCTCAGGGCCGCCTCGCCTCGTTCGACCAGCGCCAGGCGTTCCGGTGTGACCTCCGTCCCGTAAGGCAGCCGGGAAGAGAGGCAGGCAGAGGCAGGCCGATCCCAGATGGGTAGACCAGCCCGCCGAGCGAGCAGCCGGATCTCCAACTTGTGCAACTTCGCGTCGAGGAGGGGAGTCAGCACGCGATGTTCGGCGGCGGCGCGCTGGCCCGGCCGGAAGTCGAACGCATCGTCCGCATTGATCCCGTAAGCTACCGCGGCGATGCCTCGCTCCGAGGCCAGCGCATCGAGCACGGAGAAAAGTTCGTCCTTGCAGTAGTAGCAGCGGTTTCCGTCATTGGCGCGGTAGGCCGGGTTATCGAGCTCGCGGGTAGTAATGAATTCGTGCCGAGCACCGGTAGCGTGCAGGAATGTCTCCACCTGCTCCCGGTCGAATGTGGAGTAGCTCTCAGAGATCGCGGTAACAGACAGCGATCTGTCCTGCAGTGCCTGTTGAGCAGCCCACGCCAGGTAAGCGGAGTCGATTCCACCGGAAAGCGCGACGATGAGGGAAGGCAAGTCGGCAAGGCCGGCAAGCAGCCGCTGTTCCTTCTCACTAGCATCCTGCTCCGAAGGTTCGCCGGACGGAAGCTGTATGAAAGTGGTCATCGACTCTTTCAGTATATCTCAGGCACAGGCGTCGCGTCGCAGGGGTCAGGTGGTCGATCGAACTCACTTGAAATCCAGGAGTACGTCGACGGTCCCTTTTTCGGGTTCGGTCTGCAGCCAGTGGCCCACTGTGTCGTAGTGAACCGGCAGTCCCTTGAACACATTATCGCGGTGGAATTCCAGCACGGTCAGAAAGTGTTCGAACAATTCCTTGTCCAGCACGTCACCCGGCTTTATGGTCCACGCATCACGAATCAGTCTCTCTCCGGCGAGTGACATACCGGTGATCACCATCTCGTGGAAGTGAAACTGCTTGCCCTCGGCAATCTCCACGGAGTAAGAGACCGTATGCGCTGCATCGTCGTAGGTGGCCACGGGGGTCACCTTGGCTTCGAGATAGCCCAGACGTCCGTAGGCTTCTCGCACGCGATCCCACGCGCCTTCGATGGTCATGCCATTCGCAATATCCCCGGGATTGAGCCCAATGGCGCGCTTCAGTGTTTCTGTGGAGACGGCGCTATTGCCATTCCATTGCGCCTCTTTCCAGTGGAAGACCGCCCCCGGCGCGCAGGGCACGTAGATGGGGATATTCTCCGGGAATTTCTTATTGGGATCGCCCGAGAGCCGAACTTCCGCCGGACCGATCTTCGCGCGCAAGTATCCCTGCTCTAAGTAAATCGGGCGTATCGATTCTGCGAGGAACACATCGATGGCAAGGCGCGAAAACGGCTTGCCACTGATCTCCGGGAGGTGTTGCTGCACCGCACGATTATCCTTCAACGTGGTGTCGCTGAACTCAATGCTGGAAATGGTCTGCGTCACACCTTCGAGGTGAAACTCCTGGACAGAGCTGTCCATCAGCGGATTGGCCAGAACGAAATGCCGCACCTCCGCCTTCAGGCCACGCGAAGTCAGGAACGATGCCAGAGAGTTACCCACCAGGTCCACGACCGTGCCAGCCTCCGGCAGCGTGCCGTCGTAGAAGGGAAAATTCGCGCCAACGGCCTCGGCGAGTTCGCCATCCGAGAACCACGGGAAATTGTCGTAGGTGACCGGCAGCCGGGGGCTTTCTTCGACGTGGAACGCGAGAGAAACGTCCTCATTGTGCGTGTCGTACTTGAAGTTGACTTTAGCAAAGAGGCCGCTGCGCAGCAGAAGGTCCGCCGCGTCCTGCAGATCTTTGCGGTTGATTTCCGAGCCAAGCGTGAGTCCGGAAAGCGCGGCCACCTGCGCTTCGGTGAACGTCTTCATACCTTCAGCGCGGATCTGTTTGAGTCTTGCGGTTTGCGGAAAGAGTTCGAGTGGGAGAGCGAGAAAAGTTACAAGGGCAAACGGGAACAACCAGAGGCGCGTCCGCATAATCGTATTGTAGCGGAATTGGAAGTGGAAGGAGCGTCCTCTACACCAGGCACGATTTCGGGTCAGTAGGGGAAGGCCTCAGGCGCCGGATGCCGCAAAGGCTTCGCGAGATCAATCACCCATTGGGGAAAGACCGGTGCGTCCTGGGCCGGCCTGCCGCGTGTAGCAGCCCAATGATCGATCCAGCCGGTGCCGTTGCCGACATACTCGTCCGGCGTGCTGTAAGCGCCGTCGCTCAGAGCCTCCTCGAGCGTTACAACCTGGTAGCCACGCTTTCGCAAGAGGTCCAATAAGGCGCCAATTTGGTCCGCCTCCAGCCAGTTGGCGTGCAGCAGAATGATCTGCGTGGGTTCGTAGCCGAACAGGTCCCGGGAGAGTTTCTCGTGGAATTCGAGAACTGCTCTCGCATAGTCGAGATACGAACTAACCAGCCGCGGCTGTAAAGCGGTGTCATCGCGCTTTCGCGCGTCCTCGTAAACCGGAGCATACATCCAGTCCCACGGATCTATCGTTATGGGAGCGATCTGATAGCCGCGGGCCGAAAGAAAAGCCTCGGCGTTGCGGCGGGTTTGCAGGTCGCGGCCGGTATCGAGGTAAGGATGACGGAGGTAACGCAACTTCATTTTGTGCTGCGCCATGAGGAGGCGAGTTACGGTCTCACCGCGAATCACTTCCTCTTCCCAGGCGGCGAGCGTCACGCGGTTGAGCGAGGTGTGCGCGAAGGTGTGGTTGCCCAGTTCCAAACCATTGTCGAGCCACATGCTCAGAGCCTTGATGCGGTCGTCCACCTCTCCAGTCTTGTACAATTTTTGCTCGTTCACGAAGCCAACGGCCGGGATCTTCTGCTCGTGCAAAGTGGCCATGAGTTTCGCCGTCATTTCGAGGATTTCGCGCGCCGACATGAATTGCGCGGAGCTGGCGGGCAAGTCGTCGATGGTGATCGCGATGGCTCTGTGTTGCGGCTTCTGTGGGTAAGCCGATAGGCAAAGGCACGCGCCAAAAACCATGAATAAGGATATTCTATGCGGCCATGAAACGCGCAGGTTCATGGAACTATTCCACAGTGACGGATTTCGCCAGGTTGCGCGGTTGATCCACGTCGCATCCGCGGCGCACCGCGATGTGGTATGCCAGCAGCTGCAGCGGCACAATTTCCAGGAGAACCGAAAGCAGTTCCGGCGCAGGCGGTAATTCGACGATGAAATCCGCGGCTTCGCGTGCCAGATAGTCTCCTTTGGTCACCACGGCGACCACTATCCCATCCCGCGCCTTTACTTCTTTGATGTTCGATACGCTCTTCTCGTAAAGCGTCATCGAATCTTGGTCCGATTCATCGCGCGTGGCCAGCACTACCACAGGCAGATTCTCGTCAATCAACGCGTTTGGGCCATGCTTCATTTCGCCCGAAGGATAGCCTTCCGCGTGAATGTAGGAAATCTCCTTGAGCTTAAGCGCGCCTTCCAGCGCGATCGGGTAATGGATGCCGCGGCCGAGATACAGAAAGTCGGACTGGCGGAAGAACTGCCGCGCTAGATTTTCGAACAGGCCAGCCTCCTCCGCTTGCAGCACCGTTTCGATCTTGTGCGGGATCTGTGTGAACTCCAGCATCAGCTTGCGCGCATCAGCTGCAGAGAGCTTCCCCCGGATCTGGCCAAGGTAGGACGCCAGGAGCAGCAGGGCGGCAATCTGCGACGTGAACGCTTTCGTTGAGGCCACGCCGATCTCCGGCCCGGCGTGGGTGAGAATGGTGCCGGCCGCTTCGCGCGTGACCATGGAGCCCATCACGTTGCAAATGGCCAATGTCGGGGACCCTTTATGTTTTGATTCGCGCTGAGCGGCGAGTGTATCCGCGGTTTCGCCGGACTGGCTGATGCACACGGTGAGCGTCTTCGAGTCCACGATGGGGTCGCGATACCGGAACTCGCTGCCGTAGTCGACCTCGACGGGAAGCCGGGCCAGCCGCTCGATCACGAACTTGCCGGCGAGTCCCGCGTGCCAACTCGTGCCGCACGCGACAATCCGCACACTCTGAAATTCCCGGAATTGCTGCTCCGTGATCCTCATCTCGTCCAGAAATACTTTTCCGGTGTCCTGCGAAATGCGACCTAGGAGGGTGTCCCGCACGGCGCGCGGCTGTTCAAAGATCTCCTTCTGCATGAAATGCTTGTAGCCGCCCTTTTCCGCCATGATGGGGTCCCAGGAAACGTGATGGGAAGGGCGGTCAACTGCTTTGCCGTCCAGGTCGG
>Ga0335077_10003068_pt1 | contig 20030 bp, 9 predicted proteins | sample Lox_Sample_31_FD_207151 | JGI IMG/M metagenome (GOLD analysis project Ga0335077, IMG submission 207151) | Soil microbial communities from Loxahatchee National Wildlife Refuge, Florida, United States - Lox_Sample_3.1 | ecosystem: Environmental > Terrestrial > Soil > Wetlands | place: USA: Florida...
AAGGAGCCGTCCGAGTTGGCGACAAAGCCGCCTTTATCCGTCAGATAGTTGAACTGAATGGCGGTGCCGCGGGCGTGGGCCTCGGTGAGGCCGAATCGTACCGAGCGGAAGGTGGAAGCCAGATACGTGGCGTAGAGTTGGCGTTCGGCATCGGCCCCGTGCGGGAACCCGTGGTCGTACAGGTATTGGAGCATGAAGAGACCGGTGACGTCGGCCTTGGCTTCTTCGATCGGGGCGTATAACTCCTTCAATTGCGCCCGCGGCGAAGTGGCGCGGCCGGCAACGGTAATCTGCTGCGGTCCGATGCCGTGGCTCAGCTCATGCGCCAGAATGTGCGAGAAGAAGGAATCAAAACTGAGGTGTTGCTGATCGGCTTTGGAGAGCACGCGCGCCGCGATAGGTTTCAGGATGCTATTGAACTTGGCCTCCTGAATGTTCTTGAGCATGACGCGCTTGGCGCCTTTCTCATGCACCACGCGTTCGTCGTTGGGCAAGTTGAACGCGGCAGTGCGCACGCCGTGCGCTCCATCCCCGGCCGCGAATACCTCATTCACCACGCGAATGGGCGCCAAGGCTGCCAGCTTGGGATTGCGATACCGCTGCTCCATCGGCAGGTTGTTTTCGACTTCCTGCAGGTGGTTGGCGAAGTTCTTCAATTCCTCAGTGAGGCGGTCATCGCGGATGGTGATGTAGGCTTCGAACGCCGCCTTATACCCGAAGAGCTCGTCGTTGTACGTCTCATACGGACCGATGGTGATGTCGAGCGGCGCATCCAATTCCATCCAAGCCAGGTCGCTGGCGTAATAGTCGTTGGATTGAAACGCGTCGGCCCGCAGGGTGAGATACTTCTTGAGCGACGCATTGTCGGTGAGCACGGCCGCTTCGCGCAACAGACCGGCGGCCTTGGCTAAATCCGCTGCGTAGGCCTGGCTGTAGGGGACCATGGTCAACTTCTTGGCAGCGTCGCGGCGGATCAGGGTGAAGAAGCCCTCCGCCTGTTGGCGCTCGGCCGGAGAGAGCTTGGCCGCCCAGGTTTCGAACTCGTCCCGCGACATATCACCCGGATAGAAATTGGCTCCGAGCGGCTTGCGCTCGGGAACGCCCGGGATGAACGCGGTGTGGCCGTCGAGGTCGGACCACGGGCCTTTGTTTAGCCAGTAGTAATGCGACCGCTCTTTGCCTAGCGGACTGGTGTCCTTTTGAAGCTGATCGTAGAGCGCGCGGTTGCCGCTCCAGAGTTGGTCCATGAAGAGGAAGTTAAGAATGCGCGCGGCTTCGATCAGCTTGGCCAGCGCGTTGCGGTCACCGGCAGAAAGCGTGGAGGTGTCGTACTGCACCTTGACAGGCGCAAAGCGCGCGTCCATTTGTTTGAGTTGCGTAAGATCGGGCATAACGGTAGCGGCCAACAACAAAATCAGCGGCTTCATCTTACCGATAGTATCGCGCCGGTGTTTCCGGAGACAGCTTAAGCACCTCGGGCGGTACATTCTTTTTGTGATCCACACCGAGCAGGACAATGCCGTGATTTCCATTTCTGTAGGGCAGACGATCGGTTTACGTCGTCTGCCGGGGCTCAAGCAGCAGAAAAGACAGACCACAAACAACGATGGTCTGTCCCACCGGACCGGCTTACTTAGCTTGCCCGCGGATCGAAATGCCCAACTCCCGCAGTTGCCGCTCGGGCACCGGCGAAGGCGCGTCGCACATGAGATCGGTGCCGCGCGCGGTCTTGGGGAAGGGAATCACGTCGCGGATCGAGTTCTCGCCCGAGAGCAGCATCACCAGGCGGTCCAAGCCGAGCGCGATGCCGCCGTGGGGGGGCGCGCCATATTCCAGCGCCTCCAGCAGAAAGCCGAATCGCCGCCGCGCTTCTTCATCGCTGAAGCCGAGGGCCGCGAAGACCTTCGCCTGAACGTCGCGGCGATGAATACGAATCGACCCCGAGCCCAATTCCACGCCGTTCAAAACGATGTCGTACGACTTGGCGCGGCAGTGCGCAGGGTCGCTGGTGAGCTTGTCGAGGTCTTCATCGTGCACCGACGTGAACGGGTGATGCGCGGCGTTCCAGCGGTTCTCTTCTTGATCCCACTCAAACATGGGGAAGTCGACAACCCAGAGAAACTGGAAGTTGCGAGGATCGAGGAGCTTGTGGCGGTCGTTGAACTTCTGCGCGCAGTACAAGCGCAATTGTCCGCATGCTGCGAGCACGGTGTGTTCGGGACGATGGCCCTTCGGTTCGCCGCCCCAGGTGGCCAGCACCAGCAAATCGTTTTCGCCCGCATGGCACCGCTCGCGGACCTTTGCCATGGGACCGGGATGGTCGCGTTCCAGGCGCTTGGCGTCGTCGTATACGCGCAGGCCGCGCTCCTGGCCGAATGCTTTCAGCTCGTCGCGTTCCTTGCGGCTCGCGGCGCCGGTGTTGGGGATGTGGATCGCCACCAGCGGCATGCCGGCGTTGGCAAGCTCCGGGACGAGATCTTCTACCGGATGCATCGGGGGAATGCGCGTGTCCGGCTTGTCGATGCCGTAACTTCGCATCGCCTGTTCATGGGTGAGCCGTGGGAACGGGCACGCCACTTGGACTCCGGCGGCCGCGCAGATGCGCTGTACCATCGGTTCCACCACTTCATAGATTCGCTCCTGCTGCGGGAACGACATCTCGATGTCGATCTGGGTGAACTCCGGCTGGCGGTCGGCGCGCAAGTCTTCGTCGCGGAAGCAGCGCACGATCTGGAAATACTTTTCGAATCCGCTCACCATCAGAAGCTGTTTGAAGATCTGGGGCGATTGCGGCAGCGCGTAGAAACTGCCGAGCTGCACGCGGCTGGGCACTAAGTAATCGCGGGCGCCCTCGGGCGTGGAGCGCGTCATGAACGGCGTCTCGATTTCGAGGAAGCCCTGGGAGGTGAGATACTCGCGCGTGGCGAAGGCCATCTTCGAGCGCAGAATGATGTTGCGCTGCATGTGCGGCCGGCGCAGATCGACGTAGCGATATTTCAGGCGCACGTCCTCGCTGACGTCCACTTCCTCTTCCATCGGGAACGGCGGCGTGCGCGATTCATTTAAGATCCAAACGCGCGACGCCACTACTTCGATTTGCCCGGTGGCGAGATTGGGGTTGACCGCAGAAGCGCCGCGTGGCGCAACTTTGCCTTCTACCGCGATAACGTATTCGGGCCGCAATTCCTCGGCGCGCTTGTGAACGGCGGGCTCCACGTCGGCGTGAAACACAACCTGGGTGATGCCGTCGCGGTCGCGCAGGTCCACGAAGATGACACCGCCATGGTCGCGGCGGCGGTGCACCCATCCCATCAGGACGACCTGCCTGGCTTCGTCAGAGGCGCGCAGCGCTCCGCAGGTGTGGGTCCTCTGAAGGTCACCGAGAAAATCCAGTGTGAGAGAAGTTTCCATAACGATGAACGTCAGCTCAACGCGGCAACGATTTCTTCGTAGGTCAGATTCCGCTGTTCGCCGGTGGACATGTCTTTGAGCGCGTAGCGGCCGGCGGCCAGTTCATTCTCGCCCACGATCAGGGTGAAGCGCGCGCCCAGCTTGTCGGCCAGCTCCATCTGGCGCTTCAATTTTCCTTCTGCGACTTCCACGGAGACCCCTGCGCGCCGCAGATCGCGTGCCAGGATGGCCGCGCGCTCGAGCGCCGGGATTCCGAGAGGAGCGATCAGCAGCGAAAGCTGCGCGGGCGATTGCTCGCTTTCCACGCTCATCACCAGCCGGTCCTCACCGATGGAGAAGCCAATGCCCGGGGAGTGGATCTTCGAGCCCAGCGATTCGGCTAGCCCGTCATAGCGGCCTCCACCGAGCACCGAATTCTGCGCGCCCAGGGATCCGTGGACCACTTCGAAGGTAGTGCGCATGTAGTAGTCGAGGCCGCGCACCAACCGCGGGCGAACCTCGTAGGGCACTTCGAGCTTGCAGAGATATTTCTTCACCGCTTCGAAGTGCTCGCGGCATGGCTGGCACAGATGATCCACAATCGCAGGCAGCTTTTCGATGATCGGCTGATCGGCTTCGACTTTGCAATCGAGCACGCGCAGCGGGTTGGTGTCGGCGCGCCGCTGGCAATCGCCGCACATCTTCGCCGCCACCGATTTCAACTCCTGGCGGAGCAGCTCGACGTATTGCGGACGGCAGTTGGCATCGCCCACCGAGTTGACGAGCAGTTGAAAACCGCTCAGGCCCGCGCGCTCGAGGATGGCGATCACCATGGCGATCACTTCGGCATCGACCATCGCCGATTCCGAGCCGATGGCCTCGGCGCCGATCTGGTAAAACTGCCGATAGCGGCCCTTTTGCGGGCGTTCGCGCCGGAACATCGGGCCCATGTAATAAAGCTTCTGAACACCGGGAAGCTGGTCGAGCCGGTGCTCGATGTACGCGCGAATCACCGACGCCGTATTTTCGGGCCGCAGCGTCAGTGAGCTGCCATCGCGGTCTTCGAACGTGTACATCTCCTTGGTGACGATATCGGTTTCCGCGCCCACGCCGCGTGCAAACAGTTGCGTCTCTTCGAGAATCGGCGTACGGATTTCATGGTAGTGGTACGCCTGAAAAACGCTGCGCGCGGCTTCCTCCACGCGGTTCCAAACTTCGGTCGCTGGAGGCAGTAAGTCCCTGGTTCCTTTGACGGCTTTGATCAAGATATTCGGAAGACCCATGCTAACACACGGGTTACAGCAAGGATGTTTTCCTCAACGAAGGTTAATATCGCGTGCTCTGACGATTTATTTCGGGGGTGCGAGCTTGCTCAGGATGCGGTCGTGAATCCAGTGTTCGTCCCACCATTCGCGCGGGTTGATCTGGACGCCATCGATCTGCATCCCGAAATGGACGTGGACACCTTCCGCAAGACCCGTGGATCCGGCCAATCCGAGCGAGCCGTTCTTCGCGACCATATCGCCCACCTTCACATCGATCCGCTGCATGTGGCCGTAGATCGATTGCAGCCCGTACCCGTGGTCGAGCACCACGCAGTTTCCGTAGATCCCCAGGTTGTCGGCGAAGACGACGCGACCGTCGTTGGCGGCGTGCACCGGCGCGTTGGCGGTGTCGGAGAGGTCGAAACCGAGGTGCACCTGGCGGTCCACCTTCTTGCCTTTGTACATATAGTCGCGAACGTCGGCGAAGTTGGCTTCTTCTTTTCCCCAGTGAATGAACGGCCCGTTCCACAGGACTTTTTCCTCGGTCTTGGAACGAAGGTCCGCAAGCTGCTGGTTGTTCTGACGGCGCATCTCGCCGTTGATCTTGAGGAAACGCGAGAGCAAATCCGGTCCGGGGGCGAGGGTGCCGGTGGGGTCGATATTGTTTACCAGTTTGTCCATCAACGCATCGTCGAGCACGAAATCTCGTTCGCGGAATTTCTTCGGGAAGAGCTTGAACCAGAAGCGGCCTGTGGCCTCAGTGCCTGCTTCATTGCGTGCGAACACCACGGGGACGATATCGGGCGGCAAATCCCAGGCGTAGGCGAACATCGAAAAGCGCTGGTCGCTACGTCCCGGCAAAGGGTAGCTGCGGAAGCTGTGCGGGCCCACGCGGACGCCGGCCTGGTTCCACGATCCGCTGGGTGTGAAGGTCACCAGCTCCATGCCGGCCTGATTGATGTAGTGCTGCAAATCGTCCGGCACGACGCGCGGCGCCGAGAGGACAACCGTAACGTCCGACGAGACCTCGTCCGTGCTGCCGCGGAAATCGTTCGATACCGCTTCCACCACCAGCCGGGCTTTGCCGTCTTTCAGATTCGGCGCTTTCTTCTTTCCGGCTTCGAAGGTCACGCTGGCGGGCGGAACGTGGCGGTCCCAGAGCAGGTGGTGCGCGGGCGCGGTCTGCTCGTATACCGGATACTGCGCGCCATTCTGCTCCAGATACGCGCTGACGCGGCGCACACCGTGCGGGTTCGTTACGTGGACGGTAATGGGAGTGCTGACCCCGACCGAGGTTACCGGAGGGCTCATGCCGAGTTCCGTATGCGAGGACATCAGCAGAGGAAGAGCGATGGCGGCAATCACCACCAGAGCAATCACAGGTATGAGTACTTTCATTTCTTGACCCAGGAGTCGAGCCAGCCGATGAGCGTTTCGTACCAAAAGACGCTGTTTTTCGGCTTCAGGACCCAATGACCTTCATCGGGAAACACCACCAGTTTCGAGGGCACTCTTTCGAGCTGCAATGCCGTGAAGAATTGTAGCGACTGCGTGTACGGCACACGAAAATCCAATTCGCCCGCCGACACCAGAATCGGGGTGTGGAAATCGCTGACGTAGGTGCTCGGCGACATCTTGGAATAAACCTCGGGCTTATCCCACGGCGTGCCGCCCATTTCCCACAGCGGAAACCATAGCTCCTCGGTGGCGCCGAATTCGCTCGTGAGATCGTACACACCCGAGTGCGAGACCAGTGCCTTGAAGCGCTGCGTATGCCCCTCCAACCAATCGGCCATGTATCCGCCATAGGAGGCGCCCGCGGCAGTCATGCGGGAAGCATCGGCGTAGGGCAGGTTGACGACAATGTAGTCCGTTACCGTCATTAAGTCGTCGAACGGTTTGCCGCCCCAGTCGCCATTGATGTCATCGATGAATTTTTGGCCATAGCCAACTGATCCACGCGGGTTTGGCTCGACCACAACATAGCCTGCGGAGGCAAACACCTGCGCGTTCCATCGATAGGTCCAGTCGTGTCCCCAGAAGCCCTCCGGTCCGCCGTGCAGGAGCAGCATCACTGGATATTTGCGGTCCGCCTGGAAGTCGGGAGGCTTCACCACGAAGCTTTGGATTCGCGAACCGTCATCGGCATCCACCCAAAATTCTTCGAGGGGCGTCAACTGGTGGCTGTTGAGCACGGAGTCGTTCAGATGAGTGAGCGCTACCGGCGTGCCGCCTGCGGACGACGCACGATAGATTTCCACCGGCGAAGCGCCAGTCTGCTGCGTGTAAACCATCGACTTGCCATCGCCGCTGAGCTGGATATCGTCCAGGACGCCATCGCCGCTGGCCGCCACGCGCGCCGCGCCGCCTTTCACGGAAATCAGTTGGATCGCCTGGCGCCCGCGGTCCACAGTGGTGAAGAAGATGTTGGTGGAGTCGGGTGACCAGGTGAAGTTGGTGACCCAGCGATCCAGGTTTTCGGTGAGGTTGGTTACTTTGCCGGATGCCCGTTCCAGCACCATGAGCCGCCAGCGATCCGACTCGTAGCCCGCGCGGAATTGCGCGCGCCACGCCAGGTACTTTCCGTCTGGCGAATAGCGCGGCGTAGCATCCGCTCCGGGGGTGGCGGTAATCTTGCGCGTCTCCCCGCCGGCCATGGGCACCACGTACAGATCGCTGTTGGTGCTGGTAGCCGGCACCGGCTCGGCGTTCACCCCGTAGCAGACTTCCGATCCGTCCGGCGAGATCTGGTAGTCGTCAATGCCCTCGAGCGAGAAAGGCGGCACATCGCGGTTGCCGGGCGTCAGATCCTTGGGTTCGCCTCCATTCACGGAAATGGAGAATAAATGGCTGCGGCGTTTCGACTGCCAGGTGGTCCAGTGACGGTAGAGCAGCTCCGTATAAACGCGCGCCTTCACCGGGTCGTCTTTCTCGGAGTCTAGCTTCTTCTGGTTGCAGGCATCATCGGCGCCGCACTCGGGGTAAACGGCCGATGCGAACAACAAGTTTTTTCCATCGCCCGAGAACAACACGCCGTCCGCTTCGGTGTGAACATTCGTCACCTGCTTCGCGCTGGCGCCATCCGGGTCCATCAGCCAGATTTCGGAAGAGCCGCTTCGGTCGGAAACGTAAGCGATGCGCTTGGAATCGGGCGACCAGCGCGGGCGCTGGTTATTTTCACCGTCGTGCGTAATCTGGCGCGGCGCGCCTCCGGCAAGCGGAACGATCCAGATCTGTTGCGGCTTCTTGTTCGCGGCCAGGTCCACGCTCTGGACCGTAAAGGCCACCCACTGGCCGTCGGGAGAAATCTGCGGATCGCCGATCCGTTTCAGGTCCATGAGCGCGTTCACATCGAACGGCCGCTTCTGCGCGGAGGCCAAAGCCACCGCCGCCAGCAGCAGGACCAACCGGGAACGCATATGCAAGATTGTAGCGCGCGGTATCGGCGCGGCTGCTCCTTGCTCGCCGGCCGCGAACCCAAGCTTATACAATGAGACTTCCATCCATGGCGGTTGAACGAGAGCAGGTACGCTATCCGGCTCGCATCGTAGCGGGAATCGCCGCGGCAATCGCGTTGTGCCTGTGGGGCGCATTCGAGTCCTACGGAGTTGAATCTGACTACCAACGCCAATCGCCGGATCCTTACCAGATTCGAGCGCAGTTCGTGCGTCTGGGGCCGGTGGTTTCTGCGGTGCCCGAGGATGCGGTGATGGGGTACGTGACCGATGCGGAATCTGGCAGCGTGACGGACTCGGCGTTGCTCGCGAGCGCCGAATACGTTCTGGCACCCCGCTTACTAGCCAGAGGCGCGGAGCACGATTGGGTCCTGGGCAACTTCACCCGGCCGGCAGATTTCGCCGCTTTCGGGAAGAGCCGTGGGCTCCGGCTCCAGCAGGATTGCGGCAACGGCGTGGTGCTCTACCGAAAGGAAGCGCAGCCGTGACGGGCCTGATTTGGGTATTGGAGGCGGTCCTGCTCGGTTGCCTGCTGGTTTATCGTTGGGCAGGCCTCGGCCGGCTGCAGCCGGCGTGGGCAGCGTGGTTGTTGGTTTTTGGTGCTGGCGCGGCTGGTGGCGTCGGGCTCACGTCGTGCGTGTTCTTCATTTTCGAAGTCCTGCTGGGAAGCCATGCGGTTGCGCTCGTCCTGGAAATCGCTTTGTTGGTCTGGAGCGGCTATGAAGCCTTCCGCCACCGCTGGCAGATCGACAAACCCGCCGCCGCGGTCCGGGCGCCAGTAGCTCTTCCCTGGATAGCCGGTGCGCTATTGGTTACTCTCGTGATCGCGACGGCAGCCATGGCGATCGCCTGGGACCAGAACCCACAAGGCAATTGGGACGCATGGGCGATCTGGAATCTGCGGGCTAAGTTTCTGGCGTCGCCGGGAGGGCTGGCGCAGCGCGCGTGGTCGCCGTTACTCGGTAGGATTACCCATGCCGAGTATCCGCTGCTGGTGTCTGGATTTGTGGGACGCGCCTGGGCCGGCAGCAATTCACTTTCCAGGGCGATTCCCGAGGCCACTTCCTACGTATTCTTCCTGGGGCTCTTAGCGATGGTTACAGGCGGCATTACGGCACTTCGCGGACCGACGCTGGGATTGCTAGCGGGGCTCGCGCTGGCGACAGCGCCGGCCCTGCTCCGGGAAGTCCCAGCCCAATATGCGGATGTTCCGCTCGCGGCATACATCACTGGCGCGTTGGTGTTCGCGCTTTTGGACAGGCCCGTGTCGGCGGGTGCTTTCGCCGCATTGGCAGCTTGGACCAAAGATGAGGGGCTGCTGTTCTTAATCCTGTTTTTGGCCGGAACGTCCATTTTTCGGTGGCGAGATCTTCGGGCGGCGATCCTCGGAGCGGCGCCCGTGGGCGTATTGGCGGCTGTGTTCAAGGTGTTGTTGTCCCGCGGCAACGGTTCGCTGCTTACGACCAGCTTGCCGGGTGCGGAGCACCGCATTGTCGACGCGAGCCGATACGGCACCACACTCGCCGCGTTTGGGCGCGAGTTCATGGCTTTGGCGAGCGGCTGGTATCACCCGATTCTGCCGCTGGCCATGCTAGCGATCGTCTTGCATTTTGAAAGGGAGCGCCGGCGCGACGTGGCGTTCTGCGGTACGGTCCTGGGCGCACTTCTTCTTGGCTATTTCGGAATCTATATTCTCACGGTGAATGACATCAACTGGCAGATTCAGACGTCGCTGAGCCGTCTTCTGGTGCAGGTCTGGCCGGCGGTCGTGCTGGTAGGGTTCATCAGCTTGCGTGCGCCCGAAGCAGCGGCCATTACTACGCGGGCCGCACAACTCGACGTGCGCTGCAAAGCGCGGCATAAGTTTGCCAAGTAAGAAGACAAACCGTATGATAAGGAGTCGCACCTAACGATGCTCAAGAGACTTAGCGCGTCAATCTGGCTGTGGTTCCGCCCACAATGACTCCCGCTTCCTCACCCGAACAGCCCATCGGCCTCGCCGTGAAACAAGATCCACAGCCGCAACCTGGCAATATCGTTTGCAAAATATGCGGTGCGGCCACTTTCGAAGCCGGCAAGAAGTTCGGGACATTTCGAAAACAGTTTTTCCATTTCCGCCGCTGTGCTGAGTGCCACTACACTTTCGTCTCCAACCCCTGGACCGACTTTCCGGCAATCTATTCCGATGACTATTACCATGGAAAAGGCCCCGACCCGCTGTCCGACTATTACGCCGAACTATCGAACTATGAGCGGACAATCCGAAGGTATGAGTGGCGCGGAATTTTTTCGGCTGTGGCCTCATTGGTTGCGTTGGATCGCGGCACGAAATGGCTGGACTTTGGGTGCGGCAGCGGCGGTTTAGCGAGATACGCCTGCAGCCGTGGGATTGGTGCAATCGGTTGCGAAGACGGCTCCATCGCAAGCCAGGCTAGAAGCAAAGGATTAACGGTTCTCCGGTCAGCGGAGCTCTCCGGCTATGGCGGAAGTTTCGATGTGGTAACGGCCATCGAAGTAGTGGAACATCTGACCGAACCGATGGAAACGCTCCGCCAGATTCGGCGGCTTCTCAAACCGGGGGGACTCTTTTTCTACACTACGGGAAATGCGAAACCCTACCGCAAACGATTGCTGGAATGGTCGTACTGCGTTCCGGAAATCCATGTCGGTTTCTTCGAGCCGGCAACTATGAGAATAGCGCTAGCAAACGCGGGCTTTCGACCTGAATTCGGTCAATATCTGCCGGGGTTCGAGGAGATGATGCGCTACCGCATTCTGAAGAATATCGGGTGCAAACAACAGAGCGCCTGGGAGCGAGCTTTGCCGTGGACTATAATCTCGCGCGTTGTGCAGATACTCGTCCAGGCGCTCGCTCATCCGATCGGATGGGCAGATGGACCGTGTACTCAATAGTATGGTCTCGGTGAGGTTCTGAGAATGCCGACATCGCTTGCCACTCGTCTGGAACAGAAAAAGGGCGGCAAATGGCCGAAGGTCCTACCGCCCCTGACTGCGGAGCAACAGGCCATTAGCGACGACTTCATGCAGTACTGGCACGAAGTTCTTCCAAAGAGATTTGGCATTGTCGAGCGCTTCAATCATGGTTTCGTCGTGCGAACCGCGCGGAAAGGATTTCGCCGTTCTCTCGAAATCGGCGCCGGGTTGGGCGAACATCTCCGCTACGAGACACTCAGCCCAGAACAACGGGCCAACTACTTTGCCGTCGACATTAGAACGAACATGATCGAAGAATTACGCGGGGCTCATCCCGGAGTACAAGCCATTGTCGGGGATTGCCAGCAACGTTTGTCTTTCCCGGACGGATACTTCGATCGGATTGTCGCCATTCATGTCCTGGAACACCTTCAGGATTTGCCACGCGCGATTGAGGAGCTCTATCGCCTCTGCGATAAAGGGACTGGATTTCTGCAGGTCATCCTGCCATGTGAAGGCTCGCTGGCATATGCTCTTGCCAGACGCATCTCTGCGCAACGGCTCTTTCAGAAACGCTATCAACAGTCTTACCGTTGGTTCATCGATCGCGAACACATCAACCTGCCTGCCGAAGTGATTGCGGAACTCACTCCGTACTTCCAAATCGAACGGCAGGCGCATTACCCGCTTCCCGTCTCTGTCTTTTGGTGTAATTTGGTGATCGGAATGAACCTGCGCCCCAGACCTCATCCGCTAACCTAACTACCGTGAGGGTTCGATCGGACGAACTCGGGAAATCGGCAGCGCGTCTGGCTGTCCATCCGTGGCGGCTGGCTGCGCTGCTTCTGCTGCTCGTGCTGTTCATCATCAGCGTCTATCGAGCCGCTACGCAATCGATCAGCCACGATGAGGGCATGCTGTTCGAGGCGGCGCTGAGCGGCTCCTGGAGCCAGGTGCTGAACTTCGAATACGGCAACCACCACGTGCTTACCGATCTTCTGTCCAAGTTTGCCATAAGCACCTTTGGATTATCCCAATTCACGATGAGGATCCCCTCGTTGGCCGGTTGCCTGCTGTACTTTTATGCTGTCTTCCGGATTTCATCATTGCTGTTCGGCGAGTCGTTTCTATTTCTGCTTTCGGTGGCTGTCCTCTCGCTGAATCCTTTTGTTCTCGATTATTTCTCCTGCGCACGCGGTTACGCGCTGCCGCTGGGTCTCTTCTTCTACACGCTGTATCAGGTGGTTCTCTATCTGAGCGAATCGTACGAACGCAGTCCCCGCCGGGACACTCGAATTCTAAACAGGGCTGGAGTGGCTTTAGGGCTTTCCATCGGCTCCAACCCCATCATGATCTTCCCAGGCGCAGCCTTGCTGGCCACCTTCGTCCCTATTGTCATAGGCGAGAGCTTGCTTCAACGGCCGGCGCCAGTGGCAGTGGCTTCGGTGAAAGAGAGATCCCATAAGGCGAAACGAGAACGTCGGCAAAAGTCGCGCCGCGAGCTGTCCGTGAGCCCCCGTTCCGGACTCTGGAGGCAGATGTTCCTGCATTTCGTTCTGCCGGCGATCGCCGTCGCGGGATTCTTTTCGATGCTCCCGAATCGGCTCATTCAGCCGGGAGTCGATTACCTGGGTCCGCCTTCACTCGCCGCAATCTTGGAAGGCCTCGTAAGGTACTCGTTTGTTCACTCTCCGGCGGGATATCCAGGTCTCGCCGCGTGGTTTTCCGCCGCTGCGGCGATTCGGATTGTCACCCAATATGTCGTGCCATTGGCCCTCTTGGTTCTTATCTTTCTGGCTGCGCGCATTCTGGTAGTGGCTATCCGGAACCGAAGCTTAGGCGCCCTCCCATTAATCCACCGCTTCCTGCTGCTACTCGGCGGGATGCTGCCTACCGCTATCGTCCTGATCGTCGTCAGCCGCTACGTTTTCGGTCAACCATACCCCGAGCTCCGCACAGCCATGTATTGGCTTCCCCTTCTGGAACTCGCCGCGCTGACTCTGTACCGGACACTCAATCAGCGTTCCAGACTGGAGAAGATCTTATCCGTGCCAGTCGGAGCGTTTCTCGTCTTATGCGTGGTCCAGTATGTTACGCAATTCAACACCCGGTATTTCGCCGAGTGGGCCTATTGCGCCGCGGGCGCAGACATGATGCGGATGGTCCGCGCGGACCACGCGGCGCATTCTGGAACCCACGTGAAGCTCGGCGCTACTTGGCAACTGGAACCCGTCATCAACTTCTATCGAGTCGCCTGGAGCCTGGATTGGATGGACCCGGTGTACCGCGAGAGTCCCGACAATAACTACGACTATTATCTGCTAGCCTTCAGCGACACAGCTCTAGTAGAAAAGCTGCACTTGAAAACGCTCGTCAATGATCGCTTGTCCGGCGCCGTGCTTGCCAGGCGCGGGAGTTAGCGATATGCAACTCTATGGCAAGGCGGCGACCGCAGTCAGCTCCTGGTCCGCATTGCCCGAGTTGATGGCGAACGTGCTCGCCCCAAATTGGTAATACGTATATGCAGTGCCAAAACTGAAGTCGGCGATGTAGCCTACGGTGCCCCCAGGCCCTGCACCAGGAGTCAAGATATTGTTGACTTGGAATGGCGGCTGGCCGGTGAAAGCTCCGATGGTGAAAGGTTCGCCAATACCAGCAACGTTCGTTGTGTCATAGAGCAACGTGTAGTTCACGCCGTCGTTGCTCCCGTAGATCGAGTATTGATACCCATCATACGCAGATCCGTAGTGGTCGATGTTTGGGAAGACCCGGATACTCGAGACGGGCGATGGGAACTGAACCACGATTGGCGGGTTGAGGTTGTTGCCGGAAATCCGAAGGCCGTTGGCCACGTCTGTTGTCGTCGGCGTATAGGGCAACAGTGACGTGTAGTCCCCGCCGAGCCCCTGAATCGCCATGAACTGGCCCCATGGCGTGGGCCATAGGAAATCGGCGAGCGTCCCGCCCTGCGTATAGAGTGTGCTGATCGTATCGCTGACCGAGCCATTAGCTGGGGCATAGTTGCCATTGGGGTCGGTGAACGTCCAGGAATCGCTGGAATAGTTTCCGGTGTTCGTATGCGTCGTTCCGCTCAGGTTCAAATCGGCGCTCAAATCAACGGTGCCGACGCCGGTAGCCGTACCCGCGGCCGTGTGAGCGTTAAAATCAAAGGTGACCGTATAGCCCGTGACGGAAATCGACGCGGTCGCCTGTCCGATCGTGTCAGTCACCACCCCGGCAGCGCTAATGTAGTTCGTGTTGCTGAAACTCCAGGCGTCACCCGAATAAGTCCCGGCGTTGGTGTGCACGGTCCCGGTGAGTATCAGCCCCGAGATCGGAAGTCCGCCAAGTCCCGTGGCCGTGCCAGCCGCCGTGTGCGGGTTACCGTCGTAGCGCACGCTGTAGGGCGTGACTGTGATCGTCGCGGTGGCCTGCTTCACGGTCACTGTCCCGCTGACATATGTGCCGGCAGATGTGAAGCTGTAGTTGTTCGCGGCGCCGCCCGAGCAACTGGTCGTCTGCGCACTCCCTGCGTTGCTGGTCGGAGTGTAAGTTGTCGTGCAGCTCGGCTGGCTTGTCAGCACTGTGCTGCTTTCTCCGTTCACGAACCCGGTAATGTTCGGTGTGAGGGGGCCGGGCACTGGATCGCCGTAGGTCACGGTCAAACTCGGAGCAGTCACCGTCAGCGGCACCTGTATAATATTGGCCGTCGTCGTCGGTTGCGTCAGCGTGTAGTTACTGATCACATTCGCCGCTCCGCTGAGTGTCAGGCCGGAGACTTGCACTGTCTTACTGTTCCCCGCGTTGGCATCCGGAGTAAACGTGCCCGTGGGGGTTCCTCCCAGGGTCACGGGATCGGAGTTGATGATGCCAACCAGCGTCCCGCTCCCTGTCAGCGTGGCTGTGGTCGTGCCGTCGTACGGCTTATTATTCGCCGTGATGCCGGTAACCGTCAGGGTCTTCTGGTTCACCGGGTAGGAGCTGACTCCCGAACTGCTGCCAGTAAAGTCCGCATCCCCGGAGTAAACCGCCTTGATGCTGGGCGATCCCGCCGGCAGCACCGTGGCTGTAGTCTGCGCTTTGCCGGTCCCGTCCAGGGTCACCGCCGCACCAATATTGATCCAGGTGCTCCCGTCGGTGCTGTACTCGAACTGGACGGTCCCGGTCGGGGTGCCGGTGCTGCCCGAGGTGTTATCACTTACCGTGGACGACAGCGTCACGGTGTCGCCGTAGGTTGGAGCCGTGGCCGGGGAGATCCCCAGGGTAGTCTGCGTACTGGCCATGGCCACCGTGTAATTGATGGCCGTCATCCCACCCGTATAGTTGCTGTCGCCCGGAGCGTAGGTGGCCGTGATCGCGTCGGCAGTGGTGCCCGCCGGCAGATTGGTCGTCGTCACCTTCGCCGTGCCGGTGTTATCCAAGGTCACCGAGCAAGCCGGCCCCGGCGGCTGCGCCTTCAGAGTGCCGTCTGCGCAGATGTCATAGGTCACGCCCGCGTTGCTGAATTGGAACGTCACCGATCCGGTCGGTATTTCCTCACTGCCGGTTCCGCTGATGGTGACGGTGAGCGTCACGCTGGTTCCGTATGTCGAAGCGCCGGATTGGGTGGGTGGCAAAACCGGTGCCGCCGCCATGATCGTGTCGGTGACGGTCGTGGCCGCGATGTTGTTGTAGTTGGCCGTGCCGGTAAACGTCCAGTAGTCAGAGGAGTACGTGTTGGCGTTGGTGTGGGCGGTTTGGCTGACGTCGACCGCGCCCACGGTGCTGCCCATCTCGCCGTGGACGCCGGTGATCGAGACCACGTTGGCGGTGTGGGCGAGACCGTCGTAGGTCACGCTGTAGGCCGTCACCACAACAGCCGCGTTCACCTTGCTGATGGTGTCGGTGAAGATCGGGGCCGCAGGCGTGGTCGTGCTGTTGATGTTGTTGTAGTTGGCGGCGCCGGTAAACGTCCAGGTGTCGGTGGCGTACGTGCCGGCGTTGGTGTGGCTGGTGCTGCTGACGTCGACCGTGCCCACCGTGCCGCCCATCTCACCATGGACGCCGGTGATCGAGACCAGGGTGGCGTTGTGGGCGAGACCGTTGTAGGGCACACTGTAGGGCGTCACCACAACAGTCGCGTTCGCCTTGCTGATGGTGTCGGTGAAGATCGGGGCCGGAGGCGTGGTCGTGCTGTTAATGTTGTTGTAATTGGCGGCGCCGATGAACGCCCAGGTGTCGGTGGAGTACGTGCCGGCGTTGGTGTGGGTGGTGCTGCTGACGTCGACCGTGCCCACCGTGCTGCCCGTCTCGCCGTGGACGCCGGTGATCGAGACCAGGGTCGCGGTGTGGGCGAGACCGTCGTAGGTCAGGCTGTAGGGCGTCACCACAACAGTCGCGTTCGCCTTGTTGATGGTGTCGGTAAAGATCGGGGCCGCAGGCGTGGTCGTGCTGTTGATGTTGTTGTAATTGGCGGCGCCGGTGAACGTCCAGGTGTCGGTGGAGTACCTGCCGGCGTTGGTGTGGGTGGTCTGGCTGACGTCGACCGTGCCTACCGTGCTGCCCGTCTCGCCGTTGACGCCGGTGATTGAGACCACGGTGGCGCTGTGGGCGACGCCGTCGTAGGTCACGTTGTACGGCGTCACCACAACAGTCGCGTTCGCCTTGTTGATGATACCCATGGTGTTGGTGGCTGTCGAAACTGTGTAATTGCCACCGTTGTTACCATCAATCACCGTGTAAGCGGTAACCTTGAGCGTCTTGCCGTTGCCTGTATTGGGATCTAGGTACGCCTCCACCAGTCCGGTCACCGAATCGGGGGCGATGTTTCCCGAGAACGTGGGTATGGCCGCTGCACTGGTCGTGCCGTCGTAGGTCTTGGTATTCGGCTGGGCCGTGATGGTGAGCGGCGCTGTCTTGATCACTCCAGTGTTGATGTTGACGAACGTCACCTGGTAGTTGCTGCCGCTGTTAAGATCGTTCACGGTTCCCGCAGGCGTCATGACGTGCGTGGTGCCTACGTTCCAGTTGTCGTAACTCTCTGTCCACGCCACGCTGTCGGAGTATGCCAGGCCGACGGCCGACGTGATTGTCGGCGTGGCCATGGAAGTGGTGGTGCGGTCATAAGTCTTGCTGCTGTAGGCTGCCGTCACCGTGATCGGCCGCTGCGCAATCGTCAGCGTGCCCGGTACATAAGTCAGGTAGGCGGTATTGTACGTGACGCCATCAGTAGTCGAAGTGGTCGCCGGGCCGGTGCACGTGATCGGGTAGACCGCTCCTCCTGGAGCCGCATTGCGCGGGGTCGTGGGCGTATAGTAGCAACTCACACCGCTCAGCGATCCTGCGACGTCGCCGTAAACCTTGAAGGTCGGCGTCGGGTTCGCCGAACCATAGACGATCGACTGATTGTCGGCCACCACGAACAGATGCGTGATTTCGCTCGTCGCAGTATTCGAATACCCGCTCTCGCTACCTCCTGAGGGCACCGCAGTCACCGAATACGTGTAGGTGACGTTGTAGCAGGTCGTGCAAGTCGCACTGGAATAGGGGCTGGAGACGTTGTCCGTGAAGGTAGGCGCCGATTGAGAAGCCGGCATAAAACCCGTAGAGATCCTGTTGGTAGGGTCGGCCGGGTTGCACCCTACTCCCGCACAGCGGTAAATATTGTAGGTCGGGTTGGTGCCCGTAGCGGGAGGGGTCCAACTCAGAGTGATGGAACTGATGCCGTTGGTAGCCGCCAACCCGCAGCCCGCGCATTGCTGCGGAGTGGGAATCCCGTCCGGGCTCGTCCGAATCAGTGTTTCGTAGTCAATATCACCGAGGTCGGTGGCTGCGCTCCCTAGATCCGTCGCTGCGCTCCCCAGGTCTGTTGCCGTGCTCCCCAAGTCTGTTGCCGCGCTGCCTAAGTCCGTTGCCGCGCTCCCTATGTCCGTCGCGGCGCTCCCTATGTCCGTCGCGGCGCTCCCATTGGATACCGAACCAAAATTCAACCGGCTTCCGACCTGCTGGAGGTTGAGGCTGGCCCAGTCGGGCTGGTCGTAGAGGGTCTCGCCGATATTGCCGTCGAAATTCACATCCTGCGAAAACACGGTTCCCAGAGGCTTGATGGTCCCGTCGCTCCAATCGGGGACGGTGAGGCCTGAGCCTTCCTTGCGAATCATGCCGCTCTCGCCGTTGAGCGGCGAACCGTCGCAATGAGAAGCATTATTCACCTGGCCTGGCGAATCGGTGGAAATCGGAGGGGCGTAATATTTCAGGCGGTATTTCAGCGTTCCCAGGGGTTGGCCCGCGTAGAGGGAACCCTTAATCAGCGGCCCGAGTACCCCGTTCGAATAATCGATCTGCGGCGCACCATTGACGTCCGTCAATCCCTGCGTCTGGTACAGGTAGCTCATCACGCTGGGATAGTTGGGCATGCATTGTGGCAAGCTGGTCCAGCCGCCATGCGACAAACCCAGGTTGTGACCCAGTTCGTGCATAAACGTTCCGGCCTGCTGGGTGAGCCCGCCCACCTGATCGTTGGCGGGAATTGGGGAATTCCACAGGCCCAGCGTGATCATGATGTCCCCGCCTGGCCGATCCGCAATTCCCGAGATACTCAGAGGGTTTGCGTTTAACGGTTTGCCCGTCAGATCGAAGGGACCTCCCAGGGCGTGGCCAATGAACATGTAATGGTGGGTGTCTTTCCGGTTCACCGCGAAATGTCCCGGCAGGTTCAACAAGCTGTTCCCGTCCCTCACCGACTGAAAGCCGAGCTTGAAGCTCAGCACGGGATACGGTTCGTGATAGTCGCAAATTTGGGTTCCCGTATCGTGGCACACGAGCGTTGATTCGTCGAGGTCCGATCCCCCCTGAGCCAACACTTCAGAACCCTTCTTGTACGGAACGATGTAGGCCAGGCCCAACCCCTGATAGTTATTCCCGACGTCAAAATGCACTGCGATATTGTGGGCGGCAAACGCATTCGCCACCATGCCCAACGCGTTCAGGTTGGGCATGTGGTCGTGATAGCCATTTCCGTTGGCGCCGCCTATACCGTCGCCGTTGCCGTGCCCCCAATCGATTTGGACGAAAATGTCCTGTACGCCGTTCTTGGCTCCCATGGCCGGCAGATCTACGCAGGGGTCTTGTGGGTAATCTGCGCACTTGCCGAAAGTAGCCGGCGAGACCTGGGTATTTCGGTGTAATCCCCCCGCCTCCCAAGCGTCGAGAAGGCCGTCGTTGTCCGAGTCCTGGACGTTGGTGCTGGTTACGATCGATGCCCAAGACGCACACGAGAAACCACCGCCCAGATCTTGTGAGGTGGTCGCCACTGACGAAGCATTCGGCTGAAGCGCGATCGGGAATGTCAGGTTGTCCCAGCTAGCGCCTTGTGCGCCAACGAAAGGCGGGTAGTTGACCCCAGCTACGCTTTGCCCGTTCACTTCCAGGTTGGCAGGAGATCCCCGCCCATTAGCCACGATCTGAGTCATGGTGCCCGCCGGGTGGCTGGCGGCCTGATAAAACCCGGCGACTGTCTGGGACATCATGGGCTGTCTTTTGGTCAGCGTGAATTCGCCGTCGTAAATCACCACCGAGCGGTAGGGCATGATCAGCGGCTTTCCCGGCACAAAGGCCCGGTAGATCACCACCAGGCTGGCGCCTTCCGTAATGAGCACTCCGTTATTTCCGCTCACGCCTTGCCCAAGCGCAACTGTGTGTTTGGCATTGCCCAGGAGAATACCGCCGGCGGCAGGCAGGAATCTGAGGACATCGGCGCGGTAGACTCGCAGCGTTTGCCGTTGGTTTTGCGAGACCCAGCACGATGACGAAGAGTCGCTTCCCAGCATCGTGCCAGCAATGGGAAATCCGTTGAAGGTGCCGTTCACCGCGGCTGGCGCCTGAGTACTCTCCACGGTTTGCCAATAGAGAAATGCTGCGATCGGAGTGGCAGGCACTGCTCCAACCGTGCTGCAAGGCACGATCGCGGCCGCTGGACCCATGCCACTCGTGCACGGGACGCCGGTCA